>Ga0190265_10000180_pt1 | contig 60372 bp, 43 predicted proteins | sample Popmic124T_FD_133135 | JGI IMG/M metagenome (GOLD analysis project Ga0190265, IMG submission 133135) | Populus adjacent soil microbial communities from riparian zone of Indian Creek, Utah, USA - 124 T | ecosystem: Environmental > Terrestrial > Soil > Riparian zone | place: USA: Utah | collected... | reverse complement strand
GTTGCTCGCGGTGCCAGAGATGCCGGCGATGCTCCGAGCGCATCGGGTGCGGATCCTCTCCAACGGAAAGCTCATCGGGCCGCCCACCGACCAAGACGCAACCATCGTGCAATTCCCCAGCGCCGGCCGAGCCACCTAGCTTGCTCTCGGTCGACGACCTGGTCAAGCACTACCCCGCCGGTGGAGGAGAGGTCGTGCGCGCGCTCGATGGCGTCTCGCTGGCCATCGGCCCAGGCGAGCTCGTGGCGCTGTACGGCCCGAGCGGCTCGGGGAAGACCACCTTGCTCAACATCATCGCGGCGCTCCTGGCGCCAGACAGCGGGAGGGTCGCGGTCAACGGTCGCAACGTCTCCACGCTGTCCACACGCGACGCGCAGCGCTATCGCCGTACGGAGCTCGGATACGTGAGCCAGTCCCTGGATCTCCTCCCCGGAGTTCGCGCAATCGACAACGCAGCCCTGAAGCTCCTGGGGACACGCGCGAACGTGCGCGAAGCCCGCGAGCGCGTAGCCCCGATCCTGGAGCGGCTCGGCTTGGGCGATCGCCTCGACTTTCGTCCCAACGCCCTATCGGCGGGACAGCGCCAGCGCGTTCTGATCGCACGCGCGCTATCGACGAGCCCGCAGCTCGTCCTGGCCGACGAGCCGACGGGCAACCTCGACTCCCAACGCAGCCACGAGGTCCTGCAGATGCTCACCGACATATGCACCGAGCGGCAGATAGCGATGCTGCTCGTGACGCACGACCTGCAGGCCGCGGCGTTCGCGACGCACGTCCACTCGTTGCAGGACGGAAGGCTCGCACCCCACGATCCACCGGAGCTGCCCGTTACGGCGCGCCGGAGCTAGCGGAACCGTGCGGCCCTCCAACGCCCTGTTCCTCTTCCGCATCCGCATCAGGTCGCGGATCGTCCAAGAGCTGCTCGCCCTTGCCGGCATAGCGGTCGGCGTCGGACTCGTCTACGCGGCGCTAGTGGCGAACACGAGCCTGACCGGCTCCGTCCGCCAGCTCACCGACAGCATCGTCGGCGACGCGACGCTCCAGGTGGCGGCCCGCGGCCCCGGTGGATTCGACGAGCGGATCGTCGCTCGCGTGCGCGAGGTGGACGGCGTCAAGACAGCGGCGCCGGTGCTCGAGATGCGAGCCAACGTCGTGGGATCCGACGGCCGGGCCTCCGTGCTGCTGATCGGCGGCGATCGGGAGTTCGCACGGCTAGGCGGCCGGCTGCTCGCCGATGTCACGGATTCGAGCCTGGGAAAGAGCGACGAGATCGGCCTGCCGACTCCCCTTGCGGACTCGCTGGGCCTGGCCTTCGGGCAGCGCGTGAGCGTCGAGGTCAACTCTCGCGTCGTTCCGGCGACCGTAGGGGCGCGGTTGGACGAGGCCGAGATCGGGGAGCTGGTGCATCACCCGGTCGCGCTTGCACCGCTGGATACGGCACAGGCGATCGGTCGCGCGGAGAACCGGATCACGCGGATCCTCGTCGAGCCGGCGCTCGGGCAGGACCAGGCGGTCGAGGCGGCACTCGAGCGGATAGCGCAGGGGCGGCTGGAGGTCGGGCCCGCCGACGCCGAGGTCGACGTCTTCGATCAGGCGGCCTACCCGACGAACCAGTCGACCGCGCTGTTCTCGGTGTTCAGTGCGCTCGTGGGGTTCCTCTTCGCGTTCAGCGCGGTGCTTCTGACGGTGCCGCAACGCCGCCGGTTCATCACCGACATCCGCATGGCCGGCCACGACTCGACGGCCGCGGTGCAGCTGTTGCTGCTCGATGCGCTCGCCCTCGGCGTCACGGGATCGATCGTCGGGTTGGCGCTCGGCGACCAGCTCTCGCGTCACCTGTTCGACTCGACGCCCGGCTATCTGGCGGCGGCGTTCGCGTTCGGCTCGCAACGCATCGTGACCTGGGAGAGCGTGGCCATCGCGACCGGCGCTGGAGTGATCGCGGCGTGTGCGGCGGTCTTCGTGCCGCTGCGCGACATCCTCGCCTACCGTCCGAATCGCAAGCGTCGTTCGCTCGACGAGCGGGCGGCGCGCTTCGACGTCCACGCTGCGGTTGCCGCTGCTCTGTGTCTCCTTCTCGTGACGATCTTGGTGGTGGCGGTGCCGGATGCCGCGATCGTGGCGATAGCCGCTCTCACGATCTCCTTGCTCCTGTTCCTGCCGTTCCTGCTGCGCGTGATGGCGACGATCGCCGCGGCGGCGACGCGCTCGGTTCGCAGCGTCGTTCCCACCGTGGCCTTGCAGGACCTCGCCTCCACCGAGGCGAAGGCGCGGACGCTGGCGGTTGCCGCGACCGGAGCGATCGCGGTCTTCGCGACGGTCGCGATCGGTGGCGCTCACGCGGACCTGGAGCGGGGCCTCGACGCCTCGGCGCGAGACATCGATCGGAACGCCGACATCTGGGTCTCGTTCGACGGCAAGGCGAACATCCTGGCGACGACGCCGTTCGACGACAGAGCCGAGACGATCGCGGCGATCCGTCAGGTCCCCGGAGTCGACGACGTGCACCGGTACGGAGGGAGCTTCTTCGACATCGGCGATCGCCGGACGTGGATCATCGCTCCGCCGCCATCGGCTATGGATCCGATTCCACCGACGCAGATCGTCGAGGGGGATCCCGACACTGCGAGCTCACGGTTGCGCGGCGGCGGATGGATCGCGTTGTCGCAGGCCGTGGCTGCGGACCTCGACGTCGGCGTGGGCGACGGCGTGACGCTGCGCTCGGCGCTCCCCACGGAGCTCCGCGTCGCGGCGATCACGACGAACCTCGGATGGCCGCCCGGAGCGATCGTGCTCAACGCCCGCGACTACGCCTCGGCGTGGGGGACGACCGCCGCCAGCGCATTGCACGTGGACCTGAAGTCCGGCGCGTCTTCGGACGAGGTCGCAGCGGCGATCGAGCGGAGCCTCGGTCGAGATTCTCCGATGCGGGTCGAGACCGCACACGAGCGAGTGGACCGGCACTACGCGCTGACGCGAGAGGGCCTTTCGCGTCTCACGCAGATATCGGTCCTGGTGCTGATCTCGGCGGTCCTCGCGATGGTCGCGACGATGGGAGGGATGATCTGGCAACGACGCCGCACCTTCTCCGCCCTGAAGGTCCAGGGCTTCTCGGAACGCGAGCTGTGGTCATCTCTCCTGCTCGAGAGCACGCTCCTGCTCGGCACGGCGAGTCTCGCCGGAGCGACCTTCGGGCTGTATGGGCAGGTGCTCCTCAGCCGGGCGCTGGAGGCGATCACCGGGTTCCCGGTGTTCTACTCAGCCGCCGCTCTCGTCGCGCTCGCGGTACTCGGGCTCGCAACACTGGTCGCGGTAGCCATGTTGGCCTTGCCGGGCTGGCTGGCTGTTCGAGTCAGGCCGCAGCGAGGCGCGCTGCGGTAGTGGCAGGAACGATGGCTGCGTGAGACTAGTCTCGCGCAGCCATGGACCCCGGCGGGCGATTGGTGGACGATGCGCGCGCCGCAATGGCCTATGCCAACTGGTCTTGACGTTTAAGACAAGTTCGGTATAGGGTGGCGGCGCCGGCCGGGTGGGACTCGTGGCCGGTTTCACCAGGTTGGCTACTAGGCAGGGGACGGGTGTCTTGAATCGCTCTGGCCGTGCGCGGCTTGTTGTTGCCGCTTTCTTGTTCGTCGTTCTCGCCGCGGTGACGGCTGGTCCGAAGCTCGACGCTCTTGCGGATCTCGACGGTGGCCCTGAGGTTCTCAGTCCGACGAGCCTCGAGGTGATGGAGCCGGGCGGTCCCAAGCCGCCGGGCTTCGAGTCGGAGGATGCGCAGCTGACTGCGCAGATGGGCGAGTTGGTCGCTGAGCAGGCGGAGCGTGAGGAGGCGCGTGAGGAGCGGTTGGCGTCGCCGGCGATGCGGGAGGCGCGTGAGGAGTCCCAGACCGAGTTCGTGGGCCTGTCCGATGCTGGTGCCGAGGACTTGTTCGTCGAGGAGTTCGGCGATGTGCAGGGTTCGGCGGTCCCGGGGTTGGAGGAGATCGCGGAGGGCCGTGAGGTCGAGAAGTTCGTGAGCGACCACGTGGTCGTGTTGGCGGGGGAGGGTGGTCGTTCGCCTGCGTTGGTGGAGTCGCCGCGTCCGGTGCGGACGGTCGACGAGGAGGGCGACAAGCGGCCGGTGGACCTGTCGCTCGAGCCCGAGGGCGACGTGTTCGTGCCGGACAACGCGGTCGCTGACGTCGCGATCCCGGACGATCTCGGCGAGGGCGTGGACATCGGGCCAGTGACCGTGACGCCTGAGGGCGTCGCGGACGGTGCGATCTCGGAGGCTGGTGACGATCGGGTGATCTACCCGAATGCGTTGATGGACACCGACGTGATGGTCAAGTCGACGACGACCGGCGCCGAGGTGCTCTGGCAGCTGCGGTCCCCGCGAGCGACCGAGGAGCTCGTGCTCGACCTGGACGTCCCGGCCGGAGCGGTGGCGTCGAAGTCGGGCGAGTCGGTCGTCGTGATGCGGGACGGCGAGCAGCTGACGACGGTCAGCCCGCCGATCGCCGTCGATGCTCAGGGCCAGGACGTGCCCGCCGAGATCGAGGTCGTCGGCAATCGGGTCGTGGTGTCGGTTGCGCACCGTGACAAGGATCTCGCCTATCCGCTGCTGGTCGATCCCGTGATCGAGGACTGGTATGGCGGCACCCCGGCAAACTCGTGGTATGGGGGCGATGCGTACTCGCTAGCGGGCCTTCAGCACTGGTTTCACACCTACAGCGGTGTGCCGTCGAACACCTATGCGCCGCGCTACTCGTGCTACACGCCGGTCAATTGCTACAACCCGGGCCAGGACGGTTCGCGCAACGACGGCCTGCATTTCTACTTGTTCCCGTACAGCTATCCGGCGAACAGCATCGCCCAGTGGAACTACCAGCCGCCGGGCACCACGACCCGCATCGAGCGTGCGGACTTCGGGATCAAGTACCTGCGCATGGGCACGGATCCCGACCAGAGCCCCGTGATGTTCACGGGCATCTACCGGATCGGCGTTGGGTGGGCGGCCTTCACTGCGTGGGACGACGACTTCTCCAGCACATGGAACACCCACGTCGCCTACAACACGCCGGGGCCCCATCGGCTCTCCTTCGGCTTCTACGCCCCGTTCGCGGCGACCACCAGCGGCTGGCGCGATGGCTATGTCGGCGCGGCGATCGTCAACCTGATCGACCCTGAGGCGCCAACGATCACCGACACCGGCGTCGATCAGCCCACGAAGTGGCGCAAGGCAGGCGGTGAGTTCAGCGTCCGGCCGACTGCGACCGACCCAGGGCTGGGGGTCCAGTACTTCGAGATCAACGCGCCAGGCACCGCCGACGACCAGGGCAGGTGGCACCCGACTTGCGAGGGGGGTAAGTCGAGCCCTTGTCCCGCCAGCTGGACACCGTCGGCCGGTGAGGAGATGGAGCTCCCGGCGGACATCTTCCCCGAGGGCCTCACGACCTTCGATCTCTACGCCGAGGATCCCATCCTCCAGCGCGGCGGTACCGGTGTACAGGTCAAGATCGACCGCGGCGCACCTGCCACGCTCGATCTCTCGGGTGCGTTGTATGACCAGCGCGAGGTCCAGCCGGTGCCTTTTGGCGGCCAGCCGATCCTGTCGCCGGGCACTCACGCCCTGACTGTCAACGCGACAGATCCCGCGGCCTCGGGCCTGCCGTCAGGCCAGCGCTCGGGCGTCGAGAAGATCGAGATTCGGGTAGACGGCGACCTCGTCGACGACGAAGACGTCCCATGCCCGGCGGGCAACTGCCCACTCACCCACAATTGGAGCTACAACACCTCCGCCTATGCCGGGCGCAACCGGATCGAGGTCAAGGCGATCGACGGTGCCGGCAACGCCACTACCAAGAGCTTCGTCGTGAACTCCCCTGAGCGCGGCAAGCTCGTCTACCCGGTTACCGGCGAGACCACTTCGCGGCGTTTTGCGCTGCAAGCACAGGCCAACGAGGACGGCTTCGATCACGTGCGGTTCGAGGCGCGAGTCGCGAACTTCTTGTCGTTCGTCCCGGTTCAGGGCTTCGCGAACATGCGCGACGACCGTGGCGATGTCGTCACGGGGCCGACGTTCGCGCTCGATCAGCCCGGCCGCCGCACCAAGAAGTACGTCTACGACCTGCACGCCCTGTTGCCCGCCCCGGAGATCCTGTCGGGGGCGTGGGAGTTCCGAGCGGTGTTCGAGGGCCCTAGCGGGACGTTCAAGTCCGAGCCGGTCGTCGTAGAGCTGGACCGGAAAGGGCTCTCGGCGGGCAACGCCACGCAGTCGATCGGCCCGGGGTCGGTGGACCTGTTGACGGGAAACTTCAACTACGGGGCGAGCGATGCGGCCGTGGGTGGCGTGACGCTGACTCGTTCGTATAACTCGCTCAATCCGACGGCGACGGGTCCGCTTGGCCCGGGCTGGGTGACGAGTGCGCCCGTGAACGGGGTCTCTGAGTACAGCTCGATCAGGGAGGTCAAGGAGGGCACCGATGTCCGTTGGGTCGACCTCTATGACGCTGGGGGCGCGCGGATCCGGTTCGAGAAGTCTCCGAACGGCGGCTACAAGCCGGAGGTCGGCTTCGAGGCGCTCAAGCTCGACCTGGTGTCGGGCAAGTACACGGTCACCGATCTCGACGCGACGGTCACGACGTTCATCCAGCCGGCGGGCGCTCCTGCGACGAGCGACTTCGTGCCGTCGAAGGTCGAGCCCGCCGGATCGCAGGATGTGACCAGCTACGGATACGAGCTGTTCGCCGGCCAGCCGCGCCTCAAGCGGATCATCGCCCCGGGTGTGCCTGGGCTCGACTGCACGGGTTCCCTCGTGCGTGGTTGCAGGGTGCTCGATCTCAACTACACGACGCTCGGCGTCGGCAGTCGGTTGACGTCTGCCGACTACAAGGCGTGGGATCCGGCCACGTCGCAGGTCAAGACGGTGACAGTCGCCCAGTTCACCTATTGGACGTCGGGGTCGGGTGTCGGTCGCTTGGCGGAGGTGTGGGATCCGCGGATCTCGCCGATCGTGGAGGAGGTCTACTACTACGACTCGGCGGGCCGCATCTCCTCGATCGTGCCGCCGGGAGAGGCTGGCTGGACGATGTCCTACCTGCCCACCACCGACACCCACGCGGGCAAGCTGACGTCGGCGTCGCGCACCGCCGCCTCCTCAGGGCTGGAGATGTGGAAGATGAGCTGGGCGGTACCGCTCTCCGGAGCCGGCGCGCCATACGCGATGAGCGCGGACGATCTCGACACGTGGGGGCAGACCGACCGGCCGACGGACGCGACGGCGGTCTTGCCGCCGACCGAGTCCGGGACGGGATTGACCAAGGCGTCGGTCTTCTATCTCAACCAGGATGGCCGGATCGTCAACACCGCGACCCCGGGCGGACGCATCTCTACGACGGAGTACGACCCCAAGGGCAACGCGATCCGCGAGCTCTCGCCCGGCAACCGCGCCCGCGCGCTAGCGGTGGGAGCCGGCTCGGCGACGCTCGCCGGCCTGATCGACACACGCAGCACCTACTCTGCGAATGGGCTCGAGCTTCTGGAGGAGCTTGGTCCTCAGCATGAGGTCAAGCTCGAGTCAGGGCAGGTCCTCGACGCACGCGCACACACCGTGACCGACTACGACGAGGACAGCCCGTACGGGACGAGTCAGGCGCCGCACCTGCCGACGACGGTTCGGGCAGGCGCCCAGGTCGAGCCTTCGGACCCGGATGTCGACGTCCGTACGTCGAAGACGGAGTACGACTGGACGCTGCGTAAGCCGACCCGCACGATCGTCGACGCGACGTCCGGCGGGTTGAACATCGCCCGCGAGACGGTCTACAACAGCGCCGGCCTGGAGGTCGAGTCACGCCAGCCTGCCTCCGATGGCGCCGATTCGGGCACGTTGAAGACCATCTACTACACCCACGACAACTCGGCATCTGACGCAGCTTGCCGTGACAAGGACGAGTGGCACAACCTGCCCTGCAAGACGATGCCGGCGGCTCAGCCGGGTACGGCGGATCTGCCGAACCTGCCGGTGACGACCTACACCTACGACCACCTGTTGCAGGTCAAGACGGCAGTCGAGCAGGTCGGTCCGGTGTCCCGTACGACCACGACGACCTATGACGCCGCTGGCCGCAAGACCAGCGAGACCGTAAACGAGACTGGCTCGACGACTACCGACCCGTCGGATCTCGTCGCGGCCTACGGGTTCGAGGAACTGGGAGACACGGCGCCGGAGGAGTGTGAAGGCTGGGAGCCGGGTCAGGATCCTGAGCTGGACGAGTTGTGCGAGGACAGCGGCCCCACGGTCGCCGACGACTCCGGCAACGGCAGCTCCGGGACGGCGAGCGGCGCGCAGTGGACGGCCGACGGCCGCCACGGCGGAGCGCTCGAGTTCGACGGCGCCGACGACGCGGTCGTGGTCGAGGACTCGGCCGATCTGGACCTCTCCACGGCGGCGACGGTGTCGGCGTGGGTCAAGCCGCGCAACATCACTGCCGCGATGCAGCAGGTGGTCGGCAAGGACGACCCGGCCGCGAACCGCAGCGTTTATGCGCTGAACGCCGCGACACCGAATGCGTCCAAGCCGAGCTTCGCGCTCTTCGACGGGTCGAACACCGAGAAGGTCGCTCCGGGCATCGCGGCGCTCTCAAACGATGGCTGGGTGCACGTGACCGCCTCCTACGGGAGCGGGTTGATGTGGCTGTATGTCGACGGGACCTTCGCCGGTTTCCAGATCGCCAGTGGCGCGATCCAGGCCTCCGGCGGCAAGTTGCGGATCGGCGGCAGCGACGTAAGCGGCACCGGGGCGTTCTTCGACGGGCTGATCGACGACGTGCGCGTCTATGACCGCGCGCTGACCTCCGACGAGATCCAGAAGGACTACAACACCTCCGTCGAGACCCAGATGTCGGGGCCGGGCACCGCCCAGAACCTGCCCGCGACCACCTACGCCTACAGCTCCACCACCGGGCGTCCGACGACCGTCAGCACGCCGGGCAAGACGCTCACCACCGCCTACGACAACGCGGGCCGCGTGACGAGCTACACCGACTCAGACGGCCAAGCCTCGACCACCAGCTACGACAACCTCAACCGGCCGATCTCGACGAATGATGGGAAGGGCACTCAGACGTTCGCCTACGACTCCGCGACCGGTGCGCTGACGTCGCTGACCGATTCGCACGCCGGCACGTTCACGGCCTCTTATGACGCCGATGGCCGGATTGCCAGCAAGGGCTATCCGAACGGGATGACCGCGGAGACGACCTACGACGACGCCGGCGCCCCGGTGAGGTTGAAGTACACCAAGACCAGTAACTGCTCGAGCAACTGCACCTGGATCGACGAGCAGGTCGCAGAGTCGATCCACGGCCAGTGGCGCACCCACTCGTGGGAGCTCTCCGAGCAGGAGTACACCTACGACCAAGCCGGACGCCTCACCAAGGTCCACGACAACGTCCACTCGCCGCTAACGGTCGACGGCTGCACGATCCGCAGCTACGTCTTCGACGAGAACTCCAACCGGACGTCGCTGAACACCAAGGCACCCGATACCAACGGCGACTGCCAACCCGGGGCGGCCGGGACGACGAAGTCCTACAGCTACGACACCGCCGACCGCCTCACCGGCACCGGCATCCAATACGACCAGCTCGGACGCACCACGAGCATCCCCGCGGCGTATTCGGGTGGTGGAGTGCTCTCCTACACCTACTACGCCAACGACCAGGTCCGCACCATCGCCCAGGACGGCGTGTCGAAGGCCTACACGCTCGACCCCGCGGCCCGCCAGCGCTCCACGATCGCCAGCGGCGGCACGACGCACACCGAGACCCTCCACTACAGCGACAGCTCAGACGCACCGTCGTGGACGAGAGTCGCCAACAGCCAAGGCCAAGAGATCTCCTGGGAGCGCACGATCACCGGCATCGACGGCGACCTCGCCGCCACCCGCACCCACACCAGCCAAGGCGATCAGACCGTCCTACAACTCTCCAACCTCCACGGCGACACCATCGCCACCGCATCCCCCGACCCACAAGCCAGCTCGCTCACCGCACGCTTCGAGACCGACGAGTACGGCAACCCACGCCAAACCGGGAGTGCTAACCGACGCTACGGCTGGCTCGGCGCCAAGCAACGCCGAACCGAGCTAGCTTCAGGTGTCATCCAGATGGGGGTACGGTCATACGTGCCAGCACTCGGACGGTTCACATCAGTTGACCCCGTGTTTGGGGGATCGGCCAACGATTACGACTACGGAAACGCCGACCCGGTCAACCAGATGGACCTATCGGGTCGTTGCCCTTTCTGTGTAATCGTCGCAGCATCGACATTCAGGTGGGCGGTCAAGAAGTACGGGGACGACATCGTTCGCCAGTTTGCGAAGAAGGGCACCCGCGGCAAGAAGGTCCACCGTGGAGCGATGCAGACCAAGCACGGACTCAGGCGCGCGATCGCCGGTCGGGGGAATCAGCCCGGCCTGAGGCCCGAGTACATACACGACGCCCTGAAGAACGGGAGACGTTATAGAGAGGTCAATCGTCAGGGTGAGATGACTTGGGTGCGCGAGACTGGAGACTTGAAGGTTATCTTGGACAAGAACAAGAAGATCAAGACGATCTGGCCCAAGACGGCACGGGCGCAGCGCGTATGGATGGGAGGCGACTAGTGGACGCCACGTTCTGTGGTCGGCCGAGCTTTCGGCTTGTACTGGCGGTCGATCGCTACGCCTATCCAGAGAATCGCCAAGGGCCCGATGCTGACTGGCTAGATGGCTACGTTCATATAGAGGGCGGGGGCGTCTCCACCGCCAAGCTTTCCATCGAGATTGCATGGCGTACTGAGGAGATCCTAGGATTCCAACGTGAGATCTCCGCCCTGCTCTCGGGGGAGAAGGAGTCGGCAGTCTTAGAGCATCTCGAGGAGATGGTTTCGGCGACTTTCGTGGTGGGAGACCCATCATCGTTCAGGTTGAATGGGTATGTGACTGATGCTGCTGGCCTTAAGGTCAGCTTCGATCAGATAGAGGTCGATCGGGCTGAACTCCAAGAGTCGAATGCACAGCTAGCACGGCTGGTCGAGCGGTATCCCGCCAGGGATCCCGAGCTATGTCGCCGGATGCGATCACGAACAGGCTCCTGATCAGGCTATGTTGGATTCGGGGGGGGATTCCGACTCGGTTGACTTTACGAGTGCGTCGACGTTGCCGGCGTGGGTCACAGCCTGAGGCTCTGACGGGCGTCTTTCGGGGGATCGTTGCGAAGGATCGCGCTGGCGCTTCAGGCTTGGTGTATGAGTTGAGTAACGGCGAGTTGCGGATCGGCGGGAGCGACGTCAGCGGCACGGGCGCGTTCTTCGACGGGTTGATTGGGCACGGCCCAGAACCTGCCTGCGACTACGTATGGCTCTAGGGCCCAGAGACTGATGAAAGCCATCACTAGACGTGTGTCAAACCGCGCCGTAGCTGCAACTACCGCAGCGTTAGTCGTAGCGATCGGATTCGGTTGCGGAGGCGACGGCAACGACGACACCGGGGAGGCTGTGGCGAGGCTGCTCGAGCCTCCGCGCACCTGCCTTGTCGCTGCAGGTGGGTCGTTGGCTCTCTCCTCAGACGACGTCTCTTTCTATCTCACGGATTTCGAGAGGGACCGGACGGACAAGCCCGCGGGTGCGGGATACCGAGGCGTGGAGGTTTCGCAGCATCTACCCATTGCTGAGGGAGCCCCCGAGGGACGGGATCCGCTGCCTCGATATTCAGTGTGGATTGGGTCGCGGGTAAGCGAGGCCGAGCCAATTCCGGCGACGCTTGTGAACGACGACCGGGAGGACACCTTCGTCGTCTTCATGCGGACGCCGTCACGAGATCAGCTAGCTAAAGCTATGCGGTGCCTGGATAAGTTCGGGACAGGCGCCCTCTGACGGCCCCAAGCGGGCGCGATCTTCCAAGGGCTTCCGGCCGCTGGAGGGCTAGGCGCCCCTAGCTGGCTCGGCGAGCGGCAGTCTCGCCTCTCGACCCGTTACCGCAAGGGGCTTCGAGTTCGTTGACGAGGCTCTGCCCGAGGATCCGTTAGGTGGGGCGATCTCCCTGCTTGAGGGCTAGTCCGTAGCCACCGCCACACGCGAAACGTCGCGAGGATCGGATTGATCAGCGGCTTCAGCTCCGTGACTACGCACCGGCGTACAGGGGCTGCGTTGTCGCTCGTCGACGAAGCCGCGGACAGGTAGAAGGCCGCAATGCCCGCGACGGTCATGGCGTGATGGGCTCCGTGGGGCAGGCGCTTGGTGGCGGCCTTGGCTCTGAGGGCAATCGACGCGATCCGTCGGGCGGCGGATTGCACTCCGGGTAGTAGCCGATGTACCGATGAGCCTCCTCACGGGAGTCGCGGTCGTCGTCGATGAGGCTGTCGAGCATCGTCGTGAGAGTGCTGCTCAGTAAGTAGGCGCGGTCGATGTCCACGGCTTGGTTGGGCCTTGTTCCCGTGGATGCTGCCGCGGAGAGGAGGGCGTGAACGCCGAGGATGGAAGCGGCCGCGCCGCCGGCCCACTCCCACCAGGTCAGTCCCGTCGCACGGCCGTAGCATGACGCCCACCGTTCCAGGGGGTCGACACCGAGGTGGGGCACCGCGTGACTGAGGATCTGGGCTTCGCTGAAACGTTGGGCGGTCTCACGTGCCGTGGGGAGCACCGGTCCGAGGGACGGGAGTCCCTCGAGCGAACGGCGGCAACGCTCGACTAGGGCATCCAGGTAACCGCTGTCGTCGCTCTGGGGGTGGTGGCGGTAGTAGTCGGTCGGCCGTTCGCCCGGAGTGAGCGCTACCGAGAAGGATCTGAACAGCTGACGGCCATCGCGGATCGGGTCGTCGACCGGCTGCTCGTTGACCGCGTCGAGGTAGTCATACATGACCTGGAGAGCGACGGTCGCGTCGATGACCGCCTCACGGTGGGGCCGTGGGGCGAGTGTGCAGAGCGTGGCGATTGCTTCGGTGTTCCCGCGCTCGTCGCGCAGCTTCTGAGCGGCGTGTGCGCGGAGGACTGGGTCGCGTATCCGCTGCGCGTGGTCATGCCACCGCCGGAGCTCCGTGCGCACATGGGGAGCCACGGTCAACCAGTACCGACCCTGTGCTCGCACGAGGCCGCAGACGTGTCGGTCCAGGACACGAACGCGCCCCTCCAGCGTGTCATGGCATGAAAATACTGGCCTGGGTGTGGCGCACCCAACCGATTCGGCTTGGGGTTGAGGCGGCGCTAGCGCGGCTTGGGACGCAGCACGATCACTCGGGCGCGGGTGTACGTCCGTCCCGTCGTCTGCGACGTGAAGCTCGCCACGAGTCGCACGCGCAGCCGTCGGGAGCGCCGAAGCGCTCGACGTCCGTGCGAGGTTGGGCGTAGACGCAGGCGGTGACCGCGGCTCGCTGCGACGTCAGCCGCTCCCTTCGCGAGCACCGTCTTACCGCGAACGATCCGCACGGCGTAGCGGCCGCCGACCGGGGGTCGGAAGCCCGGGAGCCGGCGCGCACCGCCCAGCAAGGCGCGTACCGGCCCTAGAGGACCGTTCACGACACCATGAAGGGCATTCGACACCTTGGTTGGGGAGTCGCCCGGCTGACGGGGGGCAATTGCCCGGTCGATCATTGCTGAGAGCGTCGTGATCGCGGACGAGCCGGGGTCCGCCGACTTGACTCGCAAGCTGGCGCTCACTCTCTTCGAAAGGGATGTGGACGCCTCGACGCGGACCGTGACCGCGCAGCTCTCATCGGGTGAGAGCACTTGGCCGGTGCATGCGTCGCTAGCCACCGCGAAGCGATCAGGCGTAGCCAAGTCGCTCATCGCTACCGATCCGACCGTTATCTCGGTGTCGCCTGAGTTGGAGACCATGACGCTCTTCGGAGCGCTCCGTCGTCCCTCTGGGACGTGACCGAGGTCGAGCTGCTTCGGACTCGTGGCGAGCCGGCCGTGAAGGATCGAGGATCCGGTCAGCAGCGCGTAGCGCTCGCCGGACAGGTCATCGCCTGCCACTGTCAGCAATCCCTCAAACGAGCCCGTCGTCCACATCGGCGCCGAGAAGAACACGATCGCCGAGCAGGACTCCCGCGGCTGCAGCGTGATGTCCGCACAGCCATTGGGGCCGGTGGAAAACCAGGCGCCGCCCTCCTCGATCGTGATCGAGCCCGGAGCAATCGGCCCCGACCCCGTGTTGCGCACCGTGAGCTGATCGCCGATGGTCGTACCGGCACGCTCCAGCCCGAAGTCAAGCCACGTCGACTCGAGCTGCAGCACATCGCCGAGGAGGACCGCGACGGCGCCCGCTCCCGTCTCGGGAATCAGCAGGTCGAGCTCGCCGTCGCCGTCGAGCTGTGCTGTCGCCAACCCCCAGTCCGAGTCGAAAGCTCCGACCGAGGTCGCCAGCACCGACTGGAAAGTCTCGCCAGTATCGCCTAGGAGTAGTCCCACAACACCGGAGTCCCACGCGGGAACGATCAGGTCAGAGTCGCCATCGGCATTCACGTCGTCGGCGGCCACAGCCGTGGGACCGGAGTACGTCGCGTGCACGGTCCGTGGTGAGAGAGCGCCGGATGGGCTCCCCGAGAGAATCGAGACGGTCGAGTCGTCGTAGTCGGCGGTCACGAGGTCGAGGCCAGGCACCGCGTCCACATCAGCGATCGTGAGGTCGATCGGGCGCTCCCCCACGTCATAGGTGGCCGGCGCTGCAAAACCTGACGCCTCCTGGAGGAACACCGACACGTCATCGCTGACGATGTTGGCCGTGACGAGATCTCGACGGCCATCCCCGTTCAGATCCGCCGTGGCAAGCGTCCTCGGGTCATCACCGGGCACCGCGAGCCCGGTTCCCGCCACATACGTCCCGTCCGCCTGCTGGAGGATCGGCACCACCTCCTCGGCTGACCGTCCGGTGACCGCCAGATCGGTCTGGTCGTCCCCACCGAAGTCGCCGATCGCCACATCACCGATCGCGTTGACCGTCGCCAGTCGCTCAGGCTCGGAGAGCCCGCCCTCACCGTCTCCGAGAAGCAGGAAGACTCCGTTGGCGAAACGGTCGGCCACAGCCACGTCGAGGTCGCCGTCGCCGTCGACGTCGCCGACCGCCAGCTCCGCGTTGGCTTCCCCCTCGAGATCTGTCTCGGTTGCGTCACCGAAGGTCCCGTCGCCGACCCCAAGCCGAACCGTCACCGCGCCACCGCCAACCGCGATCATGTCCGTCTCGCCGTCGTCGTCGAGATCACGTGCCGCCACGTCATACGGCTCCGGGGCGTAGTACTCGTCGGGATCGAAGAACACCGTAGCCGCGTTTGCCGACGGCGAAGCAAGCAGCATGCCGACAACGATGAGCACTACGCGCGAAATCGCAGACACCCGGCTCCCTTCCCCCACCCACCCTACGGGCGTGGACCATGTCGCAGTTCAAACGGCACCATATGTGCCGTTTTGGCACGACCACTGTAAGCGACCTTCTCAATCGTTGCGCCAGCGCCCCAACGGTGATTGCGCTCCACCGTCATCGAAACCTCGCGCGACGCAAGCGTGGGACGCGCCTACACCTCAGAGATGAAGTTGATTCCCAGGTCGTCCATCCACTCCAGGACGGCGCCGTTCACCCGGGTCAGCTCGTTGGTGTAGAGCAGCACGCCCATCACGATCAGGATCACGCCGGAGATGATGGTGATCACCGCGTAGTGGTCGCGGAAGAAGCGGAAGAAGCCTGAGACCCGCGAGAACGCGAGTGCGCTGAGCACGAACGGGACGGCCAGCCCGAGTGAGTAGAAGGCGAGCAGCACGGCACCCTGGTTGACGGTCGACTCGTTCGATGCCGCGGTCAGGACGGCGCCGAGCGTCGGGCTGGTGCAGGGCAGCCACGCGATGGCGAACGCCACGCCGGCGACGATCGGCCCACCGGTGCTGGCGTGGGAGAGCAGCGCTTCTGGGCGCCAGTCGCGGTTGAGGCGGCTGACGAAGAGCGTCGCGATGAAGAACACGCCGAGCGCGGCGATCACGATCCCCGAGATCTCGCGCAGCAGGGCCCGGTGGTCCTGGAGCGTCTGTCCGAGCCCGGTCGCCGTCATGCCCAGCGCGATGAACACGAGCGAGAAGGACACGCAGAACAGCAGCGACGGCAGCAGCACCTCGCGCCGTGCCTTGCCGGCCTCGATGTCGCTGAACGCGACGCCGGAGATCGTCGACAGGTAGCCCGGCACGAGCGGCAGCACGCACGGCGAAATGAACGAGACGAAGCCAACCGCGAAGGCGGCGATGACGGTGGTGTCGACTGTGTCCGCGGCGATCACAGGTCGTAGCGTTCCAAATCGGCGTCGAGGCGCTTGGCGGTCGCGTCGTCGGGCGCGGGCCCGCCGGCGGCCACGGCGCCCTTGCCGCCACCGCCTCCGTCGCCGCGCCAGCGGCGAACGGCGAACCCGACCCCGAGCAGAGCCAGCACCAAGGCGAGCGCGGGCACCAGGTAGGCGCTCAGGTTGAACCCCTCGGCCTCCGGCAACGCCAGCACGTCCTCGCCGTACTCCGCCACCAGCACCTGCTTGATCTCCTCCTTGGACTGGCAGCGGTCGATCAGCCGCTGGATCAGCGCCCGCTCGCGGTTGGCCTGCGGCGCCTCGGTCGCGAGCCCGAGCGGCGTGCCGCAGACCGGGCACATCACCTCGGCCTCGACTGCCGACAGCGTCGTCTTCGGGCACTCGGCGGCCGTCGCCCCGGCTGGCAGGGCAAACGCGAGCAGGACGACCAGGACCAGCAGTGCCCGCATCACGAGCCCTCGAGCAGTGGGGCGACCTCTTCGCGCATCCACCGCTCGTCGACCGGCCCGCGTGCGAGCGCCGCGATCCGCCCGCGCCGGTCGATCACGAACGTCTCGGGGTAGCCGACCACGCCCCAGTCGCTCTGGACCGTGTCGGCGTCGGGATCGCGCAGCATCGGGTAGGTGAGCCCGTACTCGCGGACGAAGGCGCGCGCGTCGCTCGAAGCGTCGAGCGCATCGATGCCGAGCACGGTGCCCTGTCCCTCGCGCTCCATCCGCTCGTGCCAGCGCTGCAGCAGCGGCGACTCCTCGCGACACGGCTTGCACCAGGAGGCCCAGACGTTGAGCACGACCACCTCGCCGCGGTAGTCCGCCAGCGCTCCGTCGCCGCCGTCGGACAGCCGCTCGAGCTCCAAGGCCGGCGCCGCGGGCCGCTCGCCGCGCGCGAGCGCGTCGTCGATGCCGTTGTCCGGCTCGTTGGCGATCACCCCGTAAGTGAGCAGGCCGATCAGGGCGGCGACGCCGACCAGGACCACGATCACGGGGGGAGAGAGGCGGCGCTTCATCGAGGTGAGAGCGGACGACGGGCCTCGAACCCGTGACCTCGAGCTTGGGAAGCTCGCGCTCTACCAACTGAGCTACGTCCGCGTGAGCGTCCCGATTCTAGTGCGGAACGGATCTGCCGGCGCAGGCGCCCCGCAGCCGTCGTAGGCTTCCCGCCGTGAAGCGGACGCTTGCGATCGCGCTCTGCGCGCTCCTGCTCGGCGCGGGCTGCGCCGACACGGGCACGGCCGAGCCGCCGGAGATTGGGAAGCCCGCCGCTGCGCCGCGCGACGGGGGCGACCTGATCGCCTACACCCGCAACGTGCGCGGGGACAACGAGATCTTCGTGGCGCGATCCGACGGCTCAGGACGGCGCCGCGTCACGTTCGGACCGCGCCAGGCGAACGCGGCGGGCAACGCGATGCCCGCGTGGTCGCCTGACGGGATGCGCATCGCCTACTCCGCTCATCGTGGCACCGGGCTGGGGGGCGCCAAGAGCGCTCTGTTCTCCGTGCGTGCGGACGGCGGCGGCATGCGCCGTCTGACCCGCTGGTTCGCCGAGAGCTACCTCGGGACCCCAGCCTGGTCCCCCGACGGAAGCGTGATCACCTTCAGCCGTCACACGGGGAGCTGGCAGACGATCGAGTGGATTCCGGCTGCGGGCGGGAGCTCGCGCCGGCTCGGCTCGGGCCCGCGCCGCGACTCGAGCCCCGCCTGGTCGCCCGACGGCCGTTCGCTGGCCTTCACGAGGCTCGGCGACGCCGGCCGGATCACCGGTGAGATCTGGGTCATGCGGTCCGACGGAACCGACGCCCGTCGCATCGCCGAGGACGGTGGCATGGCGAGCTGGTCGCCCGACGGCAAGCGGATCGCCTTCTCGAGCGCCCGCGACCGCTTCGGGAAGACCTACTACGACGATCGCACCGACCCCAACACCGATGTCTACGTGATGAACGCGGACGGCTCGCGTCAGCGCCGCCTGACCCGCAACCGCGCCAACGACGGCACGCCGACCTGGTCGCCCGACGGCCGCTGGATCGTCTTCGACAGCGGCCGTCCGGCACGGATCAACTTCAACCATCACCTCTGGATGATGCGCGCCGACGGAAGCTGCCAGCGGCGGCTGATCCCAGGACGGAACTGGTCGCTGACGCCCGCGTGGCAGCCCGGCCGTCCGGGCGCGAGCTTCCCAGTGCCCCGCTGCGGTTGAATCCGCGGCCTTGCTCGCGCTGATCGATATCGAGATCGCCAACGAGTTCCTCGCCAAGCCGGGGCAGCGCGCCGGCTTCGTGCTGCTGGCCGGGCTGCTCTGCGGCTTCCTGTTCATCCGGACGAGCGCGCGCCTGATCAGGGACCCGAAGGTGACGTGGTGGCCGGGCAACGTCGAGACCGCCAGCGGCCTGCACATCCACCACCTCGTCTGGGGAATCGTGACGATCATGGCGACGGGCTTCGCCGGCTTCGCCTTCCAGCCCGAGAGCCCGTGGATCGAGATCCTCGCCGGGCTGTTCGGGATCGGCTGTGGCCTGACGCTCGACGAGTTCGCGCTCTGGCTGCACCTCGAGGACGTCTACTGGGCGAAGGAGGGCCGCGCCTCGGTCGACGCGGTGATCGTCGCGGTGCTGATCGGCGGGATGTTGGTCCTGGGCTTCTCGCCGTTCGACAGCGGTGAGCCCGGATCGGTCCTCGCGATCGCGGCCACGGTCGCGATCAACATGGCCTTCGTACTCGTCGCGATCCGCAAGGGCAAGCTGCTCTCGGCCGTTCTCGGCGTCTTCGTGCCGCTCGTGGCGATCGTCTCCGCGATCCGCCTCGCCAAGCCCGAGTCGCGCTGGGCGAAGCGCCGCTACGACGCGGGCAGCCGCAAGCTGGAGCGCGCGCAGGCCCGGGACGAGCGCAACGCCGCGCTCCAGGACCGGCTGCTCGACCTGATCGGCGGCAAGCCCTCGACCGGCGCTGACGACGGACGCGATCCGTAGCCTTCGCGACCTTGCCCACCCTTCCGCACACGCTCCGCTCACGCGTCCGGGCGGCCACGCTGCTCGCAGTGCTGGCCGCGGCCGTCCTCCCGGCCGCCGCCGGTGCCTCGACGACGCAGTTCTCGATGATCCAGGACGACGAGACGTTCCTCGGCCACAACCTCGAGCGCGACCCCAACGTCGCCGTCGCCGAGGCGAAGGCGCTCGGCGTCGACGTGATCCGCGTCTTCCTCGGCTGGCACTCCGTCTCGCCGAACCAGAACAAGCGCAGCCGCCCCGCGGGCTTCGACGTCGGCGACCCGGATTCGCCCGGCTACCAGTGGGGGATGTACGACGCGCTCGTCGATCGCGCGCGTCAGAACGGCATCAAGCTGATGTTCACGCTCGGGCCGGCGATGCCGTTCTGGGCGTCCGAGGAGCCGCGGCGCTGCCCGCACCGGATCGGCGGCTACTCGTCGCTCACGATGTCGTGCATGTGGAAGCCGTCGCCGAAGCTGTTCGCCCAGTTCGTCAAGGCCGCGGTCCTGCGCTACGGCACGCGGGCCGATGGGCGCTACGGCGGCCAGGTCGCGCTCTGGTCGCTCTGGAACGAGCCGAACCTCGAGCACTATCTCTGGCCGCAGCTCAAGCGGACGCGCCACGGCATGGTCGATCTCGCCGCCGCCCGCTACCGCAAGCTTTGGCTGGCCGGCTGGAAGTCGATCGCCAAGTACGACCCGGCGGCGCGCAACAAGGTCCTGTTCGGCGAGACGGCGGCGATCAGCTCGCCGATCGACACGCTCTACGCGGCGCTCTGCCTCGACGAGGACGGCCGGCCGTTCAAGGGCCGGCTGCGCGCGCTCCAGGGCTGTGTCGGTGCGAAGAAGCTGCCGATCGCCGGCCTCGCGCTGCATCCCTACAACAACTTCGCCGTCGGCTCGGTCTTCACGCGCAGCTTCACCAAGGACTCGCTGCCGCTGGCCCACCTCGGCCGTGCGCACAAGCTGCTCGACCGTGCCGCGCGCTACGGCCGCATCCCGCGCGGGAAGCCGATCTACATCACCGAGTTCGGCTTCCAGTCGAGCCCGCCCGACCCGTTCGGCGAGGCGCTCAACCCGACCCGCCACGCGGCGGCGATCAACGAGGCCGAGCGGCTCTTCTGGGGCGACCGCCGCGTCAAGTCCATCTCGCAGTACGAGCTCTACGACGTCGAGTCGCCGGACGACTTCAACACCGGCCTGCGCTTCGCGGACGGCGAGCCGAAGCCCGCCGAGGCGGCCTACAGGATGCCGCTCGTGGTCTCGAAGCTGAAGCCCGACCTGGTCGAGATCTGGGGGATGGTCCGTCCGGCGCTCGGGCCGGTCCGGGCCGAGGTGAAGATCGTCGGCGGCGCGCAGGGCGGCGCGACCGCCGGCTGGCCGCGCACCAACGAGCGCGGCTACTACCGCTTCAAGGTCCGCCGCCGCGGCGCCGCCAAGATGCGCTTCCGCACCGAGTGGATCGATGGCGCGGGCGTGGTCCTGCGCAGCCGCCTGGCCGCGGCCGGACGGCCGATCGAGTACCTCGAGTAGTCGTCGCCTGAGTCCTAGTCGCGGTAGTAGCGGAACGGCTTGGCGGCCTTCGCCGCGCGGCTGTAGGAGATGCCGCCGGCGATCGTGTTCTGCCACTTGATCCGCCAGCGCCCGCTCGCGGCGCCGGCGCGGCTCTGGTTGACCTTGAAGATCCCGACGGAGTTCGGCGACGGGCGGCCGACGGTCTTCCAGGCGCCGCCGAGCGAGAGCTGGACCTCCGGGTTCACGAACCCGCCGAGCGTCCGCGCGAAGCGCGCCGGGCGGACCTGGCCCCAGACCTCGACCCTGCGCGACGAGCGCTTGGTGACGACGATCGGCAGCCGGTAGGCGTCGTAGGAGGCCTTCTTCTTGCCGCGGGCGAAGCGCAGGCCGCTGTTGTACTGGTCGGCCTGCGGCACGTCGACCAGCTGGTACTGCGCGACCGTCTTGACGCGCGAGTCGCCGTAGAAGAGGCGGTCCGACTCGTTGATGTACTGGGCCTGCTCCTTCGGCGAGGTGAACGAGACCGGATCGGGCGGGTTGGTCTGGTAGCCGAACTCGGTCATGAAGATCCCGCGTCCGCCGGGGACCCGGCCGCGCCCGGCGGCGCGCGTCATCAGGCGGTGCAGCCGTGGGATGTACTGCTGCGGCAGCGCGGTCTTGCTCGACGTCTTGCGCCGCGGCGGCCCGAGGCCGCCCTGGTTGTACGGGTGGATCGCCCAGCCGCCGATGTTCAGCCGCGCCGGGCTGCCGCCGCACCTGTGCAGCGAGCGCAGCTTGCCGCGGAACGGTCGCCCGCTGGCGTCGAGGCAGAGCGCGGCGTTGAGGAACGGGAGCGGCGCGCTGATCGCGGCGACCTCGCCGAACAGGACGCGGCTGCGGGCGCCCGGGTCGTAGGTGCGAATCGCCTTGTAGCCCTCGATCCAGAGCTTGCGGTAGTAGACGGCCGCGGTCTCGACGCGGCCCGCCCGGGTGTTGGTCACCTCGGGGCGGATCCACTGCTTGAGGTTCGGCTCGTTGTAGAGCGAGTACCAGCTGACCAGGCCGCGGTAGCGCTTGGCCACGGCCGCCGCGAACTGGCCGAACTCCTTCGCCTTCGGGCGCAGCGTGCAGGGCTTGTTGCCGCAGCTGCCGGGCCTCTCGGAGAACCAGCGCGGTCCCGGGCCGCTGACGGTGAGCATCAGCTTGATCCCGTTGGTGCGCGCGAGCGACACGATGCGGTCGGTCGGGGCCCAGTCGTAGAGTGGCTCGCTCGGGTCGCTGGTCACGAAGCCCGCCGGCTTGACGCGGTCCTGCTGGCGGCGGTAGACGCGGTAGAAGAGGACGTTGGTGCGCAGGACGTCGACGCCGAGATCGCGCATCTCGCGCATCGCGGCGGCGGGGTCCTCGCCGCGATCGCCGAGCATCTCGGCGTCGTCCTGGATCAGCGAGAGCTGCCGCGAGCTGGCGTTGGCTGAGGTTGCCACGGCGAGCGTGGCCACGATGGCCAGCAGCGCGCAGACGAGCGTGCGGAGGGCTTTCGAGTTCCTCATGCGTCCCTTCGGTCGGCGCCCCGGAGAACAGGCTCTACGGAGGTGGAGCGCGTTGAGCAGTCCAGAAGGGTACACACGGACCGGCGGCCGAAGTTGCGGTTCACCGGTAGAGCGGGACGCGCACGAAGCGGTCGTGCAGCTGCTTCCACGCCGGCTTGCGTGCGCCGTCGTAGGTCAGCACGCCCTTGTGATGGCGGATGTTGTCGTTCGGACCGTTCGCGGGCACCGCGCCGCCCCGCCAGCCGGGATAGATCTCGAACTCGCGCAGCGTCCAGTGGATCGCGCCGGACATGAACGGCAGCCGGTCGATCAGGTCGACGGTCCGTGCGACGTGCGCGCTCTGAAAGGCGTAGCTCCCCTTCTCGGACAGCGGGGCGCTCGCCATGTCGGGCCGTCCCTCCGCCCCGAACTCCGTCATCACGAGCGCCTGGTCGGGGTGGTAGGCGCGCATCAGCTTCAGGAACGGCTCGAGCAGGTTGAAGTCCTGGACCCACGGATACCAGCCGAAGTACTGGTTGATGCCGATCAGGTCGAACGCCTCGTAGGTGCGCTGGCGCGGGAGGTAGGAGCGCGTCTTGATGTCGACGGCGATCGGCAGCCACGGGTCGAGATCGCGCGCCGCCGCGGCTGCGTCGAGCAGGAACCGCCGCGTCCGCGGCCGGCTGTCGGGCGTGAACGTGAGCTCGTTGGCGACCGAGTGGACGATCACCGAGGGGTGGTTGCGCGCGGCGAGCACGGTGCGCTTGACCTGGGCGACGGCGCGCCGACGGTCGAGCGTGGTGAGCAGCAGGTTCGCGCCGTGGTCGCGCTGCCAGACCGGTGCCTGGTTGTAGACCATGATCCCGGCGCGGTCGAAGCGACGCAGCAGCCCCTCGCTGAGCACGTAGTGCGAGCGCGTGACGTTCGCGCCGAGCTCCTTCAGCTCACGCACGACGGTGTCCATCTCGTAGCCGCGCAGCGCCGGGCCGCGACCGGGCGCGTCCTCGTGGATCGAGGCTCCGCGTAGGTTGATCGGGCGCCCGTTGAGCCGCAGGATGCCGTCGCGCACCTCCACCGAGCGGAAGCCCACCTGGCGCTTCTCGACCTGCACGACCTGTCCGCGGTAGCGGACCTCGACGCGCGCGTCGTAGAGCCGGGGCCGCTCCGGCGACCAGAGCTGGGGGCGGTCGACCGCGATCTGGATCCGGTTGCGGCGGCGGCCCGAGCGGGCTCCGCGCAGCGTGAAGACGCGACGGGTGGCCAGGCGGCCCTGAGGCGTGCGCAACGCGATCACGATCCTGGCGTCGGGCTGGACCTTCAGCCCACGCTCGCGCGGCAGCTTGTCGAGCACGCCGTCGACGAACAGCGAGCCCTCGCAGGGGATCGCGGGGTCGTTGCAGTAGGCGTGCGGCATCAGCCCGACGTCGCGCAGGTACGCGCGACCGATCGGCACCATCGTCACCGGACGCGGGATGCCACCCCAGTTCCACCAGCCCTCCGGCAGCCGCGGGTCCTTGCGGCTGTCGACGACCACTTCGAGCGTGTTCACCTGCCCCGGCAGCAGTCCCTCGGCAGGTACCTGGAACGGCGTATAGGGGTCGATGCTGACGCCGATCCGCTTGCCGTTGAGGAAGACCTCGGCGCGCCGGCGGGCCTGCTCGAAGCGGAACGCCCAGCCGTAGCCCTTCGCGTTCGGCGCGGTGAAGCGGAGGCGGTACTGCTTGACGGTCCCCCCGTACTGAGCCCGTCGAGCGACGCCGAAGAAGACACCCGGCACGGTCGCCGGTCGCCAGCCGCTGACACTCTGTGCTGGCTGGGCGGGGATCCTGCGCGCCGAGCGCGCTGCCGTCGGCTGGCCCTCGACGGGCGGCGCCGGCTGGGCAGGGGTCGGCGGGGTCGTCAGGTCGCGGATCTCCCAGCCGGAGCGCAGCTCGAGCGGCCGGGGCGGGCCCGCTGCCGCGGCGGTCGTGCCGAAGGCGGCCAGCGCCGCCAGGGCTGCCACGGTGCTCGGGATCGCGCGCCGCATCGAGTCGATAACCCGGCGCGGAGCCGATGGTTGTGGCGGGCCGGGCGTCACGGGTCGGTCAGGCTACGGAACCGGGCGGCCCACTTGCGTAGGCGGTGACGTGAGCCCGCGCCGAGCCTGGCATGATCCAGGGCGATGGATCCGCGGCGAAAGCGCAAGCTGCGCCTGTTCGTGGCGCTGAGTGCGGCGGTCCTGCTCGCCGGGGCGCTGATCTACACGAGCTTCAGCGCCTCGACCCAGGCCAGCACTCCCTCCGACCTGCTCGCGAGCGCCGAGCCAGGGCGCTCCTACGAGCTGACCGGCAAGGTCGTGTCGGACTCGGTCGACAAGCGGGGCGAGCGGCTGACCTTCGAGATCCGCGACCGTGACGGGACCGCCAAGGTCCCAGTCACCTACGAGGGCGTGGTGCCGGATCCGTTCCGCGAGGGCCGTGAGGTGATCGTCTCCGGGACGCTCGAGAAGGGCAAGTTCGTCGCCGAGCGCGACTCGCTGATCACGAAGTGCCCGTCGAAGTTCACCAAGGACGACAAGAGCACCTGACGTGGCAGGCGTCGGCTCCGCCTGCCTGCTCGTAGCGCTGCTCACAGCGGTCTACGCGGCCGCCGTATCGCTCTACGGCGTCCGCACGGGCAACCGCGCCGCGGTCGTCTCCGGGCGCCGCGCGATCTACTGCATGGCAGCGTTGCTGATCGGCGCGACGGCGATCCTGCAGTCGGCGTTCCTGCGCTCCGACTTCTCGTTCAAGCTTGTCGCCGACGGCTCCTCGACCGACACGCCGACCTTCTACAAGGTGACGGCGATGTGGGCGACCCAGGACGGCTCGCTGCTGCTCTGGGCGCTGCTGATGTCGATCTTCTCGAGCGCGGTGCTGTTCCTCACGCGCCGCTCGCTGCGCGCGATCGCGCCGTATGCGACCGCTGTCCTGGCTGGGATCGCCGCCTTCTTCCTGCTGCTGATGATCGGCTGGGAGAACCCCTTCACGACGCTCGCCAACCCGCCGATCGAGGGGGCCGGCCTCAACCCGCTGCTGCGCCATCCGGCGATGATGATCCACCCGCCGATGCTCTACACCGGCTACGTCGGCTTCGCGATCCCGTTCGCCTTCGCGATCGGGGCCCTGATCGCCCGCCGCACCGGCGCCGACTGGATTCGCGCCACCCGTCGCTTCGCCCTGATCGCATGGACGTTCCTCGGCATGGGGATCATGCTCGGTGCGCTGTGGTCCTACAGCGAGCTCGGCTGGGGCGGCTACTGGGCCTGGGACCCGGTCGAGAACGCCTCGCTGATGCCGTGGCTGATCGGCACCGCGTTCATCCACTCGATCATGGTCCAGGAGAAGCGCGGGATGCTGAAGATCTGGAACGTGTCGCTGGTGATAGCGACGTTCGTGCTCGCGCTGCTCGGCACGTTCCTCGTCCGGTCGGGGATCCTCGACTCGATCCACGCCTTCGGCGCGTCGACGATCGGCAAGCAGTTCCTGATCTTCATCGGGATCGTCGTCGCCGGCTCGGCGGTCCTCGTGATCTCACGGCTCGACGACCTGCGCAGCAAGGCTCGGCTCGACTCGCTGCTCTCGCGCGAGGCGTTCTTCCTCGCCAACAACCTCGTGCTCGTCGGCCTCTGCGTGGTGATCTTCTGGGGGACGTTCTTCCCGCTGATCTCTGAGGCGCTGTCAGGCCAGGAGGCGAGCGTCGGGCCGCCGTGGTTCAACCGGCTGGTCACGCCGCTGGCGCTGGTGCTGGTGGCGCTGTCGGCGATCGGACCGGTGCTGCCGTGGCGGATGGTCAGCCGGGGCGGGATCGCCCGTTCCTTCCGGATCCCACTGGCGGTCACGGGCCTGACGCTGGTCGTGCTGCTGGCGTTCACCGACGCGGCCGACAGCCCGCTCTCGCTGGTCATGTTCTGCCTCACTGCGCTCGTCTTGAGCGTGGTCGGACAGGAGGTCGTCCGGGGCGCGGCTGCGCGGCGGATCGTCTCGGGCGACGCCTGGCCGCGCGCGCTCGCCCAGCTGATCGCGCGCAACCGGCGCCGCTACGGCGGCTACCTCGTCCACGCCGGGATCGCCGTGCTCTTCCTCGGAGTCGCCGCCTCGTCGGCGTTCCAGGAGCAGCAGGACGTCCGCATCTCGCCAGGTGACAGCTTCCGCGCGGGCGGCTACGACATCACCTACGAGCGGGCGACCGCGGCGATCGGCTCCGACCGTGCCGGGACCGGCGCCCCGATCTCGTTCGGCGCGATCCTCACGGCCCGTCGTGGCGAGGAGAGCTACGAGCTGCACCCGTCGCGCAACTTCTATCCGTCGCAGGACGTCGCGACCGGGCCGATCGGGCGGTTCTTCGAGGGCGAGGCGACGAGCGAGGTCGACGTCCGCTGGGGCCTGAGACGCGACCTCTGGGCGGCGGTGCGACCGGACATCGGCGAGCTCGAGCCGGCGATCCGGGAGGCCAACACGAAGTTCGCAGACTCCAACGACGACGTCCAGGCGCTCGTCATCGCGGCACTCGTCAAGCGCTACCGCGACAACCCGCCGCCGGCGAGCTTCCGCGTCATCGACTCGCCGCTCGTCTCCTGGATCTGGATCGGCGGCGCGATCGTCCTGCTCGGGGCGACGATCGCGATCTGGCCTTCGCCCGAGACGCGCCTGCGCCGCGTCACGTCGATCTACGCAGCCCGGCTCGGCAAAGAGCTCTCGAAGGCCTGACGGTGGAGTACGCGCTTGCGGCGATCGTGCTCGCGGCGCTCGTCGCTGCCGTCGTCCTGCGGCCGCTGGTGCGCGGGGTGGTGGACGACGAGACGGTCGACGAGGCGGCCCGCGAGGAGCTCGAGGCGGCCAAGGAGGCGAAGTACCGCGAGATCCGCGACGCCCAGCTCGATCTCGAGATGGGCAAGCTCTCCAAGCAGGACCACCGCGCGATCGACCGCGAGCTGCGCGCCGAGGCGATCGAGATCCTCAAGCGCCTGGACGCGCTAGACGCTAGTCTCCGCGACTGATGGAGGCAATTCTCAGCGGAGTTCAGGTGATCCTGGCGGTGGTCGTCATCGTCCTGATCCTGATGCACTCGGGCAAGGACGCCGGCCTGTCTGGCGCCTTTGGCGTCGGCGTTGGCGGTGGCCCGTTCGGTGGCGGCTCGCTCGTCGAGCGCAACCTCAACCGCTGGACCGTCTTCTTCGCGATCCTCTTCGTCGTGAACGTGCTCGTTCTGCTGAGAATCGCCTGACGACTAGGTTCCGGACGCGGCCGAGCCGCTGAACTTGACCGCTCCGGCACGCAGCGGCGGGCAGACCGTGCCGGTCGCGAAGCGGCGGCCGTAGAGCTTGGTCCCCTCGATCGGCTCGACGGCGGCCAGAGCGACGCCGGCGCCACGTGGCTGCGCGTCGGCGATGGCGAGCGCGCGATAGAGGGCCTGCTCGGCGTCCCCTGGGCTGGAGCCGGCGGCCGCGGCGAAGCCCCAGCGGCCATCGAGCCGCACCCGGACGCCGATGCCCTCCTCCTCGTGGGAGTCGAGCTCGTCGAGCTCGCCGTTGCGCATCCCGATCGCCTCGTTGCGTAGCCGTACGTGACGCACGTCGGCGTACTCGGCGCGACTGGCGGCCGAGTCCATGAGGTTGCGAAGGACCTCCCGCACCGTCGCGACCCTATCGAGGGGGGGTGGCTTGCTCCCGGTCCGTCCCTACGGAGACATGAGCGCAACGGCTTGGAGAACTTTCCGTCTATTTCGTCCCGCGGGAGATAAAGGTTCCCGCTTGGCCGACCGATTGCCGCCGCTGTGAGGGGCAGGAGGGTTGGAGGGGACCCGCTGGAGCGGGAGTACGAGCGCCATCGCGACGCCGTGATGGCGATGCTCGGCAAGCGCTTCCCGCGCTTCGACGAGGACGAGCGGCTTTCGATCTACCACGACGCTTGGGCTCGCGTGCTCGCCAAGCGGGAGCGTGGCGAGGAGATCGAGTCGCTGCGCGCGTACCTGCTCGCCACCTGTGCCGCCGAGGCGCTGCACGTGGTCAGCAGACCCCCGCCGGCGCTGCCGGTTGGACACGACGAGCCGTTGATCGCCTCGCTCGCCGACGAGCGTGCGTCGGTCGAGGATCAGGTTGTCATCAAGGACCAGGCCCGCCTGGCGCGCAACCTGATCGACAGCCTGGACGGCCGTCAGCGCGACGTGCTCAAGCTGCGCTGGGACCTCCAGCTGAACGGCCGCGAGGTACGCGCCGCGCTCGGCTTGACCCGCCGCCAGTACCAGCGGATCGCCGAGCAGGGCGCTGCCGAGATCGCCAAGCGCGTCGAGGAGCTCGAGGACGGCACGTGGTCGCGCCGCCAACGCAGCCTCTTGATTGCCTGCCTGGTGCGCGTCACGGCCGACGGCGAGGAGCGTGAGGGCATCGCAAGCGCGCGTCAGCGTCGGGAGGCGCAACGGCTGCTCGACTCCGATCCGCACTTCGCCGCGTTGTTCGCCGAGGTCCGGGGGGCGCTCGGCCGCGCCGCTGTCGTGCTGCCCCTGCCGCTGCTGCTCGGCGGCACGGATGCGTCTGCCGCAAGTCACCTCGGCAGCGCTCTCGCGGGCGCGCGCGAGCGCATGACCGATCTCCTCGGCACCGCCAAGCAACAGACGACAGCGCTCTACGTCCGCGCCGCCGACCCCACGTTCTTCGCCGGTGCGCGGCCCGGGACGCTGGTCGCAACCGTCGCCGGCTGCGTGGCCGTGGGAGGCGGCGCCTTCGGCGCCTACGACGCCGTGTCCAAGCCGGTACTCGAGCCGGCCTCGGTCAGCACGGCACGCCCGATCGAGCCAATCGTCGCGCCGCCACACCCGACCGTCGCCACCGCGGCGAAGCGGGCCAACCGATCCACGACCAAACCACCCCGCCGCCGAAAGTCTCCCACCACGACCGTCTCCACACCCCCGGCGGCTTCACCAACGCCAACACCAACACCAGCGCCCACACCGCCCGCAACTCCCCAACAACCCAGCCTCCAACCAACAACCCCAGCCGCCGAGTTCGGCTTTGAGAACTGACGATGGAGCTTTCGAGCAGGAGGGATTTGTCAATGAATGTCATCTCGCGGGTCGTCTCTTTGCTGGTTCTGCCGGTCGTGATGGCGACCACGTTCTCGGCCACGGAAGAAAGCGCTTGGGGCGGTACCTACGCAGTAGCTCAATGCGACTCCGCTCTTGGGATCGCGAGCAGCGGGTTCGCTTGGCAGGCGACAGGGTCGCCGAGTCCAATCCAACAGGCTGGGAGTGCATGCACTGAGTTTGGGCTCGCGGTTCGTACTAGCAACGTCGGTACTGCACAGGCATACCCGTTGGGTGCTTACGGCGGGTACTTCGTGGCGGCTCCTCCAAACACCCGCATTAGAGAGTTCTCTGGGATGTTCGGGACGTTGAGCAACTGCTGCACGTCGAACGTAATAAGCCGCGTTGTCGCGACCGAGTTCGCCGATGGGGCAGGACTTCGGTCGACTATCGCCGACACGCCATTCAACAATTCCACTTGGCCTGCTGCGAGTGGATCCGTGGGGCCTGTACTGGCTAGCTGGAGCAGCGGTGAGGCTGGATTTGAGGCCAGGCGTATCGGCTATTACATCGCCTGTGCTACCGGTCTTTCTTGCTCCCAAGACTCCGGTGGCGAGTCGCGAATTCGAGCTCGGTCCTTCGTGTTCTCTATCGAAGATTTGGCTCCGCCGGTTGTCGATGCGGCATCTGGGACGCTTCTTTCTCCGGGGTGGATGAGCGGTACTAGGACACTTGAGGTCTCGGCGTCAGATGCCGGCGGCGGCCTAGCAGAACTCTCTGCGCATATAGGGGAGGAAATCTCCCTTAAGTCGCCCTCGGCTTGTGAGAAGGTCGGCGACCGCTACGTGTCTCTTCGGCCGTGTCCGCTTGACCGTGAAGCGACGTGGTCGGTGGATACGACCCAGATACCGGACGGCGAAGTGCCTCTTGTCGTCAGCGCGACAGATGTTGGCGACGACGCGACAGGCACAGACACGTCCATCCTGGTTGACAACTCGGCTCCGGGGGCGCCCGAGCTTGTAGTCGTCGGTGGTTCTGACTGGAGCGTCAGCAACGAGTTCGAGGTGGGGTGGTCCGCACCTAGTAGCCAGCATTCGCCGATTGCTCGTGTCCACTATGAGGTGTGCTCGGTGGACGATGCGGCTGTCTGTGAAGTAGACGACGCGCCGGCATCTGGGTCCAATTTCCAGATTGATGTCCCGGAGCGAGGCGTGTATCGCCTTGACGTTTGGCTTGAGGATGCCGCCGGCAATAGCGATCGAGATACGGCATCGAGCGTAGAGCTGCGGTTCGACGACACACAGCCAGCTCAGGCTGATATCGCACCAATCCCCGGCTGGCTCGGGTTGAACGCGGTTGGGATAACCATGTTGGAGATCACTGGACCCCTTGATGCGCCTGCTTCCGGTGTCGCGGGTTTCTCGGTGACGACAGATGGCTCGGTGCCTGACGAGACGGTAGATATGGCAGGAAGTTCGGTCTCGTACTCACTTGGATCCTTTCCAGAGGGAATCACCGTGGTTTTGGTAAAAGCGATTTCCGGGGCTGGCGTAGCCTCCGAGAGCGCGTCAGCAACGATCAAGGTGGACCGTTCGGCACCCACCGCGGGGGTACACGGACTGCCGCCTGCGGGTAGTTGGATCACCCGGCCTCTCTCAGCTGAACTTAGGGGGACTGACCAAGCTCTACTGTCGGGCATGGACGGAGCTGCTCCCAATGCGCCGGTTGAGAGTGGGGCTTACATCTCGTATGCCGTCGATGGGGATCCTCCGGTGGTTGTTCGAGGCGATCGGGCGACTGCCCACGTCTCACAGGACGGCAGACATGAGCTAGTGATTCGCACACAAGACTCGGCTGGCAACATTTCGGCGCCTAGCTCCTGGGACTTCAAGATCGATCAGACGGCTCCAACGGGGGCGTTCGATCGCCAGGATTCGGCGGATCCGCGGAAGGTGAGCGTCTCGGTTTCGGATGCGTTGTCGGGCGTGGCCGATGGGCACGTTGAGCTTCGGAGGATGGGAGGCAGGTTCGCTCGGCTGCCGACGTCACGCGCTGGCGGCAAGCTCGTCGCTCGGCTTGACGATCTCGCGCTCGAGCGCGGGCAGTACGAACTCCGGGCGATCGTTAGGGATGTCGCGGGCAATCGGGCCGTGATCGGCCAACGCGCCGGTGGCGAGCCGATGACCCTCAACCTGCCGGTTCGCGCCGCGACGGTCGTTACGGCCGAGGTGCGCGGAGCGATTCGGCGTTGCAAACCCGCCAAGCGCACGGCCAAGCGAGGCCGCCGCTCGAAGAGGAGGTGTCGGACAGTCGTGCGCGGCAGGGCTGTCGCCTTCGGCAAGCGCTCTACCTCCCACGGGAAGCTCACCAGTCGAGACGGCGCCCCGCTTGCGAACGCAGCGATCGTGATCGACGCGCAGCTGCGATCGGGCGGTCCGTTTACCCGCTTGGGTGCAGTGCGCACCGACGCAACAGGGGCGTTCCGATTCCCGATCCCCGCAGGTCCCTCTCGGACCGTCCGCTACCGCTATGACGGGACCAACACGATGCTTCCCGCAGCGGCAACCCGGACGACCAAGGTCGCGGCCGCCGCGCGACTCTCGGCAAGTCGTCGCCGGGTGCGGAACGGCGAGGCCGTCCGGTTCAAGGGCCGCCTGCTCGGCAAGCCGATCCCGAAGGCGGGCAAGGTCCTCGCGCTGCAGGCCAAGGTGGGTCGCAGGTGGCGCACGTTCGCAACGCCTCGGGCCAACGCCAAGGGCGTGTTCAAGCACCGCTATCGGTTTACGTCGACGACGGGCGTGCGTCGCTATGCCTTCCGTGCGCTGGTCGCGCGTGAGGCTGCGTATCCGTACGAGCGTGGGACGTCGAAGACCGTTCAGGTCACGGTTCGCGGACGCTAGCTAGCGCTTCCCGCGCAGCTGCCGTGCGGCGACCGTCGCGAGACCAACGAATCCCCAGCTCGTCGTCACGAATGACGCGACCGCCCCGGCCTTGTAGACGGGGTGGTCGCGCATCTCGGGCTTGACGACCAGCGGCGCGAAGGCGTTCGCGTTGGTCCAAGCGCCGAGCATCAGCGGCCAGGCGACACGTCGGGGCAGGTCGGGCACTACGGCGCCCGCCAGCACGGTGAGGCTGCCGAGCGCGATCAGGTCGAGATGCCACTGGCGCATACGCGGCGTCGACCTGATGCCGAGCTGCCGGGCGCGCTCAGGGTCGCTGATGGCGAGCGCGAACGGCCAGCCGGTCAATGCGCCGAGGGCCACCTCGGTCAGGCCGGACACGACCATCGCGTCGTTGGTCTTCGACCTGCTCATCGGTCAGGCAGCCTATCCGTCGCACGATCGAAGGGGGCGCGGTGAGACAGCCGGCGTCGAGCCGGCCGTCTCACCGCACTTAGTGCGCCCGAGAGGAGTCGAACCTCCACGGACCTTACGGTCCACTGGCCCCTCAAGCCAGCGCGTCTACCAGTTCCGCCACAGGCGCTCGGACGCGCCAGTATAGGACCGGTCGATCGGACGCGCGTGGGCGACGCAAGTCATCGTCTATGACGGCTTGGTCTTGTCAGCGGGCTGCGCGTACACCCACACCTCGACGAGCAGTGGCTCCCGACCGGGCGGCAACCGACCGTCCATTCGCTCGTATCCGATCGGCACTCCCTTGGTGAAGATCGAGTCCGGCAGTGGACGACCTTTGTCCGCCACTGCCCATCGATAGATCCGTGCGGAGTGCCGGAAGTATTCGAGCTTGATCGGGGTCTTGGCGGTCAGGTCGACCGAGTCGCCGACGACATGCGGCCAGGACCCGGGCGGGTTGTCGATCGAGACGGAAGCCACCGCTCGCAGCACGGTGCCCGAGCTCGTCGGTAGCGAGATCTTGAGCCTGGCGCCGCGTGCGGTGCCGCGCTCGCCGGCGGACGCGGGAGCGTCGTTGTGGATGTACGCGCTGAGGATGATGTACCCCTTGTGGCTCAGAGCGTCGGGAAGCGGGTCCCTGATCCCGAGACGCGGACGGCGGATGTGGTAGGCGCCGAAGAAGGTTCGCTCGTCGCCGATCGTGTCCATTCGCGCCGAGTTCAGGATTGGGCCGACCCGCAGCTGTGCGCGACCCTGCGCCGAGCGAGGACGGATGAGCGGACGGTCGGGGAAGAACGTGCCCCAGCTGTCCTTGACGAGAACCCTGGCCTCGTCGGTCACGTCCGGTGCCTCCTCGACGTTGAGCCTGCCCGAGATCGGCAGCCATCCGTTCGACTTGGCGAACGCGATGACGCGCGCCTTCACTTGGATGCGCACCCGTTTGCCGGCGTCGAAGTTCTTCCAACGGTGTCCGGCGTATCCCGGAACCTGGGCGCACGGAACGCTCCCTGAGCTGTCGTCCGAGTGGAGCCGACACGTGTTCGGCAAGAGCTGGAGCCAGCGCGCCAAGCGCAGTTCCACGAATGCGTTCGTGGCGGTCGAGCCGCCGAGGTTGCGTACCACCGCCTCCACCTGGACATCTGAGCCGTGGGCCGCCGCGACCTCATCTCCGAAGACGGGATACGGGGGCGTCTTGACACGTACCTCGAGCGACATGTGCGGCGGTCCGGAGTAGCCCGGTGCGCCGTCCTTCACGAACGGGTCGAGGATCAAGATGACGCCCGTGATGAAGCCCGTGAGCGTTGCGACCGCGCCGACGAAGCCCCAGGTAGGCCGAGCGACAGGCCTGATCCGCGATAGCAGGCGTCCTGCTTTGCCCCCGCTATCCGCCACCCGGTGCGAAACTCCCGTCCGTTGTCGGATGACCCGACTCTACGGGTCTGTAAGGACGTTTCAGGGGAGTGTTCAGGGGTGTGGAGGCGGACTGCCGGGTCTTCGTAGTTGATTCCGTCCGACGAATGGGTACTCTACGAACACATGTTCGGATCTGACCCCCACTCGCAGCGTTCAAGAGGAGCCTAAGGACCCGTGGAGCTGAACCTCACCAAGCGCCAGCAGGAGATCTTCGACTTCATCAAGCGCTACTCGGCCAAGCATGGCTATCCGCCCACCGTGCGCGACATCGGCAAGGCGATCGGGCTGACCTCGTCGTCGACCGTTCACGCGCATCTGTCGAACCTCGAGAAGGTCGGGCTGCTCAGACGCGACCCGAGCAAGCCGCGTGCGATAGAGCTGCTCGTCGACCGGGCGAAGCGAGTCGTCGGCGCCGATGGCGGCCTGCCGCTGGTCGGCCAGGTCGCCGCGGGCGAGCCGCTGCTCGCCGAGGAGAACATCGAGGAGTACGTCGAGGTCCCGGAGCTCGCCGGCGGCGATCAGGGGGAGTACCTCCTGCGCATCGCCGGTGACTCGATGATCAAGGCGGGGATCCACGATGGCGACCACGTCACGGTTCGCCCCCAGGAGACCGCGCGCGACGGCGAGATCGTCGTGGCGCTCGTGGGGGAGGACGCGGAGGCGACGGTCAAGCGCTTCTTCAAGGAGAAGGACCACATCCGGCTCCAGCCGGAGAACGACACGTTGGAGCCGATCCGTAGCAACGACGTTGCCGTGATCGGCAAGGTCGTCGGCGTCATGAGAAGGGTCACGTGATGGCTGGGAGGCCAGCATGACGCCAGCAACCGCCAGCGCCTGGGTCGAGGAGCGGCTCTCGCAAGGCTGGAGGGAGGGCTCCGCACTACGCGGACGCTCGGCCGAAGACGCACTGAGGCGCCGCTCGGCCACATGCCCGGCACGCTCCGGAGGCGGCAGGCTCACGCTCGAGCAGAAGCTCGACAGCGTCTGGGAGGGTCTGCGCGCCGACGGGGCGGCCGAGTGCCCCGTCTGTGGCGGGCACATGGAAGGGCTCGAGCACGCCCGCTGCACCGGCTGCGGCAGCGAGCTCTTCTAGCCGCTCCGGCATCTGCAGGCGCCCGCCCGCGCTATGGGTGCGAAGTCGCTTTGGGCCTACCATTGAGCGGCTGGTAAGCAGCCGCGGGCGCCGGAGAGAAAACCGGCGTTCGAGGAAAGTCCGGACACCGCAGGGCAGGGTGGTCGGGAAACCCGACCCGGGGAAACCCGCGGGAAAGTGCCACAGAAATGACACCGCCTAAGCGACGGCTCGTCCGTCGCCGGTAAGGGTGAAATGGTGCGGTAAGAGCGCACCGGCGTCGTGGCGACACGGCGGCCAGGCAAACCCCACCCGGTGCAAGACCAAGCAGGGACGTCGACGCTGCCCGCCGAGTCCCAGGTAGGTCGCAGGGCCGCAAGGCCCGCCAGCCCGCCGGCTTCCCATGGCCGCCGGACCGGCAGACGGATGGTTGCTCACGACAGAATCCGGCTTATAGCCAGCTACGGAAAAGGCCCGCTCAGGCGGGCCTTTTCTATTGGTCGGGGCGCGTCAGCGGCGTGCGGTGAGGATCTCGAGCGTTCCCGCGGGCGTGCGCATCCGATCGGCGACCGCCACAGCGCCGAACCCGGCGCTCTCGAACACGCCCGGCAGGCCGCCGTCGACGTTGAGCTGCGTCGTCGTGCGGCCGTCGAGCAGCTGAACGGTCAACGCGGCCGTGACACGCATCACCGGGTCCTGGGGGCGACCGAGATCGCCAACGGCCACTCGGCCCTCCGGCTTCAGCACACGCGCGATCTCGACAGCCGTCGCGTGCTTGTCCTCGTCGCGCAGGTGATGGAAGAAGAGCGTCGAGAGCACGACGTCGAACTCCCCGTCCTGGAACGGCAGCTCGGTCGACATGCCCTGGATGAGCTGGATCGGCGCGTTCGCGGCGTCCGCCTTCGAGCGTGCCGTCCGCAGGATCTCCGGATCGGCGTCGAGGCCGACGATCTCGATCTCCGGCTCGGTCTTGCGAGCCATCAACGCCAGGGTTCCAGTCCCGCAACCCAGATCGAGCACCCGCTCGCCGGGCCGCAAGGCGGCCTCCCGCAGCACGCGGCGCTTGAAGTCGCGCTCGCGGGTACCGATGCCGACGACCGGGTCGAACAGCCGCGTCAGCGACGCGAAGCGCAGCGCCGGCATGAAATCTCGCTGGCTCGACTCCATCGCCCACGATGATGACGGTCCGAGCCGTGCGCTGCGACCACCCCGGGGACACGCTCTATCTGCGAGGTCCAATAGAGTGCCCGGCCGGTGGAGGTAGTCGCGTTCATCATCCCGTTCGCCCTGCTGGGCGGCCTCGTGCTCTTCGTCGCCTTCTCGGGCGGCCCCGGAGCGGCGCGCGAGACCTACCTCACCCGTGGTAGCCGCGTCTTCAAGGTGTCGATCCTCTTCATCTACGTCGTCTTCGGCTTGGTCGTTCCCGGCCTCGTCCTCACCAACAAGGAGGAGGAGGCGGGCGCCGTCGGCGCTCTGCGCAGCGAGGGCCTGACCGAGAACGAGGAGCGCGGCAAGGAGCTGTTCCGCCAGCAGTGCTGGAGCTGCCACACGCTCGCCGCGGCGAATGCACGTGGCGTCACGGGCCCGAACCTCGACGCCATCGGCGACGTGCAGCCAGAGCGTGTTCTCAACGCGATCGAGAATGGCGGCACCGGACAGGGTCTGATGCCCGCCGGCCTGCTCGAGGGCGCAGAGGCCGAGGACGTCGCCGAGTACGTCGCCAAGGTCGCCGGGCAGCAGTAGCGCCCGGAGGCCAACTTCCCCGCAAATAGCAGGGTCTGGACGTCGCTCCGCCGGAGGCGTTGTTACGATGCCCGAGTCCATTAGCCAAAGCCCGACCTCCAGGGCGTGGGGGAACCACTTGGCCGCAGCAGGCCAGGGGCGAATCGTCGAAGTGACGTAGCGCAGCTCTTTCAGCGCGAGCCCGTCAGCTAACCCCGCCGGCACAACGAAAGAGAGCCCATGCAGACCACCGCTGCCCGCGCCGTGCGGGACGATGATCAGCAGAGCCCACGCAGGACCGTCGTGATCACGGGTCAGCCCGTGCCTCCCCGGCGCCGCCCACCGCGCGCCCAAGCCCAGATCCAGGCACGCCCCGACCGCATCGCCATGTGGGCCTTCGCCCTCGGCATCTTCCTCGTCTTCATGGCCGCAGCCACAGCCAACGCGGCGACCCTCTAGCCCCCCAGCGCACAAGCGCACAGAAGTAACGGCCTAGCCAGCCCCGAGTGGAGCTAGCCGAGCTCGCACGCGCTGATCGCGCGGGTGGCGTGGGTTTCGACGGACCGGCGAAGCCTGCGAAGCCGGCCGCGAAACCCATCGACAGGACCCGCGAGCAGCTACTCCGGGAAATCGCGGACCGCAGCCGCCGAGCCCGGCTACCTGGACCCTGGCTACGCTTTGAGATATCCTTACTCTCCGTAAGCAACCGGCAGAAAGAGAAGCGCCGATGAAGACCAAGGAGAGCAGGTTCCAGGTCCACGACGAGCTCACCGCTCCGGAGCGCAGCGTTCCGGTGCTCAAGGGCGCACTCGCCGCCGGTGGGCAGCTCTCCAACATCGTCGGCGTCCTCGCCGGTTCGCCCGCGACCCTGCGCGCCTACGCCCGCTTCCGCTCGGAGCTCCGCCACGGCGCGCTGCCGCACAAGACCCAGCAGCGGATCGCGCTCGCGGTCGCCGAGCACCAGCGCAGCGAATACGCGCTCGCGACGCTCGGCCGCACGGCGCGCGAGGCCGGCCTCGGCCTCGACGAGATCGCCCTGGTGCGCGAGTTCGACTCCAACGACGACAAGGAGGCGACGCTGCTGCGCTACGTCAAGGCGCTGCTCGAGAGCGAAAGCGCGCCGCCGCTGCACCTCCACGAGGAGGCGCGCGAGGCGGGCTGGGACGACGAGCAGATCCTCGAGGCGATCACGCACGTCGCGCTCAACAGCTTCGGCAACCTCGTCACCCGGGCCGGTGACGTGCCCAACGACGGATCGGTCGAGGGGGACCGCGTCGCTCAGGCGGCGTAGGGCCGTCGACTAGGATTAGGCCATGGGTGCCGGGATGCAAACGGCGACCGAGTTGGCCGACGAGCCGGCGGTAAAGCCGGCGCGACTCGACCAGCGGTCGCCCTGTTGTTCCCTCTATCACCACGCTGTCGAGCTGGTTGGCAAGCGGTGGTCCGGGGCGATACTGCTCGTCCTGCTCGACGGACGGCTGCGCTTCTCGGAGATCCGCCAGCTCGTCCCCGACGTGTCGGACCGCCTGCTCTCCGAGCGGCTGAAGGAGCTCGAGGCAGAGGGCGTCGTCGAGAGGCTCGTGTTCGACGAGACTCCGGTGCGCGTCGAGTACGGCCTCACCGCAAAGGGGCAGGCACTCGGACCGGCGCTCGAGGCCCTCAAGCAGTGGTCGCACGTCTACTGCAACGGCCAAGGCCCCGCCGGCTCCAACGGCTGCGGCTGAGCACCCTGGCCTACGCCCGCCGCAAAGCGCGTTAGCCTTCGCGGCCTTCAAGCCCGCCGAGACTCAAGGGGAACCGCCATGGCCGACCAGCCGAAGACCGCCGCCGACGTACTGGCCATCGTCAAGGAGCGGGACATCCGCTTCGTGCGGCTGTGGTTCACCGACATCCTCGGCCAGATCAAGAGCTTCTCGATCAATGCGGCCGAGCTCGACGACGCGTTCGAGGGCGGGATGGGCTTCGACGGCTCGTCGATCACCGGCTTCAACGCGATCGAGGAGTCGGACATGATCGCCATGCCCGATCCCGCGACGTTCGCGATCCTGCCTTGGCGGCCGGAGGATAAGGGCGTCGCGCGCCTCTTCTGCGACGTGCAGACGCCGAACCGCGAGCCCTACGAGGGCGACCCGCGCCACGTCCTGCGCCGGGCGCTCGAGCGCGCGGAGGCGATGGGCTTCGACACGTTCAACGTCGGGCCCGAGCTCGAGTACTTCTACTTCCGCAACGCACGGCCGGCGAGCGGCGTGCCGGAGATCCTCGACGAGGGCGGCTACTTCGACCTGACGACGCTCGACGCCGGCTCCGACGTCCGCCGCGAGACGGTGCTGGCGCTCGAGGAGCTCGGCATCCACGTCGAGTACACCCACCACGAGGTGGGGCCCTCGCAGCACGAGATCGACATGCGCTACGCGCCGGCGCTGAAGATGGCCGACGACTGCATGACCTACCGCATCACGGTCAAGGAGTACGCGATGAAGTACGGCTGGCATGCCACGTTCATGCCCAAGCCGCTCTTCGGCGAGAACGGCTCTGGGATGCACACCCACCAGTCGCTGTTCAAGAACGGCCGCAACGCCTTCTTCGACGCCGACGACCAGTACTACCTGTCCGACGTCGGCAAGGCGTTCATCGCCGGGCAGCTCAAGCACGCGCGCGAGATCTCCTCGGTGTTCGCGCAGTGGGTCAACAGCTACAAGCGGCTCGTGCCCGGCTACGAGGCGCCGGTCTACTGCGCGTGGTCGCGCCGCAACCGCTCAGCGCTCGTGCGGGTGCCGCTCTACCACCCCGGCAAGGAGCAGGCGACCCGCATGGAGCTGCGCTGCCCCGACCCCGCGTGCAACCCCTACCTCACCTTCGCGGCGCTGCTGCACGCCGGCCTCGAGGGGATCGAGAAGGGCTACGAGCTGCCCGACCCGATGGACAAGAACCTCTACCACCTGTCGCCCGACGAGCGCAAGCGGCTCGGGATCGAGCAGCTGCCCGAGACGCTCGGCGAGGCGATCGAGCTGACCTCCGAGTCAGAGTTGGTGCTGCGCGCGTTCGGCGAGCACATCTTCAACCGGTTCGTGGAGATCAAGCGGCAGGAGTGGGAGGACTACCGGGTGCAGGTGACGCAGTGGGAGCTGGACCGGTACATGGCGGTTCTGTAGCGGCCTCGGCGGGTAGTACGCGCCCGAGATGGATGCCGACGACCTGCGCGGGCTGCTCCTGGAGGTCGACCTGCCGCGCCAGAGAGTGCGGCGCGGTGGGGAAGGCGAATACATACCCGCATGGCGGGTCGTCGCAGTCGCCAAGCGTGTCCTGGGACTTGGAGACGACGCCGAGCGCCAGGTGGACGCGGCCGTCGTGGCCGCCGGCGGTACGCGAATTGCCGTCGTCGATCCGTGGCGGGTGCTGCCGGATGCGGTGCGGCGGCTACGGGGCCGGCCGCTGCCACCCAAGGACGATCTCTATGCGATTCCGAGTGGCCTGCTGGACGGCCGCGGATGACTCCCACTCAGCACGCGAGGGAGTCGCAGTCGACGAGCAGCAGATGGTCCGAGCGAACCAGGGAGAGGGCATCGCTGCTCGCGGTGATGTTCCTGGTGGCGACGATCCCGAACACCGTTGAGGCGTTCACCGACATCGACGGCACCTGGTGGACGGTGCTCCGGGTAATCGTCTCGACCCTCTTCACGGGGGTACTCCTCGCGCTGGCGGTCTCGGCCTACTCGGACTGGCGCAGGGCCCGCGGCGACGCCCGCCGCACCTAGCCCTCGGCGCGGGTCGGCCTGTCGATCCAGTAGGCGATCAGTCCGAACACGGCGACGATCGCGCCGCAGGCCGCGCCGCCGAGGATCGCCTCGCCGAGACTCGAGTCGCCCATCAGCAGGACGGCGACCGCGATGAAGGCCGCTGTCCCGATCCCGTAGACGATGGCCTCGCGCAGCGGCCGCGGACGGCTCCAGTCCGAGAATCCGTTGCGCTCGATGTCGCGACGCGTCAGGGCTCCATTGATCTCGATCATCGGCCACAGGAGCGCCCACATCCAGAAGATCGCCCCGAGCTCGAACTCGCCTGAGAGCACGTACGTCGCGCCGAGCCACGGCGCAAGCAGCGCCAGCGTCAGGCCGAGGATCCGCGAAGGCGGCTCCATGCCGTGTGCGCGCTCGTCGTCCTCCGAAGCCTCGTATCGCTTCGCCGCGAACGAGATGGGGCCCAAGGCCAAGGCCAGGAAGAGCACGACCTGGACCGCCTCGGACTCGGTTAGGAGGAAGCCGCCGCTCAGCACCACCAAGCCAAGGACGAACAGCGCTGCTCGAACGGACAGTGGCATGCCAGCGTGTGGTCCCGCGCTCACACGGAGGGGTTTCCCCGCGCGGCTGTGTCCGACACCCGGCTAGACGGCTTGGCGCTCGGCGACCGGGGTGCCGCTGCCGGTCGGAGCGGGGCCATCGGTCTTCGAGAGCTGGGAGGGCCACCAGAACTTGGGGCCGAGCTTGAGGGCGATGGCGGGGACCAGCACCGAGCGGACGAGGAAGGTGTCCAGGAGGACGCCGAAGGCGACGACGAAGCCGATCTCCGTGAGGAAGACGAGCGGGAGCACGGCTAGGACGGAGAAGGTGCCGGCCAGGACGATGCCTGCGGAGGTGATGACGCCGCCGGTGACGGCGAGGGCGCGCAGGATGCCCTGCTGGGTGCCGTGCTTGAGCGTCTCCTCGCGGGCGCGGGCGATCAGGAAGATGTTGTAGTCGACGCCGAGCGCGACCAGGAAGACGAAGGCGAACAGCGGCAGCGACGGGTCGGAGCCGGGGAAGTCGAAGAAGACGTCGAAGGCGAAGTAGCCGACGCCGAGCGCCGCGGCGAAGCTGAGGATGACCGTGCCGATAAGGACGATCGGCGCCATCACCGCTCGTAGCAGCAGCACCAAGATGATGAAGACGACGATCAGGACGATCGGCGGGATGACGATCGAGTCCCAGGCGGCGGCCTCGCGGAGGTCGAACTCGACCGCGGTCGCGCCGCCGATCAGAGTGCCGGCCGCGGCGCCTTGTGCGGCGTCGCGGATCGGCTCGACCAGGTCGTAGGCCTCGGTTGAGTAGGGCTGGGGGCCAAGGGTCGCCTGGATCAGCGTCGTCCCGTCGTCGCCTTGGGCGACCGGGCCGGAGACCGCCTCGATGCCGTCGACTTGCTCGACGGCGCTCGCGACCGCCTCGATCTGGTCGGGCTGCTCCACGACGATGTCGACCGGTGCGCTCGATCCGGCGGCGAAGCTCTTGCTGAGGATCTCCTGGCCGGCGACCGACTCGACCTCGGTCCGGTAGCCGTCGTTGCTCGTCAGGTCGGTCGAGAAGAACGTTAGGCCGAGGCACATCACCGCCAGGATCGCCAGCGAGCCGATCATCACCCGCGCCGGACCGGCCGCGACGCGGTCGCCGACGCGCTTCCAGAAGCCGTGTGTGGCATCCGCCTTGTGCTCGTGCTTGTAGCGGCGCAGCTCGTAGGGCGTGAAGACGGCTCGGTCCAGCCGACCCCAGACGACCGAGGGGATCTTGCCGCCGCTGATACGGCTCAGGAACGCATTTAGGAGGAGCAGGAGGAGCAGGAGGCCGGCGAGCAGCGGGACGATCCCGCCGACGATCGCGAAGACCGCGACGATCGCCAAGCCAGTCAGCACAACGGTTCCGAGTGCCGATATGCGCGAGCCCTCGACGATCCGCCTACGCGCGCCGTCCGAGATCGCCGCGTCCGCGGGCGCGGTGTCAGGCGTGTGCGGCACGAACGGCCAGAAGGCTCGGCGGCCGAAGATCGTCAGCAGCGCGGGCAGCAGCGTCAGCATCGACAGCGCGGCGCAGAAGACGCCGAGCGCGCCGATCGGACCGAGGCCGGAAGTGCCGTTCACCTTGGCGATCGTCAGGCAGAAGAGGGCTGCGATGACCGTCGCGGCAGAGGCGAAGATCGCCGGGCCGGCCGAGGCGAGCGCGGTCTGCATCGCGACGTGCTTGTCCGCCGTGTGGTGCAGCTCCTCGCGATAGCGCGCGACGATCAACAACGCGTAGTCGGTCCCCGCGCCCAACACGAGGATCGACATGATCGAGCTCGACTGGCCGTTGACCGTCACGCCGAGCTCGGAGACGCCGTAGCCGAGCGAGCGCGACAGCATCTCGGCGAACAGCACCGCGATCAACGGGATCAGGAAGAAGATCGGCGATCGGTAGATCGCGATCAGCAGGAAGATCACGAGGCTTACCGCCGCCATCAGCAGCGTGCCGTCGAGGCTCTCGAAGACCTCGATCGCGTCGGCCGCGTAGCCGGCGCCGCCGGTGATCTTCACCTCGAGGCCGCCGCCTGGGTCGGAGATCGTGTCGCGCCACTCGGAGACGGGATCGATGATCGTCGTGCCCTCGCCGTCGCCCTTGATGTAGGCGGTGACGATCGCCGCCTTGCCGTCCTCGGAGCAGATCGGGCCGACGAACGGGGCGTAGCCGGCCGGTTGGCCGGGGATCGTCGTGGTTGGGCCGCCGCAGCCTTCCGGCACGCCAGCCGCTGCGCCACCTGAACCGGGAGCCTGGCCGCTGGGTGCAGCGCCACCGGAGCCGCCGGGCGCCTCGGAGGCACCACCGGCTTGCGATCCGCCGGCGGCGGCTGTCGCTCCGTCTGCGATGACGCCCGAGAACCGCTTGCCGTCGTCGTCCTTCAGCCGCGCGAGCTTCGCGACGTCGCTCTGGATCTTCTGGCGGTCGGCAGCGGTGAGACCGGACTCGCGGCGGTAGACGATCACCGCGGGCGCGAGCTCGCCGCCCTGCAGCTCCTCGGTGGCGGTCAGCGCCTTGGTCGACTCGGCGTCGCCCGGCAGGAAGGACGTCGACTCGTTCTCCTCGGCATCGGCGAACTTGGTCGGCAGCTCGGCCGGGCCCGCGGCGATGAAGATCGCGAGGAACCAGACGGCGAAGACGAGCCACTTGGCCCGCCGACCCGCTGGGAGGGAGAAGATCGAACGACGTCCAGGCAAGGCGACCCATGCTTGCAAATGCGCCGGTCGGGCGCGGTGCGGCGAGTGGCAGGGTAGGTCTGGATGGCGGCCGCAAGCCCGTGCGTTTGCGAAAGTGGATCCGCATGCGTCTGGGGGGCGGTGTACGTTTTCGTCTACCGGTCGGTGGGTGGGGTTCGCTTGACGCCGTCCGGGTCGGTGACAGCGAAGCGGGAGGGAACGGCGTGGGCCGGTTCCGAGGTCGGCAGGGTTGGGGGTTCGTGGCCGGGCTGATCGCCGTCGCGTGCCTGTGCGGCGTGACGGCCGTGGCCGCCGACCCGTCGCGGCCGGCGCCGCAGCAGGTCAGCGAGCCGCCGGCCGGATTCGATCCGAGGCAGGCGCCGGGCGCGAGCGCGGCCGGTCTCGCCAGCCTTGCCAAGCTGGGCGAGCGCGCCGTCGAGGAGAGCCGGGCCCGCCGCGAGTGGCTGCGCTCCGGCTCTGCGATCGATCAGCGGGCAGCGTCTCGTGGCGCCTATGCAGACGCCACCGCGGCGGAGGCCGAGGCGCTCGTGGAAGGCGACTTCGCCGACCTGGTCACCGCCGGGACCTTCGACGTCGCGAGCATCAGCGAGGGGGCGCTCGGCACCCGCTTCCTCGACGACTACACCTTGCGGGTCGACCGCCCGGGCACCGCGCACGACGTCATCGTGGACTCGCCGCTCGCGTTGCGGGCGACGGACGACGCCGGCCGCGACGCACCCGTCGATCTCGGTCTCCGCCGTGGCGTCGAGGGGTTCGCGCCGGCCAACCCGCTGGTCGACGTGATGCTCCCCGAGACGCTCGACGACGGCGCGTCGGTCGGCGGGGTGGCGGTGTATCCGAAGACCGATGGCGCGCCGATCGCGCATCGGGTCGAGGCAGTCGACGGAGTGCTCTACCACGAGGCGGTGGTCGACACCGACGCCCTGCTCGTACCGGTCCCGACGGGCCTGGAGGCCGCCTGGATCCTGCGCTCGCCGCAAGCGCCCGCCGAGCAGCGGTTGCGCTTCGCACTGCCCGAGGGGGGCGCGCTGCAGGCGGCTCCCGACGGCGGTGTGGACCTCGTCCATGGCGAGGAGCGGCTCGGTCGCGTCCTCCCGCCGCTCGCGGTCGACGCGCAGGGGGAGGAGGTCGGCGTCTCCTATGGGATCGATGGCGCGACGCTCGTCGTGCGCGTCGACCATCGGGAAGAGGACATCGCCTACCCGGTCCTCGTCGACCCGGTAATTGAGGACTGGCTCGGCCCGAGTCAGACCAACTCCTGGTACCACGGTCATAACTACGACGGGATCGCCCAGTGGTACTGGCACTCGAACCAGTCCGTCTACGGCCAGCCGTACGCGCCCCGGACCGACTGCTTCACGCCGGTGTCCTGCTACAAGCCCGCCGGGATGCCGGTCCCGCCGTACGGGCGCGGGCTCTACGTGTACGTGTTTCCGCACCCGCAGCAGATCCTGGCCGGCAAGTTCGGCGAGTGGGTCTACGACCCGCCTGGAACCACCACCCAGGTGACGCAGGCAGTCCTCGGACCGAGCTTCTCCCAGCGCCGCGGATCGAGCGTCAGCCCCTACTTCTTCCTCGGCATCTGGGCAAGCGGGATCAGCGACTGGACCGCCATCACCGGCTATCCGACGATCGATCTCCTGACGCCCAACTACACCACGCTCAACGCCGGCAGCCACCAACCGAACTCCGGCGCCAACGTCGTATCGGTCGGGTACTTCGCGCCGTCGACTGTGACGCTGTCCTCATGGCGTGACTTCGGCGTCGGGGGCGCGCGGATCACGCTCACCGACCCGGAGGTCCCGACCGTCGCCGACGTCGGGCAGACGGGCCCGACCGAGTGGACGAGCAGCGCGAGCTTCACCGTCGCGCCGACGGCCACCGATCCCGGCCTCGGCGTCAAGTCGCTCACGCTGACGGTGCCGAAGGCCGGGGGTAGCGCGACCCAGACCAGGACGCACGGCTGCACGGGCCGCCGCGCCAACGCGTGTCCGGCGAGCTGGACCCTCCCAAGCGGAGCGACGACCGCCTTCTCCTACACGACGGCCGACGCCGATCCCGTCGCCGGCGGGGCCCAGCCGGTGCCGGAGGGCGTCAACACGGTCAGCGTCGTCGCCAAGGACATCCTCGACAAGTCCTCGTCAGCGGCCACGGCGACGGTGAAGGTCGATCGCGGCGCGCCGGGCCTCGACGTCTCCGGCGCCCTCTGGGACGAGCGCGAGGCGGACCCGCCGCCGGCCGTCGGGGTGCCGATGCCCGACGGGATCCACGACCTGGCGGTCGACGCGACCGATCCGGCCGCCGGGCCGGCGCCCCAGGGAACACGCGCCGGCGTGGTGCGCGTCGAGGTCGAGGTCGACGGCCAGTCGGTCGAGGTGGACGAGGGCGCGTGCCCGGCCGGCAACTGTGCACGGACGCTCGAGTGGGACTTCGACACCGCCGAGCACGAGCCAGGGCGCCACACGATCGAGGTGACCGCGATCGACGGCGCCGGCAACGTCGACACGGCCGAGTTCACGGTCTTCGTGGCGGAGGCCGTCGAGGCGCCGCCGCTTCCCGAGACCGGGACGGTGCCGATCGGCGAGGCGACGGAGTTCATCTACACCGGCCCGGATCCGATGCAGACCGGTGTCGCGCCGGGGACGATCGAGGCGGAGCGCGCGGCGGTCGTTCGCGGGCTCGTCCGGGATCGCGGGGATGACCCCGTCGAGGGCGTGCTGGTCAGCGTTCCAGACCACCCTGAGTATGGATCGTCGACCACGAGTGCCGACGGCGAGTTCTACCTCGCCGTGAACGGAGGCGAGCTGCTCGACGTGCGACTCGAGAAGGCCGGCTATCTACCAGTGGACCGCCAGGTCGACGTGCCATGGCAGGACTACGTTTGGATCGAGGACGCCGTCCTCACGCCGCTCGATCCAATCGCCAACGAGATCGACCTGTCGACGCCGCTCTCACCCGCGCAGGTGGCGCAGGGCAGCGTCGAGACGGACGCCGACGGGACGCGCCAGGCGACCCTGGTCTTCCAGCCTGACACCAGCGCCGAGATGGTGATGCCGAACGGGACGGAGGTCCCGCTCGACGAGCTGACGGTGCGCGCCACCGAGTACACCGTCGGAGCAAACGGTCAGGCGGCCATGCCGGCTGAGCTCCCGCCGACCAGTGGCTACACGTACGCCGCTGAGTATTCCGTAGACGAGGCGATCGCGGCCGGAGCAAAGGAGGTGCGGTTCAGTCGCCCGGTCGCCAACTACACCGACAACTTCCTCGACTTCCCCGTTGGCAGCCCGGTGCCAACCGGCCACTACGACCGGGACCGAGAGGCTTGGGTCTCAGCGCCCAATGGAGTGGTGGTAGAGATCCATTCCGAGGTCGGCGGTGCCGCGGTGTTGGACGTGACGGGCTCCGGCCAGCCAGCGACGACGGGCGAGCTGCAGGCGCTCGGGGTGACTCCGGCCGAGCTCGAGGAGCTTGCGAGCCTGTACGACCCGGGCGACTCGCTCTGGCGCGTCCTGATGGACCACTTCACCCCGTGGGACCACAACTGGCCTTGGGGCCTTCCTCCAGATGCGGAGCCGCCCGAGCTCGAGCTCGAGCCCCCTCCGGTCGACGAGTCCTGCACGAGCGGCGGCTCGGTCATCGAGTGCGAGAACCAGGTTCTGGGGGAGGATCTCGCCCTAACGGGTACCGAGCACACGCTGCACTACCGCAGCGGTCGGGTTCCGGGGCGTGTCCTCGGGCGAGCAGTCGACATCCCGCTCAGTGGGAGCTCGATTCCCTCCTCGCTGCAGCGCATCGAGCTGAAGGTCGAGATCGCGGGGCAGAAAACCGAGCTGAGCTTCGCGCCCGCGCCCAACCTCAGCCATCGCTTCGTCTGGGACGGTCTAGACAGCTTTGGCCGCCAGGTCAACGGCGCACAGCCAGTGACAGTCGACGTCGACTACGTCTACGCATTCGTCCGCTACCAGCAGGCAGATCTCTGGGAGCGCTCGTTCGCGCGGGTCTCCGGCCGCGTGCTCGTCGAGCGTGACCGTGGGGAGGCTCGCGCCGGACAGGTGATGCAGGCGACTCTCAGCGCCTACCACCAGCCGACCACCGATCTGGCCGGCTGGAGCATCGGGGCCCACCACCGCTATGACCCGGTCGACCGGGTTCTGTACATGGGCGATGGGCGATTGCGAAGCGCCGAGAACGTGGGGCTGGTGGCTGATCGCTTCGCCGGCGAGATCTCTGAGGACGCGCCGGAAGCCTCGGGAGACGGGGGACCCGCCCGCGACGCCACCTTCGCCTACCCCGAGGTGATGGACGTGGGTCCAGACGGGAGCGTGTACTTCGCCGATTCCAACAACGCCCGGATCCGCAAGATCACGCCAGACGGGACGATCGAGACGATCGCGGGCACCGGCGAGTTCCGGGACTACGGAACCCCGGACGGCCTTCCCGCCACCGAGACCGCGATCGACTACGTCATGGGCCTCGACGTCGCTCCTGACGGCTCCGTCTACTTCTCCGAGTGGAACCGCATCAGCAAGATCGACCCAGACGGAATCGTGAGGACGGTCGCCGGAAACGAGATCGACTGGGACACCGACCCGCACTTCAGCGGTGACGGTGGTCCGGCCGTCGACGCGAACCTGCGTCTCCCCGACGCGCTCAGCGTGGCTCCGGATGGTTCGCTCTACTTCAGCGACTACTACAACGACCGCATTCGCCACGTCGGCACTGACGGAATCATCACCACAGTCGCCGGTACGGGCGTGGCAGGGTTCTCGGGGGACGGAGGGCCGGCCGACCAGGCGCAGATCGACGGCGCCGAGGACGTCGAGGTCGGTCCGGACGGAAGCGTCTACGTGGTCGACGACGGCAACGAGCGGATCCGCAAGATCGGCACCGACGGGGTGATCGAGACAGTGGCGGGAGGCGGGCCCAGCGGCCCGATCGAGTACGGCATCGCAGCCACCGAGGCGAGCATCTCGCCGGCGAACTTGACGGTCGACCCCGACGGCACCGTCTACTTCGCGGACTACTGGCTCATCTACAAAGTCGACGCCAACGGCATCCTGCGTCAGCTAGCGGGCAATGACTGCTCGGGGATCGGGTGCGGTGACGTGGCCGACGGGACACCGGCGGCGAAGGCGGACCTCGGATGTCCGGCCGCGCTGGCGATCGGTCAGCACGACGTCCTCTATGCGACGGACACCTGCTGGCACACGATCAGACGTGTCGCCAAGACGCTGCCCGAGTTCGACGCGAGCCACATCCGAATCCCATCTGAGGATGGACGGGAGCTCTATGAGTTCGACCAGACGGGCCGGCACCTGCGAACGGTCGATCTGATCACAGCCGCACCTATCTACACGTTCTCCTACGACTCCGCAGGCCGACTCACGGGCATCGAAGACGGGGACGGGCTCGACACGACGATCGAGCGTGACCCACAAGGCGCCCCGACAGCGATCGTCGCTCCCTTTGGCCGGCGGACGGACATCGGCACCGGTGCCGGCGGGTACCTCGACTCGCTGACCAACCCGGCGAGTGAGGAGACTGCGTTCGGTTACGGCGTGGGCGGGCTGCTCACCTCGATGGAGACTCCAGAGGGGCGCGAGACGACTTTCACCTACGACAGTGACGGCCGCCTGACGCGTGACACCGACCCTGCGGGCGGCTACAAGGAGCTGCTGCGCAACCCCACGCCAGCCGGAGCCGACGTGACCCTCCGCACGAAGCTCGGTCGCGAGACGCGGTACGAGGTCGAGCGTCTCGCCGGCGGATCGCTGCGCCGACGCTGGACGGGTCCCTCGGGCACCCAGCGCACCGCCCTCTTGCGTGACAACTCGACTATGGAGGAGACGCGTCCTGACGGTGTGGTCCAAGAAGTCGAGGCCCGAGGCGACGATCGGTTCGGGATGCAGACGCCGGTGTCGAGGAGGGTCACCACCGAGACGCCTGGTGGAAAGCTGAGAGAGGTCGGTTTCGACCGAGACGTAGTGCAGGCGCATCCGCTCGATCCGTTCGACTTGGCCGAGTACAGCGAGTCGGTCGAGGTCAACGGGAAGACGGCGACGTCAATATTCGACCTCGGGCTCGGCGAGGTCACCTCCACCTCGCCCGAGGGCCGAGACGTCACAACCAACGTCGACGTACAGCGTCGTCCAACTCAGCGCTCCGTGCCGGGCATGGCTCCGATCTCCTACGGGCGTGACGCGCTCGGTCGTCTCGAGTCCGTCACGCAGGGGGCACGCTCCTCGACCTTCCAGTACGACGCGCTCGGTCGCTTGGAGACAGCCACTGACTCGCTCGATCGCGTGCACTCGTTCGAGTACGACGGGGCCGACCGTCTTGTTGGCGAGACGCTGCCAGACGCGCGCGAGATCGCGTACGCCTACGACGACGACGGCAATCTCGAATCCGTCACTCCGCCTTCACGTCCAGAGCATGCCTTCAGTACCACGCCCGCTGGCCTGAGAGGCACGTACACGCCCCCGGATCTCGGGTCGGCAGCTCAGCCCACGCTCTACGAGTGGAGCGACGATCGTGAGCTGACGAAGATCACCAAGCCGGGAGGCCGAGAGATCGACTTCGGCTACGACGCGGGCGGGCGCCTGCACACCGTCACGCAAGGACGCGGGACGACGACCGTCGCCTATCACCCGCAGACGGGTAATCCAGCGTCTGTCACGGCACCGGGCGGCGAGTCGACGGCGTATGCCTTCGACGGCTTCCTCCCGACTGGAGAGACGATCTCGGGCACAGTCGCGGGTGATGTGACACGCACCTTCGACGACGACTTCGAGGTAACGTCGGAGTCGGTGAACGGGTCACATGCCGTCGGGTTCGTACGCGACGACGACGGCCTGCTCACCGGTGCGGGAGCGCTGGGGTTGGACCGTGATCCACTGAACGGCCTGCTCACGGGCGCGACGCTGGACCAGGTCGTCACCACGATCGACCACGACGCTTTCGGCGAGCCGGAGCTCGTCGACTCCACGCACGGGGCGAGCACGGTGTACGGCGAGAGCTATGTGCGCGACGACCTGGGCCGCATCACGGGCAAGGTCGAGACGCGGGGAGTCCAAACGACCACCTACGGGTACGCGTACGACGACGCGGGCCGCCTCGAGACCGTCACCAAGGACGGGGTGACCGCGGCGACCTACAGCTACGACGGCAACGGCAACCGCTCGGGCGTGACGCGCCACGGTCAGCTGCCGATCGCTGCACAGTACGACGTGCAGGACCGGATGACCACCTACGGCGTCGCGACGTTCGCCTACGACGCGTCCGGCCAGCTCGAGTCCAAGACCGACGGCTCGCAGGTGACGACCTACGAGTACGACGATCTCGGCTCGTTGATGGAGGTGGTGCTGCCCAACGGCGATGACATCGACTACGCCGTGGATGGGGACGGCCGGCGCATCGCCAAGAAGCGCAACGGGGCGTTGGAGCAGGGCTTCCTCTACGGCCGGGGCATGGGGCCACTCGCCGAGTTGAACCCGAATGGGACCGTCAAGAGCAGATTCGTCTACGCGACGCGCGCCAACGTGCCCGACTACATGGTTCGCGGCGGGCAGACCTATCGGATCCTGGTGGACCACGTCGGCTCTCCGCGCGCCGTGGTGGACGCGAGCACCGGTGCGGTCGCTCAGGAGATGGACTTCGACGAGTTCGGACGCGTGACCCGGGACACGAATCCGGGCTTCCAGCCGTTCGGCTTCGCCGGCGGGCTCTACGACGCCGACACCGGCCTCGTCCGCTTCGGCGCCCGTGACTACGACCCCGAGACCGGCCGCTGGACCGCCAAGGATCCGATCGGTTTCCAGGGCGGTGATCCGAACCTCTACGGCTACGTGCTGGGTGACCCGGTCAACTGGGTCGACCCGACCGGCTTGTTCCTAGATGCGATCGCGAACGCGATCGACTCAGTCACGCCCGACTACGGCTCGAACGTAGCCGCTGGTCTGATCGATGGAGCGACCGCTGGAGGCGCCAGCGCTCTCTTCGATACCGAGGGCGCCTGCTGGGGCGCTGGGTATGGCTTGGGAGGAGCCGCCAGTACGGCCGTGCCCGCCCTCGGCGTGGTGGGGCGTGTTGCGCGCGTCCTACCCCACCCGCGGGCGCTCGGACCGCACACGAGTTTCAAGCGCGAGCCTCTAAGCGGTCGCATATCGGGCTATACCGAGTTCAATGAGTCGGGCCGCGCGGTAAGACGCTTCCGTGGGACTGGCGGGCCGGGACATGGCGGAGTAGGACCGCCCGTCATGTACACGCCAGCGAAGCCAGGTGCCCGTCCGAAGGTCCCAAGTGCCCCGGAGCCCGACGACATTCCGCTTGGATACTGATAGGAGCGACATGCACACGACCGAACTTGACTTCAACCTCATTCCGCAAAAGCTTGACGACGCGTCGCCGGGTGAGGCTGCGCTGCTTGCTGTACGTGTGCTGTGGCCTACTTTCCAGGAGGTCGAGGGCGTTGTCCTGCTCGAAGGCATGATCGAGAGCGCTCGAGACCGCGAGCGCCTGGGCGCATCGATCGACCGGCTCGAGGGCGATCTCGCAAGCGTCGAGAAGGAGTTCAACTTCTACGAGATCGACTTGCTGTTCGGAAAGCTCGTGTCCGACCTGACCGATGACGAGGTCGTTTGGTTGGCGAGGCGCCTTGCGGCCATTTGGCAGGCGCGTCTTCGCTCTCAGTTTCCTGGACTCGAGTTCGTTGTCCAAAGCGTCGAGCCGGCACCGGTAGACGGCTTTGAGCTAGGCATAACCTTCTACCGGTGTTGAGTCACTGCATAGTTGGCTGCAGTTGAGGGTCGTCGATACGGACTGGAGAACGCTCCCGATCGGGAGCGGCTGTTGAGCTCTGGAGCCACATCGACGGAGAATCCGGTTTCCCAGCGAACCCTGCGGTCGGCCACTACAGCGGCAGGCGGGACTTCCGAACGAGTGGATTGAGTTTCCGGACGTGAATCGATGAGCCGAGACCCTAAATTCGAGAACATGGTGTGCGAATGCGCGTTGGCCGTCCCGATGATCTTGGGGCGGTGTGCGACGCTCATGTACGACTTGGGGGAGTACGGATCGGCTGAGGAGTACGTGCGCCGCGCGGTTCCCGTTGCCGACGACGATTTTCCGTTGCTGGCGGACATGCTCCACCTGATCGGCAAGCTAGCTCTGCAGAAAGACAACGACGAGATTGCAGAGCGCTATCTGTCTTTGGCATTTGAATTGGGGCCCGGATCTCTCGGCCACGCCGACTTTCTCGCAACCTTCTTAATGGGCAAAGAGCGATATCAGGAAGCAGCTGAGGTCGTCAACAAAGGACTGCTAGAGCATGCGCCCGATCGGGACCGGTTGTTGAAGCTCCGGAGTCGGATGGCCGACCGAAACGATTGACAGCGCTTATCGCTGCGCAGTACGACGTGCAGGATCGGTTGACGAGCCACGGCGCGTCTACGTTCACATACGACGCGTCCGGTCAGCTCGATTCCAAGACGGAAGGCTCACAGGGACGTTGGAGCAGGGCTTCCTCTACGGGCGTGGGCTGGCGCCGTTGGCGGAGTTGGATCCGAATGGGACGGTGAGGAGCCGGTTCGTCTATGCGACGCGCCCGAACGTGCCTGAGTACATGGTGCGTGGTGCCAGACGTACCGCGAGTGACCAAGGGTGCTAGTAAGGTGACTAACCCGAACCCTTCAGTGAGCTACTACCTAGCTCAGTCTGCCGCTCACATGCGTAGGGGATTGTGGGCTGACGAGCGGAGGCTGATGGATGAGGCCATTCGGCGGTTTCCGGATCACCCGGAGATTTGCATTCGAACGGCTGTAGCGAATGCAGAGTTTGACGCATCGCGATCTGCCATATACGCGAAAAGGGCCGCCGATTTGGCGCCCAGCGATCCCACGATCCTCGTGCGGGCCGCGTCGCTCCTTGTCGGCTTGGGAGAGGTGGAGATGGCGGGTCCACTTGCACGCCGAGCGTCTGAGATCGTGGACGAGGACTTTGTCCTCGTCGCTGATCTCTTTCACGTCATTGGACGCCTGGGCCTGGCTCGTGAGAATGATGACGTGGCGGAGCGCTACTTACGTCTCGCCTTTAACGCAGATCCTTCAGGAGCAGGCCACGGTGAAGTTCTTGCCGGGTTTCTTGTCCAGCGCGAACGCCTTGAGGAGGCGCTGGACATCGTCCACCGAGCCCTCGAGGAGGATCCAGTGCATAGCGAGGAGCTGCTACGCCTTCACGACGTCATCATTGCTGCCCGCGAGCCAAGGTGAATCTCTGTGGCTAACTCACCGAACCTGCAGCGCCCGCTCGGCGAGCCGCTGCGCCAGCGCCAGCGAATGGCGGTCGAGCGCGGTGTCGCACGGCATGTGACGGCAGGGGTTGTCGCCGGAGCCGACGCCGAGCTTGGCGGCGGGAAGGCCGAGCAGCTCGAACTCGCGGTGGTCGGAGTTGCTGTCGCTGCCGTCCCGGACCCACGAGGCGTTGACGCCGGCGTCGTTGGCGGCGGTCAGGATCGCGCGCTCGACACCCCGGCGTGGGGCGGAGGCGGGCGAGCGCAGCCAGAAGGGCCGATCGCCGCCGACCTCGTCGAGCGACAGGGCGAAGCGGAGACGACGTTCGGCGCCGCGGGCACGGGCGCGGCGTGCGAGCGCGAGCGCGCCAAGGTGGTCGGGCTGGCCTGTGTAGATGCGCTCCTCCGCGCCGGTCGCCACGAGCCAGGTGTCGCAGGTCGGGTAGAGGCGGCGCAGGCGCTTGGCGAGCGCGACGACCACCCCGACCCCGGAGGCGTTGTCGTTCGCGCCAGGTCCGGAGGCGGTCGTGTCGGCGTGGGCCATCACGATCCGCAGGCAGCGCCGGCGCGGGGCGTCGTAGGTAGCGATGACGTTGCGCGAGCGGCCGTGACCGGGGACTGAGAAGGGCTGGACCGCCACCTTCAGGCCGGCGCGGCGAAATGAGCGCTCGACGAAGCCGTGGGCGCGGCGCTCAGCCGAGCTCGCCGCGGGGCGGACGCCGTAGGAGGTGACGCGGCGGGCGGCGTTCAGCGCGCCGGCGCCGTTGGTACGTGGGAGCGGCGGGACGGGCGTGATCGAGGCGATCGCCCGTGTGCCGGCCTCGACCCGCTCGGAAGGCGAGGGCGCCTGGGCGGCGGTGGGCAGCGCGCAGACGAGCGCCGCGGCCGCGGCGGCCGGCGCCACCAGGCTCCAGCGGCTCCTCACGCCAGCAACGCCTCCAGCTCGCCAGGCTCGGTCACCGGTGCCTTGCAGGCGAACCGCTCGCAGACATAGGCGGCCGCGCGTCCGTCGACCGGGCCGCGGCCCTCGAGCAGCGGCACGCCGTCCGGCTCTCCGCCCGCGAGCACGAGATGTGGCCGGAACTCGCCGCGCACGACGCGCTCGAGCGGCCCGAGGTCGTCTCCGACCAAAGCGACCTCACGCACGGGGGAGAGGTGGAAGTCGAGCGCCTGCAGCAGGTGCGCGAAGGCGTTCGGGTGCCTCGGCGCCATCTCCACGAACAGCCTCAGCACCCCGACCGCCTGCCGCTCGTACTCGTGCTCGCCGGTCAGCGCCGCGAGTCGCAGCAGCCCGTAGGCGGCAGACGAGTTGCCGGACGGGATCGGGTGGTCCTCCGGGTCCTTGCGCCGCGTCACGAGCCGCTCGTGGTCGGACGACGTCTCGAAGAAGCCGCCCTTCTCGGCGTCCCCGAACCGCTCGACCATCGTGTCGGCGAGCGAGCGGGCCGCGGCGAACCAGCGCGGCTCAAAGGTCGCCTCGTAGAGCGACAGCAGCGCCTCGACCAGATAGGCGTGATCCTCTAGGTAGGCGTTCAGGCGGCCATCGCCGTCCTTCCACGTACGCAGCAGGCGGCCGTCGGCCTCGACCAGCTGGTCGAGCAGGAAGTCCGCGCACGTGCGCGCCGCGTCGAGGTAGTCGTCGCGCTCCAGTACAGCGCCCGCATCCGCGAGCGCCGAGACCATCAGCGCGTTCCACGACGTCAGCCGCTTGTCGTCGAGCCCGGGCCAGACCCGCTCGGCACGCGCCTCGTAGAGCCGCCGGCGCAGCGCCTCGAAGCCCTCCGGCTCCTCGGCGCCACGTGTCAGGATCGTCTTGCCCTCCCAGTTGCCGCCCGGCTGGACACCGAAGTAGTCGAGCGCATCCTGCGCGTCGTCGCCGAGCACCTCACGCACCTGCTCGATGGTCCAGACGTAGAAGCGGCCCTCCTCGCCCTCGGAGTCGGCGTCGAGCGCCGAGTAGAAGCCGCCCTCGGGCCCGCGCATCTCGCGCAGCGCCCAGTCGAGCGTCTCCTCGCACACGCGCCGGAAGAGCGGGAAGCCGGTCACCTGCCAGCCGTGCAGGTAGGCTCGCGCGAGCAGCGCGTTGTCGTAGAGCATCTTCTCGAAGTGGGGGATCAGCCAGCCGGCGTCGACCGTGTAGCGGGCGAAGCCGCCGCCGAGCTGGTCGTAGATGCCGCCGTTGGCCATCGCGCTCAGCGCGCGGGCGGCGGGATCGACGGCGCCGCGGCGCAGCAGCAGCTCGATTGCCGACGCCGGTGGGAACTTCGGCGCGGCGCCGAAGCCGCCGTTGCGCGGATCCTCGACGTCCTCGAGCGCCGACACGGCTTGATCGAGCGCCTCGGTGCTCAGCTGGTCGTCGGACGGGTCGACCCAAGCCGCGCCGGAGAGCTTTTGCGCCACCTGGTCGCCGGTCGCGCGGATCTCGTCCGCCTTCTCGGCCCATGCATCGGCGACCGAGCGCAGCACCTGCAGCCAGCTCGGCATCCCGCGCCCCTCCTCGGGCGGGAAGTAGGTGCCGGCGAAGAACGGCACCTGCTCGGGCGTCAGGAACGCGTTGAGCGGCCAGCCGCCCTGACCGGCGATCGCCTGGCACGCCTCCATGTAGATCGCGTCGAGGTCGGGCCGCTCCTCGCGGTCGAGCTTGATGCAGACGAAGTGCTCGTTCATGTAGGCGGCGGTCGTCTCGTCCTCGAACGACTCGCGCTCCATCACGTGGCACCAGTGGCAGGCCGAGTAGCCGATCGACAGCAGGACCGGGACGTCGCGCTCACGCGCGGCGGCGAGCGCCTCCTCGCCCCACGGCTGCCAGTCGACGGGGTTGTCCTTGTGCTGGAGCAGGTACGGGGAGGTCTCCCCGGCGAGGCGGTTCGGCATGGAGCTGAGGCTACCCGCGGGGCGGTCGCGCGGAACCGCTCAGGACGCCCCGGCCTCGCGCGCCCGGCGAGCGGCCTCGGCGGGCGTGCCGCGCCACGGCTCGCCGTGGCCGGTGAGGACGATGCTCGCCTCGAGGCCGTCGAAGCGGTCGAGCGAAGCCAGCGCCTGGCGCGTGTCCTTCGTCGCCGCCGCCGAGACGGTCTGCGGACCGGTAGCGCCGATGTACGGATCGCGCGTCACGATCGCGTCGCCGGCGAACACCACCCCGCGGTCGGGGAGATGGAAGGCGCAGTGGCCGTCGGTGTGCCCGGGCGTGTGGACCACCGTGGGACGACCGGGCACGTCCTCGAGGACGTCGCCGTCGGCGAAGCGGCGCAGCTCCTTGACGCCCTTGGCGAGTGGGGCGCGCGCGAGCGTCGCGCCGAGCAGCAGCTTGCGCGTCGTGGCGTGGTTCACGTAGCGGAAGGGACTGCGCTCGGACTTGGCGATCGTCGTCGGGCTCCCGACGAGCTTCGCGTCGAGCTCGTGGACGTAGATCGCGGCGCCCGCCTCCTTGCGCGCCTGCTCGGCGAACCCGATGTGGTCGACGTGCGCGTGCGTGAGGATCACCGCCTCGAGATCGGAGAGCGTGCGCCCGAGCTTCGGGAGGGAGTCGGTCAGCGCCGACCAGGAGTTCGGGAAGCCGGCGTCGACCGCCGTCAGCCGCCCGCCGTCCTCGACCAAGTACCAGTTGACGATTCCGTCGTCGTAGCGGTGGACTCCACTCGCCACCTCATCCACGTAGCTCATTGCGCTTGATCTTTCCGCTCGGGGTCTTGGGTAGGGAGTCGGCGAACTCGACGATACGCGGGTACTTGTAGGGCGCGGTCCGTGCCTTGACGTGCTCTTGAAGCTCGCGCGCGAGCTCCGCCGACCCGCCGCGGCCGTCGCGCAGGACGACGACGGCCCGCACCACCTGCCCACGCACCTCGTCGGCCGCCGCCACCGCCGCTGCCTCGGCGACCGCCGGATGGGACACGAGCGCCGACTCCACCTCGAACGGCCCGATCCGGTAGCCGGCCGAGACGATCACGTCGTCGGTGCGGCCCTCGAACCAGAGGTAGCCGTCGCCGTCTGCGCGCACACGGTCGCCGGTGCGCCACGTCTCGGCAGAGCCGTCGATGAAGAACGTCGGCACGGTCGCCGGGTCGAGGCACAGCTCGCCGACGCCGTCGGCGTCCGGCGCGTCGATCCAGGCGTCGATGCCCGGCAGCGGCTTGCCCATGGCGCCCGGTCGCACCGGCTCGGCGAGCGGCATGCCGGTGATCGCGCCCGTCTCGGTCTGCCCGTAGCCGTCGTGGATCGCCACATCTACCTCCTCCTGCCAGCGCAGCACGATCTCCGGGTTGAGTGGCTCGCCGGCCGCGACGGCGTGCCGGAGCGCGGGCAGCGGCCGCAGCTCGGCGCGCTTGGCGATCGCCCGGTACTCGGTCGGCGCCATGCAGAGCACGTTGACGCTCTCGCGCTCGATCACGTCGAGACGCTCGACGGGATCGAAGCGAGCGTCGTGGAGCAGTGCCGCGGCGCCGCGCAGCCACGGCGCCACGAAGGCGTTGCGCGCCGAGAGTGACCAGCCGGTCGCCGCGGTGCACCAGGCCAGCTCGCCCGGCCGTGCGTCGTACCAGTGATCGGCCTGCAGCTGCTGGCCGGGCAGGTTGCGCGCGCCGTGGCGGATCGCCTTCGGCTCGCCGGAGGTGCCTGACGTGAAGACGATCAGCGCCGGCTCCTCGGGAGCGAGGTCGACCGCTGGAGCGGGGGAGGTCTCATAGAGGCTCGTGTCGGGGACCGTCAGCAGGTCGCCCTCGAACCCGGCCGCCTCGGTGACGGTCACGTTGCGCTCGTCCGCGATCAGGACCCTCGGCCGGGCGATCTCGATCCGTGCGCGTAGGTCGTCGGCGCGCAGCTGCTCGTTGCACGGGAGGGCCACGGCGCCGATCCGCCAGCAGGCGAGCATCGCGTGGACCCACTCGGGACGGTTGCCGATCAGCGTCATCACCACGTCCCCGCGTGAGACGCCTGTTGCGACGAGCGTCCCCGCAAGCCGCGCTGCACGCTCCGAGACGTCGCCGAACGCCTCCGTCGAGCGACCCCCCGAGCGATCGAGCGCGACGAGCGCGGGTCTGCCCGGATCGGCTGCGTCGACCACGTCGCGGACGAAGTTCACCCGGCGATTGTCCAGGAACCGCGTGCCAGAGCGAAATCTGGCGGGTCTATGGGTACGCCGACGTCCCTGGAATCTACGGACGTTGCAGGTTCATGGCTCCGGTTCGCGAAGTTCCGCCTAGAGATCTGTTAGCTTGCCCGACACGCCGAGTCCGCTGAGTTGCGGAACGGGGGAACCAAGGTGGCACTGCCACTGGGGCGAACTTCCTCAAGAGAGGGAGCGCGCAAGCTCTTTCAGCGCGAGCCCGTCAGCTAACCCCGTAGGCGTTCGAAAGAGAATGCCCTTTAGTCAAGGACACCTGTGTCTTCGCGCGCTGCTTGCGTGCCTCGTCGTGGCCTTCGTGCTTCCGGCGGGCGCCTCGGCCGCCTCGACAAGCGCCAACGGTGGCGTGGCCTACACGCCGCCGCCGCCCCCCGCGGCGAAGGCGAAGATCGTCAACGGGATCGCGATTCCGCCGATCGGTGCGCCCGCCCGTGTCAAGAAGGCGATTGCGGCGGCCAACCGGATCGTGCGCAAGCCGTACGTCTACGGCGGCGGCCACAAGCCCTACAGCCGGATCTGGCGCAAGCTCGACCGCGGCTACGACTGCTCCGGCACCGTCAGCCACGCGCTCTACGGCGGCCAGTTCCTCACGAGCCCGCTCGACTCCGGCAGCTTCATGTCCTGGGGCGAGCGCGGCAAGGGACGCTGGGTCACCGTCTACACGAACCCCGGTCACGCCTACGTCGTGATCGCCGGGCTGCGCCTCGACACCTCCACCGGAGGCCGCGTCTCCGAGGAGGACATGGCAGGCGACGGACCCCGCTGGCGCAAGTACGGCCGCTCCGCGCGTGGCTTCAAGGCGCGCCACCCCGAGGGCTTCTAAGCCCTCTCCGCCGCACTTCGGCCGCTCTCCCTCGCAGCTATCCTCCCGTCAGCGAATTGACTGACGAATCAACCGACGGGAGCCCCGAGACCCCATGGCCGTAGCGACTTCCCCCTCGATCGACATGACCGACGAGCAGAAGGCGATCACCGAGATGGTGCGCCAGTTCGCGGACGAGCAGATCCTGCCGAACGCCGAGCACTACGACCACGAGGACTCGTTCCCGGAGCCGATCGTCGAGCAGATGAAGGAG
>Ga0190265_10000179_pt1 | contig 60527 bp, 44 predicted proteins | sample Popmic124T_FD_133135 | JGI IMG/M metagenome (GOLD analysis project Ga0190265, IMG submission 133135) | Populus adjacent soil microbial communities from riparian zone of Indian Creek, Utah, USA - 124 T | ecosystem: Environmental > Terrestrial > Soil > Riparian zone | place: USA: Utah | collected... | reverse complement strand
TCGCCTTTGATTCACCAGCGTTGTGGCGTCGTAGGCGATCATCGAGGTTCTTACAGGATCCGACGTACAGGCGTCCCGTTTTGCCGCTCCTCAGAACGTAGGCATAAAACATCGCTGGGGGGGGGGTGGTCGGGGTGACAGGATTCGAACCTGCGACCTCCTGGTCCCAAACCAGGCGCTCTACCAAGCTAAGCTACACCCCGCCGATGCGCGTGACTTAACATGCTACCGGCCCCGGCGCACCCGGAATCTTGGATGGTTCTGACCGAGAGATCTTTTTCCCCATGGCGAATCACTCAGAGTCAGTATGTTTTAACTCGGATGAAATTTCTTCGGGCGATGATTCTCGCGGGACTCTGGCTCTCCGCTGGCATGGTTTGCGGCCAGGAACCGCCGTTGCCAGCCAAGTCCGAAACACCCCTCCCCACGTCCACCCCTACCCCGTTTACGCGTCCCCAGCTGAATATTCCGGACATTCCCATCCCGGTGGAACCGCAGCCACTCGTCCCGAATCCTTCCATAACGACCCATTTTCGCGCGCCGAATTCCGCCGACGCGGCCAAGGCGGCGACGGCCCTGTCCCAGCTTGACGCCGCGTTCCAGAAATCTCCCCTGGGCCAGGCGGCGGAAGAACAACGGCTCCATATCGAGTGGCGGCAGCTGCAAAACCGCACCGCGCAGGACCCCGAAGTGCTGGCAGCGAAGGCGGCGGCCGCGAAAGCGAAAACCGATCTCGAAAAGCGCACCCGGCTCCGCGCTTACTACAATATTCAGTACGCGAAAATGCGCGCGCTTGCTTACAGCCCGGCGCTAAAGAGTTATCTCGACGCGAAAAAAGCGGCCCTCCTCGGAGGCCTGGCGCAACCGCGCGTCCGGCCACAGTCGAGTCCCGACAGTTGATTCGCGGGCAACTGGCCTAACGACTTATCGGTCACCGATCCGGCGCTTGCCGAACGGCGGGTTTGCCGCTAGGATTTTGCCGAAACCGCACGACGGCGCATTCGTCTAGTGGCTAGGACACAGCCCTCTCAAGGCTGGTGCACGGGTTCGATCCCCGTATGCGCTGCCACTGCTTTCGCGCTCGTTTCCCCCAGTCTCTTCGGGAGACGCGTCGGGCACCTTGAAATCAGCCACAGCGCGGTCAGCAATCTGGGGAGCGCACGCGCCCTCGCGTGCTGGTTGCGGCGCCTCGCCGCAACGTACTTTCGGTTGCCGGCTCCTGCCGCAGCCTTCCGGAAACAGTTCGCGCTGGCGGGGCGCCAGCGCCAGCACGCGAGGCGCGTGCGCTCCCCAGAACTTCAACTTCGCCCGCGGATCTGTATCCGATTCATCAGTGACGTCGCACTAGTCTAAAATAACGTCGTTTGCCGCGGCGTCTCCGCAATCATTTGTCCCAGCGCCGCCCGCATGCGTGAAGCGGCATGCGGCGCGTAATCGAGCGCGTTGTTATTGAAAACGACATGCACTTCCCTGGCTTCCCGTGCCAGGGCGCGTGCCCGCTCCGCGACCTCCCCGATCTCGTCGTCGCTGTAATCGTAATTGAAACGCGACGCCACGGTTTTCCCCGTTGTGTAGGCGCGGGCATCGCGGCCGTGCAAACGTAAGTAAGCGAGCTGCGGGTTCGTGATTTCATTCAGGTCCGGCGGCATGATCGTGAAATGTTTTGCGACCGGCGCATCGACCAACACAAAAGCCGCCGAATGAGCGCGCAGAAAATCGAGCGTCGCTTTCAGTTGTTGGCCCTCCGCCCAATTTCGATTCCGCAGCTCGATCGCGATCCGATACTGGCCGAACGCGCCTAACAAGTCATCCAGCTCGCTCAGTTTGTGCATCTTCGGTGAGAAAGCCGGCGACAACTGCAAAAGGAGCGCGCCCAGTTTGCCCGCGCCCTCCAGGATTGCGATCGACTTTCGAAACTGTTCGATCATTGCCTGTTCGATTTCCGGTGTGAGCTTCACTCTGCCTTTCGCATCGATCTGAGCGCCACGTTGGAGCGCGGGCGGCAATAATTTCGCGTCGGTGGAATGCCTGGAAAGCAGTTGATGGAGCTTTACATCGAACGTGAACCCGTCCGGCGTGCTGCGGCACCAGCGCTCGACCATTCGCGCATCGGGCGCCGCATAGAAGGTCGAGTTCACTTCCACCATTTCGAAGTGTTGCGCGTACCAGGCCAGCCGATCGCCCGCGGGCATTTTCTTCGGGTACCAATGCTCGACAAATCCGGGATCCGACCAGCTCGCCGTTCCGACAAGGATTTTGGCGGGCTGATTTTTCGATGCCGATTTGGGTTTCACAAAAGCTGAGATTCCTTTCGACGGCGAGAGTAAATCATATGCGGGGCTTTTGCAGTTGCGTTCGGGACCCGATGCTGCATAATCACGCCCAAGACGCGGGGTGGAGCAGCCTGGTAGCTCGTCAGGCTCATAACCTGAAGGCCGCGGGTTCAAATCCCGCCCCCGCAACCAAATTCCCGCGCATAATCCCGCGATTGCCGGACCGCGGGTTCAAATCCCCCAACTAATTCCCTCTGAATGCCGGCCGCTTGTCGCGTCTACGTTCTTCAGAACCTGGAAGGGAAATTTTACATCGGCCTGACCGATGACATCCCACGACGCGTCGATCAGCACAATTCTGGCGCATCCCGATGGACAAAGGGGAAAGGTCCTTGGGTTCTGCGTTGGCGGAGTGACGAGCTTCCCCTGAGTGACGCGCGACGATTGGAGAATGCACTCAAGCGACAGAAAGGGGGAACCTGATTTTACAAGATGACCGGCCTGCCCCGCTCATAATCCCGCGACTGCGGGACCGCGGGTTCAAATCCCGCCCCCGCAACCAACCTCCGCTCGGAGATTAGGCTTGCCTCTGAGATGCGAACCCGCGCTGTAAAGAAGGCCAGGCAGGCGCACAACCAATTCGCATTCCCCATTTTGCCCATTTTGTCATGCTGAGCGAAGTCGAAGCATCTCTCACTTTTCTCCCCTTTACGAAAGCTAGAGATTCCTCGACTGCGTCTTGCTTTCGCAACACTCCGCTCGGAATGACAAGCGTGGGAAAGAATCGCGCCTGATAAGAACGCGGCAACGGGAGAATATGGAGTGGCTCCAGAGGTAGGATTCGAACCTACGACCAATCGGTTAACAGCCGACCGCTCTACCACTGAGCTACTCTGGATCGTCTCGCGCGGAGGGGCGTATATTTTGCCCACGAGCGTTTCGGCGGCAAGTGTTCTTTCCGCACGGGGAGGAAAATGAATTCCGCACACCTCCCGGTAAATGAGGTGGGGCCTCAGCTCCCCTTGTACTGATCGGTGCTCAAATACTTGATCCCGGAATCGCACATTACCGTGACGACGGTCGCGCCAGCTCCGAGCCGTTCGGCGATTCTCAAAGCGGCAACGACGTTCGCTCCCGTTGAAGTGCCGGCGAGGAGCGCTTCTTCGCGGGCCATTCGCTGGGCCATCGCCTTGGCCTCCTCCGTCGAGACGGTCGCGATCTCGTCGATCACGCTGGGATCCCATAAAGGCACGACAAAGCCGGCGCCGATCCCCTCGATTTTGTGCACGCCTGTTGGGTGCCCGGAAAGCACAGCCGACTCGCTCGGTTCGACCGCCACGATCTCGACATCGGAACGCTTGTCGCGCAGGCCTTCGGCCACCCCGCGCACCGATGCGGCGGTTCCCACGCTCTGGACAAAGGCGTCGATTCTTCCTTCAGTCTGTTGCCAGATCTCGTCGCCCATCGCCCGGTAGGCGCTGAGCTGGTCGGCGTTGTTGAGTTGATCGGTCCAGAACCCGCCCGTCCGTCCGCGGATCTGGCGCGCCGTTTCAATCATATTGCGGGTCAACGCCGCATCCATGCCGCCGCCCACGCTCTTCGCCAGGGTCAGCTCGGCCCCGAGCGCCCGCATGTGATCGCGTTTCTGGAGACTGAAAGCGTCTGAAGTCACGATGTGGAGCGCGTATCTCCTGGCCGCGCAGATTAAGGCCAGTGAAACCCCGGTGCTGCCACCGGTGTACTCGACGACATTGCCACCGCTCTTCAGCCGGCCATCCTTCTCCGCCGCCTCGATCATGGCCAGCGCCATGCGGTCCTTCATGCTGCCGGTCGGGTTTTCGCTCTCGATCTTGAGCAAAATGCGCCCGCTTTTGTCGGGGGCGATGGAGCGAAGCGCGATTAACGGCGTCGAGCCGATCCGTTCCAGAATAGATGAGTGAATGGAGATTTGCTGCGTCATTAGCCTGCATTTGGCGCCGTTGCCGAATCAATCGTCGTTCGGCCGTGGCTCGGTGAAAGCACTTTTGTTGTGGAGCCACAGACCTAAGACGCTCTTTGAAAGCGAAGCAGCGAATAGACTCTTTTGAGTGGGTAAGCTCCTCACGGAGCTGCGAGAGGCAACTAAACCGCGGCACATTGATTTAGGAGTAGTTGAAACATTGGCTCTGCACGCAAGTCCGAAGGCACGGCACCGCATCGCAACATCCCGCTAACCAAATCTCCGGACTTTACTTCGGAGGCAGCTTTCAACTTCGAGCAAAAAAGAGCGACCATCTCTACGAAATCATGCCCGTGAATGCAGCATCGCGGATCGAGCCCAGCACATTTCTTCTCCCACCGCGCGATGACCTTTAGGAACTCCGTTTGATCACAAATCCGGCTATTCTTACTTAGGTATTTTTTCAAATAACCGTTGAAATCGAACGAGATTTCTTTGCCTGGCTTAACCTTACAAGATCGCTCAGCAGGTACCGATTTCATCCGCCATTGAAGAACGCGATTTGCGAGACGAGCCAAGAACAGCTGTTTCAACGGGAGCGTGATGGCTTGCAGTAGCGCGTCAGCTGTCATGCCTAATGAGGGGCAAACACTTCTAATGAATTTCTTCAGGGCCTTACTGTTAAAAAAATACATCTCCATGCTCGTGTAATCAGTCATCAACACGAGTGGGCAATTCTCTTTAATTCCCAGAATAATATCGAAATCCGCATCTACAATTCCGCTTACCGGCAATTTAGCGCCGAATTTCTCGTAAAGGATTCGTGATAATGCGATAACGCGTCCTCGGTTATTATTTTCCAAACCTAAGCCGCGAACTGTAGACGCCGGTATATTGATTGTTTCAATATCGTACACGATTACGTCGACCGCCCCGCAATCCTCTAAGAATGCCTCGAGTATCCCTCGGTCCGTCCCGCCTTCCACGTAGACATCACAAAGGGAAGGATTCAACTCGTAACGCGCGATGATCTCGTCAAGTGGTCGCTTGTCTTCCGTCATGCAATCGCGCTAACTTTGAAGCGCGCTTCCCAATCGGCTCAAGTTTCTGCACCGATTTACGATGTTGCGCCAGCATCTCTACCGAATGCGTGGCAAATACAAACCGAACTTGAGTACCTCGGACGCAATCCACGAGGGCGTTTATCAGGAGTCGTTGCCATCGGACATTGAGCGAAAGTTCGGGCTCATCGATTATGAACAGACTCGGATGTTCCTCAGCGATCAAAACGTTGCAAAACAGAAGGAGGAGGTGTCTCTCGCCTGATGATAGCATTCCCGGTGTAAGGACCTGCTCAAGTGGACTTTGGATTCTGAATCCAGATTGCAGATCAAAAACCACACGCTTGTTCTGATAGAATCGGTTTAGGTAAAAGAGAAATTTCTCAAGCGCCGTCGCGACGGGTTTTAGTGCATCAAACCGAGCGGTCATCGCGTCGATGTAGGGTAGAACGATTTGCTCCACTATGGCGGCCCGGTCGCTCTTGATTCTTCGCAGGAGCGCAGACATTTCTGCGACGTCCACCCTAGGAATCAGCCCAAGCGATGAGAGTTCTTCGGATCGGCGCGCAACCTCTCGTAGCTTTTTGACCAAATTTCCCGTTCCCTTGCCCCGCTTCCGGCCCTTACCCTTCGGAGGTGTCGTGGTGATCCGGCGAATGATTTCCAAATAAACATTATATGTATTCGTATCGCCGCGGTTCGACGCCCGAAACGCTTGCGTTCTTACCCACATTGCGGCCCGATTTACCGCAACTCGGACTGCTTTCAATGTGCTCGTCGACGTGGCACGTCGGACAACTTTCATCTCCCGCAATACCGTTTCGTCGTCGTCTCTTTTGTCATCAAAAAGGGTGCTCTCGATCGAGCGATCATCCTTTAAGAAAAACAATGCAATTCCCAAGCCAGCCAAAGCTTCGAAAAATGCAATGAGCTCTTCTTCTTGTTTTACACTAGCGACACGAACACTTCCCTCCGAATCGGCTTCAAAAGAGAACTGGTGCAACACCCTGGAACCGACACTGATAGTCATCTGGAATGACCCGTTTGATTGACCCTCAGGCCTGACCGCGGATACCTCTATGCCCGTGTCAAAAAAAACAGAAAAACGAGAAAAAGCGATGCGAGCCACCGCGGTCTTGTGTCCACGCCCGTTTACCGGGCTTAGGAGGTAAAACAGGAGGCGCAATATACTGGTCTTGCCGCTTCCATTATCGCCGTACAAAAGCAATATATCCGCGGCCTTCGTTGATCGCCGCGCACCTATGTCATATGACAGATAGCCGAACAGGTTTCTCACCTCGACTCCAACGATCGAAGGAGAAACAGGCTGATTGAGGAGCAGTTCTCGCTGGCTAGTAACCGATGCCATTTTGAGCATTATTACTATTTGCCTCGACCTAACAATCACTTTCTAGATGGGGACGCGATCGTGTCTGCAGAATTGCCAGCGGATCATGTTGCGAGCGTTCGGGAGCGAATTCCGAATCGCGATACCAAAACGCTCGATTTCCCCGATAGACCGTTTGAAGGATCCGGTCTGCCGTTCGATTTTTCTGCATCGTTTATGACGCGGTGCAAACCTCGTGCACTTGGCATCGTGGGCGCTACCTTCTCGGTCGTGCAGCGCGCTCCGGCTAACAAATGAGTTTCTTCGGCCCGTTTACACGGCCGCTTTTGAATGAAGCGACGATGCCGGTGATTCGGCAGGCGCTTCAGCGCGCCAGACTCATAGGCAACTTCGCTTTTGCTCAGGGCCTGGTCCAACTGATCGGGTTCGCCAGCGGCATTCTCCTCGTCCGCTGGCTCGACCAAAACGAATACGCCTATTTCACGATCGCCAACACGATGCAGGGCACGATCAATGTGCTCGGAGATATCGGCATCAGCATTGGCCTCGTTGCCATCGGGGGCAAGGTCTGGCAGGACCGCGAACGTTTTGGACAGCTCATCGCCACGGCCCGGCATCTCCGGCGCAAGCTCGGCCTCGTCGCGATCCTCGTCGTCACCCCGATCCTTTACTGGCTCCTGACGCGAAACGGCGCGTCACCCATGTACGCGACGGTCCTGATTGGCGGCATCCTGATCGGGCTCCTGATTCAGTTTTCACTCGGGATCCTGGGCGTGGTGCCGCGATTGCGCTCCGATCTGAAGCGAATTCAGACCATCGATCTGACCGGGGCGATCGTCAGGCTGATCGTCCTCGTGGGCTGCGCGTTCCTGTTCCTGAATGCGGCGGTGGCGGTGTTCGTGAGTGCCATGGCGTTCCTGCTCCAGTTCTGGATGCTCCGCCGATACGCGGCGCGCGTGGTCGATTTGGGCGCGCCGGAGAACGCGGAGGATCGCACAGCGATGAAGGGTTTCATCAAGAACCAGGCTGCGAACGCGGTCTTCTTTTGTCTGCAAGGCCAGATCACGGTTTTTCTGATCAGTTTTTTCGGGAGCCGCGCCGCGTCGGTGGCTGAAGTCGGCGCGCTGGGACGTCTGGCGATGATCTTTACGGTCCTGGGCCAGTTGCACCTCAACGTCTTCGTTCCGGCGTTCGCGCGCTGTCAGACGGCGACCAGGTTGCGCTGGCTCTATTTCGCCATCGTCGGGGGAGTGACGGCATTCTGCCTTGCGGTGATCGCCGCAGCGGCCTTCTTTCCCAACCAGTTTCTCTTCGTTCTGGGGGACAAATATTCACACCTCCAGACCGAACTTCTGCTCATGATCGCGGGCACGGTGATGAATGTGCTCACCGGCACGCTCTGGGTCCTGAACGCATCCAAGGCTTGGATCGCAGGATCCTGGCTTTACATTCCTCTTACGCTTGCGACACAAATAGTGCTTATTCCCTTCACCGATTTCTCCAACGTGACCCAAGTATTGATCTTCAACCTGATCTCCAGCGTGCCGAATCTCCTGTTGAACATGGTCCTGAGTTATCGCGGATTTCGTAATTTCGAATCCGCGGCCTGATGGACGCGGCCGAACGAACACCGGTCCTGGAGCGTTGGAACGCGACGGCCCGGGATTATCCGCAGCGGAACATCGCCGAGCTTTTTGAAGCGGAAGCGCAACGCCGGCCGGACGCGGTGGCGGTAGTGTTCGGCCCGGATCAGATCATTTTCTCGGAATTGAATCGGCGCGCCAACCGCCTCGGGCGCCATCTCCAGGCGCGAGGTGTGGTTCCCGATACGCCGATCGGTCTCTACCTCGAAAGGTCCATCGAGATGATTGTTGCGCTCCTGGCCATTTTGAAAGCCGGCGGCGCCTACGTTGCCCTCGATCCAACCTATCGCCCGGAGCGTCTCGCGCTGATGCTGGAAAATGCCGATGTCCCGCTGCTGCTGACCGAAAAACGGCTGAAGGACGGTCTGCCCGATTACAAGGGCACGCTGGTTTTTGTGGATGAGCAACCCGCTGCGATCGATCGGCAATCGAGCGAGAATTTCAGCAGTGGCGCCGGCATCGATCATCTGGCCTACCTCAGCTACACTTCCGGCTCGACCGGAGTGCCCAAGGGCGTCGCCATTCCGCATCGAGGAGTGGTCCGGTTGGTGAAGTCCGGCGGATTTGCCGAGATGGGTGAAGGCGAAGTGTTTTTGCAGATGGCGCCGGTGGGCTTCGACGCATCCACGTTTGAAATCTGGGGCGCGCTGCTGAATGGCGGACGCCTGGTGGTGATGCCGCCGGGGACGCCTTCTCTGGAAGAATTGGGCCTCGCGCTCCGCCAAAACTCGGTCACGACGCTTTGGCTTACCGCCGGATTGTTTCATTTGATGGTGGATGAGCGCCTGGACGATTTGCGCGGCCTGCGCCAGCTGCTCGCTGGAGGCGACGTGCTTTCGCCCGAGCATGTTCGCCGCGCGGTCGAGGCTTTGCCCGATTGCAAAATCATCAACGGCTACGGACCCACGGAAAACACAACCTTCACCTGTTGCCACACGATCGATCGGGCCGATGCCGGTCAGGGCGCGATACCGCTCGGTCGGCCCATCGGGAACACAACGGTCTATATTTTGGACGAAGCGATGGAGCCCGTTCCAGTAGGCGCCACCGGCGAGATGTATCTCGGAGGCGACGGCCTCGCGCGGGAATATTGGCGGCAACCGGAACTGACGGCGGCTAGTTTTCTGCCTGATCCCTTCAGCAAAACGCCCGGAGCGCGGCTCTACAAAAGCGGTGACCTGGGCCGCTGGCGGACCGATGGCGTGATCGAATTTGCCGGGCGGAGGGATGATCAGGTCAAAGTCAGTGGCTACCGGATCGAGCTTGGCGAGATCGAAACGGCGCTTCGGCAGCACGAGAAGGTCCGCGACGCCGCGGTCGCCGTGCGAGAGCGGCGGGCGGGCAGCAGGGAGTTTGTTGCTTACGTGATTCCGGCGGCCAGACCGGAGCCATCGGCGGACGAATTGCGTGAATTTCTGCGGCGAACGCTCCCGGACGCGGCGATTCCGGTCGATTACGTTTTCGTGGAGGTGTTCCCGCTCACGAGCAACGGCAAAGTGGACCGCAGCGCCCTGTCCGACCTGGGCAGGCCCTCCGCCCGAACCTCCGCCCCGCCGCAAACCAATCTCGAACGCACCATCTCGGCCCTCTGGCGGGAAGTTATCGGCCATCCGGACGAAATCGGCGTGAACGAAAACTTCTTCGACCTGGGCGGAAGCTCGCTCCGGGTCATCGAGGTCCATGCCCGGATCGAGCGCGCCGTGCACCGCTCATTTCCGCTGACGGCGCTCTTCCAATATCCCACCATCCAAACCTTATCGGCCTTTCTCGACTCCGAGGGGCACATTGGCACAGACTTTGCGGGAATAAACGAACGCGCACTCCGCCAGCGCGTCGCTCGCGCACAGCGGCAGGAGTTGCGCACCCGGAAATGAACCATTCTGAACCATCGCTCGACGGCATCGCCATCATTGGTTTGGAGGGCCGTTTTCCAGAGGCGCGCAACGCCGCGGAATTCTGGAAAAACCTCGTCGAAGGCAAGGACTGCATCACCCGTTTCACCGACGATCAGCTCGCCGCGTCCGGATACGACCCGAAAGCGTTGCGAGCGCTGCCCGGCTACGTCGCCGCGCGCGGATTGGTGGACAAGCCCGAGTGGTTCGACCGCGCGTTCTTCGGCATCCCGACCAAAGAAGCGGAAGTGATGGACCCGCAGCACCGAGTCTTTCTGGAGATCGCCTGGGCCGCGCTCGAAGATGCCGGCTGCGACCCGTCCACTTACCCCGGTCTCATCGGTCTCTTCGCCGGCACGAGCAACAGCACTTACTACCCTTATTTTGTCCGGCAACGCCGCGATCTGATGGAAACAGTCGGCGTCGTCAGCGCCGTGATCGCTAACGAGAAGGATTTTCTGACCAACCGGGCGGCTTACAAACTCGGCCTGCGCGGGCCGGCGCTGAACATCCAGACCGCCTGCTCGACTTCCCTGGTCACCGTCTGCGTCGCCTGCCAGAGTTTGCTCGATCACGGTTGCGACATCGCGCTGGCCGGCGGCGTTTCGCTCACGTTTCCCCAGGATCGCGGCTACTTTTACCAGGAAGGCAGCATGACCTCGCCGGATGGTTGGTGCCGGCCCTTCGACGCGGCGGCGAGCGGCACTGTTTTTTCCAGCGGCGCCGGCGTCGTAGTCCTCAAACGGCTCGCGGATGCGATCGCCGATCGCGACCAAATCTACGCCGTCATCAAAGGCCAGGCGCTCAACAACGATGGCTCTTCCAAAGTCAGCTTCGCCGCGCCCAGCGTGAGCGGACATACCGAAGTCATCGCGCTCGCGCAAGCCAGCGCCGGCATCACGGCCGACACGATTTCCTACATCGAGGCGCATGGAACTGCCACGCCGCTCGGCGATCCGATCGAGATCGCCGGCCTCACGCAAGCATTCCGCGCCACGACTGACGCCCGGCAGTTTTGCGCTCTCGGCTCGGTCAAAGGAAACATCGGACATCTCGACGCCGCTTCCGGTGTGGCCAGCCTGATCAAAACCGCGCTCGCGCTGCGCCATGGGCAGATCCCGCCGAGCCTCCATTGCCCGACGCCGAATCCGGCGCTCCACCTTGAAGAAAGTCCGTTTTATCTGAACACCGAGTTGCGCCCGTGGCCGCGCGGGAAGACGCCGCGCCGGGCGGGCGTCAGTTCCTTCGGTGTCGGCGGAACCAACGCTCACATTGTTCTGGAAGAGGCGCCTGAAACGCCGCCAACGGGCGCGAGTCGCGCCGCCGAAGTGCTGGTCCTTTCCGCCAAGACCGCGGCCGCGCTGGAGAAGAAAGCCGCGGACCTCGCCGAACACCTGGAAGTTCAGGCCGATCGATCGCTGGCCGATGTCGCTTTCACCTTGCAAACCGGACGCCAGGTTTTCCAGCACCGGCGCGCCGTGGTGGCACGGACGAACGCGGAAGCGATCACTGCATTGCGCAGCCCCGCGAAAATTCACCGCGTCGAGGATCGCCGCGATACCTCGGTTGCTTTTCTGTTTCCTGGACAAGGCGCGCAGTACGCGCGCATGGGGGCGCAGCTAAATGAATCCGAACCGGTCTTCCGCGACGCGCTCGCCGAATGTTCCGAACTGCTCCGCCCGGAATTGGGACTCGATCTGCGCGACCTGCTTTTCTCGACCGACGACGACGCGAAAGCCCGCCTGCGCGAAACGCGCTTCACCCAGCCGGCGATCTTCGCCATCAGCTATTCGCTGGCGCGGCTCTGGATGTCGTGGGGATTGAAACCCGTTGCGCTTATTGGACACAGCGTGGGCGAGTTTGTGGCGGCCACGCTCGCCGGAGTTTTCTCGCTCGCGGACGCGGCCCAGCTTGTCGCCGCGCGTGCGCGCCTCGTCCAGGAGTTGCCCGGCGGCGCGATGCTCGCGGCGCGGCTGAACGCCGAACAGGCAGCCGAGTTCTTGAACGAGGAGGTCGCGCTCGCCGCCGCCAATTCCCCTCGCCTCTCCGTGCTTTCCGGTCCGTTCGAGGCCATCGCGAAGGTCGAAGCGATTTTCACCGAGCGCGGCATCGCGGCGCGCCGGCTCGATACCTCACACGCTTTCCATTCGCCCATGGTCGAACCGGCCGTCGAGCGGTTTGCCAAGCTGGTCCGCGCGATCGAACTCCGCGCGCCGGCGCTGCCGATTGTTTCCTGTGTGACCGGCGATTTCCTGACCGCTGAGCAAGCGACCGATCCGCAATATTGGGCAAACCATTTGCGCGCGACCGTCCGGTTCGCCGACGCAGTCGGCCACGTCCTCGGGAAAGATTGTGCGCTGCTCGAAGTCGGCCCCGGCCAGACGCTCGCACAACTCGCGCGCCAGCATTCAGCGAAGACACCGCGCCACGAGATCGTGCATTCGCTCGCCGAAGAGACGGACGAGAATGAAGCATTGGCGACCGCGCTCGGCCGGCTCTGGCTCGCGGGCGTTCCGATCGGCTGGCAATCGTTGTCGCCCGGGCAGGTTCGCCGCCGCGTTTCATTGCCCGCATATCCCTTCGAGCGTCAACGATACTTTGCCGACCTGCCCGCTGGGCAGCCTTTGCCCCTCACGACAGCCGCGGTGGATGGCGAACCGCCCGTGGAAGAGGTGGCCGCATCATCCGCCCCCGCTCGCGCGGAAACGCCAATCGCTTCGCCATCCGAACCGATCGAACAGCCCGCCGGTGACGACGACTCCATGCTCGCCGAACTCCGCCAGCTTCTCGGCGACCTGTCGGGCGCTGATCTGGCCACCGCGCCCGTGAACGCGAGCATCCTCGAACTGGGCTTCGATTCGCTCATTCTTTCGCAAGCGGCCCTGATGCTCTCGCGCAAGTTCGGCGTGCCGATCAGCCTGCGCCAGTTACTCAAGGACCTCGGCACGCTTGAAGCCCTCGCGGCTCATCTCGTCGGCGGTCGCAAGGCCCGGGTGCAAACCGCCGCCGCGCCGGCGGGGACGGCGAAGGAAAAGACAAGCTCGAATGGAACCAAGAGCTCCAGCGTGGTGGCGCACGGTCCCTTCCGGCCAGTCCAACGGCAGCTCGGTGCAAAGTTGACCGGGCGCCAGCAGCGTTGGCTCGACGACTTCATCATTCGATACAACACGCGCACCGCCGCCTCGAAGCGTTACACGCAGAGGCACCGCCGCCATCTGGCTGATCCGCGCGCGGTCGCCGGGTTCAAGCAGGAGTGGAAAGAAATTGTTTACCCGATCGTGGTCGAACGTTCCGAGGGCGCGAAGCTCTGGGACATCGACGGGAACGAATGGATCGACATCACCCTGAGTTTCGGCGCGGCGATGCTCGGCCATCAACCGCCGTTTGTGGTCGAAGCGATCACGGCGCAGCTCGCGCTCGGCATGGAGATCGGTCCGACCTCCCCGCTCACCGGCGAAGTCGCGGGCCTGCTTTGCGAGCTGACCGGCATGGAGCGCGCCGCGTTTTGCAATACCGGGTCGGAAGCGATGTCCGGCGCAATGCGGATTGCCCGCACCGTCACGGGCCGATCGCGCATCGTTTATTTCCGCGAGAGTTACCACGGCATCGCCGACGAAGTGTTGGGCCGCCCGACTGGAAGCGGTGTCATGCCCATCGCGCCCGGCATACCGCCCGAGGCGGTGGCCAACGCCCTTATTCTAGATTACGGCGATCCGGGCTCGCTGGAGATTATCGCAGCCCATGCCAACGACATCGCGGCCGTGCTCGTCGAGCCGGTGCAAAGCCGGCGGCCGGGCTTGCAGCCGCGCGAGTTTCTGCACGAACTCCGGGCGCTGACCGCGCGGGAAGGCATCGCGTTGATCTTCGACGAAGTCATTACCGGATTCCGCTGCGCCCTCGGCGGCGCCCAGGAACACTTCGGAGTGAAAGCGGACATCGCGACCTACGGCAAAGTCATCGGCGGCGGGCTGCCGATCGGCGCCATCGCGGGACGGGCGGGATTCATGGATGCGTTCGATGGCGGTCATTGGAGTTTCGGAGACGGTTCGTTTCCGGAGGCGGCGGTTACGTTTTTCGCCGGCACATTCGTTCGCCATCCTCTGGCGCTTGCCGCTGCGCGCGCCGTGCTCACCCATCTCAAGCAGAACGGCAACGCACTCCAGCAAACACTCGGCGATCAGACGGCGCAGATGCTGGTTCGCGTGAACGAGGGACTCACCGGCTCTCCGTTCGAGGCGCGGCATTTCGCTTCGAACTGGCTGCTGCATATCGCGCCTGAGTTCAAATATTCCGCGCTGCTCTTCGCGCTTCTGCGCCATCGCGGCGTCCACCTTTGGGAAGGCCGCCCGTGCTTTCTTTCGACCGCGCACACAGCGGCGGATGTCGATAAAGTTGTCACGGCGTTTGGCGAGAGCGTCGGCGAGTTGGAAGACGCCGGATTTTTCTCCCGGAAGAAATTCACCCCGGCCGTCCCGGGCACTCCGGCGGCAGCGAACGAGATGCCGCTGACGGAATCTCAGCAGGAGGTTTTGCTCGTTTGCCAGCAAAGTCCCACCGCCAACTCGGCCTTCAACGAAACGTGGACGCTGCAACTCAAAGGCCCGCTGGACCCCGCGGCGTTGCGGCGGTCGATCCAAACGATCGTCGATCGCCACGACGCTTTGCGCAGCACTTTCAGCGCAATGGATGAAACCGTAGCGATCGCCCCCACCCTGCCGTTGGAGACGCCGTTCACCGATCTTTCAATGCTGAGCGATGAGAAACGCGACACCTGCTTCGCTGCGATGCGCGCCGCGGAAGGCGGCCGGATTTTTGACCTCACGGCCGGTCCAATGCTCGCACCGCAGATCGTCAAGCTCGGCGAGGAAGAGCATGCCCTGATCTTCAACGCGCATCATCTCGCCTGCGACGGATGGTCTTGCGACATCTTCCTGCACGAACTCGCGACGCTTTACTCGGCCGCGCGCGAAGATCGCACGAATGCGCTCCCGGCCGCGATGCAGATGCGCGAATACCAGCAATGGGAAGCGGAGATGCTGCGCTCGCCGGAGTTCGCCGGAGAAGCGGAGTTCTGGCTCGAAAAATATCGCGTGGTTCCGCCTCCGCTCGAATTGCCGGGGGATCGTCCTTATCCCGCGCAACGCAGTTATCGCGGCGCCAGCGAGGTTATTGTTTTCCCCGGCGATATGCTGCCGGCGCTTGCCCGGGTCGGCGCTCAACGCGGCGCGACCCTGTTCTCCGTCCTGCTCGCTGCTTACGAAACGCTGCTCTTCCGGCTGAGCGGCCAGAGCGATTTCGCCGTGGGCGTGCCTTCGGCGGGACAAAACAATGCGCCAAATGGCGACCATCTCGTCGGCCACTGCGTGAATATGCTGCCGATGCGGGCGCAGCTCGGAGGCGCGCAAACATTCGCGTGCTTGCTCAAGGAAACGCAGGACACGGTCCTCGAAGCGTTTGAAAATCGGCGCGCCACCTTCGGCTGGCTCCTGCAAAATCTCGCGTTGCCCCGCACGCCGGGCCGCGTGCCTTTGATTCCCGTCACCTTCAATCTCGATCCGCCGCTAAGCGACATCCAGTTCGCGGGTCTGACGCATCGCCTGGAAGCGAATCCACGCAGCGCGTTTCAATTCGACCTCGGCCTCAACTGCGACACCGCCGCCGACGGGCTCCGGATCATCTGCAATTACAACACCGATCTTTTCGATGCGGCGACGATCCGGCGCTGGCTCGGACACTTTCGCCACCTGCTCGAAGCCATCATCGCCGATCCCGCGCAGTCGCTCGATCGGCTCCCGTTATTGGGTGACGACGAACGGAAAAAACTGCTGGTGGAATGGAACGAGACGCGCACCAATTATCCACGCAACGCAACGATTCACGAACTCTTCGAAGAACAGGCGGGACGCACGCCCTCGGCTGTCGCGGTTGTCTTTGGGAACGCGCAGCTCAGTTACGATGAGTTGAATCGGCGCGCCAACCGGCTCGCGCGGCGGCTGCAAACACTCGGCGCCGGCCAGGACATTCCGGTGGGCGTGTGCATGGATCGCTCGCTCGAAATGGTGACCGCGCTCCTTGGCATCCTCAAAGCCGGCGGGGCTTACGTCCCGCTCGACCCCGGGTATCCGGCGGAACGTCTTGGGATGATGATCAACGATGCCGGCACGCCTTTTATTCTCACGCAGAGCCATCTCGAGAGCAGTTGTGTCGATGCCGCTGGTGAGGTGCTTTGTCTCGACACGGACGAGTGCGCGGACGAAGACGACGCGAATCTCGCACGCGAAGGGAACGCGGACGATCTCGCTTACGTCATGTATACGTCGGGCTCGACCGGGACGCCCAAGGGTGTTGCCGTCACGCATCGCGGCGTGGTCCGGCTCGTGAAGGAAACGGATTACGCTTCCTTCTCCGCGGAAGAAATATTTCTCCAGCTCGCGCCGATTTCCTTCGATGCTTCCACGTTCGAGATTTGGGGCGCGCTCCTGAACGGCGCGAAACTGATCGTGATGCCACCCGCGCCGCCGTCCCTGGAAGAAATCGGCAGCGCTATTCGCGACCACGGTATCACCACGCTCTGGCTTACGTCCGGACTGTTCAACGCCATGGTCGATGAGCGTCTGCCCGATTTGCGCCCGCTGCGCCAATTGCTGGCCGGTGGCGATGTGCTTTCCGTGCCGCATGTGCGCAAAGCCTTGCGCGAGCTGACCGGGACGCGCCTCATCAACGGTTACGGTCCGACCGAAAGCACGACCTTCGCCTGTTGCCACACCATTGCGCCCGAGGCGCCTTTCGATGGCTCGATTCCGATCGGCCGGCCGATCGCCAATACCACGGCTTACATTCTCGATGCCCAACTCCAGCCGGCGCCGATCGGCGTGACGGGTGAGTTGTTCCTCGGCGGCGATGGATTAGCGCGCGGTTACTGGCGCAGACCGGAACTCACGTCGGAAAGATTTATCGCCGATCCCTTCGCGAGCGAACCGAATGCACGTCTTTACCAGACAGGCGATCTGGCGCGCTGGCGCGGCGATGGGACAATTGAATTTCTCGGACGCGCGGATTCGCAGGTGAAACTGCGCGGGTTTCGGATCGAGTTGGGCGAGATCGAAAACGCGCTCAGGCGCCAGGCCGATGTGCTCGATGCTGCCGTCGCCATGCGTGAAGACGCGCCGGGCGAGAAGCGGCTCGTTGGTTATGTCGTGCGTAAGCCGGCGGCGGCGGTCGAGCTGTGGCCGTCATCCTCCTGCAGCGGCGGCGATCCGTTTTACGACGATGTGCTTTACAACGCGATGGCCTCCGACAAATCGCGCCAGGATCTGTATGAGCGCGCCTTTCAGAAGCTCGCCCGCGATAGCGTGGTGGTGGACATCGGCACGGGCCGGGATGCATTGCTGGCGCGCCTGGCGGTGGAGGCGGGGGCGCGCAAAGTCTATGCGATCGAACTCCTGGAGCGTCCGGCTCAGCAGGCGAAAGCGCTCGTGGAAAGTCTCGGCCTAACGAATAAGATCGTCGTCATTCACGGACGCTCGCAAGAGGTTGAGCTGCCGGAAAAAGCGGACCTCTGCGTTTCGGAAAACGTGGGCCACATCGGCGGGGCGGAGGGTTGCGACGTCCTACTGCATGATGCCCGGCGTTTCCTCCAGCCTGATGGCGTTTTTGTTCCGCAGCGCTGCGAAACGCATGTCGCCGCGATCCAATTGCCCGACGACTTTTTGCGCGACCCGGCCTTCGCTGCCGTGGGCGCCAACCACGCCGAGCAATCCTGGCGGAGCGCGGGGTACAAATACGATTTGCGCCTCTGCGTCACTGGCGCGTCGCGCGAGATGTTGCGGTCCACCTCGAGCGTCTTCGAGGACGTTGACTTCACCCAGGACCCCGTCGGCCGCTACGAACGCGATCTTCGGCTGCAAATCACCATGACCTCAAGGATCGACGGGTTCCTGCTCTGGTTGAACCTCGAGGCGGCGCCCGGAGAAACGCTCCAAACGCTCGACCGTAACGACACCTGGCTGCCCGTTTACCTCCCGGCGTTTTATCCAGGCATCGATGTGAGCGAGGGCGATGAGATTGTTGCCACCGTCCGCGGCAAACTGGCCAAGAACGGCCTCAACCGCGACTACCGGATCGAGGGCCATATCCGGCGAGAGGACGCAGAAATTCCGTTTTCCTTCGACTCCTGGCACTACAAGCGCGTTTACAAGAGTTCACCTTTTTACGAGCGGCTCTTTCGTGGCGACGCCATTCCGGTCACGCGGGAGATGGAATCGTCCTCGCAAACGGCCCATCTGGCGGAACTCAAGAATCATTTGCCGGAGTACATGGTGCCCTCCGCCATCGTCACCCTGCCGGCGCTCCCACGAACTTCGAACGGCAAGCTCGACCGAACCGCGTTGCCCGCGCCGAGCCCGGCTGCCGCAAAGGCCGGGAAGAGCTTTGTTGCGCCGGCCACGGAGCTGGAGGAAAAAGTTGCCGCCATCTGGGCGGCGGTTCTTGGCGTGGAGCAGGTCGGGACAGAGGATAATTTCTTCGATCTGGGCGGCCACTCGTTGTTGGGTCTGCGCCTGGTCAACCAGTTGCGCGAAGCCCTGGGCGAGCACGTGCCGCTCGCCGTTGTTTTCGAAGCACCCACGCCGGGCGCCATGTCGGAGCTGCTGGAAAAAAATTATCCCGTCGCGATTGCGCGCTGGACCGGAAAAGCGGCGGACCTGTCCCGATCGGCCCGGAACGGTTCAGAGCGAGCAGCCGTGGAAATCACCACTAACGGGCACCGAACGGTTCCGCCGGGAGTGGAGCCTGGTCCCGCCAAACCAGCCGCCTCCCCGGGCACACTGGCGCCGATCGTGCCAATCAACCGCGAATCCCGCCGTGCGCGCCGACCCTGACCTGAATTTGGGAGCAACCGGTGCGTTATCACGTCGCAAGAGTGATTTGTGTGTTGCGTTGTCCCCTGAGAACGGCGTAAGGCCTGATGTCCACGTGAGCCGTAACGGTCCATCCCGCGCCTCAGTTTTCGCCCCGGTCGCATCGGAGGCCGAGGCGGAGTCCGCCATCGCCGCCGACGCACGAGGCGACGACGAGAGTGTTTTCGTCTTTCCGGCTTCTCCGGCGCAACGGCGGTTCTGGCTGCTGGATCAACTGCAACCGGGTGGCAACCCGGCCCTCAACCTGTCGCTCGCCCTCGGTTGGCACGGACCGCTCGACCAGTCTGTCCTGCGACGCGCGCTCAATGAAGTCGTCGCCCGCCATGAAGCGCTCCGGACTACGTTTGATTACCAACGCGGCGAGCTGCGTCAGTTGATTGCTCCATCTGTCGTGCTCGAGCTGCCGTTGCTAGAGGCGCGTGATTTTCCCGGCACGGCCAGCGCCGATCTTCCCGCGCGGGTGAGGCGCGAAGAAGCGCAGCAGCCTCTGGATTTGCTGGCGGGACCGCTGGTTCGCGCGCGGCTCCTGCGCCTGGCGCCGGACGAACATTTGCTCCTCCTCACTGTTCATCACATCGTGTCAGACGGTTGGAGCAATAGCATCATCCTCCGTGACTTATGCTCGTTTTACACGTCTTTTACCGACAACACTCCGCTCCCGTTGCCTGAGCTGACGCTCCAGTTCGCCGATTTCGCTGACTGGCAGAATGCGCGCCTGGCCGCGGATGATTTCGCTCCCCAGCGCGAGTACTGGCGTCAGAAACTGGCCGGCGATTTGCCCGGCCTTGATCTTCCCTATGACCGGCCGCGGCGCGCCGCCCTCAACGTTTCCGGCGACGTTCGCTCGCGCTTGCTCCCGCCCGAATTGGTTCGGGCGGCGACAACCCTGGCCGCCAGTGAGAGCGCCAGTCCGTTCATGATTTACTTCGCGGTCTTTCAGGTGCTGCTCCATCGCTACACCGGCCAGGTCGATTTTTTGGTTACCTCGCCCAGCGCGAATCGCGACCGGAGGGACTTCGAGTCGCTCGTCGGCCTCTTTGTCAATCCGTTGCTCTTGCGCGCCGACCTGCGGGGCGATCCGAGCTTCCGCGAACTCCTCGGCCGGGTGCGCGCCGGAGCGCTCGAAGCATTCTCGAACCAGGACATCCCCTTTGAATCTTTGCTGGACGAATTCCAGGCCGCCCGGCTTCAGGTGAATTTTCATTATGACGGGGGCCTGCAACAACCGGCCACCCTGCCTGACGGAGTTACCCTCAAATCGGTTCCCGCGGTGAGCGCTGGCACGGTCTACGAGCTGAGCGCGTCGGTCCTGGAAGACGGAGGTGACCTGCGTTTGGAGCTGGAATACAACACCACTCTCTTCGACGCGGAAACGATCGACCGAATGCTCGGTCATTACCAGACGTTGCTCGAAAACGTGGTCGCCGACCCCGCGGCTGCGATTTCCAAGGCGCCGCTGTTGACCTGCGAAGAGAGACAGCAACTCGGCCTGGAACCCGGTCCGCTCGATCTGCCCACGTCGGAAGCCCTCGATATTCGCGCACCCCTGGTGGAGCGCGTCATGGCGAAGCCCGACGCGGTCGCGGCCCGGCACGGCCGCCGCGAACTCAGTTGCGCCGAGCTTCTGGCCCGAATGGAAAGCGCCCGAAATGCAGACAAAAGCGACCGCGCTCCGTCTGATCTCGATCAGGCGGCGATGTGGGTCGCCCATTGGCGCGCTCGCGTCGAGACGCCGCCGCCTGTCGTCAGGGCCAGACCGCCCGCGGTCGAGGCTTCCATCGCCGCCGCCTCTGTCGCGTTGCGCGAATGGGCCGGCCTGGACGATCGCGATCGGATCGCTTCCTGCACGGAGGCGGGCGTAGCGGCAACTGAAGAAATTGGCGCAGCTCTGCTCGCGAATGCGTTGCTGGTTTATCCTACTCCCGGTCTTCTCGTGGAACCGCCGGCGGCACTGGCCGCGTGGTTGGAAACCGAAAATATTTCGGTGGCATGCATGGCCGCGGCCACCTGGAACCGCTTCGCCGCCGTCCTCGCCACCCGCAAGGTGCGCAAGCCCGCGAAATTGCGGCTCGTGCTCGTGACCGAAGGCGAGCCGGGCGAAGGCAGTTTCGGCCGCGTCGTTCGTGACGACGGAAAAAATGGAGGCGTGTGGGTGAGCAGACGGACCGTGCTGGAAAGCGGCGGCGCCACGATCGCGCTGGACAATCAGCCTTTGCCGTTAACGACCCGCCGGCTTCACATCCGTGACCCTCGCTCCAGCCAGCCATTGCCCGCCGGGGTGATTGGCGAACTCTTCGGTTCTGAGGATCCGGGAATGCAAACGTCTCTCGGGCAACTCGCGCGGTGGTTGCCTGGTGGCTTGCTCGATCGCCTGGGCCCCGCCAACGAGCAAAGCTACGCGCGGGGATTCCGGCTCGATCCACGGCGTGTCGAGACGGCGCTGTGCGCCGGGCCAGGCATTCGACACGCGCTCGTTCGGCCAGCCTCCGGCGAGCCAGGCGCCCGCTTCGTTGCTTATGTTTTGCCCGACGTCGCAGGCAGTCCCCTGCCGAGCGATGACGCGTTACGCGAGTCTTTGCACGAGCAAGGTCTGCCGCACCAGGCAGTGCCCGCTCTTTTCATCGCGATGAAGGAGATCGCGTTGTCTCCGGACGGCCATTTCGATCGCACGGCCCTTCCTCCGATTCCGCAAGGTGAACTCGGCGCCTCCCACGAGCCGGTGCAACCTTATATCGGCCTCCAACTTCAATTGATCGCCATTTGGGAGGACGTGCTCGGCGTGCGCGGGATCGGAATCCGCGACGATTTCTTTGAGCTTGGCGGCAATTCGCTGCTGGCCATGCGGATGCTGCAACGAGCGGAACTCGCCTGCGGCAAGGTCATCCTCCCTTCCGCGCTCTTCCGCAATCCGACCGTCGAGCACTTGGCAGGTGAGATCGCTCGCGAGGTGATTGACGAATCGCCGACTCTTCTCCGCGTCAACGATGCCGGCAGCGGCACCCCATTTTTTTACCTGCACGGCGATCTTTCCGGCGGCGGATTCTACAGCCTGAAGCTTTCGCGCGCCCTGGGACCGGACCAGCCTTTTTATGTTCTCCCGCCCCAGGATATCCGCCTGCTTCCGGCGGCCCCGAGCATCGAGGAAATGGCTGCCGCGCACCTGGCTGCGTTGCGCGCCGTGCGCCCGAAGGGACCGTATGTCATCGGCGGATTTTGTATCGGCGGCCTGGTCGCCTACGAGCTGGCGCAGCAGATTGAAGCCGGCGGCGACGCGGTCGAAATGCTGCTGGTGATCGACGCGGCGCCGGAAGACAAAGGGTTGCGCGCACTTCGCTGGCTGGCCGGGGCCTGCGGCGCCCTGTTTCGCCGGGACGATCATGCGACAGTCGACCAATTCGGGAGGTGGGTTCTTTGGCGCGGACGGCTCAGCCGCTGGTATGGATTGAATGTGCAGGCCCAGGCGCGCATTGTCTTCCGCCGCGTTTCCCATCGATTCGTGCGCGTTTACGAAATATTGCGCCCCCGTTTCCGTCGCGAGTCGAACCAGGCGGCCGCTCCGGCGCAGGCAAGCGCCCCGGGCCGGCGCGAACGCGACGTGCCGTCGGCATTTCTCTGGGCGTCAGCCCGCTACCGTCCGCGGCCCTATCGCGGGGCGGTCGCATTGTTGCTTTCCGAGGACGTGGTGCGCCGTGGCCGGAACGTGGTGGGCGAGTGGCAGGAACTCGCTCCAGACGTAACGATGCACCCCTTGATCGGCAGCCACCTGGAATGCATCACCGCGCACGTCGATACCCTTGCCCAAACGATCGAACGCTGTCTCCAGGACACGGCCGCAAGTACGCGTGCGCCGCGGGAAGATTCGTCCCGGCTGTAACGGTCCGCAGTTTGCCTCCTGTTCCATGCCTCTCTCGCAAACACCCGACACGTCTATCAGCGGCGTCCAGGTCTGGACGGCGCACCTTGATTCCATTTCATCCGAAGAGCTTGAACAGTTAAGCGGCGTGCTGGATACCGCGGAACAGGCGCGCGGCGCGCGATTTCATTTCGAGCATGATCGGCGGCACTACCTCGCCTCGCGAGGTCTTCTGCGCCGACTGCTCGGAGCCGCCTTGGACAAGCCCGCCTCGACGCTTGTCTTCGCGTATGGCGCACAGGGCAAGCCAGCTCTCGCGCCTGAATTTTTGCAAGGCCGCATCCTGCGCTTCAACCTTTCGCACTCCGCCGGTTGGGCGATGTTCGCGCTGGCATGGGATCGCGAGCTTGGAGTCGATCTCGAATCCGCTGCTCGCCTCCAGCGCGACGCCGCCGGTTTGTCCGGGCTTGCCGGGCGCATACTTTCGTCGCGCGAACTGTCGATCTGGCAGGCGCTGCCGGATAACGCACGTGAGACCGCATTTCTTCGCGCCTGGACGCGCAAAGAGGCCTACGTCAAGGCGACGGGCAGGGGTTTCTTCGACGAAGTGAACCGCATCGAAGTGGCTCTCGACGCAGCCGCGCCTCAGTCCTCGCTCAGCTTCCCTTCATCTCCGCGGCCAAACGAGACCATGCGAAATTGGACCCTGCACGACATCTCGGCCCCCGCTGGGTTCGCCGCCGCCCTCGCAGTCGAGCAGAAATTGGATTAGTTCGCGTGACGAGCCGCAAAGAGTCATCTCCCTCGTCGGCGCAATTGTGCAGCCGCTTGCAGGTGCCGGCTGGGTCTGCCATCGTGCTGAATGCACAAGGATAAGCCGCCTGGCCCCTTTGATTTCGCCGAGCGATCCATCCGCTATTTGGTCGGCTTTTGGCTGACCGCCGGGCTCGTTCTCAGTATGTTCGTTCATACCGGAATGTTGATCTGGCGGAGTGACTCCGCAGGCCCGAGCAAGCCAGATCCGGCCAAACTCGAGGCCGCTACGGCCGCTCAGCGCGCGGCCGCGGGCAAGGTTCCGCCGCCCGATCCACCCCCCGCTGTTCGATACTGATTTGGCCTTCGGCCGCTGCTCACTCGGACGCGACGGATCGCCGCGGCAGACCGCTCAATTGATGAGATAAGCTTCCAGAAGTCCCACGCCAGGGCCATCGAGACCGCGGACAATCGCGGTATAACTGCCGGGTCCTAACATTGCCAGGACAGCGGACTCGCGACCATCGATCGGAGCCAACCCGGTCGCGAATATTTCGGCGCTATTGGGGGCATCGCTCCAATCGTCATTGCTGGCCAGGATCGCGCCGTTGAAATCGTGCAGCTCCAGGGCCGGATCGCCCAATTCGCCGGTCACGCCGTGCGCGGCCAGCTCAGGTCCGAGCGCGCGCAACAACAACGTCATGGAGACGCTCTGCACGATCAATCCGCCGATCAACACGTCGTCCCCGGCGCCCACGTAGGCGCGGGCGGCAAGATTAAGGAGCTGCGAATTGCCGGCTGGATCCAAATCATAAATTTCGACCAGGCCAATTCCGGTGCTTCCAGCCGTGTCGCGCAGGACCGCGGTAAAATGTCCGGTCGGCAAGGTCGCGATGAGCGCGGCCTCCATATCGCTTCCCGGGGCCAGACCGCTGTTTTCGATTTCCGTCGCCTGTGAGCTCCTCCAGTTATCGTTAAAAAAAATAACGGCGCCGGCTGCGTTGTACAGTTCGAGCATCGGGTCCGCGATGCGGCCCGGCAACGGCACGCCGCCAACTTCAATGGACGGCCCGAGCCCGCGGATGCCGACGCGCTTTGGTTGGCCTTGAATGATAAAGCCGCCGATGCAGACCCGGTCCCCGGTCCCGAGCGTGACGCGGGCGGAGATGTTAGCCAGCCCCGGATTGGACGAACCGATGATGCTGGTGATCCAGCTCAGCCTCGATGAAATGCGCGTGACGAAGAAACCCGAAGGAACTGGTGTATCGCCCGTCACCAGCGTGCCGTCCGATCGATAGGATCCCCGCATGTCGAACAGGGCCGCGCTGTAGGGGCCGCCTCCGTCGGGACCGGAAGCGAACCGGTCCACGTCGGAATTGATCCCGGCGAGTTTCCAGACGCTGCCGTCCTTCAGGAAGACGGCGCCCCCGGAATCGCCATCGGAAATGTGAGCCTCGTGCGGCAATCCGCCCTGATCGAAGAGCACCCGGATCATTCCACCCAGGACGCTGCTGACCTGGTTCTCGCCCCAGCGCTGGACGTTATCGCTCGGTCCATAAAGCCATCCGCGTAATTGTCCGTTGACCACCCGATCTTCGCCGCGCTGCGTGCCTCGCCCAATCACCACCAGATTCTGCCCAAGCTCGTCACTGCGGGTGTAAAGCGGCGCGTAGACTGGAAGCGTCTCCGCGACCCGGAAGATTCGCAGGTCGCTCGCCGGATCGGGGAACGAATCCAAGACCGTGTAATTCACGCCATGAAAAACGAAATGGGGCGGACCGGTTCCGAGGTGTTTGGCCGTGATGAAATAATGCGGAGCGATCGCGGTCCCGAGAAAATTGCCGAACCTTCCCTGGTACTGCCAGCCGCTGCCGGCCAGCGCACCGGTCGGCTCGGTGGTGTTGGCCGCGGGATCGCCGCTCCGGAACAGGAGCACCCCCCGCGCGGCTGGCCCGAAAGACCACAGGCCGGTCGCGATAAGTGCGATGCCCAGCCAACGGGAAAAGAGGAAAGGTATGCGAACGATCATCAACGAATCAGGCCGATTGAAATGATCGTACCACAAGCCGCACCATCTTGGCTACGGACATTCCAACGGGGCGCGAAATCTTCTCGCCTGGAGGGACGCCCGCTGTGGCGTCCCATTCCGCCTTCCCCTAGCGCTGGCTATCGATGAGCGCGCGGCTCGTGGCGATGGCGCTTTCGTCCGGATTTGGTCCGGCTTGAAGTAGTTCGATCGATTTTTCCGCCGCTGCGATCGCTTCCTTCTTGTTGCCCATTTTCGCCAGGATCTGTGCCTTCTTAAGATGCATGAAATAGGCCTTCGGGTTCTTTTCGAGCGCCTGATCGATCCACTTCACCGCCTGAGGCAGGTCCTTGTTCTGGTCCAGATAAAAACTCGCCGCGCTATAGTAAAATCCCGGCTCTTGCGGCTTGCCGCTCTTCACCGCGGCGTCGATGCCCTGGTTTACTTTTTCGATATCGTCCGTGGTCAATTTCACCCGGACGCGTGTCTTATCCCAATCGAGGTAAAGCGTCGCTGAGTTTGCCCTCAAGTCCTCGAACCCGATGGTGAACGTCTCCACCGGCAGGGGCAGGGCCATTGGCTCGGCCGTGATTCGGGCGGCTTCATCGGCCGGCTTGTGATCGGCGAGGCTCTGCGCCTTTAGATTCTTGGAAAGAACGATCGTCCATGCATTTGCGCCGGGAATCGTATAGAGCACATACTCGCCGGCGGGGACCTCCTTGGCGCCCAGCTTGATGGGGCCGCTGGTCTTGATCTTCGTCGGCTGGTTCGCGCCAGTGCGCCACGGTTTGTCGAACAGCACCAAGCCCCCGAAAATGTTCCGATTGTTCTTGTTCGGCCGGGAGTAATCCACTTCCACGTCCGTTAATCCGATCCGCTGTTTCACTACGGCACGCGCACTGGCCGCAGGAAATTCCACCTTTTCCTCGGCCGCGATGAGACTTCCCTGAAACACGATGGCGCCCACGCAGACCAGGGCGGCAAACGCCTTCAAAACAGGCGCAGCCAAGGCCACACCGTCGCGCCGCTCGGAACATTTAGAGATGAAAGGAATTTTTAGCATAAGGATGATAGTAATTTGAAATGGAGCCGGCGTGGCCGCCGGGGAACTAACGGTTGCCAGCCCGCCAAGATACAGGCGCCGGCCGATAGTCAAACAGGAAGCAGCGGCTAGAGCGACTTCCAACCAGCGCAGCAGAACCGGATCGGCCGGTAACGACGCCTTGTCCTCGCGTTACGAGTGAGATTCCAGGGCGGCGTAAATTCGATCAGTTTCATTTTTCAATTCGATCAAGCGCTGCCCCGCTTCATCAAAGTTCTCCAATCGACCAGTGGCTTGCAAGGTTCTGGCGATGTCCCTGGCACGATGCGCGCCGAAAACTCCGAGAGAGCTGAGAAGAGTGTGGGCCGATTTCTCGAGCGCGGGGCCATCGTGCTGAGCGATTGCCTGGCGCATCTGGTCGAGATACGCCGGAGTATGTTCCTTGAACAGGGTCGTCACTCGGTCGAGCAATTCCGTATCGCCATCGAGATTTTCGAGCAAGATCGTGCGACTGAAAGGAAGGCCGGTGATGCTTGCAGAGGCAATCGCGGCGCAGCCGTCTTTAACGATCGATTCGATCGTCTCAAGCAAAAGTTCCTTGGATAATGGCTTCGAGAGATATGCGTCCATGCCAGCGAGGAGGCAGCGTTCCGAATCGCCCCTCATCGCGTATGCCGTCATCGCGATGATGGGCGTGTGATGGCCGGAACCTTCTTCGGCCGTGCGGATTTCTCGCGTTGCCCCGATGCCGTCGAGCTCGGGCATCTGCACATCCATCAGGATAAGATCGGGCCGTTCGAGCTGATAGGAGCGGACCGCTTCCCGGCCATTCTCCGCCAGCGTTATGATGTGTCCCTGCTCTTGGAGCATGCCCACCGTGACCGCCTGGTTAACGGGATTATCCTCCGCGAGAAGAATACGCAGTGCTGGCGAGGCAGGCTTCCCGGCAGCGACAGCCTCCGGCATTGCGTGGGCGGTGGCGCATGGGCTCGCTTTTGTCTCGATCACAGCTGTCTTCGAGATGGGAAAAAGCGCCGTGAAGTGGAATACGCTTCCTTCCCCCGGAGTGCTCTCCACCCAGATCTTTCCGTGCATCTGTTCCACAAGTTTTAGGCAAATTCCCAAACCGAGACCGGTTCCCCCATGGTCCCGGGTCGTGGAGCCATCCGCCTGGACAAACGCTTCGAAAATAAGCTCCTGTTTATCCTTCGGTACCCCCGTTCCGGTATCACGGACAGAAAAGTGCAGGGACACCCCGGCGGCATCACAGTTTTCGCTCTTGATCTCTACCGCGATCTCCCCCCGCGCGGTAAACTTGATCGCGTTATCGACGAGATTAGTAATGATTTGCCGAAGCCGGGCTGCGTCACCCACGAGCGTTTCGGGTATTTGCGGATCGATCCGCACGGAGAGCTCGAGATCTTTGGCGCGAGCTCGGATGCGGAGAGTCTCGAGAGTCTTGCGCACGCAATCGCGCAAACTGAAGTCGATCGCTTCCAACTTCAGATGGCCGGCCTCGATTTTTGAAAAATCGAGGATGTCATTGATCAGACCCAGGAGCGAACGGGCGGAGCTTTGCACCATATCGAGATATGCTCGCTGCTGCCGGGTAAGTTTCGTTTCGAGCGTGAGTTCCGTCATGCCAATGATGCCGTTCATCGGCGTGCGAATTTCGTGGCTCATATTCGCGAGGAAGTCACTCTTGGCGCGGCTATGTGATTCGGCGAGCTCTTTCGCTTCGACAAGAGCGGCCCGGGCCTCGTCCCGGGAACGCTCCAGGCGCGAAACCGAAACCAAAGCCCAGGCAAGAGCCACACAAAAAAGGCCTGCCAGCATGACCGAAAAGACGGCGGTGGCACCTTGAGGAGTAAGAATTCCGGCCTGTTCGCCGCGGAGACGCAACCACCCCATCAGGAGGCTGAGAAGGAAAACCAGGGGAATCAGGCGCCGCACCATGATGCCGCGGATGTCGTCAGCCGCGAAAATCTGGCAAAGATAAGTGTCAGGCCTGGCGAAAAATACTCCGAGGCCAATAAAGACAAAACAAATCGAGACATAAGGGGCCACACGAACCCCAGGCTGCTGACCGTAAAACCAGGTGACCCCATAGCAGTAAGAGGTCACGACCAAAAGGGGAAGAAAGATACCCGGAATAATAAGCGCCTGGGCAAGGGAGACCTTCTTGTAAAAAAGATCCAAAGAGGCAGAGCCTATCCCCGCGATCAGAAGACCGAGGGCGGTAATCTCGTCCATGTTTGGCAGATCAGAGCGGCCAGAAAAAAGCAGCCGATCCGGGGCGGGAGAAAAATTAAACTGCAGATGGGCGAGCTTCGAAAGCGCAAGCAAGATGACAAGATAGGAAAAAAATCGCCCCAACCAAAGAGTCCTGCTGCTCGAGGGCGAAGAACTTGAAAACCAGACACTGGCGGAGGCGAGCATCATCCCAATGGCGGTCAGAGGATTCATCATTTCGCCCACCGGAAGATAATCGGCCATCCAGCCCGAAAAACAGAAGAGAGCGATCCCAAAAGAGAGAACCAAGGCAACACGCGGAAGGTACGCCAGGGAACGGGGTAGGACTCGATAGGCGCTTCCTCGACATGATTCCCGCCGATCGGCGGGTGGCGGATAGGCATTTTCCATGGGGGCGAGCCAGATAACTTCGCTTAGCCCGTTAGCGCGTCAAATATCGCCGCGAGTGGGGATATTCCTACTCCAAGGGTGAAAGCCGATTGGCTTGATTATCGTCTACCACGCCCGCGGCCGCCGGTATTCGCCCATCGCGATCCCGGATGGACACGGTCCACGATCACGGCGTGGTCGCCCGGGGCGCCATCACCTTTGGTTGGGCCGAGAGCGTCCCATTCGGCTCTACCAATACCCAGGAAAGACTCAAAAAAGTGGTGACCTTACTGAAGTTCTGAAAACTCACCGGCTTCACGATGTAGGTCTCGGCCCCTAGCCGGCGGCACTCGTTGATATCCTCATCCCGCTCCGAGATAGTGAGGATGATCACGGGGATATTCTGCGTCCGGCTGTCGCCCTTGATTTCTCTCAGCACTTCCAGTCCGCTTTTTTCTGGAAGATTTAAGTCGAGCAGAATGAGTTGCGGCGGACGCGCCCTCAACCGGTCGGCGTGTGAGCCCCTTGCGAAAACAAAATCAAGCGCTGCCTCCCCATCGTTCACTACGTGCAGAGGATTCGTGATTTGGGCTTTTTTGAATGCATTCTTGGTTAGCTCGACATCTATCGGGTTATCCTCCACCAGGAGAATCTCCAAGGCTTCCCGTGATCCGGCATTCTGGCCCGTTCGCTCGAAAAGGCTCGTGAAAGAAACTTCCAAGGCCTGGGCGAGCTTCTCAACACTCGCGATCGAAGGATTGCGTTCTCCACGCTCTACCTCGGAAACGTAAGTGCGATGCAAGCCTGCCCGGGACGCAAGTTCCTCCTGAGATATGCCCAAGGCATTTCTCTGTTCCTTTATTGCGTTACCCACGCGGAGTTTCAAATCAACCGCCATCATATTATCGCTCATGTGTTCGTCGGACCACTACAGGCTGGGAATGGCAGATGTTTCACTCAGAATGCGAATTAGTAAAGTAGTTGATTTCCCAGAACCTGTTTTTTCTGGCAAATTGTGCCGCCACGAAACCGCAATCATGTTTGCCGGCGTTGGTAATGCCTGGTGCGGGAGACTTTCCTAAGTGGTGGCGTTCGGCGTTGGCCGGGGCTCGATGGCGGGTTTCTTTTTCGCTGCCGCGGCCGCAAGGTTGGCATCCACTTCCGCTGCCTCGAGCGGGTGAATCGCGTGATAGTAGGTGTTGGATTTCGCCAGTTCATCCTTGCGCATGAGCAAAGCGTCGAAGCGTTCGCGCCGGCTGAGCTCGAACACCTTGTCCATCTTGATCGCTTCGAACGGGCAGACCTCGACGCAAATCTGACAGCTCATGCAGACCGAAATATCGATATCGAAGACCTGCGGATAAAACTGCTGCTTGCCCATGTAGTCGGGCTTCTTGTCCTCGCTCTTGACGATGAGGATGCACTGGGGCGGGCACTCCTTCTCGCAAATCTTGCAGGCCACGCAGCGCAAGCCGGCCTCGGCATCGTCCGTGTCGTAGACCAGAAAAGGAAAGTTCCGATAGTTCTCGGGGAGCGCCTCGCGTTCCTCGGGATATTGCACCGTAATGAGCCGGTCCTTCTCGAAGTAACTCCCGATGAAGTTCCGCAGAGTCACAGCCATGCCGTTGAGGACGCCTGAGCCGATCACCGGTCCACCTCCCCCATGACGATGTCGATGCTCCCAAGGATGACCATCACATCGGCCACCGTGTGACCCAGGCAAAGATCTTCCAGGACCGTCAGGTTGATGAAGCTTGGCGGACGCACCCGGTAACGATAGGGATTCGGTCCGCCATCGCTGATCAAATAAAAGCCGAGCTCGCCTTTCGGGCCCTCGATCCGTCCGTACGCTTCACCGGCCGGCGGCTTGAAAGCACGGATCTTCACCTTGGGATTCATGATGGGACCAGCCGGCAATTGTTCCATGGCCTGTTTCAAGATTGCGATGCTTTCGCGCATTTCCAAAACGCGCATCATCAATCGATCATAACAATCACCGTGATCGCCCAGTGGCACGCGAAACTTGAAGCGCGGATAGAACCCATAGCCGTCCACTTTCCGCAGGTCGTAGTTCACTCCGCAGGCGCGCAGCATCGGCCCCGTGATCCCGGCATTGATCGCCAGTTCACCGGAAATTCGGCCGACATTTTGCGTTCGGGCGATGAGGATCTCGTTCGAGACAATCAATCTTTCAAATTCATCGAGAAAGCGCGGGAAAGCGTCGACGACCTTCCGCGCCCGCTCCATCCAACCTGGCGGCAGGTCGCAACGGCAGCCGCCAAAACGCATGTAATCGCACATCATCCGCGAACCGCTGAGCGACTCGAACAAATCGAGAATGATTTCGCGCTCGCGAAAGGCATACATCAGCGGAGTGCCCCACGCGCCCATATCGCTGAGCAGAAACCCGAGAAGCGAGGCGTGGTTTTGGAGCCTGGTTAGCTCCGCGAGAATAACGCGGAGATATTCGGCGCGCTCCGGCACCTCGATGGCGGCCAGCTTCTCCACACTGAGCGCGTAGGCCCAGTTGTTGGTCATCGAACAAAAGTAATCGAGCCGGTCGGTGTACGGCATCGAGCCGAGATAGCTGGTGTTCTCGCCGATTTTTTCATGATTGCGATGCAGATATCCGAAGACAGGTTTGAGCTTGCGGACGACTTCGCCCTCGAGCGCGACGTTCATCCGAAAGACCCCATGGGTCGATGGATGCTGAGGGCCCATCGATATCTCCATCAACTCGCCTTCGAGTCTGGCCGTCATCCCGAGCGCAGTCGAGGGATCCCGTGGCGTTACCGGAAGGGCAGTGCTTCGGGGTCCCTCGACTGCGCTGCGCTCCGCTCCGGATGACATCATGATTGGGCCGTCAGCTTCTCCGCGCCATCCAGTTTCGGCCGCGCGCTGGAATGTTGTTTTGCCTTTTCCAGCACGTCGTCGTGGGCGGTCGGCTCGTATTCGTAATCGTCGGGTTCGCGATAATCTTTGCGCATGGGGTAATCCTCGAACTCATCCCACATCAGAATGCGTCGCAGGTCCGGATGGCCCTCGAAGCGGACGCCGTAGAGATCGAAGATCTCCCGCTCCTGAAATTCAGCGCTGCGATAAATGGGCGTGAGCGACGGCAAGCGCGCGCCCTCGGCGCGGTCGGCCGTCCGCATTCGGATGACGATGGGGCCGTGTTTGTGCGTCATCGAATAAAGGTGATAGACCGCTTCGAGATAGCCGGGAAAAAACTCCTCCTGCGTCTCTTCCACTTCTTTTTCCTCTCCCTCCACGACCTTCTTCACCTTCACTTTCTTCGACACCGTCCGGTCGAGCCAATCAACGCCGGTCGCGTTTGAACAGTGATCGAGTTGAAGCGCCGGATCGTCCCGAAGAAAAAGGGCGATAGCGGCCGCGTGTTCGTTGTCGAGCAGAAGCGACGGTTGATTCGCGGGACCGGGATTGGGGACGATGTCGATCCTGGCCCCGGGCACCGCCGCTTCGGCGCGCGCTTTGATTTCCTCCAAAGACTCCATGTTACAGGTGGATCGCGCGCTCCGCCGCGCGATGCCAGCTAATTTGCGGCTGCGCCGCCATTCTCAACATCGAGCACGGAGCGCTCGATCCACCTTTCCTTCCAGCAATCATCTTTCGACCACCGGCGGATGGAACACGTCCGGATTGCTCGGCGGCTCCAAATCGTGTGCGCCAAAAGCCGGCACCGGAAACTCGCTCGGCTGTTCCCGATCGAGGAACGCTGCCTTGCCATCGCCAGTCAGTTTCTGTGCGTCGATCTTGCGCTGCAATTCCATGAAAGCGTGCAGCAACGCCTCGGGCCGGGGCGGACATCCGGGAATATAAACATCGACCGGGATATAGCGGTCGATCCCTTTCAAAACGTTATAGCCTTGCTTAAACGGGCCGCCCGAAATGGCGCAGGCGCCCATCGAGATCACGTATTTCGGATCGGGCATCTGGTTGTAGAGTCGCACGATCTGCGGCGCCATTTTTTTTGTCACGGTGCCGGCCACGATCATCAGGTCCGCCTGGCGCGGCGACGGGCGAAAGACTTCGCCGCCGAACCGCGCGAGATCGTAACGCGACGCGGCCGTTGCGATCATCTCGATCGCGCAACAGGCCAGACCGAATTGCAGCGGCCAGATCGAATTGCGCCGGCCCAGTTGTAGAGCTCCTGGGTTGAGGTGACCCAAATCCCCTGTTTTTGCAGTTCGCTGCGAAGACCTTCGTCAACTTGGCCGCTCATCGTGCTTTCGCCCAATCTAGACAGCCTTTGCTCCAGGCCCAAACGAGCCCCTCGATCAGCAGCAGCAAGAAAACCAAAATCGCGATGAACGCTCCGATCGGCAAGCCGGTGAAAGCAACCGCAAATGGAATCAGGAAAACCGCCTCCACATCGAAGATCAAAAAAATGATGCAGTAGAGATAGTAATGCGATTGAAACTGCACTCGCGCTTCTCCGGTCGATTCGACCCCGCATTCGTAGGTCGCATTCTTGGCCGGTCCAGGTTTTGGCGGTTGGAAAAATCGTCGCCACATCCACGCGAGCGCCAGAGGCATCAACGGAAAGACAACCGCAACGCCGCAGAAGATGACGAGGAAAAAATAAGGATCAGGCGTCACGAGTAACCAAGTGAAAGAGAGCCACGGATGAACACGGATTTACACAGATAAGGAAGATACATCTAGATCATTCTTGTCCGTGTTTCATCCGTGTTCCATCCGTGGCCAAATGATTCTGTCTTGCTTAACAAACGCTCCATCGCTTTTCTTCATCGAGCGTGAGCGATTCTTTCGACCAGATCTTTGTTCGTGCCAAGCAGTGGCTCCTCGCGCTTCTGCCGGACGCGCCCGATTGGGTCATCCAAGTCGCTTCGAGCCTCCTGAACATCGCCGCGGTCCTTGGCACGTTCATGATGCTCTTCGCGCTTATCTCGGTCCTGGAGCGGAAAATTCTCGCGCGCATCCAAAATCGCTACGGACCAAATCGGGTGGGACCGTTCGGGCTTCTCCAGCCGCTGGCGGACGGCATCAAGCTGCTCATTAAAGAAGACGTCGTTCCGCTTCGCGCCGATAAGATCATCCATTTCATCGCACCGATCATGATCGCGGCCACGGCGATCCTGGCGCTCGGCGTCATTCCTTACGGCCGGAATATGACCCCCTTCTCGATTGATGGCGGCATTTTGTTTTTCTTCGCGGTCGGCTCGGCCACGGAGCTCGGCGTTTTCATGGCCGGCTGGGGGAGCAATAACAAATTTTCGATGCTGGGCGCGATGCGCGCAATCGCCCAAATGGTCAGCTATGAGCTCCCGCTCATTATCACGGTGCTTCCGGTCATCATGATCGTCGGCTCGCTCTCGGCGGATGCGATTGTCGCCGCCCAGGAAGGCTATGTCGTGGCCGGCATCGTTCCGCGCTGGTTCGTCTTTACTCCGTGGGGCGCGGCTGCCTTTATTTTGTTTTTCGTCTCCGGCCTCGTGGAATCGAACCGCACCCCGTTCGACGTCCCGGAGGGAGAATCCGAAATTGTCGCCGGACACATGACGGAATATTCCGGGTTCAAGTACGCCACCTTCTTCCTGGCGGAATACTTTGGCATGTTCGCCATCAGCGGTCTGGCCGTGACGCTGTTTCTCGGCGGCTGGCATTCGCCTGTTGGCATTCTCCAGTTTATTCCGTCGTATATCTGGTTCTTCGCCAAACTCTCAATCCTCCTCTTCGTCTTCATCTGGATTCGCGGAACGTTGCCGCGTATGCGCGTGGATCATGTCATGGGATTCGCCTGGAAATTCATGCTGCCGATGGCGTTCACCTGCATCATCGCCGCGGCTGTCTGGCATTATCAAAGGCACGGCCTGGCCGGTTGGTTTTGGTCGCTGGCTGTTGTCGCGATTGTCTACCTAGGCCTGTCGCGCCTGGTGGATACCAAAAAGAAGTTTGCCCCGCGCACCTATCGCTTCGCCGAATGAGCACTGCTGCTTTCATCGTTATCTCCGTGCTGACGCTGGCCGGCGCGCTCGCCGCCGCGTCACTGCCGAAACTCATTCACGCGGCGCTTTGTCTCGTCGTCGCCTTTGTCGGCATCGCGGCGTTTTTCTTTCTACTCGGCGCGGAGTTTGTCGGATTGGTGCAGGTCTTTGTTTATGTCGGCGCGGTCGCGGTCCTGATCGTGTTCACGATTTTATTGACCCGGCGCGCGGACGAGACGACCGGCGGATTCAACTGGGTTGGCGTGGTGATTTCCGGTGCGGTGTTCGCCGGCTTGCTCTGGGCCATCCTCCAAACGCCATCGCTCTCCGTGGCCGTGCCTCAAATTGAAGCGCTCACCGTGAAGCGGATCGGCGAAGCATTGATGACCGATTACATCTGGCCGCTGCAATGCGTCGGCCTGTTGCTCACCGCCGCATTGATCGGTGGGCTGATTCTTGTCATGGAGGAAAAGCGATGAGGGCCAGACCTCCCGCCCGGGAAGCGCACGCGTCTCGCGTGCTGGCGATGGCGTCCTCGCCATCGCGAACTTTTTGCACCGCCCCTAAGTTTTGCAGCTGTCAGGGAAAGATCGTTTCGGCGAGACGCCGGAACCAACACGCGAGGCGCGTGCGCTCCCCAATCTCATGACCCCAACGCTCTCACTTTTTCTCATCATCTCGGCAGCCTTGTTCTCCATCGGATTGCTCGCCGCGCTGAGCCGGCGTCACGCTATCTTCATCCTCATCGGGATCGAGATGATGCTCGCCGCGGCCAACCTGAATTTCGTCGCGTTCTGGCGTTTCGGCCCGCAACCGCAATCGCCCACCGGCGTGATGGTCGCGATCTTTTCCATCGCGATTGCCGCTGCCGAGGCAGCCGTCGGCCTGGCGCTCGTGATCGCCGTCTATCGCCATTACCGAACAACCAACGTCGATAAACTCAATCAGCTCAAAGGCTGATGAGCGGGCCCTTTTAACGTTGTAACCCTTTTAACTTTGTAACTTCCGCACCATGAATCCCTGGATCGTCACCCATCTCTGGCTGATCCCCGCCGTCCCGCTGGCGGCGTCCCTCCTGATTTTGGCTTTTGCCAATTCGCGGCGCCGGACGGGCGCAGCAATCGCGATCATTGGCCAGCTCGCCGCTTTCACCCTCGCCGTCATTGCCTTCCTCCCGACGCTCGCGGAACCGGGCTGGCGCGCCGTTCACAATATCACCTGGTTCACCTTCGGCGAACACGCGCTGCGCATCGGCTGGGTCCTCGATCCGCTCGCCGCCGCGATGCTCCTGATGATCACCTTCGTCGGTCTGTGGATCTTTATCTTCAGCATCGGCTACATGGCGGACGACAAAAATTTCACCCGCTTCTTCGCCTACCTCTCGTTTTTTTCCGCGGCGATGCTCGGCGTCGTCATCGCCAACAGCCTGCTTTTGCTCTTCGTCTGCTGGGAACTGGTCGGGCTCGCGTCCTATCTGCTGATTGGATTCTGGATTCACAAACCAAGTGCAGCCGCCGCCGCCAAAAAAGCGTTCATCACCACGCGTATCGGCGATCTCGGATTGTTCCTGGGGATGCTCTGGCTCTACAGCGGTAGCGGAACCCTGCTTTTTTATGATGACGGAAACGGCTGCCTCGAGAAGGCCGGACTCCTCGCGCTCGGCGCCGGCGCCACCTTCGTGGCGCTGCTGATTTTCAGCGGCGCGGTCGGCAAGTCCGGCCAATTCCCCCTGCACGTCTGGCTGCCCGACGCGATGGAAGGCCCGACTCCCGTCAGCGCTCTCATCCACGCCGCTACCATGGTCGCCGCCGGCGTGTTTCTCGTGGCCCGCGTCTACCCGCTCTTCTCGTTAGGCGAGATCGATGGCGTGACGCCTTCACTCCTTGTCGTCGTCTGGATCGGCGTAATCACGGCGCTGATGGCTTCGCTCATCGCGCTCGCCCAATCCGACATCAAGCGCATCCTGGCCTACTCCACGGTCTCGCAACTCGGACTGATGATGGTGTCCCTCGGCGTCGGCGGCGTCGCGGCTGGAATCATGCACCTGCTCGCCCACGGCTTCTTCAAGGCGCTCTTGTTTCTCGGCTCCGGCTCGATCATCCACGGCTGTCACCAGGAACAGGACATTCGCAAAATGGGCGGCCTGCGACGGGCCATGCCAGTCACGTTCGTGACTTACGCCATCGGGATGATGACCCTCAGCGGCGTCCCGCTCTTCTTTTCCGGCGCGTGGAGCAAAGAGGATATCCTACACGCCACCCTGCATTGGAGCCGGTCGCCCGTCCCGCATTACCTCATGATGGCCGGCGTGGTCCTGACCGCTCTCTACATGACGCGGCAGATGATCTACGTGTTTTTCGGCGGCCCGCGCGAGGCTTCGGCGCAAGCGCATGAAAGTCCGTCCGTGATGGCCGCTCCGCTGATCGTGCTCGCAGTGTGCTCGATCGGCCTCGGCATCGTGCTCACCCCGGCCTGGCCGTGGCTGCACGACTATCTCACGGGCCAGGCAACGCATTTTGATATGGGGCAATTGATCCAGCCAATGCTTTTCGTTTCGTTTGCGCTGGTGGCTGCGGGCATCGGCCTTGGATTTTTGTTTTATCGCCAGGCCGGAGCGGTCGATCCGCTGGGCAGGACGCTGCCCGCCTTGTTTCGCTTTCTCGAAAACAAAATGTGGTTGGACCAGCTTTACGCGAGCACCGTGGTCGCCGGGAGCGCAATGCTTTCTCGCGCGTCGGATTGGATGGATCGGTTCGTCTGGGACGGCTTGGTGCGCGGGGTCGGCGGCCTCGGACAGCTTTTCGGAATCTTCAGCACAAACGTCGACGAGCGCGGCATCAACGCCGGCGTGGACGAAAGCGCCACCGGCACGCGTGGGCTCGGACGTTTCATGTCCGGCTGGCACTCGGGGCAAGTCCAAACCTACATGGGCGCCGTCGCCGTCGGCATGCTGGCGTTGCTCCTTCTCTACGCATGGCTGGCCTGATCACAGCGCTGATTCTCCTTCCGATTGCCGGCGCTCTTTTCGTCGGCGTTGCGCGCCAGAACTACGCCCGCGGAATCGCTCTCAGCTTCAACGCCCTCACCGCGATCATGGCGTTCGTGTTGTGGCGAAATTTCGACCCGGCAATCACCGGACTTCAGTTGGTCGAACGTCACGCCTGGATCCCGGCGATCGGCGCCGAATACCTCGTGGGCATCGATGGCCTGAGTCTGCTGCTGGTGTTCCTGACCTCGCTCATCTTCCCTTTCGCCTTTTTCGCGCAAGGCGCGGGTCGCGGGTTCTGCGCTCTGATGCTGCTCATGCAAGCGGGGCTTTATGGAACGTTCACCGCGCAGAATTTCGTTCTCTGGTTCCTGTTCTATGAAATGAGCCTGATTCCGGCGTTTCTCCTGATCAAGATCTGGGGCGGCGAAAATCGGGATCGCGCCGCGACGAAGTTCTTCGTTTACACCTTCCTCGGCAGCGTTGCGATGTTGCTCGCGTTTCTCGGAATCTATTTCGCGCGCGGGACGTTCGATTTCGCCAAGCTCGCCGAACTCGGCAGGACCGGCTTGCTCACCGGCAATATGGCGTGGCTTGCCTTCGCCGGAATTTTCCTCGGGCTCGCCGTGAAAGTGCCGCTCTTCCCTTTTCACACCTGGTTGCCTGACGCCTATGAAAGCGCGCCGGTCGGCGTCTCGATGGTCCTCACCGGGGTGCTCTCGAAGATGGGTGTTTACGGCTTCATCCGCCTGTTGCTGCCGCTCTTCCCGCGCGAGATTCAGATCCTTGGTCCCTGGCTGCTCGGGCTGGCAGTTTGCTCGATCGTCCTGGCATCGCTCGCGGCGTGGGCCCAAACAGATTTGAAGCGGATGGTCGCCTATCTGTCGATCAACCACCTGGGCTACTGCATGCTCGGTCTTTTCGCCGTAACGGCGCCGGTGGCGCGGCCGCTGCCCGAAATGCAGGCGGCGTTGAGCGGCGTCGTCATGCAAATCTTCAATCACGGCATCACCGCGGCCGCGTTGTTCTACTACGTCGGATTGCTCGAGCAACGCCGCCGCGCGCGCGGCCTCAACGATTTCGGCGGTCTGATGCAGCGGGCTCCCCTGCTCTGCGGCTGGATGAGCGTCGCCATGTTTTCCTCGCTCGGCCTGCCCGGACTAAACGGATTCATCGGCGAATTTCTCATTTTCAAGGGCTCCTTCGCTCTCGCGCCCTGGCCGACAGCCGTAGCTACGCTCGGCTTGCTCTTCACCGCGATCGTCTTTCTGCGCGCAATGCAGGCGCTTTTCAGCGGTCCGCTCGCGCCGAGCTGCAGCGCTCTCCCCGATCTTCAGCGAAGCGAAAAGTGGATCGTCGTCCCCGTGACCCTGCTCATGTTCGCGCTCGGCATCGCCCCACAATTCATCTTCAACATCTTCAACACCACCGTCATTCAGATGACGCGCCTGTTTGCCTGAGGTTAATGGAATGACGAAAGCAATCATAGCGGTCAAGCAAGCGGCCCAAGTCATCCGATTTCTACGAGGACAGAAAGTCCTCCTCGATTTCGATTTGGCAGCCTTGTATGGGGTCGCGACAAAGGTTTTGAATCAGGCCGTTAAGCGTAATGCCACACGCTTTCCCGGTGATTTCATGTTCAGGCTGACGAATGCGGAGTCGGAGGGTTTGGTATTCCAACCTGGAATATCAAAAGGCGCGGCCCGGCATCAGGTCGATCGTTCAAGGTCACAGATTGTGACCTTGAAACGCGGGAAAAACATCAAGTACCGTCCTTACGCTTTCACCGAACAAGGCGTGGCGATGCTTTCGAGCGTACTAAACAGCGAGCGAGCGGTGAAAGTGAACATCGCGATCATGCGCGCGTTCGTGAGGCTGCGCGAAACGCTGGAAACAAATCGCGAACTCGCGCGAAAATTTGCCGAACTCGAAAAGCGCGTCGGCAAACACGACGACGAGATCGGCGCGATTATCGATGCGATCCGGCAATTGATGGCGCCGCGTGAGAAGCCTCGACGCGAGATCGGATTTCATGTTCGGGAGAAGGCGCCGCCTTATCGAACGCGCAAACTTCGAGCATCTAACAAGCGATGATCGCCTGGACCATTTACATTACGTTCGCCGGCGCGTTCGGGCTGCTCCTCATGCCGCGCTTTTTCGCGCGCTGGATCGCCCTCGCCACGGCCCTCGCGGGCTTCGCGATCAGTCTGCTGGCGTTTTTCCAAACGCCCTATGCCGGGAGCTTCGCCACGGTTGTGCGGGTCCCGTGGGTCCCCTCGCTGGGAATGGAATTCCATCTCGCGGCTGACGGCATCAGTCTGACGCTGGCGCTAGTGACGGGACTGACGGCGGTAAGCGCCGTCCTGTTCTCATGGGAGGTCGAGCACCGGCCTAACGAATTTTTCTTCTGGTTGCTGCTTGTCATCGGCGGGTCGTATGGCGTCTTCCTCAGCGCCGATTTGTTCCTGCTCTTCGTTTTCTACGAGCTGGTCATCGTGCCGAAATATTTCCTCATCGCGATCTGGGGATCGACCAATAAGGAATACGGCGCGATGAAGCTGACCCTCTATTCGTTTCTGGGCGGCGCCCTTGTTTTCCTCGCGATCGTTGCCGTCTATGTCACCGCTGGCAAAAGCAACGTGGCGTCCGCGCTCGATCTTCAACAGCTGGCGCGCTACCAGTTTTCGCCGGAGTTTCAGGCGTGGGCGTTCCCGGTGATGTTCGTCGGGTTCGCCATCCTCGCGGGCATTTGGCCGCTGCACACCTGGGCGCCGACCGGCCACGTCGCGGCTCCGACCGCCGGTTCGATGCTCCTCGCCGGAATCGTGATGAAACTCGGCGCTTACTCCGCGCTGCGAGTGGCGATGAATCTCTTTCCGGACGGATTCCAAAGGTGGCGGGTCTGGATCGCGGTGCTTGGCGTGATCGGAATTGTTTACGCGGCGGCGGTCGCGCTGCGGCAGCGCGATCTGAAATTCGTTATTGGCTATTCGAGCGTTAGCCACATGGGTTTCGTGTTGCTGGGATTAGCCACGGCCAACGTGCTCGGAATCGGCGGCGCCGTGCTGCAAATGTTTTCACACGGAGTGATCGCCGCCCTGCTTTTCGCCGTGGCCGGACGCATGATCTATCGCCGCACCCACACGCGCGATCTCGACGCACTCTCGGAGATGGGGCTGGGCCGCGCGCTTCCGTTCGCTGCCTTCTCCTTCGTTATCGCCTCGGCCGCCTCGATGGGTATTCCGGGTTTTAGCGGCTTTGCCGCGGAAATTACCATCCTCCTCGGCGCGTGGAAGGCTTACCCAATCGCCGTCTGGGTCACCGGCGCCGGCATGGTCCTTGTGGCGGCGTTTACCCTGCGCGCCCTGAAACAGACCTTCTTCGGCGACGCCGCCACCGCAACGTTAGGTGGATCGGCCCCGAATGCTTTCGGGACCGATCCCAGTTATGTCTCGGCTTCGCCGACAATTGTAACATCGAGCGCGGAGCGCTCGATCCACCGGCCCGAGAATCTCAGTCCAATCACCGTAGCGGAGAAATGCGGCGCGGCGCTGCTTATCTTCGCGACGCTCGCCGTCGGCCTTTATCCAAGACTGTTGCTGGACCGGATCATGCCGGCGGTGGAAGCGCTTCGCGTCTTAAATCCGTGAACCCCACGACAATGTACTTCGACCTGTTGAGACTTGCCTTGCCGGAAACGATCGTCGCGGTCACAGCGCTCGCCGTGCTCGCCCTTGGCCTTGCGCGCGGGCGCGGAGCCGGCGTTTGCTCCGCGGTCGCAGCGGCTGGACTCCTTTTCGCCACGGCGGCCGTGCTCATGTTGCCAGAGCAAGCCAACCTCTTTGGGGAAATGCTCGTGATCACGCCCCTGACATCCCTGTTCAAGATCATCTGCCTCGCCCTCGCTTTTTTCACCGTGATCCTCGCCCGCGGCGGCAATACTCCAAATCACCGCGGCGAATACCTCGCGCTGCTCCTGCTCGCCACGATCGGGCTGATGCTGCTCGTCGGCAGCGAAGAGCTGCTGATGATTTTTATTGGGCTCGAACTGACCGGCCTTTCACTTTACGTCATGGCGGGATTCGACAAGGCGGCACCGCGCTCCGCGGAGGCCGGGCTCAAGTATTTTCTTTTCGGGAGCACCGCGAGCGCCTTCACCCTCTTCGGACTAAGCCTCGTCTACGGCATGTGCGGCACGACCGGCCTTTCCGCGATCGGACAGAAGCTTACAGGCGGCCCCGTCCTCCCGCTGCTCGCCGCTGGGATTGTCATGACCCTCATCGGCTTCGCGTTTAAAATCGCCGCCGCGCCTTTCCATCTCTGGGCGCCCGACACCTACCAGGGCGCGCCAATCCCGTCCGCTGCGTTCATCGCCTCCGGATCCAAGGTGGCATCGTTTGTCGTGTTGGGAAAAATTGTGCTGGTCGGGTTCGGGCCCGCCCACGGCAGCGCCGCCTGGCATGCGATGATTGGCGGCTGGGCGCCCGCGCTGGCCGCGCTGGCGGCATTGTCGATTGTAATCGGAAACCTCGTCGCTCTCGCGCAATCCAATGTCCGGCGACTGCTCGCTTACTCGGCCGTCGCCCACTCCGGCTACACTCTGCTCGGGCTCATCGCCGGCAGTCGTGAGGGATTTGCCGCAACGCTGTTCTACACCACGGCCTATGCCTTCACTCTCATCGGCGCGTTCGGTGTCGTTGCGCTCGTGCGCCGTCACACCGGCGGCGACGATCTCGCTCACTTCTCCGCGCTTTGGTCGCGTTCGCCGCTGCTGGCCGGGTGCATGACGATCTTTATGCTTTCGCTGGCCGGCTTGCCGCCGCTCGCAGGGTTTTTTGGGAAATTCTATCTCTTCGGTGCCACGCTGCGTGCCGGCGGGAACCAGGGCCTCCTCTGGCTCGTCGCGCTGGCGCTGCTAGGCAGTTTTGTTTCGCTCTACTATTACCTCGCCGTCCTCAAGGCAATCTTCGTTGATAACCCGGAATTTGGAACCCCGGACCCTGAATCCTTGCCTTCAATCAAACTCGATTTTCTGGAACGGACTTCACTCTCCCTCCTCGGCCTGGCCGTCATCGTCCTCGGAACATTTCCGGACGGCCTGGTTTCATTGATCGCCGCCTCCTTGCCACCTCTTCGGTAGAGCGAGCCGAGGTCTTGCGCGCCAGCTTTCAGAGCGGATCCCGGGGCGCAGCGCTTGTCGGGGGATTGCTTGCCGCGGCGAGGCGAATCGCAAGGACGAGTTTTGGCGCAATCGCCTCTACCTCTGGCCTTTCAAAAGCTTGACTGCGCGCGTCGCTGTGAGGAAAGTCCGCCTTATGAACAAACGAATATCCCTATCCCTGACCGCGTTTTTCGCGGCGGCATCGATCTCTTTCGCGCAAGCCCCGTCGCCGAAGACAGATCCGGCCGCGGCGACCTCTCCCGCCAAACCATCCTTTAACAGATCGGCCGCGAACCCAGTCGCCGCTGCAAGCCCCGCGGCCGCGGTCGCAGCAAGTCCAGCCACCGCGACCACCGCGACCACTACGGCATCGAGCCCGCCTGACATGGCAAAAATGATGGAAGTCATGACGGAAATGGGAAAAGTGGGCGAGAATCACAAGCTCCTGGGCGAACTGGCCGGCAATTGGACCTATGCCCTCAAAATGTGGATGGATCCATCGGGCAAGCCGCAGGAATCAAAAGGCACCTCGACCCGGAAAGCGATCATGGACGGGCGCTACTATGTTGCTGAACACACCGGTAAATTCCAGATGCCCGGCCCAGACGGCAAAATGAAGGACATGAACTTCAAAGGCATGGCGATCGAAGGCTACGATAATGCCAAGAAGAAGTTTGTGAGCTCGTGGATCGATAACATGAGCACCATGATCATGAACTCCGAAGGCAGCTACGACGCCGCGACCAAGACCTTCACCTACAACGCCGAATGCGAGATGATGCCCGGGAAAACCACTAAAATCCGCGAGGTAATAAAGGTTGTCGACAAGGATCATCACACCTTCGAATGGTACGATGACAGCCAGGGCGCGGAAGCGAAGACGATGGAGATCAGCTACACCCGGAGCGGGAAGAAATAGGCAACACTTCGCTTCTCCTAACAATCTCAGCCCGCTGTCGGTCGCTGCGGCGATCGGCAGCGGGCTTTTGTTTGCCGAGGCAGGGCCGGCGCGCTGCGCCGACAGCGGACTTCTATTTCTTAATTCCTACTTCCGCTCGACCCAGGCTTTGAAACCACTGTCGAAAAGCATCCGCCAGCCTTCGTCGGTCGTTTGCGAATCTCCCAGGCAACCGAACGTGGAATCGGCCACCTCCATGACAGTCGCGATTTGCCCTTGGCGGAAAACACGATTCGGAGAAGCGAAGTGGCCGGTCCGCCAAACGGCGGCGCGATAAATCCCGCGAGCGAAATCGAGTTCGGCGCATCCAGCGCGATGACCTGATACCAGACGAGGCCGTTGCCGCCGCCCGCATCCTCGTAGAGCCGCCCGCCCGGTTTCACCTCGAAGACCATGCGATGCGGTGATCCCGTCGCGTAAAAATCCTTCGGCCACCATGAATGGACTTCGCCCGTAAACGCTTTCCACACCACGGTGTGCGGCCTCGCAATTTCCAACGTCAGACGATGGGTGGCAGCGGTGATCGAAGTCCTGGATGTTTTCTTTGGCATAGCTGTAGTCGCGGCGCTACGTCGCCGCGTGTATCGCGATGGAGAATGCCGCGCGCATGGAGGGTGGCAACGTCACTCCGCGATCTTTGCGGAAAGCCGAAGGCGTTACTCCAAACTGCGTCCGAAAGGCACGGGTAAAAGTTTCATGGCTCTCCCATCCAGTTTCGAGAGCGATCTCCAGGATCGTCGCGCGGGACGTCAAGAGCACCCACGCGGCACGATCCAGCCGAAGGCGCCGCTGGTGCGCTCCCGGAGCTTCACCCAGCGCTTGGAGAGTGAGCCGGTGAAATTGACGCCGGGAAAAGCACGCGTCCCGCGCCATCACATCTACCGTCCGCGGACCCTGGGCCGGACTGAGTCCGCGCCCCAGCCGTCCGGCGGTGTCCCCACCTCCCCGAATTCCAGGAGTCCTTAACATCGTCGTTATCACTACAGGAACTCGACCACCGCTGTCTTGACGTTTCTTGCCATTCTTCACCTTCTCGTTTGGCGCGGGGGTCGCCAACCGGCCCCCGGCGGAGCGTTCTTCATCTCAGTTCCGATTTCGTTGCCCGAAATTCGGTGGCGGAATGAGTTCGCAAATCACGGGCGAACGTAGGAGTCATGTCTCATGACTCAAATCGAACGCGCCCGATTACTCACCGCCCTCCATGTCAAAGGGGCTCCTCTCATTCTCTTCAACGTCTGGGACGCGGGCAGCGCACGCGCCATCGCCGACGCCGGCGCGAAAGCGATCGCAACCGGAAGCTGGTCGGTCGCGGCCGCGCATGGATGCGACGATGGCGAAGACCTTCCGCTCGACCTGGCGATCGCCAACGCGAAGCGGATTGCCGCCGCGGTCGATTTGCCCGTAACGATCGACTTTGAGGGAGGCTACGGAGAATCTTCCGAAGCGATCTCCGCGAACGTGAAGCAGCTCATCGAAACGGGAGCCGTTGGGTGCAACTTCGAGGATCAGATTGTAGGTGGTGAAGGAATTTACTGCATCGAGCACCAGTGTGCGCGGATCGCCGCCATGCGGGGCGCGGCGGAGCAGGCGGGTGTGCCGTTCTTCATCAATGCCCGGACAGACATTTTCATCCAGGCCGGTGAAACTGCTCACGAAGACAAATACCTGGACGAGGCCGTTCGCCGCGCCGTAGCGTACGCGGACGCCGGCGTGAGCGGGTTCTTTGCTCCGTGCCTCACCCGTCCTGCACCGATTCGAAAGCTATGTGAGCTCTCGCCGTTACCCGTCAACATCATGGTCCTGCCAGATACGCCACCGGCAGGGGAATTGGCCGATCTCGGGGTTGCGCGAATCAGCTACGGTCCGATCCCGTATCGTCAAATGATCGCGTCGTTGACAACGGCGGCGCAGCAGGCGCTCGCAGGTTAGAAGCGTTATTTACCAGCGGCGGGTCCTGCGGCTCGACACCTCCGCGGCCAAATTGGTACAAAGCATCGGCAGGCCCGGCGCCGGCGACGAACGTCCGCGGCGCTGCCTCAACCAGAGGAGATATGAAGCATTCATCATTACTTGCGGGAGCGGCGATCGCTTTGGTCCTGGGGCTGTCCGCGTGCGGATTGAAGAAAGACACGAGAGCGGCAGAGGCGGAGGTCGACCGGTTTCATCAGCATTGGAATGCGGGCGAATTCAAGGCGGTCTACGACGAAGCGCATATGAATTTCCGCGATGCGCAAACAGCCGATCGAACTATCGCCACCCTGGAGCGGGTGAAGCGGAATTACGGTGTATTCAAGAGCACGACCAAACGCAGCTGGGGATTCAGCTCTGATAACGGCGTGACCGATATCAAATTGAAGTACGACTCGGCTTACGAACACGGCTCGGCCGTGGAAGCGTTCGTTTACCGGATGACCGGCGAAAAGCCCCTGCTCGTCAGTTACGATATCATGTCACCCGAGACGGCGAAAAAGCGCGAAGCCGAGGAAACAGCGGCGCGGGAGGCGAAGCGAAAATCGGAGGACGAGAAACGCAAGGCCGATCGCGAAGCGCGAAAAGAAGCGAAGAAGCCGAATGGCTAAAGTCTTAAGGAAGCGGAATTAACTGAGTCATCGGCTAGCCCTTGGGACTGGGCGCGTATTGTTTGATCGAGTCAGACTTCCTAATTCTTAATTCACTCGCGTGGACGCACGAATCGAATTCCAGAACCTGCTCCAGGGCGACGCTCCCATCCTCGCCCTCGCGCCGATGCAGGATGTCACGGACCTGCCATTCATGCGCTTGATCAGCGGCTACGGAAACGCGGACGTTTATTTTACCGAATACTTCCGCGTCCTGCCCGACTCGCGGCTCGATCCGCAAATCCTCGCCTCCATCACCCAAAACCCAACCGGCCGCCCCGTCATCGCTCAGATGATAGGCAACGACATCGCGGCCCTCGTCCGGACCGCGCGCGAGCTCGAGCAGCATCCCGTCGCGGCGATCGACCTAAACCTCGGATGCCCCGTGCCGATCGTGCACCGCAAATGCGCGGGCGGCGGTCTGCTTCGCGACCCTGGCCGCATCGACCAAATCCTGGGCGCACTGCGCGAGGCCATCGCAATCCCGTTCACCGTGAAAACGCGCATCGGCTTCGACGACACTGCTGTCTTCGGCGAACTCCTGCCGATCTTTGCCCGCCATGCGCTCGACCTGCTCACCGTCCACGCGCGGACGGTGAAAGAGATGTATCGCAGCGCACCCCGCTACGACTTCGTCGCGACCGCCGTCGCCGCCATGCCCTGCCCGGTGCTCGCAAACGGCAACATCTATTCGGCGCACAAAGCCGGGGAAGTCCTCGCGCTCACCGGCGCGCGCGGGCTCATGATCGGCCGCGGCGTCATCCGCAATCCCTGGCTCTTCCGCCAGATTCGCGAGAAACGCCGCGGCGCACCCCTCTTCTGTCCCACGGGCCGCGACGTGCTCGAATATGTGCACGCGCTTTACGAAGCTGTCAGCATGCCCGGCATCCGGGAGTCAGCCCAGATCAACAACATGAAGAAGTATATGAACTTCATCGGCCTCGGCGTGGAACCGACTGGTGAATTCCTGCACGGAGTCCGCCGTGCCACCACCCGCGCCGACTTCTTCGCGCTCTGCCGCGACTATCTCGATCACGACGAGCCGATGCCGCTCGAGCCCTTCGCCATCGCTTTGAAACCGACGGACGTAATGGCCGGTACGACGCGCTAAGTTCTACCCCTATCCGGTATCCGCAATCCGAAATCCGAAATCGATTTACCCCGGTCTCGGTGGTGTCGGTCTGGGCCGAGGTGGCGTGTTTCGCGGCGGCACCGTAGGTCGCGTCGGAGGTGGCGTCTGTCTGGTCAGAGGCGGTGTTGGGCGCGGCGGCGGTGTCGGCTTTACGACACGACAATTCTGCAGCGCCTCTTCTCTGGAACCATAACATTGAACGCCTCTCGCCCTGGCCTGTGCCTCGGTCAGTTGAACGACGCTTCGGCCAACGCAGACCCAGCACTGCTTTTCTACGGTTTCTTCTTTGCAATTCTGCTGCGCCTCTTGTTGTGAATCGTAGCATTTCAGGCCCCGGGCCCGGGCCTGCGCCTCGGTCAGCCGACTGACTCTTCCGTTAATGCAAACCCAGCAAGGCTTGTCTCCGCCACAAGCCGCCTGCGCTCGTTCCCTGGAAGGATAACATGGAAGGCCTTTCGACTTGGCCTCAGCCTCAGGCATCTGCACGACCTGTCCGTCCACGCAGACCCAGCAGAGTTTCCCCCCGCAAGCCGCCTGCGCCCGTTCCCTGGAAGGATAGCAGGGAACGCCTTTCGCCTTGGCCTCTGCCTCGGTCAATTGAATGACCTTGCCGTCAACGCAAACCCAGCAAGGCTTGTCTCCGCCGCAAGCCGCCTGCGCTCGTTCCCTGGAAGGGTAACACGGAATGCCTTTCGACTTGGCCTCAGCTTCAGGCATCTGGACGACCTGTCCGTCCACGCAAACCCAGCAGAGTTTCCCCCCGCAAGCCGCCTGCGCTCGTTCCCTGGAAGGATAACACGGAATGCCTTTCGACTTGGCCTCAGCCTCAGGCATCTGCACGACCTGTCCGTCCACGCAGACCCAGCAGAGTTTCCCGCCGCAAGCCGCCTGCGCTCGTTCCCGGGAAGGATAGCAGGGAACGCCTTTCGCCTTGGCCTCTACCTCAGGCATCTGCACGACCTGTCCGTCAACGCAGACCCAGCAGAGTTTCCCGCCGCAAGCCGCTTGCGCTCGTTCCCTGGAAGGATAACACGGAAGGCCTTTCGCCTTGGCTTCTGCCTCAGGCATCTGGACCACCTGTCCATCGACGCAGACCCAGCAAAGTTTGCCCTCGCAATTCCTCTTCGCTTCGTCTGGCGAGTTGTAACAGCGAAGACCTTTCGTCTTGGCATTAGCTTCGGGAATCTGAACGACCTGTCCATCAAGGCAGACCCAGCAGAGCTTTTCACATTCCTTCTGCGCATCTTCCTGGGAAGCGTAGCATTGAATGCCTCTGTCCCTGGCCTGCGCCTCGGTGAGTTGAACGACCTTTCCGTCCAGGCAGACCCAGCAAAGCTTTCCACAATCCCTCTGCGCTTCTCGTTGTGACTGGTAGCATTTGGCGCCTCTAGCTTTTACCTGCGCCTCGGTCACCTGCACGAGTTTTCCGTCCACGCAGATCCAGCAGAGCTTCCCACAATCCTTCTGCGCTTCTCTTTCGGAAGGGTAGCATTTCGCCCCTTGCGCCTTGGCCTCAGCCTCGCTCACCTGGACAACTTTTCCGTCGACGCAGATCCAGCAGAGCCTGCCGCAATTCTTAAACGCTTCTTCCTTGGAAGGGTAACAGACGCCGCCCTTGGCCAGGACCTCCGCTTCCGGGAGCAGGAGGACGACTCCTTTGATGCAAGTCCAGCAGTAATTAGGCGGAGGCGGCGGCGGCGGACAATCAAAACAGCCTGGCGGACAGGGAAGCGGCCACCACCAGCAATGCGGCGGTTCTGGCGGACAGGGCGTTTCCTTTCCCGGAGGTCCATGCCACGTATAACAACGGCACTCCGTGTCCCACCACCAGCCGCCGCCTTCCTGGATCCACACCCACTTGCAGCACATATATGTCCAGTTCCCACCGTCGACCGGCGCCGGCGTCAGCAAGAAGGCGTGTTTCTCCCCATTATTCGTAACGCCCTCGCCGATGATGTGGCCGGAGTCGCTGATCGATTTCGCCGACGTCAGGACCTTGAAGTTCGTCAGGGAAAGATCGCAGAGCGTGTTCAGATCGTACATCTGCCCGCTTACGTAAAGGAACGCATGCTCGGTCCCGTCACTGAGCGTCGACGTCCCGACGATCATTCCGGCGGCGTTGCGGCCCTGGCCATTAACGCTATTGGCCGAGCTCATCGTGCCACCGAGCGTCCCCAGGTCGGTCACGGTGTAACTCAATTGTGCGTCGGCGCGACTGAATGCGAAAAGCAGGAAGAATAACGCTGCGAAGCTGATGTTGTTTTTGGTTTTCATGGTGGGTGAGGACCGTCATCGTCCGTTTTACAGACCAGCGTTTACCGGAGCCAGACAAAAGAGCGGAGCTTGAAATCCGAAGTTCAACCCGAAGCTCGAAACAAGGACCCAGTGTTCGATAGAGTAGGCACGTACCGCATGCGCTGGAACGTGATGGAATCGTATGGTGGATCGGCCGCTCCGCCGGGCGATGGCAACAAATCTCGGCATCCCGCCGACATTATGTCTTGGCATCGAGCGCGGAGCGCTCGATCCACCTCAATCCACAATCCGAAATCGATTCCCTTTCCTCAATCCGCAATCCACAATCCGCAATCGTATGACCGCCACCGCTGAACCCGATGATGCCGCGCCTCTCATGGGCGAAGACCACAAGCCCGATTTCTGGGGCCATCCGCGCGGGCTCTGGTACCTCGCCTTCTGCGAGGCGTGGGAGCGCTTTTCCTACTACGGGATGCAGTCGCTCCTCGTCCTTTACATGGTCAAGTACCTCCTGCTGCCTGGACGCATCGAGCACATTGCGGCGTTCGACGGCCTTCGCTGGCTCTATGGCGGTCTGGAGGGCCAGGCGCTCGCCTCCGCGATCTTCGGCACCTACACCGCCAGCGTTTATCTCACGCCCATCTTCGGAGGATTCCTCGCCGACCGCTTGCTCGGCCGGCGCCGCACCGTTCTCCTGGGCGCCCTGACCATGGCGGCCGGCCATTTTCTCATGGCGTTCGAGGCCGCGTTCCTCTTTGCGCTCCTTTGCCTGATCCTCGGTTGCGGCATGTTCAAGGGCAACATCGCCAGCCAGGTCGGCTCGCTCTATAAGCCTGACGATCTCCGCCGCGCCGACGCCTTCCAGATTTTCTACCTCGGCATCAATGCAGGGGTCATCGCCTCCCCGCTCATCGTCGGCACGCTTGGCGAAAAAGTCGGCTGGCACTATGGGTTCGGCGCGGCCGGGGTCGGCATGCTCCTCGCGACCGCCATCTACCTCTTTGGCCAGAAATATCTGCGCGCGAGCGACAACGATCCACGCAGTCCGAGCCGAACCGGCGGTGTCGCTTCTGAGCCGAAAGCGAAGCTCACCGGCCGCGACTGGCGCGCCGTCATCGCGTTGATCGTTCTCATCCCGGTGATGGCCGTCGCGATCGTGCCGAACAACCAGATCTTCAACGCCTACCTCGTCTTGGGCGACCAGCAGTTCGATCTCGTCTTCATGGGCAAAACACTGCCCACTACCTGGCTCGTTACCCTCGACGCCGTCGTCAGCGTCAGCTTCCTCGCGCTCGTCGCCCTTTTCTACCGTTGGTATGGCAAGCGCCGGCGCGAACCCGACGAGATCACCAAGATCATCATCGGCTCCGCCTTCTCGATCGCCGGCGTTCTCTGCCTGTACACCGCCGCCGCGACGCAAGGCGCAGGACAAAAAATCGGGCTCTTCTGGCCGGTCGCGTTCCACTTTCTCAACAGCATCGCCTTCGCCCATCTCCTGCCGGTAAGCCTCGCGCTCTTCGCCAAGGTCGCGCCGAAAGCGATCAACGCCACGATCATCGGCCTCAATTATCTGGCCTTCTTCGCCGCCAACAGTCTCGTCGGCTGGATCGGTGGCTTCTACGAAACGATGCCCACGACCACCTTCTGGCTGCTCCACGCCGGCTTTGCCGCCGGCTCAGGCCTTTGCTTCTTGCTCTTCAAATTCATCGTTTCCCATCACCTCGAACCCGAAGCGAAATAGAAGATCCGAAATTGCAGGGCAGGCACCGCTTGCCGTCCGTTAATCACGGCAACCGATAATTTGTAGCCTTGTGTCGCGCTGCGTTACGGCTGGGAAACCCCATCCGAAAGAATCGGCGCCTGACACAAACGCCCTACAACTCCGCACGTTCAGCCCTCACTCAATTCCTCCCCCGCAGGTTCGCGACCATTTCTCTCAGATCCTGCTCAGCGCGAGGTGATGCTATACGTGACTCACGTATAGCATTCCACCTTTCGTTTGGTTCATTCCGCCTGTCACGCCGTAGCCTTGGCGTAGGCAGGTCATTCGAAGATTTGAACTTGTTTCGGACTTGAACGCCCGGCTGCTCCTTCACCCGCGTTACGGCGAGCTTCGAATTTGGAATTTGCTGCCCACCTGCCGCGCCATAGCTTCAGCGACGGTGGGAACCCATCCGCGCGCCGAATTCCCCATTCCCAAAATCGATTGGATTACTGGCTGGCCGCGGGCCTAACAAGCGGTACCACAATTTTCGCGGGCGGCATCGTGGGGGCCGGCTGCGAAGAATCGTGGCGTTGGAAGACGCGCAGAAATTGCAGCCCAGCATCGGTTACGCTGTTTACCGCCGTGAACGATCCGGCTTTCCCACCCGGCAATGTCGCTGTGATCAAGCCAGCTGCCGCCATTTCCCGGATCTCGGGTTCCAATTTGGGATCGGTGATCTTCAGGAATCCGTGTGGTTGTTGAGTCGTCGCGACCAAAATCGCGCGAGCATTGTCCAGGTTCATAGGGGGTCCCTCCAGTTCCTTCCCAACACTTATAATTCGGTGCGGAGGACGATCCCGGATGGGTAAACATTATAGTACTTATAACCCGGCCGCCTCTTTTCATGCCTGCGACTCACGAGTAGCGCCCTTTGTAGGAAAAGCTGTTGCTGGCCCAACTCGGTTCGTGCCTATTGAACAATCAAGAGGAGTTCCGGCCGGTTGGCGTAGCCGAGAAAGCGGCGGCGGGACAGCATCAGTTGGCTCTGATGACAACGAATGGCGCGTCGTTTTGCCTCAGCTTGAAGCTCCGTTTGCGGCAAGGCCTGGGCGTTGCGGCGAAATCCGGTCTCGCGGCCATGCACGCCATAGGTCCATCGGTGAATTTTCTCGGAAAACAGACTGCCACCAGCAAATAACGCTTCGAGCATCAAGCCGAGCGCGCTGTGATCGCGATGCCGATCGCGGACGTCGGGCCCAACTACATCTGTGGGACACCACTCCCTGATCAGGTATCGCAACCTCGCGCGGACGAAAGCGGACTGGGATTTCAGCATCCGGGCCAAGCCCTGATCAGGCCATCCCAGGAATCGAGCATCTTCCGGAGAGACACTCAAAACCTGGAGTGCCGCTAACGCCTCCCTCCGGCGCAGCTTGGCCCATCTTTGGCGGTCAGCGGCATTCAGTCCCCAGCGGCGTGAAAGGTATCGTTGCGGCCAGGGGTTGTTTTCGCCGTCGGTCACATAAATAACCAGAACCGCGGCGCCGGCGTCCACGGCGTTTTGCAACAGCATTCCACAAGCCAGCGATTCATCGTCCGGATGCGGAGCGAAGATCAACAAACGCGAGCTGGAGTTGAACGAAGGGACGGATCCTTCTTTCATTTCCCGTTTCACGCCTCGCCTCGTTTCCACAGGCAAAAGGTCAGGCCGCCCACGGTCAAAAATCGTCTCTGGCCAGCGGGCAATTTGGCGAGAATTCCCTGGGACGACGGGCTCGCTGATACCCATATCACACCGCCGACCTGCGTCGACGGATCGTTCAGGTGCGGATCCCAGAATCGATATTCGGCGAGGTTATTGATGATGTGCCTCTTCGCGTAATAGGCCAATTGCGGTCCGTAATCGGGCGGAAAGTTGCACAGAACGGCGGTGTTCGAGGTGAACGTTGCCTGGATCGCCTTGCCGAGTTCCGGGATCAAAGCGGCCGGCCTTCGGTACGATAATCCAAAATGCAAAATTGCCGGGCGAGCGCCTGCGTGTGATGCCAACCGGACCCGAGCGCGGCCAGCATCAGACAGGCGGAGACCAGCGCCGCGCCCGGAAACAGACGTGGGGTCGTTACCCTTCGCAGCGCGGCGATCAGCCGCACGCCGGAATCGGCAGCGGACCGAAATAAAAGCCGGACGACGCCCCCGAGGTTTCGATCAGGCCGGCTCGAAGAATGTTATGAGCGGCTTGGGACCAGACCGCACCATTGAAATCCACGCCCTTGATCCACGGCCGGTTGATCTCCGCCGAAAGGGCAAGAGCCAGCGAAATCAGGATAGCCACGAAAAGCGCCATCCAGACCTTCGAGTCATGGGAGATCTTTTGTTCCGTGTCCAAAACCCCTTTCCGGTATCCGGTTTCCGCATTCCGAAATCGCTTCGACACTGTCCCGACTCCAGTCCCCAATTCAACCGCGCGCTCGGCGATTCGACTTCTTAATTGAAACTCGGTTGCTGCCCACGCAACCTCACTGCTTCCCTCGCAGCTTTACGGTTCTATGTCACTCGTCCTCTTGGCTCCATTCCTAATTCTGTCTTCTACCTTTTCTGGCCGGCATGGCCGACGGCATGGCCATCGGTTACGATCGGCTCGAGGAGATCCTGGCATCCGCTGCCCCTCGAAAATAATTAGCCCGGTCCCCCTGTGCCGCGTGAACCTCCCGGATCGCGGCAGGCGGCGTAAGCGCGAGGTGATGCTATACGTGACTCACGTATGGCGTCAGCCAGCGGCATCGTTTTTTTGCGACCAAAAATACCTATCTGGTATCCACCGTAACGCATCGCGCGGCCTGGCCTGACTAATGGCCGCATGCTTAGTGCTAGGCTATGCCGAAACTTGGTTTGAGATTCTCCTCGCAGACCCAGTTCACCCAGATCATGTCGTCAGTCCCAGTGAAAAACGTCGCGAAATTTCGGGACCGAATGTATTGATCAGAACCGAGCGGCTTCAGCATCTCTGCAATTACATCACCTTCCGCCAGGCGCTCCGGATCATCCGATGTGGTCATTCGGATACCGAGCCATTCGAAAGGCGTTGGCGCCGGATGCACAATACCGCTCGATATTATTTGAGTAAGACCCACCCCACGCTTTGCATCCCAGATCCGCCCTAAAGCGCCCACATGGACGTCCCCGGACAGGATAACACATCGGTTTTTATGCCGGTCAATATGGTTTAGCAGAACCATGATCAGTCGCATCCGTTCTGCTTCATGGCGCTTCGCCGACCAGTGATCTTGGACATCGTCCTCGAGTTGCTCGTGCCAAGGTGTTGCCTCGAACAACTTCTCCGCTATGGCGAAAGACCGGTAAACCACGGGGACCGCCGTTAACACGATGAGATTCTTCGGCGGCTTCTGGGTTCCATCAAGCCAACCTTTCACGTCGTGCCATTGCTGGTCGGACATTATTTGTTCGAGGGTTCTCTCGGACCGATTATCGAGGACGAGTATTTGATAGCCGCGAAATCGCAATGCCAGCGTACGGTGATTCGCGGTCCCATTAAGCCGGCTGCGGGTAGAACAGCGAAGCTGGAACACATCAAAGACCCGCGCTGCCTCCTGAAAAACCTTTGCAAAGACGGCACACTCTTGTCGTGCCTTTGGGTAAGAGCCCCATCCATCAAAAATGTCATGGTCGTCCCACATCATGACCGACGGAATGCTCGAGAGCATCAGCGACATTTGTTCATCCTTCCATCGGTCGATGTATAACCAGTCGTAAAACGCCTCGATCTCGGCGCGCATGGCCGCGTTGGGTTTGGCGTTACTCTGCTGGTCGTAAGGCAGCTCGTTCCATCGTTGCAGTTCTGGACAGCGACGGCTTACCCAAATTTCGTCGGCATAAACTTGATCGCCCCCCATGAGCAAGAGCGAAAACGGCTTTTCTTGCTGGGGAATCTCTGAGCACTCCGTCTGTTGTTGCGCCAGGCGGCGCCAAAGCCCATACGGTTCGTCGGTGTCCCGCGCGAGCTCGGCACTGGAGAATCCGTTACAGGAAACATATGCGATTCTTGGTTCTTCGCCCTTCCCCGGCACGTAAAACCGCCATTTGCTCCGCCCGTGCCGATCCGAAAACGTCTCCGCTTTACCCTTAATGGCATATTCTACAGAAGTGCCATCTTTACCGGCCGCAATTTTGAATTCTGCGCGCCAGAAGTCACTCGATCCTACGCCCGCCTGCTTCACGAAGGAGATGGGCTTGGATTTGTCAGAAAGCTTTATCGTGGGTGCCGAGGTCAAACCCTCGGCCAAAATACACACCGTGTAATAGTCGCCTTCTTCGTATCCGAGAAGCGGCCCTACGAGGATGTTTGCACTCATGTTGTGGAGGAGAAGGCTTTGGCAACTTCTGACCTTCCAGAACATTTCTTGGACCTCTCGGTTTTGTCGAGGGCAAAATGCTGAAGGCCGGCAAGGCGCTACCCTTCCCGCGCCGAACGCGACGCAGCGCGGGAAACCGGCATCGCCGACGCGTTGCCGACGGGTTACGACCCACTCGATGAGATTGGCATCTCCCGCCCCTCGCAGATAATTGACCCAGTCCCCATCCTCTGCCGCGTGGAGTCCCGATCACCGCGCGCCGTGGAAAGCCCGCGGGGGTGCTATACGTGACTCACGTATAGCAGCACGCCATCGGCATCGATGGGAGAACCATCTGCCTGTGCGTTCTGTTCCGAATCGCCCACCAGACCGTGAACATCTGTGATCGTTTTAAACTCGACGGCTGAAAAGCGGTCGCGTTCCAAACGCAGATTTCGATTTTTGGTGCTCGGCGTCCCAAATCCCCCAGGCAGACCACCCGTTGTGGTGGGCCGTTGCTAAGTGACGAGACACAATTGCTGATCCTCCCTCCACCTTCTCGGCGATGCAAGTATCTGTCTGTTGGCATCTTACACGAACCATTTGTCCCGCATCCCGCATCCCGAACCCCGCTCCCCCATAGGCGCCGCCTATCACCGCCAGTGGCATTAAGTATTAAAAGGAGCGCGCAGCCTGCTTTTTAGTTAGGCATGCAAACATTACTAACAAGCAGCAACGGTCGAAACGGTCAGCTGCCTTATTCGAAGACCTCCATGCGCCTGCGCGCCTTTCGCTTTATCGGCGAGCGCTTCGCGCAGCGCGAGCGGCCGAGTGTCGCCGCCGAGTTCGTTCTTTTCGCAGTGATCGTTCTGACCTCCACCTGGTCCATCCTCGGCCTGATTCAGGCCATGAGGGTGAACCTGTAAAACGGTAAGTCAGCCTTCGCTGGCCTTACGGATCGGCGAAGGTTGTCGGAGAACACGCCGTGCAGGGATGCCCGCGGGTAGATGGTCAAATGCGCGAGGGTAGCGCACGAGCGACGGGCCGTCGCAAGTCAAACACGGCCGCGGCTTCCTCACGGAACGCCGCGGCCGCATTGCTTTCAGCCCGAAGCGGGTTGCGCAACAAAGTCAGTTCGCGCGTTGGCACCGGCTTCGCGAAAGGCACCGCAACACAGTCTTTCACGAACTCGGTCGCAGCCATCATCTCCGGGATCACCGTCACGCCCAGCCCGGCTGCGACCATTCTCGCGATCGTCACCAGTTGAGCGCCCCGCAGGACCAGCTCCGGTTTCAGATCATTGGCCGCCAGGAGCTGGCGCACGTGGATCGAAAGCGAATGCTCATCATGCAGAAGAAGGAACTTCTCGTCCGCCAGATCGCTCCATCGGACGCTCTTCCGCCGCGCGAACAGATGCTTCTCTGGGACCAGCAAAAGGAGCGCTTCCCGGCCGAGCGAATGGCGCGCCAGGTTCGGGCTCTCGTCCGTGCCCGATGCGATCACCAGGTCGAGCGTCCCGTCCTCGAGTTGCTGGGCCAGCTTGCCCGTCGTGTCCTCGAATAGCTCAAAGGTCACCTTCGGATACGCGTGCTGAAATCTTCCAATCAATCGCGGAAGGATATAGAGCGCGATCGACGGAATGGCGCCGACCGCCAGCCTGCCGGCGACCTCGGCTTCGAGCGCCGTCACCGCGCGTCCCGCGTCAGCGATCGCCGTCAAAACAACTCTCGCGTACGGCAACAAACATCTGCCGGCCGCGGTCAGCACCACCGAGCGCGGCAGCCGATCGAACAACTGCTGATTCAACTCCTCTTCCAGCTTATGGATTTGCTGGCTGAGCGACGGCTGCGACACATGCTCCCGCTGCGCCGCCTGCGAAAAACTGCTTTCCTCGGCAACCGCGACAAAGTACCTGAGTTGGTGGATTTCCATGACTGGTTCGAAGATACTGGTCCGAGACCGGCCCCTTGTCGAAGCGCTCCTCACCAGCCTTCGCCAAGGCTACGGCTTGGCATGCCGATTTCTGCTCGCCACGCCGTAACTTTAGTGAAGGCGGGATGTCTGACGTCCGACGCAGTCCACCGCCACCTTGTGGGAAACCCGCGTTGACCAATTGGTCACACTTTGCAAAGTGTGGCGGCGTCCGACGCTAGTCCGCGGCTTGCCGCTATTCGCTTCTTCGTAATCGTGCTCCTGCTCGTGATCGTCCGACGCAGTCCACCGCCACCTTTCAGGAAACCCTATTGAAGCCGGCGAACCGCCGCGTTGACCAACTGGTCACATTTTGCAAAGTGTGGCGGAGGGTCTGGCGCTATGTCTGGCGCAATGAGAAGACGTCAAAAATTGGTTGGGCGAGACTCGGTCGAGGCCGACGGGCGGCGTGAGCGCGAGGTTATGCTATACGTGAATCACGTATAGCATTACAGACCCCGATGAAGCCAAAGATCCAATTGCGGAATGTCGAAGCGAACGATTTGCCGCTGTTTTTCGAGCACCAGCGAGATCCGATCGCGGTGGCCATGGTCGCATTCAATTCGCGCGACCGGGCTGCGTTCGACCAGCATTGGGCGAAGCTCCTGGCCGATGACTCGCTTCTGAAAAAGACGGTGATCGTTGACGGTGAGGTCGCCGGAAACATTGGCAGTTGGACGGCGGAGGGGAAGCGAGAGGTTGGCTATTGGATCGACCGCGCGTTTTGGGGCCGCGGCGTGGCCACCGAGGCGCTCTCCGCTTTCCTCTGCCTGGAACCGGTCCGGCCGCTTCACGCGGGGGTGGCGAAGCATAACGTGGCCTCGATCCGCGTCCTGCAAAAATGCGGGTTCAAGTTATCCCCCTCCGTGGAGGAGGCATCCAATGACGCGGACGCTTCGCACGTTCTTTTGACGCTAACAGCTTGATCTTCGCTTGCGGCTGGAAGCACCCCTCAACTCAGTGAATACCTATCGTAAGCCGCTTACGATGCATCAATGCGAGCCTCCGTTTTGTTCGTCCTGTCATTTGAAGATTCGAATTTGTCCTTCAGACGGACGGACTCGCCGTGACGAGTTTCGGATTGGAAAGCCCGGCCGGCCTGCTCGCGAACGCTTTCGGACCTCGTTCACCCACGTTACGGCGATATTCGCATTTCGAGATTGTAGGCCAGGCGCACCGCCTGCCGGCAGGGCCCGGGATAATCAACTGCCGATCGCCGTCAGTGCTCCCACTGGCGCATGCTCAAGTCGTTCCAGCAGCGCCACTGCCAGCGGTCGAATGTGTTCGAGTCGATTTGTCGGTGGGCGAAGCAGGATAATGGCCAGAGTGAATCGCGTCAGATCCTGCTCAATCGCAATCTTCCGATCAACCGTCACGAACACATCGAACACTTTTTCGGCTAGCGCGAGCAGATCGCCGTTCTTGATGCCCGCCCAACCCTTCCGCGGAACAGTTGTGACGGTATGCCCGACCAAGTCGCGCGCCAGCCTTCTGTCCACGCACTCGTCGAGCAAGATCTTCACTTGACCGCGGCCGCGAGAACGAGGGTCTTTGCTTCCTCGAGAAACGCGATCACCTGTTCACGCGACACGCTTGGGAAGCCATCAAGGAATTCTTCGATCGAATCTCCCCCCTCCAGATAATCGATCAGATTCTGGATGGGCACCCGAGTCCCGGCAAAGCAGGGCGCGCCGCTCATGATCTCCGGATCCACTTTGACAACTGACTGGCTCACGTCCGCAGTTTCCGGCAAGGCGACTCCGCCAGCAAGTCGAGACTTGTGCGGCACTCTCTCACTCGGCCGCCGAATCGATTCCGGAGCGCCCCTTTGCGTCTGCGGGTCTGCCCCAAATCGCTCGTCAGACCAATTGTTGTCAATCAACATCCGTCCATCGTAAGCCGCTTACGATGCATGAATGTGAGTAACTGGATATTTTGGCGCTCTCAGCCGTTGTGCGCGCGAAAACTCCGATTCGCTGAAGCACGAATTTACCAGGCGCCGCAGCAGGATGTCAGGGCGCGCCTGCCACGTCGTAGCCTCCGACCGCGCCT
>Ga0190265_10000178_pt1 | contig 60699 bp, 47 predicted proteins | sample Popmic124T_FD_133135 | JGI IMG/M metagenome (GOLD analysis project Ga0190265, IMG submission 133135) | Populus adjacent soil microbial communities from riparian zone of Indian Creek, Utah, USA - 124 T | ecosystem: Environmental > Terrestrial > Soil > Riparian zone | place: USA: Utah | collected... | reverse complement strand
TGATCATAGCGCAGTGGCACCACCCGTTCCCATTCCGAACACGGAAGTGAAACGCTGCAGCCCCGATGGTAGTGCGACGATAGGTTGTGCGAGAGTAGGACGTCGCCAGAACAAAAGCCCCGCTGGGTTCATCTCAGCGGGGCTTTTGCGTGTCCTGGGCGCCGCCGGGAAACCGCGAGGAAGCCATTTGAGCGCAACGCAATCGTGGCGTAGAGGAAATGGTCTTCACAGAAAGGTTTCTTATGCTGATCAGCAATAAAGTAGTCGATGCCATCAACGAGCAGATTGGAAATGAATTCGGCGCCTCACTGCAATACGTCGCGATCGCGGCACACTTCGCGGCGGACGCGCTCCCGCAGTTGTCCGAGCACTTTTTCGAGCAAGCGGAAGAGGAGAAGGAGCACGCGATGCGTTTCATCAAGTACGTCGTGGACGCCGGGGGACGGGTGGTGCTTCCGGCGATCGATGCGCCCCAAGCCAGCTTCAAGACGGCCGAGGCGGCGATCAAGCTTTCCCTCGACCAGGAGGTGAAGGTGACGCACCAAATCAACGCGCTGGTGGAACTGGCCCGGTCGGAAAATGACTATATCACGATCAATTTTCTCCAGTGGTTCCTGACCGAGCAGCTGGAGGAAGTGTCGTCGATGGATAATCTCCTGAAAATCGTCCAACGGGGCGCGGATAATCTTCTCCAGGTGGAGGAATACCTCGCCCGCGTAGGCGTGAAGACGATGGCGGGCCCGAAGGGGGAGTAGCAGAAAACGTCCAACGCCAAATTCAAAGACCACTTCTCCGCGCACGCGGACGACTACGCAAAATTTCGGCCGCGGTATCCGGAGGAGCTGTTTCGCTATCTGGCAACAGTCGCACGCGGAAAGGAATTGGCGTGGGATTGCGCGACGGGGAATGGGCAGGCAGCGATTGCCCTGGCTGGCTGGTTCGAGCGAGTCGTCGCGACGGACGCAAGCGAGAAGCAGGTCGCAAAGGCGGAGGCACACGCGCGCGTCGAGTATCGGGTGGCCCCGGCGGAGAAGAGCGGAATCCCGTCAGGCACGGTCGACCTCATCACGGTGGCGCAGGCGTTGCATTGGTTCGATCTCAGCCGGTTCTACGGGGAAGCGAGGCGCGTGTTGAAGCCGGGGGGCGTTGTCGCGGCGTGGGCGTATAAGCTGGCGAGCGTAACGCCTCCAATCGACGCGGTGGTAGGTCATTATTATTCCGATGTCGTGGGCCCATATTGGCCGGCGGAACGTGGGCTCGTCGAAAAGTTTGAAGAGTTGACGTTTCCCTTCGCTGAAATCATGGCGCCGCCGTTTGAGATGGTCGCGGAGTGGAGGGTCGATCATCTCGTCGGATATCTGCGGACGTGGTCGGCAACGCAGCGGTTCATGGCGGCGAATCAGTGCGATCCATTGAAAGGCGTCGAAGAAGATCTACGGGCGGCTTGGGGCGATGCCGAACAATCACGGCGGGTGGTTTGGCCGCTCACGGTCCTCGTGGGCCGGGTGGAATAACCGCCTCTCGCCGTTCGCCGGGGTCCCTCGGCTGCGCTCGGGATGACCTAGTTCTTTCTCCGCGCGAGCTTTTTTACGGCGGCGTGCCGGCGGGCGAATTCCTTGAAGGGCATGGCGGGGGAGCCCATGACCTTGGTATCGTCGGGAACGTCCTCAAGCACGGCGCTTTTCGCCGCGACCTGGACGCGATGGCCGATCTTGAGGTGGCCGGAGAATCCGCTCTGCCCCGCCACGAAGACATGGTCGCCCAACTCGGTGGAACCGGCGATGCCGACCTGCGAGACGAGCAGGCAATGCTTCCCGATTTTCACGTTGTGCCCGATCATCACCAGGTTGTCGATCTTGGTCCCCTCGCCTATCACGGTTTCGCCCAGGGCCGCCCGATCTATCGTGCTGCCGGCTCCGATCTCCACGTCATCTTCGATCCGGACGATGCCGATCTGCGGGATCTTGTGATGCTTGCCCTCGTGCATGGCGAAGCCGTACCCATCCGAGCCGATGACGACGCCCGCGTGGATGATGCAGCGGCGGCCAATGCGCGTGCCATCATAAATGACGACATTGGGATAGACGATCGAATCGTCTCCGAGCATCGATCCGGCTTCGATCGAGACATTTTGGAAAATCGTCACGTTGTTCCCGATGACAACATTATCTCCAATGGTAGTGAACGCGCCGACGGCCACGTTCGTCCCCAGCCTGGCGCTTGATGCGATGGACGCCTTCGCCGACACGCCTTTGGGCATGGGCCGCGCACCAAACCAGCGGGTCATGATTCGCGCGATGGCGAAGTAAGGATCGGCCACCCGAATCCATCGGTCGTCCTGGCCTTCGAGGTCTTGCGGCACCAGGATTGCGCCTGCTTTCGTCTCGCCAAGCTGGGCAGCGTACTTGCGATTGCTCAGGAAGCTCAATTGTTCCGTGGTCGCTTGCGCCAGCGGCGCAACTGCCGAGACCGATCGATCCCGGTCTCCGGCATACTCGCCTCCTACGAAACTAACGATTTCTCCGAGCGGAACGGTGGGCATGGCTCGAAGTGTATCGGATCACGTGGAGATTAAAAGCGCCGGGCTGCGCTGCGGACGGCGCAGTCCGGCAGCTGCCGGATCCCTACCTCCGGCTACCGCCGCCCAAAAAACTGCCGAGCAATCCCCGCACGATCTGCCGGCCCATCTGGCTGCTCGCGGCCCGCGCCGCGCTCTTCATCATGCTTGTCGCCATGGAATCGCGCACTCCTCCACGCGGGCCAATGGTCGGTTTGAAGACTGATTCGATAAACGATGGTTTGCTCGCTTCGGGCGCCAGCGTTCCAGACGCCGCGGGCGGCGCGCTGGCGCTGGCGGCTTTTTCTTTTGCCCGCGCCTGCAATATTTCGTGGGCCGATTCGCGATCGACCGCCTTCTCGTAGTGGCCGGCCAGAATCGATGATCCGATGATTTGCTTCCGTTGTTCGGGGTCAATCGCCCCGACCTGACTTCGTGGCGGCAAAATTTTCGCCCGGTCGACAATCCCGGGTTTGCCTTCGTCATCGAGCATCGAGACGAGAGCTTCGCCCACGCCAAGCTCCGTGATGACCGTCTCGACCTTCAGCCTGGGGTTCTGACGAAAAGTCTGCGCGGCGGCCGTGACCGCCTTTTGATCTCGCGGGGTAAAGGCGCGCAAGGCATGCTGGACCCGGTTCCCGAGCTGGCCCAGGACAACATCAGGAATATCGAGCGGATTCTGGCTCACGAAATAAACCCCGATCCCCTTCGAGCGGATCAATCGCACCATCTGCTCGATCTTCTGTGCCACCGCCGGATCGAGGTCGTCGAAGAGCAGGTGCGCTTCGTCAAAAAAGAAAACGAGCTTGGGCTTTTCCGGGTCGCCAATTTCCGGAAGCCGCTCGAAGAGTTCGGAGAGCAACCAAAGGAGAAAGGTCGCGTAAACTTTCGGCGACTGTTGCATGAGCTTTTCGGCCGCCAGGATATTGACGACGCCGCGCCCGCTCTGGGTCTGGATCAGATCATCGAGGTTGAGCGCCGGCTCACCAAAAAACTTGTTGGCGCCTTGGGTTTCGAGTTCGAGAAGGCTGCGCTGAATCGCGCCCGCGCTCGCGGCCGAAACGTTGCCGTACTGGGTTTTGAACTGGCCGGCATTGTCGGCGACGTACTGCACCATCGAGCGAAGGTCCTTCAGATCGAGCAGCAACAGACCGCCTTCGTCGGCAATCCTGAAAACCATGTTGAGGACGCCCTCCTGCGTGTCGTTCAAGCTGAGCAGACGTCCGAGCAGCAGCGGCCCCATTTCCGATACGGTCGCGCGCACCGGATGGCCGTTTTCGCCGAAGACATCCCAGAACACGACGGGACAGGCCTCACCTTTGAAATCCGAGATCCCGAGTTCTTCGGCCCGCGCCGCGATCTTGGGATTGTTTCCGCCTGCCTGGCACATACCGGCGAGATCGCCTTTTACGTCCGCCATGAATACGGGAATACCGCGCGCGCTGAAATTTTCCGCAAGTGTTTGCAACGTTACGGTCTTGCCGGTCCCGGTCGCTCCGGCGATAAGGCCGTGGCGATTCGCCATTTTCGGGAGGAGATAAATTGGCTCTTCGCCTTGCGCGATAAGAATTGGGTCGCTCATAAGAAGGATCTGCTCACTCTGTCGGAATGAAATGAGGCTGTAAAGCCGACGAGAGCACCAGCGCTCTTTGGTAGGGCGAGACTCCGTCGAACCAAACAGATTGCGCCTTTTCGGCTCGACAGAGTCTCGCCCTACCAGGGAATCAACCCGGACGTTCGGAAAAACATCCCTGGCTATTCGGCCGCAATCGCCTCGGCCGGGATTTCCGTTAACGATGGGTCGGGAGGCGTTACGTCAACTGGCGCGGGCTCGATCGAGAGGATGGCGAAGCGCCGGGTCTCGGCGTCGTCGGTTAGGGTGACGATTTCGCCGACCTTATGGCCGAGCAACGCCTGGCCAATCGCCGTCTGGTAGGAAATGATCCCGCGATCGGGATCCCCGTCCCAGGCGCCCAAAACCGTGTAAACCTCTTCCTTGCCGGAATCGGAATCCCGCAGAGTCACGATCGTTCCGATGGAAACCTGGGTCGTATCCGGACTTTCGAAGGCGGTCCCCCGGGCGTTATGAAGCGCGGCTTCCAGTTCGGATTTCCGGCGCATGAGCACCGCCTGCATTTCCTTCGCGGCCTTGAACTCAAAGTTTTCCCGCAGATCGCCGTAGGAACGCGCGACGCCGATCTCCTTGCTGTTTTCCGGAATCTTCTTGTTCACGAGCTCCTCGTATTCCGCTTTCCGTTTGTCGAGACTGCTCCAGGAAACGACGAGCGCGGCACTTTTCTCTTCCTTTTGCTCGCCCGTGATCACGCTTTCCAGCTCTGGATAAAGCTTGATGATGCGGGCCAGCAACGAGCGCTTGGTCAGCTCATCAAAAACCGGCGTAAGCATCAGCCGGCGCATGGCATCCCGGGCCACTCCCACTTCCGCGCCGGTAAACATGTCGGGAATCAAGTCGCGATCGTCGAGCAACAGGTCGCGCAGCTTGCTGCCGCGGCTGTTCTCGTTGTGTTGGTCGCGCTCGAGCGCCGACAAGATCGCGCCCAGCAAATCCGGCGTGATCAACTCTTGCCACTCACCGGCGCGTTCCCGGCAGAGCCAGACCAGCGCTTCACTGGTGACCGAGTGCTCGCGAATTCCGCGGTGAAGATAAGCGCGGAGCTCAGCCTGGAGCCCTGCCTCCGCGAAAACCCGCGGAACCTGCAAGACCGCCCGCGCATGATTGCCCTGCATCAGTTGAAATCCGCGGACTGTCCAGCCGGGGCCCAGCGCGGCCGGCAACGCATGCAGGACGCGGCGTTCCTTCCCGGCCGGGAGTTTCGGCAGAATCGTCGGCAGCCGGGCTTCCTCCTGTGCGATCAGGCGGGTCAAAGTCAGATCGGCGTTGGTGGTTTTGAGTTGTGGACAGCGCTCGAGTAAATCGTCGCGCGCCATGACCAGTTCAAAAACCAGGGCAGGATTCAGCCGTTGATTCCGCGCCGCGGCTTCTTCGATCGTATTGACGATCGGCTGCAACTGCGTTTCCGGTTTGTCGAATTCATTGTGAAATTTAATGATCTGGTCCAGCGCCGCCGCCTGCTCCTTCGGCTGGCGCGCCTGATCGAAAAAAGCGATCAGTTCGTTCGCCCGCGAGACCTTCTCGCCTCGCAACTGGATCGGCTCGCTTTTCTTGGTCGGGATGAGGAAATAGCCTTCCTTGTTCAGGATTTTTTTCGTGGAATCCCACCAGCGCTTCCATTCGGGCTCGCTGAAAATATCGCCCAGCATCAACTGGCTGATTTGCGTCACCGTCGCAGCGCCCCCGAGGCTTTCGAGAATGTTCCGCATGAGACCGGCCGGATCTTTCTTGACCAGCGCCTTGATCCCCTCCAAATCGTTCGCCTTCTTCGCGAGGAAATGTTCCGGCGGGATCAACGTGAGATTATCCGCGGCGTAGGACAACTGCATCGCGTGCGCCTTTTTCCCGGGAAAATCGATCAGGATTTGATTGAGGAGAAGGTTCCATTCGGCGACGCGGCCGAATCCCCAGCTCTTGTGCAAACAGAAGGCGCCGGGCTTGAGTTTTTCGAGTTGGTCGGCGGCGCGCGCGGTCAGCTTTCCTGACTCGACGAGCTTTTCCAATTCGGCATCCATGCGGTCGAACAAGCTACGAAGAACGTTCTCGTTGGCGAGAGAAAAGTCGCCGTTGTAGTCGCTTCGCTATGCGAGGCGTGAGCGACAACTTCGCCCCGTCGGCGCCCCCACAAGGCGGCGGCCAATCGCTTTACGATTGCGACGGAGTGGACTGCATGGAACGGTCTGCGCCGTGCCACTTTGGTTCTGGATCGCCTTTCACATCGGCGTCTTCATCGTTCTCGCGATCGACCTGATCGGTTTCAACCGAAAAGCCCACGTCGTTTCGATCCGTGAGGCGGGGATATGGAGCGCCGTGTGGGTGATTTTGTCCCTGAGCTTCAACCTCCTGGTCTGGCAGATCAAGGGGCCGGAAGCCGCGCTCGATTTCTTTACCGCCTACCTCATCGAGTACTCGCTCAGCGTCGATAACATCTTCGTTTTCGTCCTCATTTTTACCTACTTCCAGGTCCGGCGGAAGTTTCAGCACCGGGTCCTGGTCTGGGGCATCATCGGCGCGCTCGTCATGCGTGGGCTTATGATTTGGATCGGGGTCGCGCTGGTCCAGCGATTCCATTTCGTCCTCTACATCTTCGGAGCGTTCCTTCTCGTTACCGGAATCCGGATGCTGGTGAGTCACGGCGAGGAAATCGACCTGGAAAGCAATTTCGTGCTCCGCCTCTGCCGGCGCTGGATGCGAGTCACGCCCGAATACCACGAGCAGCGCTTCATCGTGAAAGTCGAGGGCCAGTGGATGCTCACGCCCCTGGCGCTGGTCCTGATCGTCATCGACATCATGGACCTGGTTTTCGCGGTTGATTCCATCCCCGCGGTCTTCGCCATTACGACCGACCAATTCATCATTTACACCTCGAACATCTGCGCGATCCTCGGGCTCCGTTCCCTCTACTTCGTCCTCGCCCATGTCATCGACCGCTTCATTTATCTCAAAACCGGCCTCGCGCTCGTCCTCGGCTTCGTCGGGCTCAAAATGATTTTCGCGGATTGGTTCCACATCCCGAATTGGGCATCGCTCGCGGTGATTGTGGTGGTCTTGGGAGTGACCATCTATGCGTCCATGCGCGCCACCCGCAGGCAGCTCCCAAAAAAAATCGAGCAAGGCGCCAAGAAAAAGCCGCTCGATCTGAAATAGGAAGTTGCCTATCCGGCTCGAAATTGGTTAGCTGGAACAACCCCCCATGAAAACCCTGTTCGCTGTCTTCGTCCTCGGCTTTGCCACTTCCTCCTTCGCCGATATTCAGGATCCGCCTTCGAATGATTATGGCCCGACGCGCAAGCTCGGACGCGGCCTTTCCAACCTCGTTTTCGGCATCGCGGAATTGCCGGCCACGATCGCGAAAATCAATGAGCGCGAGGGCAACTCGGCCGCGGCGGGCTACGGCGTCGTCCGCGGGGCAGGCCGCAGCTACATGCGTTTTCAGGCGGGACTTTGCGAGATCTTCACCTTTCCCTTTCCCGTGAACCGGGGGACGTACTACCCGTTGCTGCGGCGCGAGATTCCGTATATCCAGGCAGGCTACCAGGAATTCCCGCCGGAGCTCGGCAACGAATCGAAGTATCCGTACGTGCGGAAGTATTGAGCCGCCTCCGCGTCGCATCTCTTCCTCTTCCTCTGCTCGAACAAAACCGAGAGCCAGGGGGTAGCGGAAGAGGGAGCGGAAGAGGAAGATGTTGCAGGCGAAGGTTGACCCCGGTTCGCACCGACGTACTGATAAGCCGATTTGGAGCAGGCCTCAGCCATCACTTCGCGTTCTCGAACAGCCGCGACCGTTATTATCTTAACGGTCCTCTATTTCGTCGCCGCCAAGCTCAGTCTGAAGCTGGCGTACTTGCACGTCAGCGCTTCCCCCGTCTGGCCTCCGGCCGGTATGGCCCTGGCAGCCGTACTTCTGCTCGGCTACCGCGTCTGGCCCGCGATTTTCGCCGGTGCGTTCCTGGTCAATCTGACTACGGCCGGCAACCTCTTCACCTCGCTGGGCATCGCCGCGGGAAATACCCTGGAAGCCGTCCTCGGCGCCTGGCTGATTCATCGCGTGGCCGGCGGCGCCCAGGTTTTCGAACGCGCGCAAAGTGTTTTCAAATTTGCGCTCGTCGTTCTCATCAGCACCCTCGTCAGCCCCACGATCGGCCTGACGAGTCTGGCTTTGGCCGGTTTCGCGGATTGGGCCAATTACAGCGCGATCTGGCTGACTTGGTGGCTGGGCGACGCGACGGGCGATTTCATCGTCGCGCCCCTGTTAATTCTTTGGTTCACCGCGCCGGCCCGCCGGTGGGACCGCGCCGCCCTCCTGGAGGTGATCCTCCTTTTCCTGCTCTTGTTTTTCCTCGGTCAGCTCGTCTTCGGCGGCTGGCTCCCGATTACCGCGCAAAACTATCCGATGGCGTTTATCTGCGGTCCGATTGTCATTTGGACGGCGTTTCGCTTCACGCCACGTGAAACCGCCACGGGCATTTTCATCCTCTCGGCCCTGGCGGTCTGGGGCACCCTCCGCGGTCACGGGCCCTTCGCCATGGAAAACGACAACCAATCCCTCCTGGCGCTTCAGGCCTCGACGGCCATCCTGATCGTCACCGCGATGGCGCTGGCGGCCGGCATGGCGGAGCGGCGGCGCGCGGAAGCGGCGATCGAACAACAGCGCGCCACGGTCGAGGCCGCGAACCGGACGAAGGACAATTTTCTCGCGATGCTTTCGCATGAATTACGAACGCCGCTCACCCCGGTGCTGGCGGCGCTCGATGCGCTCAAAACAGAATCCCCGCCGCCCGCCGAACTTAAAGAGACGCTCGCGATGATGCGCCGCAACATCGAATTGGAGAGCCAGCTCATCGACGATTTGCTCGATCTGACCCGGATCACGAAAGACAAATTGCAATTGGAGTTCGAGCCCGTGGATGCGCACCAGGCCATCTCGAACGTAGTGGAAATGTGCGCGCTCGAAGCGAAAGAGAAACAGCTTCAGATGCGTTTCGACCTCCGGGCCGGGGACTTTCATGTCATGGCCGACCCGGCGAAGTTCCAGCAGATCATTTGGAACCTCCTCAAGAACGCAATCAAGTTCACGGGCGAAAACGGAACCATCACCATATCGTCGACGAATCTTCAGCCGAACATCATGACGATTGGCATCACTGATACCGGTATTGGGATCGAACCCGATCTCATGGCCCGCATTTTCAATCCCTTCGAACAGGGCGAGCGATCCTTTCAGCGCCGTTTTGGCGGTCTGGGCTTGGGCCTGGCCATCTCAAAGTCCCTTGCCCAAGCCCATGGCGCTTCGCTGATTGCCAGAAGTGACGGCCGCGATCGCGGCGCAACCTTCCTTCTCGCCATCAAAACCGCGGGACTGGAGCAGGCTCCATCCCAACCCGCGGCTGTTTCAGCTCAAGCCACGCGAAGGAACGTTCGCATCCTGCTCGTCGACGATCATCCCGACACTTGCCTGGCGTTGGAACGGCTGCTCACCCTCCGCGGTCATCATGTCGTCGCGGCCCAGAGCGTCCGTGCGGCGATGGAAGTCGCCGAAAGCAATCACTTCGACCTTCTCATCAGCGACGTCGGCTTGCCCGACGGAAGCGGCATGGAACTTTTCCGCCACTTGCGCGCCAAATTTACCATGCCCGGAATCGCGATGAGCGGGTTCGGCATGGATTCCGACATCGGCAAGAGCCTCGAAGCCGGCTTTTCCGCGCATTTGGTGAAACCGGTGAAGTTGGAAAAACTCGAAGCAGCTATCTCGAGGGTAATGGCTGATTAGGTGGATCGAGCGCTCCGTCGCTCGATGGCAAACAATCGCGGCGGAGCCGCCACTAATAACATCGAGCGGCGGAGCGCTCGATCCACCCATTCGACGCAACGCGTTCTCAACGCGACGTTGTCAGCGATGCGTTCGGTCGAGCTCCAAATCCAGGATGTTGCCTTTGGCGGCAAAGGCGTCGCGCGCGATCAAGGAAAAGCGGTCTTCGTTCCATTCACGATCGCGGGCGAGCTCATCACCGCAAAGATCGTGCGCGAGAAAAAGCAGTTTGCCGAAGCGGAACTGATCGAGCTGATCGAGCCTTCGCCCCATCGGGCGGCTCCGGAGTGTCCCTACTTCGGCCGATGCGGCGGGTGCAGTTACCAACACATCAGCTACGAGCACCAGTTGGAGCTGAAAGGGAAGCAGGTCGAACAGGCGATGCGGCGGATCGGACGCTTATCGCAACCGCCCATGAGGCCCATCATCCCCTCGCCTTTGCCTTATGGTTATCGGAACCGAATCACGGTCCACGCGGAAGACAACGTCGTAGGATTCTACCGGCGCGATGTCCACCAGCTCATGGACATCGAGCTCTGTCCCATCGCCGCGCCCGCGGTGAACGAGGCCCTCGCACGATTGCGCGCGGGACGAGTGCGGGACGGCCACTACACCTTGCGCGCGCATTCCGGACCGCGCGTTTTTGCGCAAACAAACGATGCCGTCGCCGAAGCCCTGGCAGGCTTGATCGCCAGCATTTTGCCGCGTGAAGCCGGGCTTCTCATCGACGCGTTTTGCGGCGCCGGCTTCTTTACCAAGCGACTTGGGCCGCAATTCGAGCGCGTGGTCGGAATCGATTGGGACCGTTTCGCGATCGAAGCGGCGCAGAAAGATGCCGGCGCGAACGAAGCCTACATCTCAGGCGACGTCACAACAGAGTTAGGCTGGCTTTTGCAAAAGAGCGAGCTCGCATCGACGGCGCTGATTGTCGATCCGCCCGCCACCGGCCTCTCCGCCGAAATGCGCCGCGCCATTCTCGAGACCCCGCCGCACACGATGATCTACGTGTCGTGCAACCCCCCAACGCTGGCCCGCGACCTCGCGGAATTGCAGCAGCGGTTCGCCGTCCTCTCGATTACGCCACTGGACATGTTCCCCCAAACCGGCGAGATCGAAGCCGTAGCGCATCTGCAAGCCCAGGCGAGGTAGAGGCGCCGCCCTCCGCGGCGAGCGCCTAGCCAACGCCAAGCCTCGCCTGCCTCCGGCGAATCAAAAGTTTTCTGAAGAAATGCAGCAACTTTAGTTGGCGGGTCTCGTAGTGACCTTTTGGATAGATCCCCCTGCGGCGCTCCCCCCGGAAACGCCTCCCGGGGGTAACCCGTGGTTTGCCACGGGACCTCCGGGAGGCAACCGAGGAGTCCTGCCCTAAACCCGCAAGCGTCGATCTGATGGCTGGGGAGCGCACGCGCGCTCGCGTGCTGGCGATGGCGCCCTCGCCATCGCGAACTTTTTTCTGCCAGAATTATTTCGGCGAGGCGCCAAAATCAGCACGCGAGGGCGCGTGCGCTCCCCAGCTATTCCGCGCGCAAGGCTTCGACCGGGTTCAGCTGACTGGCCCGGCGTGCCGGGAATAGACAAGCCAGGAGAGCGGCCAGGGCCAGGACCACCGCGGTCGACAGAAGCAAGAGCGGACTATGCGCCGAGACCTGGTAGAGCTGGGCCGCGATCAATCGCCCGAGGCCCAGCGCCGCGGCTAATCCTGCGATCAAACCGAAAATTACTGGAATCATCCCCTGTTTCACGACGAGCCGCAGCACGTCCATCGTCTGCGCGCCCAGCGCCATGCGGACACCAATCTCGCCGGTGCGTTGCTCCACCGTGTAAGCCACCGCGCCGTAAATGCCGACCGTGGCCAACAGAAGCGCGACGGCCGCGAAGACGCCCAGCAACACCATCATCAACTTCGCCTGACCAAGCGCCTGCGCCATGATCTCACTCACCGGCTGCGGCTGAATCAGCGCGAGACCCGGATCGATCGTCTTCAGCACGGCCTGCACTGATTTTGTCACGCTGTCCGGGGGCAAGGGACTGCGCACCGTTATGCTGAGGAACGGAAAATTCTCCTGCGCGAACGGCCGATAGAATTCCATGTCGTTTTGCTGGTCGAGCCGCGCCGAGCGCACATCGCCGACCACGCCCACGATCTCGACCGGCACGCTGCCGCTGGTAACGAGCAAGGTCTTTCCGATCGGATTTTCGTTGCCGAAGACTGACTTCGCGCCGGCTGCGCTGATCAGGATCACATTTGGATGGCCGGCCATGTCCTGCTCATTGAAATCGCGACCGGCCAGGAGCGGGATGCCCAGGGTCCGGAGCCATCCCGGCGTGATGTCGTTGGAGGGCGCGCCTTTGCGCTCCGCGACGGGCGGAACGTTGCCCTCCGCGCGCGTGTAGAGCGTCGCGCCGCCACCACCAAAGAGCGGAAACCCGCCGCTGATCGACACATCCTGCACGCCGGCGGTGGCGCGGAGGGCGCTGGTCATTTGCTCGGCGAAACGCGCGCGGGCAGCGACGTCCGGATATTGCGCCTGCGGCATGACGGTGAGTCCGATCCAGAGATTCTCGGGCTTGAAACCGGGATCCTGATGGCTCAGCCGCACGAAACTCGCGATGAGTAACGACGCCCCGGCGACCAGGGTGACCGACAGCGCGACCTGCGCACCGACCAGCAATTTGCGGAAACGTTGTTGCCGCGCGCTGCCGGCAGTCCCGCGGCCGCCTTCCTTCAGCGCATCGACGATGTCCCCGCGCGAGCTTTGCAGCGCGGGATACAAGCCCATGACCAAACCGGTCAGCAAGGAGAGCGCGATCGTGAACGCGAGCACCGGAAAGGAAAGCGCCGTCGCGCTGCCGGCTTCGATCGGCAGGAAGTTCGCCGCGAGTTTCGGCACGAGCGGGACCAATTGCCACGCCAGCAGCGCCCCGAGAATTCCGGCGAGCAAACTGATGAGCACGCTCTCGAAAACGAAAAGGCGCAGCACACTGGCGCGCGACGCGCCCAGCGCCATGCGGAGCGAAATTTCGCGGCGCCGGCCGCTGAATCTAACGAGGAGCAGGTTGGCGACGTTGCTGCACGCAATGAGCAGGACAAAGGTCACGGCCGCAAGAAGCGTGGCGAAACCCGGCCGCAGATTTTCCGTCACATCCTCGGGCAGCGTCTTCACCACGGTGCCGGATTTCGCGTCGATCTTTTCGGGATATTGCGCGCGATAGCTGTTCTCGAGCAATTGCAAAGCGGCGACGGCCTGTTCTTTCGTCACGCCAGGCTTCAGGCGTCCGACCGCGCGCAAGAAGGCTGTGCCCCGCATCATGCGCTCGTGCGGGAAACCCGGGATGACGAACGGCTTTGTCGTCCAAATATCGGCGTTTGGTCCCGTCCACGAGACCGGCAAGGTCGCGATCACGCCCACAACTGTGTGCGCCACGCCATCGAGCGTGAGCGCGCGCCCGACCACGTTCGGGTCGCTCCCGAGCCGCGCTTTCCAAAAGCGTTCCGTGATCACCGCGGCATCAGCGCCTTCCTCTTCCTCTGGCAGAAACGTCCGGCCGCGAACCGGACGCAGACCGAGGACGTCAAAGTAATTTGCGGTTGCCTTGAACATCGGAACCTGAAACGGATCACCCAGTCCCGTTACCGTCGCGGCCAGTCCATTCTCAGCGGCAAATCCGTCGAAGATGGTTTGGCCGTCGCGGAAATGCATGTAGCGCGGGGCGGAGAGCGGGAAGTCGACCGTCTGTTCTTTGAACTTCGAGAAAACGTGAAGGACGCGCGCCGGTTCTCGAAAAGGCAGCCCGCGCAGGAAGAGATCGTTGATCAGGCTGAAGATTGCGGTGTTCAGCCCGATGCCGAGCATGAGAGTGAGGACGGCGAGAAGAGTGAATCCCGGCGATTTGCGCAGTTGCCGCAGAGCGAAGCGAAGGTCAGTCATCATAGGAGTACAGGGTTATGGGTGACAAGATGCCGCAAAGTTGAGATGCGCCAACCTGAGCATTTGGATTCAATTAATAGACGCCGCCACGGCGGAATTCTGTCTTCAGGATTTGAGGGCATTGTTTGTCTAGTTCGGCAGAAATCATTCCTGCTCCTGCTCCTGATCCTGATCCTGATCGTGCTCCTGATCTTCATCTGACGTCTTCGCAAGGGATTAGGATCATGATCAAGAGCATGAGCAGGAAGGCGGCGAGGTCTTCGTTAAAATCCGCCGCGTCACGTTGCTATCTCGACTGTCTTGCGCAGCGCGGATGCCTCCGCCGCAAGCTCACGGAGGGCGCTAATCACCGCTGGCTCGGTTGACGAGATCGATGGCTGCCTCGCTGCTGGCATTTCGTCGCGGTCGCCCAAGCCGGAATCCTTCAGCTCGCGCAATCGCTCCGTGATCAGCGTCCGGATTTCATCCGCGTTATCGACGCCGCGAAAGCTCACCGTGTGCAAACTCTCGCCGCCCTCCTTCTTATCACCACGGCTCGGACCGCCCCCGGCCGTATCGACCCGCACGTCGGCAATGCCGAGAAGGCGTTGGATCGGCCCTTGCGAGATCGAGATGTTCTGAATGTTCGCAAACGTGATGGTCATCTCGCGCACATTCACGACGCCCTCGCGCACGCGCAGGCTCCGGTCGGTCACCAGATACCACCGTTTTTCGAAATCGATCCGGACGAGCGCCAGCGCGAAGAGCCGCCAAACCATCGCGATGCCGAAAATCAGGCCGGGCAACGGGACGTCGAAGAACGCGATTGCTCGCAATTTCCTTTCCCAATCAAAGGCGGTCACGAGCGGAATGATTTCCGTCGGGAGCAAAATGGCGACCAGGGCGATGGTCCGCATGGCCCAGAGAAAGATCAGGTATTTGTAAAAATTGGGCGCCGCGCGGAAGAGGCGCGTGCTCGCTTCACCGCCCGGCGGTGGCTCCGGATCACCCGGAATCCGCAGAACCTCGCTGCACCAATCACGGAAGCGTTTATACATTAGGGGGAGCGGAGCGTTGCTCGATCAACTCGCGGGTGCGCCGCAGTTCGTCGCGAATATTCAACAGGAGTGCGACCATCTCGTCCTCTTCACCTCCGCCTGGTCCCGCCGGCAATCGTTGCGCCGTCTGCGTTGCGACCGCGGAGGAAGCGGACGGCTTCCTCAGATAACCGCGCATGCGGGTGTAAAGAAAATCGCGGATCGCCTCGAATTCCTTGAACCCTTCGATGACCAATTCCGCGCCAGCCGATCCGGACGCGGTTTGAATCTGAATATCGGCTAGGCCGAGCCAGCGCTGAATGAATCCGGAGCGCAGATGAATGTCCTGGATGCGCGCGTAAGTGAGATTGACTTCGCGCCGGAAAAGAATCCCCACGCGCATATGAATTCCTTCCTGATCGAATCGATACCGCAGCGTGCGATAGCGAAAATAGTATAACGGCAGCATGAACAAAATCCCCGGACCCGTCAGCACGGCGTGGATGACGTAAAGGTTCCAGAGCGCCGGGTCCGGCCGTTCCAGCGCGAAAATCTTCTGGCTCAGTGATGGGGAATCCATTTCAGTCAGCAGTCACGCTGAATATCGCACACCGCAGCTGTAAAGGAGGAAATGGAGATCCCTGGAGCCGCCACCCTGTGGGCGGCGTGAGCGAAGGCGACTTGCCACGGATTCACACGGATGAAACACGGATGAGGATGGGATTTCCTCTTCTTTATCTGTGAAAATCCGTGTCAATCTGTGGCTGACTGTCTGCCCGCAATTCAATAGTGATAGCGCAACGCGCGGAACCGCGCCAGACTTGCGACGCGGAATGTCTTCATGCCCGGCCCCGCAAGACAATCTCTTGCCGCGGATTCACACGGATGAAACACGGACGAGGATGGATTTCCCTTCTTTATCTGTGACAATCCGTGGCTGACTGTCTGCGGGATTCAATAATGATATCGTAACTGCGCAATCAGAATCTGATTGCCGGATCGCTTGTAGACAATCCGGTGCTCGGAGGTAATACGACGCGACCAGTATCCCTGAAAAACGTGCTTCAACGGCTCGGGTTTACCGACACCGGAGTAGGGATTGCGCGTGATTTCCTTGATCAGCAGATTGATTCGCGAAATAATCCGCGGATCGGTGCGTTGCCAGTGGAGGTAATCCTCCCAGGCTTGCGGCGCAAAGACCAGGTCCACGCTCTAAGCTCGTAATTTGCGCTTGATCCCTTTGCCGCGATTCAATGTCTCAACCGCCGCAATCAATCGCTTCGCGTTAGCCGGCGACCTAAGCAAATAGGCTGTTTCCTGCAGCGATTCGTATTCGGCCAGCGAAAGCATCACCACCGCCTGATCGCGATTACGCGTAATCACGATCGGCGCCTGATCTTCGCAAACTCGGTTGATCGTGCTGGCCAGATTCTCTCGGGCCGCGCTGTAGGTAATGGATTTCACCTGGACAGGATACTGTCCAATTTCGGCTCGTGTCAATCGACAGGGAGAAACCGCCACGGATTCACACGGATGAAACACGGACAGGGAAAGATTCTTTCTGGATCTGTGAAAATCCGTGTTAACCCGTGCCTGATTCGTCCCCCGCAATTTCGTAGCCTGCGAACCTGTCACGTGTTAAACATCTCCATGGCGAAATCCCCCGCAACCAAGCCACCCCGCACGCTAATCCGCTCGAAAGAAGTTGCTGCTGCTGAACTGGCGCTGAAGACTCACGTATTGGCCTCCGACCCTGAGATGTTGGCTAAAATGACGGACCGGGGCGAGACGATGCGAGAGATTGCAGACACGGTTAATCTGGCCGAGGCACCAGAAGATGCAGTCTGCGGTCTTGTCATAGACCTAATGCAGTATTGCGAGCGGGAGAACATCGACTGGACTCAAGACGTAATATCGCGGGCGTCGGAGCAATTGCACAGTGAGCACGCGCTTACGGCACTGTCGCCGTCGGATTAGGGGTGCTTGGCGATGTCGGTACCTTTTCTCGCGCGGGATCGATTATTTGCGTGAGCGAGATTACAGACGCAATAACGACGGCCGCAATTGCGATCCATCGACGCGTCGAATCTCGCTCGTAGATTGCCCAAGCACCGCCGGTAACGATAAGCATTGCAGAGATCATTACACCAATCTTCTTCGGATGCTCGCTCAGCCACGGGACATACGAGCTAGCGACATACACAATTAGCATGCCCGCCAGCCAAAAGAGCACCGCTATGACGGTGCGAAGGGTGCCTGTGGCGCGCCGTACCTTGATCTCGGCGGATTTCCTGAGCCCTTGCTCTTCCTGTAAACTCTCACGCGTTGAACTTAGCTGTTCCTCGAGAACCGCGGCTTGGGCCTCGCGGGAAGATCGCGCTTGTCGCTCAGTCTCCAGCTGTTGGGATGCTGCAGCTAGCTCCTCCCGCTGCTTTTTCGCCAAGGTTTCGCGTTCTTGTAATAACTCTTCCTGGCGGGCTATTAACTGCTCGCGTGTCTGTAGCGTTCCAACAGCATCCCTTTGTGCAGTTTCGCTTAACCTGACTTTTGTAAGAAGACGCTCGTTCTCTTGCAACAATGCTTGGTTGTCTTTGACTAGCGCAGAATCGACGACTTTCTTGAACTCCAAGGGCTTCTGGCTCAGGTCGCGCAATCGACCGAGTAACACTTCGTTCGCAAGAATGCGCGTCGCAGTTTCTTCGCTTACATCTGCGAAAGTCGCCAGATACCCAAGGACCTTTGATATGGTCGAGCCGTAATCGGTGCCCGCTATCCGAAATTCAGGAACGGCAAAAGTTGCAGCAAACTTCTTATCGAATTCCGTACTTACAACCAGGAAAGGTCTCAGCAGTTGCAACAATTGATTTGGAAGAATCACATGACCGGGTGTGTTATTCGTCCGTAAGCGTTGCCAATCGAATGCGAATAGGTTGTGATCAGCTGTGAGAAACAGTGCCCCGATATCAAGCGCGGACATACCGCTCCTCCGTTGACGCTTTACGCTATGCCAAACAGCCATATCGTGCTCAATCGTGCGATACCCCTTTGCTTTATCCATGCCTAAGCGGTCCACTAGAAACGCATTATATTTTTGAATCAGAACCTGAAGTTCAGCCTCCAGGTTCTGCGATTGCGAGGGACCCATTTCAGGCTCGCGATAGATAGAAAATCCCTTTTCTAAAAGAATCTGCTCGACGTGGTCGTACTTAGTTAAGAAAACCCGTGCATCAATTGGGCGACGAGAGTTGGCCTCATGGTACTGTTGCTCGATGGTAGTTAAATCACGCGTTCGAATTGCTGCCCTGCTGAGGTTTTGAGTCCAGCTATAGCCTAACAACCGGTGTCTGATTCGATTCAATGCAGCCTGAAACTCCTCCAGTGTCCTCTCATGGTAATAGAGCTTGAAAGGGAATTGGTGTCGCTGAATCGCCTCTACAAGTTCTTCGGACACTTGATTAAGAGGATTGTCATGCAAGCGGAGTAGACCGAACATGAAATTCGTGTCGAGGAAGATCGCAACGGGCTTGATAGCGGTCTTCAAGTACGTGGAAGTCGTTTCGTCAACACAGACCGCATAAAAGGAGAAGGTTCCGTCCAATAATTGCGCTATATACCGAGAGCGTGCCGCGCTAGTTTCGGTAAAGAATGAACGAATGGCCGTTGACGCCAGCTCCTCGGAAACTCGAGTGCAGCAGGCTTTGTAAGCCTCCTTCTGGTAAAACGTCAGGGATCGATCATCGTCAACAGACAAGACGCCGCCCGGATTCAGCAAAAGCGTGGTTTCGGCGCCGTGTCTCCGAAACGCCTGGGCCATATACGAACGAAGGCATTCCCAAAGCTCGCGATCCCTCACTGGGTCTCGAATATCGTGGTAGGTTCTTAGCGAACCCAGCCACTCTTCTCGAACATTGCTTTCCAATTCTTGCGCCTGTTGTACTCGGTTTGAAATTTCGGCGCGCGCACCGGGGGACGGAACTATGCTGCCATTGGGTCCCCGAAGCAGGCGACCTCGGTCGAGCGTTCGACCGATTGCCGACTCGATGTCCCGGTCGGTAAAGCGCAAACCAAAATAGGTGTCAATCATCTCGACGACCTGCCCGGTTCCGGTGACTCGATCGGCCGGATCGATGCACACAGCAGTAACGACAAGATTGTCGACGACGCCGGCGACTTTTTCTTCTTGCGACAGCGCCACCATATGCGCCAGGTTTCGGAATAATCGACTGTAATCGTGGGGAGTGGCTGCCATGATAAGATGCTCTGCCGATTCAGTCGCGCAGTCGGCCAGAAGCACGTTCGCGCTCAGCTTCGTCATAAAGAAAGTCGAGCTTACCGCTCGCGGCATCTTCCTCCATCTGCTTGTCCCACGCCGCGTGATCCTGCTTTGAGATAAACGCGGCCAGCTCCGCCAATTCTTTCGGCGACAACTCTCGAACGGCTTCCTTGATTTCAGTGAGACTCATTGCGCGGATTGGAGCCGCACCACGTCCGCACCTTGCTGCCGCGTGACTGATGGGAAGGTTTCAAGAAAGTATTCCAGGGATAATCCATCCGCGAGATATTCGAACAACGTTCGAACCGGAACGCGGGTGCCTTTGAAGACTGGGGTGCCGTTAAGAATTCCTGGATCGGAGGTGACGAGAGATTCGGCGGTCATGGCTTACCTCGCAGGGAATGTATCACACGATGAAGGAGAGATGAACATCGTTTCGGCGAGACGCCGAACCAACTCGCCACGGACGAGTCCGTCCGACTGGCGGACACGCGACACGCCCGCCGCGGCGAGCAGGCAGTGCGCTACCTCAGATTTCAATTTCCTGATTTCCTGGCTTCCTGATTCGTTTGTTCGCCCGCGCGAAGGCGTGACAGCGGCCCGAGACGGGCGATACTCTGCCCGAAATGGAAGCGGGCGATTGGGCATCATTAAGCGACCAGGAACTGCTCGAACGCCGCATTTCGAAGCTCGGCCTGCGGCTCGAGGGCTCGGGGGTCGAACCGCTCATCCGGCAGCTTCACGAGGAGCTTTCGGCGCACGGGTTGGTCTTTCATCCGCCTTGTCATATCGGCGATGAATGGTTCGTGCCGGTCGGGATTCCGGCGATCTTTGTGCCGTTTTTTCTGGTGCACGACCGGCTGCGGCAGCTGGAGAAAACGATGATGCTCGAGGTCGAGGGCGGGACGTCGGATTGGTTCATGAAACTGATCCGGCATGAGGCGGCGCATGCCTTCAGCTATGCCTACCGGCTGCCGAAAAAGAAAAAATGGCAGGAGACTTTCGGGCAAACGTCGCGCGATGAGACGCCGGATTTCTATCACCCGCAGCCGTTCAGCCGCAGCTACGTGGTCAATCTCGATGACTGGTATGCGCAGAGCCATCCGGACGAGGATTTCGCGGAGACGTTCGCGGTCTGGCTCACGCCGGGGCTCGACTGGCGCAAGCGTTACGCCGGCTGGAAGGCGTTGCAAAAACTCGAATACGTCGATGAGCTGATGCGCTCGCTCGCGGGGAAGCCGCCGGTGCATGCGCCGTTGTATCGCGCCGCCGAGTACGACGGGCTGAACCTCAAGCTCAAGACCTATTACGCGCGCAAACGGAAGCTCTACGAGGACACATACCCGGATTTCTATGACGCCGATCTGCGCCAGCTCTTCGCCTCGCCAGCCGGCCCGGGACGAATCACGGCGGCGGCGTATCTGCGGCGGCGGCGACGACGGCTGTTGAACTCGGTTTGCCAGTGGACGAACGAGAAAAAATTCCGGGTGAACAAGCTGCTCACGCGATTGATCGACCGCTGCGACCAGCTCGATCTCTGCGTGCTGAACGACGATCCGCAGCAGGATTTTCGCGTTACGTCTTTCATCACGACGCTGGTGATGAATTATCTTTTCACCGGCAAATTCAAGCGCACCAAATAACGTGAAGAAGAAACTCAAAGTCCTCGCCCTTTTCGACGCGATCCGTCCCACGACGATCGACCAGGACCTGAGCGCGGAGATGAAGACGGAGGATTGGAAGACGGAGGCGAACGTCCTGGGCGCGCTCGGCGAGCTCGGCTACACGACGGAGCATCTCGCCATCTTCGACAATCTCGATCTGCTCCGGCAAAAACTGGAGAGCTTCGCGCCGGACGTGATTTTCAACCTGGCCGACCAGTTCAAGAACAACCGCGGATTCGACCAGAACATCGCTTCGCTGCTCGAAATGCAAGGCGTGCCGTTTACCGGCTGCGGCGCCACCGGGCTGGTCCTTTGCAAGCACAAGGGAACCTCGAAAAAGATCCTCGGTTACCATCACATCCATGTGCCGAATTTCGTAGTCATCCCGCGCGGCCAGCGGATCGCGCGGCTCAAGCGGCCCAAATTTCCGCTCCTGGTGAAGCCGGTGAAGGAAGAGGCGTCGTACGGGATTTCGCAGGCGTCATTCGTCACGACCGACGAGCAGTTCCGGGAGCGGGTGGCGTTTATTCACGAGAAACACGACGCCGACGTGATCGCGGAACAATACATCGAGGGCCGCGAATTCTACGTGAGCGTGATGGGCACTTCGAAGCTGACGGTCTTCCCGATCCGCGAGCTGGTCTTTGGCGAAGTGCCGCCGAACGAGCCGAGGATCGCGACCTACCGGGCGAAGTGGGATAACGAATATCGCAAACGCTGGGGATTGCGGAATCTGTTCATCGAGGGGCTCGAGCCGGCGCTGGTCGCGCGGATCGAGGAGACGTGCAAACGCATTTATCGGCTGCTCACTATCGAGGGTTATGCGCGCATTGATCTGCGGCTGACGGCGGCGAACGAGATCTATTTCATCGAGGCGAACCCGAACCCAATTCTCGCCGCGGACGAGGACTTCGCGCAGTCGGCGGGTAGAGCGGGACTGTCGTATCCGCAGTTGATCGACCGGATCATCCGGCAGGGGATGAAGACGGTCCGGGGGTGAAGACAAGGAGCGGCGGTTTGCCAAGCGCCGTTTTAATCGCGGGCGGCTGCAAACCGCCCCTCCTTGAATCAAAAAGTCAGGATGGCGTCGAGGGCCGCGGTAAACAGGGTGTTGTCGCTCGAGTCGTTGAAAGGGTGGGTGTCGCTGAAGGAATGATCGACGCGCAGTTCGGGACGGATCGTTAGGTTGGTGAACGGTTTCGGCACGGGCAGCTTGATGTTCAACCCGACCGTGAGGGCGCCATACGTTGTCCGGGCGCCGCCAATGCTGCGCGGATCGACGGTCGGTTCGCCACCAAGTGCACGCAGGGCGTCGCCGGGATGCGCAAACTGCGCGACATAAAAGCCCTTGTCGTCGCGCCAGATTTCGCCGCGAACCGCAGCGATGAGCGTGTCGTTAATCGCGTAGGTCAGGGTTTGCGCGACGCCATACGCGTCGGCGTCCGCTCCGCCGTCGCGGGTGTAGTTGATATCGGTGATCGAAGTAAGTTTGCTGGTGATCTTCCAGGTAATCGCGACGTCGTTGAAGTAACGAAGGTCGCTGTCGTTGCCGGATGTCTCCGGGCCGATGTGGGTCGAAGCCAGGGCAACGATTTTTCCCTCGTTGAGATTCAACCCGATGCCTCCGTGAAATGCGGGCGAGTCATTATTGTCGTCGAGGCTGGTGTTCACGCCGCGGGTCACGCCGGCGATCAGATCGAGCCAGCTCGTGGTATGAAGGGTGAAGAGCGCGCCGGTGTGGTTGGCTGGGATGCCAAAATTGAAGATGTAGGTGTGGGAATAGAGGGCGTTGTTGCGCGGGTCGACTGTTTCCGCTCCTTCCAGGCTGATAAACTTGCCGAGCGTCACATCGAGCCCGCCCTCGGTCAGGACAGGCAGATGCAGGCTGAGATAGGCTTCGGGAATGTCACCTTGATAAAGGCCGGTGCCTGCCTGGTGGTAACGCATCCCGAGCGAGTGGATGTAGCGGGCGTCCGTTCCGAACATGAGCTGCAATTTGAATCCCCAATCGAACCCGGCGTTCGGTTCGAGCGCGCGTTCCGCGGTGATGACAGCCTGGTTCATGACAAACTCGTTGCTCCGGTCGTCAAAAAGCCGGCCAAAGTTCTGATTGTCCTCCGGGCTGGCGAAGTTGCCGGTAAAGCTGCTCTCGACCCAGCCGTAAATGGCCAGGCGCGACTTCGCTTCGGATTGGTCGAGGACTCTGGCCTGTTCGGCTTCCTCCGCCGGCGTGAGGGTTTGCGCGCCCGTCGCCGTCGCAAGGGAAAGGGCGATACCCAACGACGCGAATCCTGCGAAGAGATTCTTCCGCCTCATCATGGTCGACAATTAACGCGCCTGACGAAGCGCGCGATTTGGCGGAGGGTATCCACGCGCCCCTCCCGGAGGAAGAGAATTGTGGCGCCTCAATCCGTTAGGCGTGTGCTGTCCGGCACTGACCGGCCACCATATAGCCAAACCGGGCATCAAATCAGGCTGGGGGATTTAATTTCCAAATCCGATAGCCAAAGAGACCTGCGTAAAAGAGATATAGAATGTACGGGAAAAAGCACCACGCGGCCATGCGATCGACCCGAAGCAGCAACAGGAGAAAAAGAGAAATCGCGATCGCGCTGTAAGGGAAACCGAGCAGATAAGCGTGGAAGAGATTGCGGGTGCGGAAGAAGAAATAATTCCAAAGCGCATTGATGAACATGACCGCGCCGAGCAAGACGAAAGCGGCGCTTCGCGTAGGAGCCGGCGGCAGCAAAAAAAGACGGAACAGAATGGTGAAACAGATCACATAATAGAGCGCGCCGATCACCATCCAGCCCCAGAATGGAACGGCATAGGATGGCGATCGAACGGTTGCCAGCCGCTGCTTGACGCCACTTCCCGCGAAGAGACCTTCCAGCGCCGCGCCGACCACGCAGATCGCAAGAGAAAAGAGGATCGCGCGGGTCATCGGTCGCCCACGCTACGAAAGCAGGGCGATCACGAAAAGCAAAATACCCGAAGTAGGAATGTTCCAGGAGAGTGAGCGGACCAGCGGAAAACCAGCCATCGACGCCCCCGCGTAGAAAATACGTCCCCAAAAGTAAAGATGCGCTCCCAGAATCGTAAGCGTGGTATGGCACCCAGCGAGATGGGCAATGAGGACGACGGCGGCGAAGAACGGAAAGGCTTCCAGGAAATTTGTGGTCGCCCGGTCTACGTGGCCTGCCATGCCTTTCAGAGGCGGCATCATTTCTTCCTGGTTACCCGCGGTCCAGCGGTACCCGTACTGATGACTGATGAAATGCGACGCCGCGACCAGGTGAACGAGCCCAAGGATGACGCTCCAAACTAAAAAGTGAAGTTCCGTAGTCATATTTGGTGGCTTCGGGCTCAACTCAATCGTAGCAACCCTAACCTTCCGGTTCCACTTCCACGGTAGAGGCGGGGGCAACGTCCGTGTGCGGTTTGTCGGGGTGCCATTGGCACGCAAAAGTGCTCGCGGGGCAGAACATCCCTGTTGGTGGCAAGTTCGCTGTTTCCAGACACAACGATCACGGGATGAGCTGTATCAGCGGTTCACGGCAAGAACAGGAAAACAGCCATCATGATGGCTGTTGGAATGAGCGCTCCGACGAGCAGCCAGAGCGCGGAAATTCCGTCGCCGAAATAGCAACCGAGGATTGATTGCCCGGCTGGGTTGGGAGCGTTGGCGATCACCGTCAATCCACCCCCTGCGACCGCTCCGGCCACAACCGCATATTTGAGCGAGTCGCTGAAATCGGGGACCAGCGTCGCAAGATAGGTGATGGCTGCATTATCGTTGAACGCGGTCAGTGTCATCGCGCCGAAGATGAGCGGAATTTCGGTCATGCTCCCGAGCACGGGCGCGATCCACCAGCCCTGAAACCCGCCGTGAATGACCAGGCCGGCGAGGAAGAAGCCGACGAGCAGCGCCGGTTTGAGACTGATCGGATTTTGGTGGTGCTCGGTGGCGGTGGTGAAGGCGAGGAAGAAGAGGAATCCGCCGATAAAGAGCGAAGGGTAATGCGCGGTGAAGACCGTCCAGGCGAGAAAAAACAGGTGCACGATCGTGACACCAACCGGCACCGGATCGGTGCGATCGCTCCAGTTTTCCGGCTGGCCGTTTTCCGGGGCTGGAAAGCGCAATTGCTGAAACTCACGGCGGAAGGCAGCGAAATAGACGGCGTTTGCGAGCAGGATGCCGAGCACCGCCTTCCAGCCGAAATGAGTGAACATGAAAGAGCTGTCCCAACTCCAGCGCGTTGCCACCATCAGCACCGGCGGCGCGGCGAAGTGCGTGAGCGTACCGCCGACGGAGATGTTCACGAAGAGCAAGCCCAGCGTGGCGTAGCGGAATTTTATGCTCGGCTGCAAATCGTAAAATCGGCTGGCCAGGAGCAGAGCGCAGATCGTCATCGCCGCGGGCTCGGTGATGAACGAGCCGAGAATTGGCCCGATCGTGAGGATGGACAGCCACCACGACGCTGCGTTCCGTCCGCCGATGCCCGCGGCTAGACTCAAAAACCATTCAGCAAAACGGAGCACGGGGCGTGTGGAGGCAATCGTCATCACCACCACGACGAACATTGGCTCGGTGAAGTTGACGCTGCGGCTGATGTAATTTTCCGCCGCCGGCCAACCGTGCCAGAACGTGATCGCCAGCAGCAGCGGCAGCACCCAGATGCCGAAGACGGCTTCGATCTCGCCGAAGAAATGCATGGTCTCGGCTCTCAAGCTCACTTTTCCCTTCGCGCCCTCTTGGGAACTCGTCTCGTCCGCGTCGGCGCGTTCGCGGAGGGCTGCCTCGTGTTCATCCCGCCAGCGGTGCGCGATTTTCATGAACCGCGGCGCGAGGAAGGTGTGAATGATCGCGAGTAGAAAAATCAGTGTAGCGACTACATTAAACGGCTCCGCCGCCGCACGATTTCTCAGGACCTCCCCGATGCCGGTTACCTGGGCATCGCCGTACTCGGTGAGCGGTCGCGGAAAAGCCTCGGCCTTGGCAGCCGGGGTTTCAGCCGCGGAAGCGGACAGAGCGAGAATCCCCGCAGCGAAAAGCGCGAGCAAAATGACGGCGCGAAAGACGCGCCCGCTTCGTCGCGGAAGGGATAAGAAGGTGGCGGGCACGACACAGGATTGCCGCTTTCGCTGGGACTGGAAAGTATTTCCGCGCAAAGTAGTTGTTTCTGATCGCTATCGTTTTTCTGCTGCGGCTCGCCGGTCCGCATCTGAACGCCGGCGCACAACTCTGCTCACTCTCGAGATCACCCACACCAGCGCGTAACCCGCGGCCCCGCAAATCGCCCCGGTGACAATGCTGCCCGCCCACAGCGGACGCGCATAGCGGACGAAGTTGCGCAGCCCTCCCGAAAACCCTTCCAGCTCCTCGGCTTCCGGGATCCCAACGAACCAGACCCCCAGCTGGTATTCCATTGGGTAAAGAATGGGCGCGGTGAATGGATTGCTGATCAGAGTTGCGAGGAGCGCGATGGGCACATTGACGCGGAGCAAAAACGCCGCGACGCCGCACAGCACGATCTGAACACCCATCGTGGGCGTGCACCCAATAAATAAACCAAGCGCCACGCCCTTTGCGAGCTCAGGAGCAGTCAGCGCCCACAACTCCGGCCGAAAAAGCCGCTCTCCGAGGACGCGATGAAGACGGCCTCCGCGCAGGTGCCGGCGCCGCGGCACAACCCGAAAAAATCGCCGTTGCCAATGGTTCGGAATACGCATGTCACGCGAATGGAGTCGAACTAAAGAGATAGAAACGCGGCCAGGCCGCAAGGCCGCAAAGGTCACTTCGCCAAGCTCCACTGTCGCCCGGTCCGAGCAACTCTTGATGAGCCGTGCTCGCGACCGCTTCGCGCAGACCGTGGTGAAGGGGGGAGGCGGTGATTGGTTGGCTCATCAGCGGCCAGTTCTCTCCCGCACGGTCGACGAAACGATGGGACTGGCGATGCCGCTCTTCGCAACTAATTTACGCCACCTCAGCCATGGCCATGAGATTGAAGCGAGAAAGGATTCCGGGAAGCAGCGGCGGCCAGGCCAGCGCCGCCTCCACGCGGTTCGTCCTTCGCGGCCTGCTTTTGGTGTTCATCGCGGTCATCATTATCGGCGGAATTCGGCTGCGCACATGGACTTGGGAAAAGACGACCCACTTGCGATTTCAACACGACATCGTGAATGGCTTTTATTGGGGCAGTGAAACGCTGAAGGAAGCCCGTCGCCTCTCGCCTGACGACAACTCGGGCAATTCCTGGGGAGCGTTCCTGGGCGGCTACTTCGCGCTCTACGATCGAGTGAAGCGCGAAGCCGCGGGCCAGGAATACCATCTCGATTATCCACCGTTGCGGTTGCTGGTGATGTCCATCTGGGCGAAACAAGTCCAGAAACAGTTTCCGGGCGCGGAGGACGGGAAACCGGAGTACGTCGAGCCCCTCCTGCGCTTGAATTTGCTCTGCGAAGCGCTCTCGGCTCTTGGGATCTTCCTGCTCGTGCGGCTTTGGGTGAACCGTGCCTCCGGCGCGACTGGGTCGCGCTTCCTGCACCGAGTGCCTCCGCAACACCGTGGTTGGATTTGCGGCCTGGCGGCGGCAATCGTCGCATGGCTGGATCCATCGATGATTCTAGGCGCCCACGGCTGGCCGCAATGGGACGTGTGGATTCTCCCCTTTTACATCTTCGCCGCCCTGGCGGCCTCGAAGAACCGCTGGTTCGCGTGCGGCTGTCTCCTCGCGTTTGGCGGCATGCTAAAAGGGCAGCTCTTGCTGGTGGCGCCCTTTTTTGTGCTGTGGCCATTGTGGCAAAAAAGATGGACACGCGCACTGCGGTTGCTGGCCGGTTTCGCGGCGATGGTTGCGGTGCTGGTTGCACCCTGGCTCCTGCGTAATCCAGCGGCATGGATCGTGGTCGCGGTGACGGCGGGTGTGTTCTCGCTCACTTTGTTTTGCCCGCGCGTGCCTCAGGCGGGGCCAGCGTTGGCCGGCGTCATCGCGGTCGCCATTTTTGGAGCCGGCGCGCTCACGGGAGGCAGCTTTGCCTGGCTGCAAATCGGCTTTCTCTACGGCAGCGAACATTATCCGTATCTCTTCATCAGTTCCTGCTACAATCTGCCTTCGCTGCTTTCCGATCTGGGCTGGTCGCTTAAAGCTCCATTCTGGTCGCGCGATTTCGGTCCGCTGCATCTTGCCTTCACCCCGCAATGGACATTGCGCCTGCTCTACCTCGGAGCGCTGGTGCTTTGCGCGTTGGGCGGGGCGCGCCATGCGCGCAATCGCGACCCGCGGCTGCTTATTGCACTCGCCACGCCCTGGCTTCTGATGTTCGCGATCCTGGGGCAAATGCACGAGCGGTATCTACTTTGGGGCGGCGTGGTGAGCGCGCTGGCGCTCGGCGTCAGCCTCAGAACGACGGTGCTCACTTTCATCCTCTCTGCTGCCAGCACGGCGATGATTGCTCATGTGATGCTGCTGGACAAAAAACTCGATGCCACTCTTTCTTTTATCGTCCTACTCGATCGCGCCCGGCCCTATGCCTCATGGGTAGTCCTGGGATGTGTTGCTTTGTACTTCTGGGAAGTGCTGTCGACGGGCGTGCCCACATTCCAAAGCCGCCGCCGCTTCAAACGCGAAACAAGCTCAATTATGCCCGCTCCCGCCATGGAGAAGGTCTGAGCACCCGCCCCGTAGAAGATTAGGAGCAACATCGTCCGCACAGATAGACGCGCGCTTCGCGGCCGGATCCATTCGCTGGTTGCGGCCGCGTGACTAGCGCGACGCGCATGGCGTGATGATGGAAGAGCGCAACGCCGAGCAAAGTGAGCGCGAAGAAAACGAACTCCATGAGACCTCCGATGCCAGTACCTTACCGTTTTAGTGATGGCCGGTGAGACTAAACAGCTTGAAGGCGAGCCAGACCGCCGCGAGTCCACCCAAAACACTCAGGCTGGCATAAGCGGTCGCGATTCCTATTTCGCCACGTCGCAGAAGGAATACGCCTTCATAGCCAAACGCTGAAAAGGTCGTAAAGCCTCCGAGAACTCCGGTAAAAAGGAACAGGCGCGTTTCAGGCAAAAACAAGTCGCGATGTTCCACCAGCGCGGCGAGAGCACCAATGACAAAGCAACCAATGACGTTTACGGCAAAGGTGCTGAGCGGGAAGCGCCAGGAGGACGAATGATGCAAAATTATTCCGCCTAGCTTATAACGTCCAATCGAGCCGATAAATCCACCGAGGCCAACGATTAATGCTTGTTTCACAGGCGGTCCAATCGAGCAATTCCACCAATTCGTCCAGCGACCAGCAGCGGCGTGAGACAGTTTAGTTTAAGCCGTAGGCCTCGACCACGGCCACGCCGGTCGCATTGTTCGCACCGCGCACGATGGCGGTGTACGGACCAGGGGCGAGGTCTCGCACGATCGCCGACTCCAGATCATTCGAGGGCGGGATGGTCGTCCCGATGATCTCGGCTTCCTGAGTGCACCGCCAATTGTCATTGGCAGCGAGGAGTGCGCCATTGCCATCACGCAGTTCCAGCGTGGGATCTCCCAACGCGCCCGGGACTGGCAACGATGGGCCGAGCGCTCGCACGATCACCTTCAGTTGATTTTGCCCCAGCACAATCAATCCGCCGATCAAAACGTTGTCGCCCGTTTGGACAAAGCCGCGTGTGGAAATGTTTGCCAGCTTGGAATCGACCGTCCGATCCAGATCGTACACTTCCACTACTCCGATGCCGGTCCCGTTGTTCACCCCGCGCATGATGGCGGTATAGGCCGAGCTGTTCGCCGCCAGGGTCGCCACGATGGCCGATTCCAAATCGTTGCTCGGCGGAATGGTTGTCGCGATGATCTCCGCTTCCTGTCCTCCGACGCGCCAGTTGTCGTTGGCAAGAATGAGACCGCCCGAGGAATCACGCAGCTCCAGGACAGGATCGGCCAGCGCTCCAGCCAGAGGCAACGATGGACCGATGGCGCGCACGATGATCCTTTTCGGTTGCGTGCCGGTGACAATGAATCCGCCGATCAAAACGTTGTCACCCGTCTCGACACGAAGACGGGTCGAGATGTTGGCGAGGGTGGTCGGAGAAGGAGCCGGTCCGCCGCCTGCGATGGTGAAGTTCGCGCCTGAAATGTCGAAGAAGATGTTTCCCACGGCTTCCACTTTCACCCGCGCGGTCGTGGTGGACAGGTTGGGAACCGTGATCGCTTCCGTTCCGTCATTGGCCGTCCCTGCCGCCAGGAAGGTGGGGAATGTGTTTCCGCCATCGGTCGAAAGCAGGATGTTCACCGTGGCGGCGCTGATGGGCGCGGCCGTGGTCCCGGCGACATTCCAAAGAACGGTTTGCTGCGTCCCGCCGGTCCAGCTTACCGCCGTATCCGGCTGCGTGACAACGAACGGTCCCGCGCCGCCATTGACACTCACCTGCACCATCGCCGAAACGATACCGCCTCCGCCGGCGCGGTTGTCACGCGCGGTCACTTGAAAATTCATCGTGCGCGTGAGGTTGGGGAGCGATTCGCCGGTGAGACATAAGTCGGGCAGGCCACAACTGTAGGTCGCCGGAGGCACGTTGGCGTTGCTGAGGATGTATTGCAGGCTGGGGAAGGTGCGTCTCGGATTTACAGTCGGCGGGTAACTGCGGAAGATAGGACGCGCCATACCGTCGGCGTCCCCCTCGGGTGGAGATGGCGGCCCCAAGTCGTATTCCTCCCACGTGTAAGTCACCGCATCGCAGTTTCCGTCAGTCGCCAACGCCGTAAGAACGAAGGGCGTGTTTCTGGGAATGTTATGGTTGGCTCCAGGGTTGACGGTTGGCGGAGAATTTCCGGTCGCGGATTGAGCCGCGCAGTTACCGGCGTCTGTCATGTGAGCCACCATTTCCTCGAGGCTTCGGACGTGAAAGTAGTCGTCCGTATCTCGCTGCAAGTTACCGGGCGCGCAGGTCCCAACGTAGGACATGGGAGTCGATCCGCTGGCCGGCTCAAACGCTGAAATCATGTTTCTGAAACTCGAGCAGAAGCCCTCCGTCGTGTTGTACGTATGCAGGCCGCCATGTTGATGGCCCATTTCGTGCGAGACATAACCCACATCGAAAGTATCGCCGACGGGGTTGGATAACCCGGTTACTCCCTGTCCCTTAAATGTGCCGGAGCATGTTGACCTGAGTCGAGCAATGCCACCGCCGCCGGTGCTGAAAACGTGGCCCATATCGTAATTGGCCGAACCGATGAGTGAATCAAGATTGGCCTGGTTCTCACCCAGCATGACAAAACCATCGTTGTTTGTGTACGGGTCTGTGTTCGGATCGGTATAGATAAGGATGTTGTTGTTGGCCACCATGGTCATACGCAGCGCCAGCTCGCGTTCATAAATGCCGTTGACGCGATTCATCGAAGTGGTCATTCGGGCCATGGCCAGTGGCACGGTGCCGCCGGCCGCGACGGTGTATTCGCCCGTCGCCGCCAGTGCGAGGCGATAAGTGCGAAGGGTCGTCCCGTTGGGCGGCACGATGAGCGGGACGGTCATTTGAGCTTCCGCGATACTCACGCCACTGCCGCTTTCTTCTGCTCCAACCAGACACTCGAATGAGGGGCCATTCACGAGATCGCGCTTGAAATAGCTGATATAGTTCTCGGTATCGCCCTTGGCGTATGGGTCAACATAGATGGTCCCTTGAGCAGAAAGGACCTGGGCGTGGAATCCCCTGGGCGTAACGTCAAAGCGAATCGTGGCGCTGCGGTCATCGCTGCCCTGGCCACGGTAGGTCTTGATTTCCGGAAACTTTGCGGCCAGCTCCGGCGCCATGATCGGCGATTCTTCGATGCGAAACGTGGCCATCCCGCCATCAGGCATGGGCAGTGTCATCACTACTTCCGTGTTGCGAGCCACATCCGTGAACTCCAGCGGAGCCTTCCGGAGCGTCTGCTGGAGGGCCTCTCTATTCAGCCGAAACGTTCGATACGTTTGAGGAATGATCTCGCGCTTTTCTTGACGAGGAATCGTGGCCTCTTCGATTTCCCGCCAGATGCCATCGCTTGATCTTTGCTGCGCTCGAATCATTTGCGTGAAAGCGAGACTCAAAAAGACGGCTCCAAAGAATATTCGGCACATATTTCCTCCTGTGGATGCGGACGAGTCCCCGTTCGCTTTTCTCCCGTGCGACGAGAGGGTCAGGTGCTGGGCTGGAGACGCCTAACAGACTTGACGCAGTCGAGATCGTGCCGGGAGACCGCCAGATTGTAAATACTCTTTTCTGTGACCGACGAACTGCATCCGCGTTCACGAAACCTTTGACGTGGATCACGCGCCGCAGCGGCGGGGGTTCTCGATGAACCATGTCCAAAAGGGCAGTGTCATTTCATCGCGGCGGGAGGTCTCTTTGAGCCCAGCGTTTGCGGCCTGCCAGGAGATGTTGCCTTGCCAGGTCTCGAGGCGCCCTCCGAACGGTTGCTCCGGTAATAGGAGCCGCTCTCTGGGCCGTATGAAGATAATCACAACTGCTTTCATACGTAAATCTGGTGCACGCCAATGCATGCCCGTTAATTAAAAATGGCCTTGGAAACGCTAAAAGATCATTAACGCCGGCAACGCCATTTCAAAGCTTGTCGGTCGACAACCGGTAGCCAATGCCAACTTCCGTTTTGATGAGGCTTGGAGCGCTGGCGAGAGTTTGGAGTTTCTTTCGGAGATGCGTCACATACACCCGAAGGTACTGCGCCTGTGTTTCGGCTTTTTCTCCCCAGACCGTTCGCAGCAATTGCCGGTGAGTCACTACTTTCCCGGCATTTTGAACGAGGACACGAAGGAGTGAGTATTCCGTGGGCGTAAGTTTGATTTCGGCGCCGCCGAGTCTCACCTGTCGCGCGGCGAAATCGACGCAGAGCGAGCCGGAAGAAAAAACAGGCTCGCCCGCTTCCGTGAGCGACCGGCGTTGCGCGGCCCGCACGCGGGCCAGCAGTTCCGCGGTATCGAATGGCTTCGTCACATAATCGTCCGCCCCCGCGTCCAGCGCCGCGACTTTCTCCTCCGCGTCGTCGCGAACCGAAAGAATCAGCACCGGCACGTCCGACCATTCTCGCAAACGGCGAAGCACTTTGACGCCCTCCATATCGGGCAGGCCGAGGTCGAGTAAGACCACATCGGGCCGGTGGTTGACGATTTCAGAGAGCCCGGCCTGTCCGGTTTCCGCTTCGCGAACCTGGAAATCCGCTCCCTCCAGGGCAAGACGAAGGAGCCGGCGAATCTGTTTCTCATCGTCGATGATGAGCGCGGTGCGGGCCGATTTCATGAGGCCGTTTCCAAAGCGTTCTCGCTGGTCACTCGGACCGGCAGGCAGATGGTGAAGCGGGCGCCACCACCATCACGGTTCTCGGCCGTGAGTTTGCCGCCGTGCGCTTCGACGAAGCCGCGGGCAATCGACAGGCCCAGCCCGAGGCCGCCGGTCTTGCGGCCGTCGCCGCGGTAAAATTTTTCAAATAGCTTCTCCGCGGATTCCACCGGAAAGCCGGGGCCGCGGTCACTAACCGAGACGACCAGTTGTTCCGCCGTGTATTCGGCATCAATCTCGATCGGCAACCTCGGCTGGGTATAACTTGCCGCGTTGGCCAGCAGCTTTGCGACCGCCTGTTCGATCAAGGCATGATCCAGGAGGGCCAAAGGCATATTGTCTGGCACGTCCAATCGGATCTCCCGGCCGTTAATTGACTCGCGCTCGATCTCGATCGCGGACTGCAGCAGCTCGCGCACATCGCACCATTCGCAGTTTGGTTGGATCACGCCGCTCTCGAGGCGATTCATATCCAGAAGATGATTGACGACGCGATGCAGACGGTGAGAGCCGTGATGGATTTCGCCCGCGAGCTGCTTGAGCATTTCGGCGTTCTGAGCGTTCGGCGTCAGACGCAGCAATTCCTGACTCGCGGCCCCTATCGCCGCCAGCGGTGTCTTCAATTCGTGCGAGACGCAATCGAGCAGGGTCTTGCGCAGGCGTTCGGAGTTCTTTGCCAGCTGAACCTGAGCCGCGAGATGCTCCCGTGCCTTCAGTTGGGCAGTCAAGCTGCCCACCGTCAGCGCGATGATGAAGTAGGCGGCGAAGGTCAGCGCATCTTCCACCTTGGCTATGTGGAGCGTAAAACGAGGAGGGATGAACAGGAAATTCCACGCAAGCGCACTCAGCGTTGCCACGAGCAAAACCGGTCCGCGGCTGAGAATCATCCCGGCCAGCAACACGCCCAGCAGATAGATGAGTGAGATGGCCGCATAACCGGTCAGCGGCGTCAAGAGCCGGCAAGCGATGGTGAGAGCAGCCACCCCCACCACCGCAGTGAGATACTCTTTCAGCGGTCCAAAAGCAGGCGGCGATGAAACCGGATCATGGCCGTTCGGCCTCCCCCCGGGGAAAGGTTGCTCCACATTACTGGAACTGGATTTGCCCAGCACGCGCTCAATGTAGCGCATCACACTGTGCGCGAAATGCAAGGTTCCGATTTTAGTACCGTTTTAATTATTCCGGGACGGCACCACCCGTCTAAGGTTGCCGAACCGGTGAGTGCTGGAATTCCAAGTTCAATATCCGCCCATCCTGAAACGGCACGCCACTCGCCTTCTCCCGCTGGCTCGAAAGACCAGAGAAGCCGGTTTCTTTTACTGTGTCTCGCCAGCCTCGGAATTGTCTATGGCGATATTGGCACCAGCCCGCTGTATGCCCTGCGGGAATGCTTTTACGGAGCGCACGGCATTTCGCCCACGCCCGCCAATGTGCTTGGAGTGCTGTCCCTCATTTTGTGGTCCCTCCTTCTAATTATCTCGGTCAAATACCTGATCCTGATTCTGCGGGCGGACAATCGCGGGGAAGGCGGAATCCTCGCTCTCGCGACTCTGGTCAGTGAGGTTGTTAACGCCAAACGGTTCTTCTTCTTGTTCGGGCTTTTCGGAGCTGCGTTGCTCTACGCCGATGGGATGATTACTCCGGCCATCTCAGTCATGGGTGCCGTGGAGGGATTGCATATCGCCACGCCGCTGTTCGATCCGTACGTGACGCCGATTGCCATTGCCATCCTGATCGGACTCTTTCTTTTCCAATCGCGCGGCACGACTGGGGTAGGCGCAGTCTTCGGTCCCGTCACAATGTTGTGGTTTCTGGCGATCAGCGCACTCGGAATTCACCAGATCGTTCGCGCCCCTGAAGTGCTGGCTGCGATCAACCCACTCCACGGTTTCGAGTTTTTCATGCACAACGGTACCCGCGGATTCGTCGTGCTCGGCGCGGTCTTTCTTGTCGTGACCGGAGGGGAAGCACTCTACGCCGACATTGGCCACTTCGGTGTCGCACCAATCCGCTTGACCTGGTTCGTTGTCGTCCTGCCGGCCTTAACGCTGAATTACTTCGGCCAGGGAGCGCTCCTGCTGATCGAACCAGATTCTGCCGTGAATCCTTTCTACCGTATGGCGCCTTCATGGGCGCTCTACCCGATGGTGGTCCTCGCAACTGCCGCCGCCGTCATTGCCTCGCAAGCGATCATCAGCGGCGCTTTTTCCCTCACGATGCAGGCGATTCAGCTGGGCTACATCCCACGCTTGAAAGTGGCTTACACGTCCGAGCGCATCATCGGCCAGATCTACGTGCCATTGGTGAATTGGGCATTGATGCTTTCGTGCATCGGCCTCGTTCTCGGTTTTGGCTCCTCCAGCAATCTCGCGGCCGCTTATGGTGTCGCAATCACCACAACAATGCTGATTACGACTATTTTATTTTACGTGGTGGCTCGCCGCCGTTGGCACTGGCCTGCGGCCGCGGCGCTGCCCTTAGCCGTTTTTTTTATCATGATCGACCTCGCCTTCTTCGGCGCGAACATGCTGAAGATTGCGCAGGGTGGCTGGTTTCCGCTGCTCGTTTCGGCCTGCATTGTTTTCCTTATGCTGACGTGGCGCAAAGGACGCCGTGTTCTTCGCAGCCACCTTGGAGAGGTTTGCCTCCCGCTCGATTCGTTTCTGCCCGATCTGAAAAATCAAACCATCCGTCGCGTGGCAGGGACGGCCATCTATATGTCAGGGAATCGATCTGGAACTCCTCTCGCGTTGCTTCATAACCTGAAACACAACAAAGTGCTGCATGAGCAAGTGGTGTTGCTCACTGTGCGAACGGAGGAGGTCCCGTACCTCGCCGACGCCAGAGATCGCGTCACGGTCGAGAAGCTGGATGAAGGATTCTGGCGCTTGCAGGTCCATTTTGGATTTATGGAGAAACCCGATGTGCCGTCGGCATTGGCGAGCGTAAAGGAAACGGGGCTGCATTTTGATCCGATGCGGACGACGTATTTCATCGGTCGCGAAACCATTCTGGCAACGCGCAAGCTCGATCTCTCCGCGTGGCGCGGCTCGCTCTTCGCCTGGATGACACGGAACGCGGGAGACGCTACATCGTATTTCTGTCTCCCACCCAACGGGGTCGTGGAGCTCGGCGCGCGCGTCGAAGTCTAAGGCGCCAAGCGCTCGCGCCTTCAAGAAAGAGCTTGTCTGTGCGTAGCGCGGGCGGAGAATCCCGCGAACTGCGATGGCTACGCCCACTCTCGATCCCACCGCCGTTCATCGCCCGCGCAATGTCGATTGGAAGCGGGCTGCGGCGCTGCTCTACGGCGATTGGGGCACGAGCAAAGCCTACGTCATCGGTCTGGCCTTCGTCGCCGCGGGCTTTGCGTCTCTGCCGATCATCCTCGCCGTCTGCGGGCTGACCGCCGTCGTGGCCTACAACTACATCATTGTCTGCGCGCATTTTCCCGATGGAGGCGGCGTCTATTCCGCGGCGCGGCAACAAAGCCGGTTCCTAGCCTCCACCGGCGCGCTCTTGCTCATAGCGAATTTCATTGTCACCGCCGCGTTGAGCGGCTGGGCGGCGGTCAGCTACCTCGGTGTGCCCAGTAAATATGCACCCGTCGCCACAATGGGACTGATTCTCGCCGTTGGCCTGGTGAATTATTTTGGCCCGAAACATAGCGGCAGCGTCTCGATCTGGCTTGCCCTTCCCGCGGTAGTCATGGTGGCGTTGATCGTGCTCTTGAGCGCGCCCCATTTAAACATGACCTATCTGGAGCCGCGGCACGATGACCTTGGACACACCTGGGTGGCCTTCGTGGGCGTAATTCTGGCGCTGAGCGGCGTCGAAGCCATCGCCAACATCACGGGGGTGATGAAGACCGATCCGGATTCAACCTTGGAGCATCCGAAAGTGACGCGGACCGCGACGAAAGCGATCGTGCCGGTCGCAATCGAGGTCGTGTTTGGCACCGCGCTCCTCGGCTGGGCCATGCTCTCCTTGCCCAGAAATCTCCTGCCGGAATTATCCTCGCACAAAGAAGACATGTTGCGCTTCCTGGCGGAGGTCTACGGAACGATGGCGGTCAGTCCGGGCGGCGGCCAGGCCCTGAGCATCATCGTCGGCGTTGTCTTCGGCTTTCTGCTTATCAGCGCGGTCAATACCGCGATCGTCGCGCAAATCGGCGTCGTCTACATGATGGCGCAGGACGGGGAAATGCCGCGGCGGCTGGCGCGTTTGAATCCCCACGGCGTGCCGCTCATTCCACTCATCGCGGCCGTCGCAATCCCGATCGTGGTTCTCGCCGTGACAAAGGATTTCGCGGCCCTCGCTGGGCTTTACGCGATCGGCGTGGTCGGGGCGATTGCGGTCAATCTTGGTTCCTGCACGTTCAACAAACACCTCGGGCTCCCGTGGTACCAGCGCCTCATCATGGGGCTGACATTTGTCGTTCTCGTGGCCGTTGAATTGACGATCGCGAAAACGAAAGCGGACGCGCTCTTTTTTGCGACGTGCGTGCTGGGCGCCGGCTACGCTCTGCGCGCCTATTCCCATAAGGTTTCGGGTCTCAAAACCATGACCGTGACTCGGCAGGTCGCCGAGATGGTGTCGCCCGATCTGGCCGCGACGATGGAGCCGCGCTTGGCGGAAGGACAAAAAATCATGGTCGCGGCCCGCGGCGTCACGCCGGCGCTCGCCTTTGCGCTGGAGGAGGCGCAATTGCGGAAGGCGACGCTCTGCGTTCTCTACGTGAAGGAGATCGCGGTTTACTTCACCGGCGGTCCTACCAACGTCGGCCGGGCGAAATGGCAGGAAGATCCCGCGGCCCACGCGATCATGAGTTTCACCATGAAACTGGGCGCCGAGCGCGGCGTGGCGGTCCAACCGGTTTATGCGGTGAGCGAGGATGCCGCCGCGACGATTCTCGATCTTTCGGCCACGCTCGGAGTCGATTATCTCATCATTGGCGCGTCCCAACGCACGGCCATGGCCAAGCTCCTCGGCGGCAGCGTCGTGACGAGCGTAGCGCAACAGTTACCGGACTCGATCCGGCTCGTCATTTTCGGTTGAGCGTAGCCCACCCCTCCTCTGCGGCCCACTTCCGAGTCCTCCCTTGCCAAGGGCCGTTCCGTTGAGACACTGTCACTCGCGATGAATCCGACCGCGCCCAACGAGGAAATGACGGACGAAGCCACGCGGGCCGAGATCAACGCGTTGCTTCCCGCCCTGGTCGCCCGTGCTCCCGGTGAAGCCGTCGGGATCCTGGATTCCTATCCGGACGACTTTGTCGCCCAGATGCTGGCCTCGCTGAACCCAGCGCTGGCCCAAAGTGTCTTGGAACGTTTCCCCAGCGCTCGCCGGCAAAAGATCATCGCCGCCGCTCAGCCCGCAGTCCGGCAACAATGGATCCGCAACGAGGCGTATCCGGAAAATTCCATCGGCCACATGATGGAGCCGGCGCTGGCAGTTTTTAGTCCGGCGACAACGGTCGCCGAGGCGACGCGCGAGCTTCGGCATTTCGTCACCCGCGCCTTCATTACCTACGTCTTCGTGGTGGATGAGGAGGAACGCCTGCGCGGGGTGGTGGCGATGCGGGAAATGCTGCTGGCCGGTCCGGAGCAACGGCTGGACGAAATCATGATCCCCGATCCATTCCATCTCACCCCGAAGATGCCGCTCGTCGAGGCGATGAAAGCAACCATGGTGCGCCATTATCCGGTGTATCCGGTCTGCAACGCCGACGGAAAACTGCTCGGCCTGATTCGCGGACAGATGTTGTTTGAGGCCGAGACCGTGGAACTCAGTTTGCAGGCGGGCACCATGGTCGGCGTGGAAAGGGAAGAACGCCTGAGCACTCCCTGGACAAGAAGCTTCCGCTTCCGGCATCCCTGGCTTCAGGGCAATCTTTTTGCCGGATTCATCGCGGCGGCAGTGGTCGGTTACTTCCAGGGGACCATCGATCGATTAGTCGCGCTGGCAGTTTTCCTACCAGTGGTGATCGGGCAGTCCTCAAACACCGGCGTTCAGACCCTGGCGGTTGCCTTGCGCGGCATGACCCTGGGTGAATTGAAGGCCGGAGGTGAACTCGGGCTGGTCATGAAGGAAACCTTCCTCGGATTTCTCAACGGCGCCTTGACGGGCGTGAGCGCCGCGATCGGCATGTACCTTTTCGCTACGATGCAGGGAAGTGCGGTGGCTTTGAAGCTGAGCGTGGTGGTCTTTTTATCGATGGCCGGCAGCTGTCTGATCGGGGGAGTATTTGGCGCTTCGATCCCTTTGCTCTTAAGAAAATTGGGGACCGATCCGGCGAACTCCTCCAGCATTGTCCTCACGACCATCACGGACGTCGCGACGCTCGCCGTGTTTCTGGGACTGGCGACCTGGCTCATCTGAATTTCGCCGGCAGCGCCACTCTTGCGTATTTTGCAGTCGGGCTGGTCCGAATTCAGCCTGCACGAACTGAAAAAGGTCGGCGGGGGTTGTCTCAATTTTGCCGGCTCGCCCTCGATCGGCTTTGGCCAGAACGATTTGAGAGTTGAGATGGTTTGACCCCTGTCAAGGATCATCAGGCGCCGAAAACGGCCCAACTCAGCAGCAGGACGCTAGCGAAAAGGCCGAGGACAAAAGTCAGATACGCGAAACGCAAAAACCGGTACTTCTTCGCGGCGAGAAACACGCCGAGAGTATAAATCTCGCGCACTTGGGCTTCGTAATTCTTGCTCGGGTCGTTCATCATCTCCTCCATCGCGGCTGCGAACTGCTCGTACTCCATGGCAACAAAACTTCCGAAGAAAAGCAGATTAAACTTTGGATGACGCACGTCTGGGAGGATGGTCTTTTTGATGCGTAGAGGTGTGGCCGGCATCACGGCGAAAGTCGCGAGCACGATCGTCAGGAGCGATGAAATCATAAGAGCGATCACAGCCAACCTGAATTGTTCCCGGACAATAAACGGCGCGGAGAACGTGAGCATGATAGCAGCAATTGTCATCAGGCCGTTCGCTTTCAGATCCGCCATCACACTGAGCTGAACGTGGTGGATGCGGGTTTGCCGAAGCATGTGATCGAGATGGGAGCCAGCCTCTTGAATTTTCATCTTAGTGAATATGGACCTCGTCCGCCGACTTGATCCCTTCCGCCCGCCCGCAATGCGCCTCTGGATCCTTGCCCTGGACCATAGCGTGCGAGTGCTGGCTTTTCGGTGCCATCGCGGAGAATTGTAAAGCAGAAATCGGCGACCGGCGACAAGCATGTTCCCCTATCCCACTCGGAGATTGTCACGCGCGTTTTCAAAGACGACGGCCAGCGACAAACCGGCTGAAATCACTGCACATCCGGGTTGCGCATCTGACTGACGGAGGCAAGGCTCTTGCGAAAGCCGCGCGGGCGGCGGCAGGCTTTATATTCCATGCACGAAATCAATTTTCTCCGGGATCTCGCCATCGTGATGATCGTCGCCGGGCTGGTGATCGTTCTGTTCCACCAGTTCAAGCAGCCCGGCGTTCCCAGCTACATCATCGCGGGTGTTGTCATTGGGCAGCACACGCTGCCGTCTCCTCTTATTCGCGACGAGCAAACCATCCGCACGCTCTCCAAGCTCTGATGAATATCTCGAACCTCTCGAACACCCCAATCGACGACTGCATCGAGCTGATGCAAAGGCTGATCGAGTATCGGCACCAGAAGGCTTTGCACCACCGGCTGATGAAAGCCGCCGATCATTCCATGCTCGATATCGACGTGCTCATCCTGATCTATCACTTTGCCAGGATAGCCAAAGGGGACATTCTCGAGATCGGCGCCTTTCTGGGCGCATCCACCATCGCGGCGGGCCTGGGTGTGCGCGATTCGGGCAGCCAAAGGAAAATCATCAGCATCGAACTGGGCGGCCGGCTGAAGGATCACCGGCTCGCGACCAGGGACATTTTCAAGGACCTGAAAAAGAACCTCGCGCGCGCGGGGTTGCTCGATGCAGTCACCTTGATCAACGGTTCGTCGTTCGAGGAGAGGACAATCGCCACCGTTCGGGAAATGACGGGACCGGGCGAGATTGGTTTGTTCATCTTCGATGCGGATGCGAATGTCCGGCGCGACATCGACTGTTACGGGGAGAGGTTTGGGGCGGGTTGCTGGGTGGTAATCGACGATTATTTCAGCGCGACGGACAAGTGCGGCCCCACCCGGACCCAAGTGGACGAACTGGTGGCGGCAGGCCGGCTACAGCAGCTGGGACTTTACGGCTGGGGAACCTGGGTCGGCCGCTGGCTGGCCAGCTAGACGGAAATTTTTTTCTGTTAGATAAATAGCTTTTAGTGAGATACTTATAGCAGGTTCTATTGTCGTTCGTTTTGACAATCTGAGGGCAAATGGAATCTTCCGTTGCGTTAAGTTTGTTCAGGCCAGCTTCGACTAAAGGCGCCTGGCACTCTTCCGCAGTTAAAGCCTATCGTTTAGTTTAAGTCAGTATTCCCCGGCGTTTACCGCCAAATGAGGAACTCTTCGAGGAGCCTTCTCAGGACCAACCGCTGTCTGGCATGGAATCCATCGCCGCAGCTCTACTTTCGCAGAGCTCGAACTCTGCCCTTCAATCAATATGAAACCTACATCTCAATTATCCCGACAACCTGGACGCCACGCCGGCGAACAATCGCCGTCCCGGCTCCGTTCCAACCATCCGCGCATCGACTGCAACTTCCACGCGGCCGCGGGCGAAATTCAATCCGCCGGCAGTTCTCGCAAGATGTCCCGGCCGGTTCTTGCCCCGGGCTTTCGGGACCTGAGCAAGGAGTTCCTCGGCGCCGAAACGAAGCGCAACTATGTGGCCGAAGTTCTGTTCTTCGCCATCATCGTGGGCGTTTCGACCTGGCCGATCGTTGCCACGCTCCAGGCGATGGCGCAGTTCATAAAGTAATTACAAGGAGGGGCGGTCTTCCAGCCGCCCGCTTTCCATTGGCCGAACGAGCGGCCTGGTGTCTATCATCGGGCCGGCTCGGTGCGCCGAAAACGAACGCTTCACAATGTGGTGCGGCCAAATTACTTTGCGCCCATGCCTCATCCATTGCTGTCGGTAAAAAAGACGCTTTGCGTTCTCCTTTTGTCCGCTGGAATTGCTTCCGCCGCGTCGCCGATTCAGGAACGAGCGGACCGCTTCCTCGCGCTCGTTAACGCTGGTTACAAGGGCCTAGTCCGCGTCAGCAGCGAAGCGCAGTGGCTCGCCGTGACCGATGTCACCCCGGCGCACGATGCCGCCTCGGAGACAGCGGGCAAGGCGTCCGCTGCTTTTAATGGCAACCCTGCGATCATCAACGAAGCGAAGGAGCTCCTGACTCATCGGGCGGAATTGAACGAGCTGACCCTCCGCCAGCTCGACCAGGTCCTGCGCAACGCGGCCGAAGCTCCGATGACAAATCCAGACCTGGTGACCGCTCGCGTTGAAGCCGAGACCAAACAGGCTTCCACGCTCAACAGCTTCGAGTTCAAGCTCGATGGGAAACCAATCACCGCGAACGAGATCGACAACAAACTCGACCAGAGCACCGACCTGACCGAGCGGCGCAAGGTTTGGGAAGCGTCGAAGGAATCCGGCCCGGCCCTGAAGCCCGGCCTGATCAAGTTGCGGGATCTGCGCAACGGCGCGGCGAAAGAGCTGGGCCACAAGGACTACTTCGCGCTCCAGGTGGCCGCGTACGGAATGACGACGGACGAACTCGTCAAGATGCACGAGGATTTTCTCAAGGAGTTGCGCCCGCTTTATCTCCAGCTCCACACCTGGACGAAATACAAACTGGCGGATAAGTACAAGCAACCGGTGCCGAAACGCATTCCGGCTCATTGGATCAATAATCGCTGGAGTCAAAATTGGGACGGGCTGGTGGAAGGCGCGGATATCGAGGACCGTTTCAAGGGACGCCAACCCGAATGGATCACCAAGACAGCGGAACAATTTTACACGGGGCTTGGTTTCAATCCTCTCCCAGCCACCTTTTGGACGAAGTCGGACCTGTTTCCTTTGAAGCCCGACGACAAGCGGAAGAAGAACACGCACGCCTCCTGCTGGCATATCGATCTGGAAAATGACATCCGCTCGCTCATGAGCGTGGAGCCGAACTCGCGCTGGTTTTATACCGCGCACCACGAACTGGGGCACGGTTACTACTTCATGGCCTACACGCGCCCGGAGGTTCCCCCACTCCTTCGCACCGGCGCAAATCCAGGTTACCACGAAGGGATGGGCGAGTTGATCTCGCTTGCTTCGAGCCAGGTGCCCTACCTCCAGGCGCAAGGCGTCCTGCCCGCCGACTTCAAGGCCGACGCCACCGCCTTTCTCCTGAACGACGCGCTCGCTAACTCCCTCCCCTTTATGTTTTGGGGGTCCGGGACGATGACACGCTGGGAAGCAGACGTGTATGCGAAGAACCTCCCGCCCGATCAATGGAACGCACGCTGGTGGCAGTACGTGCGCGACCTTCAGGGCGTCGAGCCGCCGGCGGCGCGAGGAGAAGAGTTTTGCGATGCCGCGACCAAGACGCATATCAACGATACGCCCGCCTACTATCATAGTTACGCTTTCGCCACCGTGCTGAAGTTCCAGCTCCACGATCACATCGCCCGGAAAATCCTGAAGCAACCGCCTCAGGCTTGTAACTACGCCAACAACAAGGAAGTCGGCGCGTTCCTGAAAAAGATCATGGAGAAAGGCGGCACCAAAGATTGGCGCAAGGTCTTGAAGGATGCTACCGGTGAAGAGCTTTCCACCCGGGCCATGGTTGAATATTTCAAGCCGCTCATGGCCTGGCTCGAAAAGGAGAACAAAGGCCGTCAGATCGGTTGGGAGTAATATCCAGCGCGACCTACATGATTCGCATCAAGGAGGGGCGGTTTGAAACCGCCCACCGCGCCAGATAAAGCGACGGCGGTTTGTAAACCGCCGCTCCTTGTTTAAAGCAATAACTGAATGAGCCGTTACCTCATCACCTCCGCGCTGCCTTACATCAACGGCGTAAAGCATCTCGGCAACCTCGTCGGTTCGATGCTTCCCGCCGACGCCTACGCCCGTTTTCAGCGCGCCCGCGGCCACGAAGTCCTGTTCATTTGCGCGACGGACGAGCACGGCACGCCGGCTGAACTGGCAGCCCACGAAGCCGGTCTGCCGATCGCGGAATACTGCGCGAAGATGCACACCTTACAGAAGGAACTCGGAGAACGTTTTGGACTCTCCTTCGATTCCTTCGGCCGGTCCCACTCCCCTCAAAACCACGAGATTACCCAGCACTTTTACCATCAGCTCGACCAGAACGGCTTCCTCGAAGAACGAGTGACCCGCCAGGTCTATTCCATCGACGATGGCCGCTTCCTGCCCGATCGCTATGTCGTCGGCACCTGTAAGCACTGCGGCTACGAGAGGGCGCGCGGCGACCAATGCGAGAACTGCACTCGCGTTCTCGACCCCACCGACTTGATCAACCCGCGCTCCGCGATCTCCGGCTCGACGAACATCGAGACGCGCGACTCCAAGCATCTCTTTCTCAAGCAGTCGCAAATGGTTGGCCGCCTGCGCGCGTGGATCGACTCAAAGACGGATTGGCCGGTCCTTGTCACCTCGATTGCGCGCAAGTGGCTGGACGAAGGGCTGAATGACCGCAGCATCACCCGCGATCTCAATTGGGGTATTCCCGTGGCTTACAAGGGAGAAGTGCGTCCCGGCTTTGAAGGCAAGGTCTTCTACGTCTGGTTCGATGCTCCTATCGAATACATCGGCGCGACCATGGAGTGGGCCGATGCGACCAGGAGCGACTGGAAGCGTTGGTGGCGGGAGGATGCGGGCGCCGCCGATGTTCGCTACATCCAGGTCATGGGCAAGGACAATGTCCCCTTCCACACGGTAGGTTTCCCCGTAACCCTCTTTGGCTCTCAAGAACCCTGGAAGGTCGTGGACTACATTAAGGGCCTTAACTGGATGAACTACTACGGAGGCAAATTTTCCACCTCCGGGAACCGCGGCATCTTCATGGACAACGCGCTGGAGATCCTTCCCGCTGACTACTGGCGCTGGTATCTTCTCGCCAACGCTCCCGAGTCCGACGACTCAAATTTTACCTGGGAACACTTTCAAACTACCGTGAACCACGATCTGGCCGACGTCCTGGGCAATTTCGTAAACCGCATCGCAAAGTTCTGCTCCGCTCGCTTTGAAGGACGGGTTCCGGACCGGGGTGACTATGGCGCTCTCGAGGCCGAGACCACCAAGGCCCTTGAGCAAAAGCTGGCAAACCTGACAGGCCACATGGAAGCCATGGACTTTCGGAAATCCGCGACCGAGCTGCGGTCGATGTGGGTGATTGGCAATGAATATCTCCAGAAGGCCGAACCCTGGATGAGAATAAAGACGGACCCTGCCTCCGCTGGCGTATCCATCCGCTACGCTCTTAACCTTGCCCTTGTCTTCGCGGCGCTCGCCCAGCCGTTCGTCCCTGAAACGGCTGCCAGGATCTCGTGCGCCCTGAGCAACAACGATTCACCACTAGGTTGGCCAAAGACCTTGGCGGATCAATTATCCCAACTTACTTCCGGAGCTCCGATAACCGTTCCTGACGTTCTTTTCGCCAAGATCGAAGACACTCAACTGGCAGAATGGTCCGAGCGTTTTGGCGGCGGCCAGTAACAAGAACGTTATCGACCGAAGGGTCATCGATATGTCCCAGAGTAAGGCGCTGACTCGTCGAATGCGTTTTCGCAAGCCGCGTTTCAACTGTCGGCCGATCCCCCAATACCCGGCATTACTCTATCTTCGCTGCTTCTCCTCTTCCTTGGATACGAGCAGCAATATCTGGGAGCCATATTCCCAACACAATGATCGCTGAAATAACACGATGACCCGTTTTAATCTGGCTGACGCTCTGGGCCGAATATGCTTCAAAGACTGAGCGATATTCTGTTTGAGTAATTTTGGTGGCGGCGTTGCGAAGGATGTCGGAGATAGCCACCAGAATCTCCTGCGATCTTGTTATGGCAGTGAGATTTCCAATTGCGAAGATGATAAATCCAATGGAAAAGGCCAACTTGATCTTCCGGTTCTCCCGTAGATCTCTCTCCTTTAAGACAAATCCTAATACGCCCAACGACACAGCTACGAAAATATTCCAGAGGATATTCACTGTGCCTGTCTGAGCATTAAACAGGTCCATCAGTTTGGAATAATTGAGACCCTCTTCCATGTTTTCTCTTTTAAGAGTGACCGTTTCTCGCAGCCTTGGCGGTAGGAACGGTAAATAGCCGCATCGGAACGAAACTAGCAAGGCAGTGTCGCCCTCGGAAGACGAAAAAGCGCCTGGATCGTGTAGCAGATAGCCTCGAACTCCGTGGTTTAAGTTCTTGCACGTATCATTTCCCAATAGTAACCGGCACGGTCTCCACCAGCAGGTCGTTGACGTAAAATTCGACGCGGTATTTGCCTTCGGCCCAACCGTCGGGTGGACGGCCCAGGGTGAAACGCGCGCTGGCATCCGGCGCTGGGGCAACGGACTCGGTTTCGTCGATGACGAAATTGGGTTCCACCAGGTCGCCGACGTCTTCGGCGACCCAGGCCACCCGCACGGTCGCGCCGTCGGGGAGGTCGTGGCCCTGCCAGCGGACGTAGATGTTCGCGACGTCGGACTTGAATTGGGTCTTTAAGCCGCCAGCCGGATCGCTCGAGACTTCGACCGTGAGTTTCCTGGGCGGCGGAGTGGTTTGCTCCTCGGGACTCGCCGCCGGGGCCGATGGCGTTGCCGCGGGCGTAACGGCGGCAACCGGTGTGGACGACGGGCGTTGCTCGGTGGGTTTGGGCGATGCCGCGGGAGGCGATGCCGCGGGTTTTGAGAGAACTTCCGTCATCTTATTCAGTTCCAGAGTTATCCGTTGCAGAACGCCTGGGCCCCTGAGCACCGCGGTTTCCTTCACAAATCCGGTGCCGGGAACGAACCAACGATCGAGCTTGATCGACATGAGCGACGAATCTTCGCATTGAAGATGAAAGGCGCGGAATCTCCCGGCGGGCACCGTCACATTCTCTTCGCCTACGACCGTGAAATGCTGACGCATCTTGATGCCCGCCACTTCGCCGCTTGAGTCCCAGGCGGCGCCGACCTTTAATGGCCCAACGATGACCGGTTCGGGCGGATTCAGTTTCGCAATTTTTCCGTCTTTCCCGCTCCGGGCGAGACACATGACGCCGTTTTCATTCACACTCACCAGCTCGGTCTTGGAAACAGCGTTGCCAGAAAGCGTCTCCAGCTTCACTACCTCTTTGCCATCGAAGAGCTGCTTGCCGGCGCGAACGGTGACGACGGAACGGACCGGCGCGGCGCCCGTGAGTGTTTCCGTCGAATCATACTCCCAGGTCGTTCCCTCGCCGGTCGGCAGGAGTGCTTCGGCGCGGACGGAAACGGCCGCGAGAACAAGGGCGGCGGCAAGAAATGACTTTCGCATGCGGCCTCAACTCTTATCCACTCGGTTGCGCTTGGCCAGCGATGAGATGAGGCGCGCTTCTGCTCCCTCGTGATCGTGATCGTAATCGAAGAGTATGCGGGTCGAGCACGAGCACGAGCATGAGCACGAGGAGGACGAGGAAGCGAAAATCCGGAGTCAACGGGGCTCGAACCCGCAACCTCCGCCGTGACAGGGCGGCGCTCTAACCAATTGAGCTATGACTCCTCGCGCGAAAAGCGAAGCAGGTTAGGTCGCTCACTCCGCGCCTTCAACCTCTTTTTCCCGAGTTTGTGAAACTCGACACGCCGGTTTGCGGCGGGTCGCACGCGGTTTATAATCCGCGTAGTCTTTCCGAATGAACGACGAGCGCAGCAAAGAATTCGCGAACCCGGACGATCTCCCGGGCCGGCGCGAGCTTAGTTTGCTCGAGGCATTCGATCTGGTTCTCGCGTCGTTCCCTCCGGACGATCGAAATTGGCGGGAATTGTTCGCCTTGCGCTCGGAAATCGCGGCGCAGGAAGAGACGATCGGCGAAGCGCGGCAGATGATCCAGAAGCTCGAGGAAGTGATCAAGAAAGTGACTTCGCCCGCCAATCGCATCGGCACGTATCTGAGCAATCCAGCGCGGGAAACGGCGCACATTGTCGTGGGCGGCGCGGATTATTATTGCAACGTCGATCCGCGCGTCAGTCTCGCGAAGCTCAAGAAAGGCACGCGCGTCCTGGTCAACGAAGCGTATGTGATCGTGGGCGACCTTGGTTTTGAAACGGCGGGTCCGGTGACGAAAATCACGGAGGTGCTTGGCCCCGATCGGCTCCGGGTCGGCTCCGAACATGGATTGCAATCGTTGATCCTTCAGCGTTCCGCCGAGCTGATGAAGGCGGCGCTCAAATCCGGCGATGAAGTGCGGGTGGATCCGAATTACCGGGTGGCGCTGGAAGTTCTTTCGCATCCGCAATCACGCGAACACTACCTCGACGACGTGCCGGAATTGCCCTGGGAGATGGTCGGCGGGCAGGACCAGGCGCTCCAGGCAATCAAGGACGCGATCGAATTGCCGCTTCTGCACGGCGAGCTTTTCCAAAAGTTCCAACACGCCACGCCGAAAGGTTTTCTGCTCTACGGCCCGCCGGGCTGCGGCAAGACGCTCATCGGCAAAGCCACGGCTTACAATCTGACGAAACAGCTCCGGGAAAAAACGGGCGACGAGATGAAAGAATATTTCATGCACGTCAAAGGCCCCGAGATCCTGAACATGTGGGTTGGCGAATCGGAGCGGATCGTGCGCGAAATCTTTTCGACCGCGCGCGAAAAGCGCCGCGAAGGTTTTCTGCCGTTTCTCTTTATCGACGAAGCGGAAAGCGTCCTCGGCACGCGCCGGGCCTCCCGGTATTCGAACATTCTCTCGACGCTCGTCCCAATGTTCTGCTCGGAGATGGACGGCATCGATTCGCTCCACGACGTCGTCATCATTCTCGCCTCGAATCGGGCGGACTTGATCGATCCCGCGATTCTTCGCCCTGGCCGGATCGACCGGAAGATCAAAGTGAACCGGCCGAACAAGGACGGCGCGCGAGAGATCTACCGGATTTATCTCACGAACGATCTCCCCTACGACGGCGCGCTCGCCAAGGAAACCGGGAATATCGGGGCCGCGATCGACCGGCTGGTCGAACGCATCCTGGAAGGGCAATTCGCGCGCCGGGACGAAAATAAATTCCTCGAGATCACGCTGCGGAGCGGCCGAAAGGAAATCCTTTACCGGAGCGATCTCCTCAGCGGAGCGATCATCGCGTCGATCGTCGAGCGCGCAAAAGGAATGGCGATCAAACGGGCGATCGCCACCCGGGAAGATCAGGGAATCAGCGAAAGCGATTTGCAGCTTTCGTTCATCGCCGAATTCACCGAGAACGATATTTTCCCGCCGACCGACATGACCGAAGATTGGTTCAAGCTGATCGATTACGATCCGGAGAATGTCGTGAAGATTTCGCCGGTGCGCCGGGATGAGCAGACAAAACTGCCGAGCCATCGCGGGGTGATCTAGGTGGATCGTGCGCTCCGTCGCACGATGTTTCATTTTGCGGCTGCGCCGCCACTTGTCATCGAGCGCGGGCGCTCGATCCACCCGGGGGCGCGCGGAAAAGCTCTTTCGCTCCGTCCGCCCCGTCGGCTAGCATTGGCGGCATGAAATTGATTCTTCGTTTCATTGTGCTGCCGGCAATCCTTTCGGCGCTCGCCCTGACCGTGCACGCTCAACTGACGCCGGAGCCCAGAACTGACGTCTCCGACAAAGCGCTCATCACAAGGACGACGCCACCGGCGATCAGTCCGGCCCCGGCCCGGAGCGGCCCGGGAGACATTGCCGCGCTCCGCAAATTAGCGGACGACTACTACGCGTGGCGGAATGAAAATTATCCGGTCTTCAGCAGCGATTCCGGACTCCATACCTGGGATAATCGGCTGACCGATTACTCGGCCGCGAAGGTCACGGAACGCGCCCAGCACGTTCGCAAGCTGCTCGAGCAAGTTCGCGCCCTGGCGACCGCCAACTGGCCGAAGGAGGATCGCATCGACTGGATGCTGTTTCGCGCGCAGTTGGAAGGGCCTGACTTCCACAACCGTGTCCTGCAACCGGAGATGACCGACCCGCAACTCTACGTGGGCGAGTGCAGCAATGGGATTTTTTCGCTCCTGAAAAAGGAATACGACACGTCGCGAAATCGAGCGCTCGCGGCGACGGCGCGATTGAAACAAATGCCGGCGATGCTCGCGCAGGGTGAGCGCAATTTGCAAAAGCCCGTAAAACTTTTCGCGGAGCTCGCCATCGCTTCCGCGCGCACGATTGATCCTTTGTTCAAGGAGAGCCTCATGACCCTGGCGCGCGATCTCGCGCCCAACGAGCGCGAGGATCTCGTCAAAGCGCGCGATGCCGCGCTCGACGCGATCCATGGTTTTGCCGATCGCCTGGAAAAGCGTTTGCCTTCAATGGTGGCCTTCAGGCCGATGGGCGCGGCGAACTACAATTATTACCTCAAACACATCCTCATGCTCCCGCTCGACGCGCAGGAGGTGGAGATGTTGGGCCGCACGGAGCTGGCGCGTTACCGCGCGCTCGAATCGCTCCTCCCCGATCCGTCCCTGGCGGATCCGAATCCGGCGCGCAGCAAGGAGGTCCCCCCGGATCAGGCGTCGTTTCTCAAAGCGTATGAAAGCCGCCAGCAGGAGATGATTAGCTTCCTGAAACAACATCGTCTCGTCACCGTCCCCGATTATCTGGGCCGCTTCGAGATCCGGCAGCTGCCCGAAGCGTTCAAGCCGACCAGTCCGGGCGGCTTCATGAATCCCCCCGGCCTTTACGATAAAGATCCGAGCGGGTTCTTTTTCATCCCGACCTACAATCCGCAGTCGAAGAATTTCTATATTCGCGCGGCGATCGAAGACCCTCGGCCGATCCTCGGGCACGAGGGCATTCCGGGCCATTTTATGCAGCTCTCGATCGCGAACCATCTGGCCAATGAGATTCGCCGCCAGCACGGGGACGGCGTGTTCGTCGAAGGTTGGGCGCTCTACGGCGAGGAGATGCTTCTGCGCACCGGGCTTTACCCGGAAAACTCCGCTTCGCATGGGCAAGTCCTTCGGCTCTCGCGCTATCGCTCCGCACGCATCGGCGTCGACGTGAACTTGCACACCGGCAAATGGACCTTCGAGCAGACCGTTAACTACTTCATGGAAGCGGGCGGGCTGGATCGGGAAGCGGCGGAAGGCGAAGCCGCCGGGGCGGCCTCGAGTCCCACCCAAAAGATCAGCTACATCGTCGGGAAATGGCAGATCATGAATCTGCTTGGACGGTATCGTGACAAATCTGGCGCGAACTACCGCCTGGGCCAATTCCACGACGACCTGATCAAGAACGGCAGCCTGCCGCTTTCGGTCGTCGAATGGATTTTGCTGGATGATGCGACGTCGGTGGAGCAGGTGATGCGGTAGGGTCCTGTCTGGTAGGGCGACGCTCTGCGGAGCCGCCATGGCAAGCGCTCAGCGGCTCGACAGAGTCTCGCCCTACCAAAAACAAAGGGCAGGCGCAGCGCGCTGTGCCGTCCCGCGCTACCCTTTGCCGTGCCCGCGCAAACAAATTCCGTCCTTATCATCGGCGGCGGGCCCGCCGGGTTGCGCGCCGCGGAGGTGGCACGCGCCGCCGGTGCTCGTGTCACCGCCTGCGACGCGCAGCGTTCCGTGGGCCGGAAATTTCTCATCGCGGGCCGGGGAGGACTGAACCTTACGCACGGCGAGCCGGTGGAAGACTTTCCGGCCCGCTATGTCGACGAACCGGATCGCTGGCGCGACTTGCTCCGCGAGTTCGGCCCGGACGATCTGCGCGCCTGGGCGGCGAAACTAGGCGTCGAGACCTACGTGGGCACAAGCGGGCGGGTTTTTCCGCGGGGACAAAAGGCCGCCGGCCTTTTGCGCGCATGGCTCAGACGCCTGCGCGCGAGCGGCGTGGAATTTCGCGCCGGTTCGCGCTTCATCGGTCTCGGACGCGGGCCTGACGGCTGGCGCGCCGAATTCCAGACTGTCGAGGGGATATTCTCGGTCACTGCCGGGGCGATTGTTCTCGCGCTCGGGGGCGCCTCGTGGCCGGAAACCGGATCGGACGGGACCTGGCCCGCGATTCTGGCCGCTCACGGGGTGGAGATCGCTCCGTGGGTTCCGGCAAACTGCGGATGGAACATCGACTGGCCCTCCGAACTGCTCTCCCGCGCGGAAGGATTGCCCCTCAAGAATCTCACGGTGCGCGCAGGCCACGAATCGGTCTCCGGCGAATTACTCATCACGCGCCACGGGCTGGAGGGCGGCGCGATTTATCGTCTGGGCCGCGCGCTTCGCTCCATGGAGACCCCGCGTTTGACGATCGATTTCAAACCTCAACTCACGGCTGCGGCGATGCGCGAACGCATCATGAATCTGTCCGGCGCGCCCGCCTGGTTCCAGGCATGGAAGCTGAGCCGGCCGGCGATTGCTTTGCTCGAAACGTTCTGTGGGGAAGAATGCAACGATCGCGAGCGCCTGATCGCGCAGGTGAAGAATTTCAGGCTCGCGCCGCGGAGTCCGCGGCCAATCGCAGAGGCAATTTCATCCGCGGGCGGCGTGCGCTGGGGCGAACTCGACGAAGGCCTGATGCTGCGCAAACTTCCGGGCGTTTTTGTGGCCGGCGAAATGATCGACTGGGAAGCCCCGACGGGCGGCTATCTCCTGCAAGGCTGTTTTGCCACCGGCACCCGCGCGGGGGGCGCTGCCGCCGTTAGGCAGGAAGAATCGTAACAATTGCGGGGAGGATGGGTCCCCCCCGAAGGCCCCATCAGGGCCTCCGGGGAGGCGATCCGGGGGAGCAGCCTCAAAAAGGTCCCGCATTCAAACCGGAGTCTGACTCCGATTCGGTTTGGAGATGCGGGAACATGGGGTCTTATGGATGACTACGAGTTCCGCCCTTCGAAGTTGGCACATTTCTCGGAAGCCTTGAATCCACCGGAGCGTTGTCGTGTGCGGTCCGGCTGCCGGTTTCGACTGTTTCACGTCCCATCGTATGATACGTCGCGATGAAGCGGGTATTTGGGATTGAGACGGAATACGGAATCACGATTCAGGGAGCAGAATCGGTCGATGTCGTGACGGAATCGATTGAGCTGGTGCGCTCCTACACCGGGCACGGCGCGCACATGAAATGGGACTATGGCCTGGAAGATCCTCATCGCGATGCTCGCGGTTTTCGCGCGGCGGAGTTGCTCCAGGACACGGATGAGTCGGCCTACTACGAGATCGATAAGAATCGGCCGCTCAGCTTTGAAGAAATCAAGAGCGACCTGGTTCTTTCAAATGGCGCGCGGTTTTACAACGACCATGCGCATCCGGAATATTCGACCCCGGAGTGCACGACCTTGCGGCAATTGGTCGCGCACGAGAAAGCCGGCGAGCGGATCCTGGCGGAATGCGCGCGCCGGAGAAATCTAAAACTGCCGCCCGGCCAGGAAGTGCGGTTGTATAAGAACAACACCGATTTCGTCGGGCACAGCTATGGGTGCCACGATAATTACCTGATGCGGCGCGATGTCCCGTGGGACCGGCTGGTCGCGGGCATCCTTCCCTTTCTGATTACCCGCCAAATTTTCGCGGGCGCCGGCAAAATGGGGATCGAAGGGGAAGGGGCGGCGGGGCAACCGGGCGTGTTTCAGATTTCGCAGCGGGCCGACTTCTTCAGCGTGCTCGTGAGCATAGATACGATGAACAAGCGCCCGCTCGTCAACACGCGCGATGAGCCGCATGCCGACGCGAACCTCTACCGCCGCTTTCACGTGATCATCGGGGATTCGAACATGAGCGAGTGGGCGACGGCGCTGAAGGCCGGCACCACCGCGCTCGTGCTCGATCTCATCGAGCGCGGCAAAGCGCCGCTGATCGAGATCGCGCAACCGATCAACGCCACCAAATCGATCAGCCGCGATCAGAATCATGATTGGATTCTGGAATTGAGCGACGGACGCAAGATTTCCGCGATCGATCTGCAGCGGCTTTATCTAAACGCCGCCCAGAAGGCGGTCTCTGACCAGACAGAAACGAACTGGCTGCTCCTGGAGTGGGAGACGGTGCTGAATGATCTCGAGCGGGATGTCACGTCGACGCGCGATCGCGTCGACTGGGTGGCGAAAAAGCTTCTGCTCGATGCATTTCGAGAAGAGGAAGAGCTTTCCTGGACTGATCCGTGGCTGCAATCGATCGATCTCGAGTACCACAACATCCTCCCGGAGGGCGGCTTGTTTTATGAGCTGCTGCGTCAGGGCTCGATGCGCAGCATCGTGACCGAGGAAGAAATCAAGAGTGCGATTTTCGCGCCGCCGGAAACAACACGCGCCTTTTTCCGAGGCCGGTCCGTGGCGAGATTCAACGACGCGATCACGTCGATCCAGTGGGATGAGATCGCGTTCGCGAAGGGCAACCGTTCCCACGTGGTCAGGCTGCCGGAACCGGCGGGCGATGCGCGTCTGGAAGCGCTGAATGAGTTAGTGAGCGAAGAAGGGGAGTTCGAGGAGTTTTTTTTAGCGCTCGCGAGCTATTAAGCTGTGTCATCCCGAGTCGCGCAGACGACGAGGGACCTCCCAGTCGGTCTCGCGTCACCCAAGATTCCAGCAGGACGTTCGTAAAGCCGCGCTCCGTGGATCGCGGAAGCGGATTTGCGTAATTTTTTCCGCGACTGTGAGGTCCCTCGCCGTCTGCGCGGCTCGGGATGACCAGCATGGAAAGCGAGCTACAATCGAGGCGCTCTTACGACCACGTGATCAAACGCAGCTCGTGCGTTTGCATCAGATGTGGATGGATCGGGACTACGCGAACGCTGAAGCCGTAGGCGCCGCTGTCGGATGCGGGCACCGAACCCTGGTAAACGTAATTCCCCTCGCCTTCCGCCGGGGAGCTTCCGTCAAGGACAGTGACGGAAGGATTTCGAATCCCGCCGTTATCGGCTTCGCCGTGGTAAGCCTCGACGCGAACGTGGCCCGGGACGACGGCGCCCAGATGAACTTTCGCGGAAATTTGGAGCGCCTCGCCCACCTGGATGTTCTGGCGATCGTCATTGCCGACCTGAACATCGAGGATGGCCACTTGCGGCCAATCTTTCCGCATCTGCGCTTTCCATTTGCTGAGCTCGGTCGCGGCGGCGCAGTCATCACGCGTGAATTCCTGGTGCTTTCTTGCCGCCGGCGTATAGAGGCGCTCGGTGTATTCCTTCACCATGCGGTGGGTGTTGAAAACCGGGGTGACGGTGCGGATCGATTCTCGCATGAGCTGCAACCAGGCCAGCGGCAGTTTGCCGTCCGGTTTCGCGTAATAGAGCGGGATGATCTGGTTTTCGAGCAGCTGGTAAAGGCTGCCGGCGTCGACCTCGCTTTGGAAGTCGACCGTGCCGCCGGCGATCTCCGCGCCAATGGCCCAGCCGTTGTTGCCGTTGTAACTTTCGCACCACCAGCCATCCAGGACGCTCAAATTCAAGCCGCCGTTGGGTGGCAATTTCATTCCACTCGTGCCGCTCGCTTCCAGCGGCCGGAGCGGATTGTTCAACCAGAGATCGACGCCTTGAACGAGGCGGCGCGCGATGTAGGTGTCGTAGTCCTCGACGAAAACCATCCGGTTCTCGAAGCCCCTTTCCCGGCTGAACTTGTAGACCTGCTGGATGAGCGCCTTGCCCCCTTCGTCCTGGGGATGCGATTTGCCGGCGAAGATGAATTGCACCGGCCGCGTCTCGTCGTTGAGCAACCGCTTCAGGCGCTCCTGATCGCTGAATAGCAGCGCGCCGCGCTTGTAGGTCGCGAAGCGCCGGGCGAAACCGATCGTCAGAATTTCCGGATCGAGAACGCGATTGACGCCGCGGATCGATTCGGGCGATTCGCCGGCGCGCTCGCGCGCCGCCCGGACGCGCTCCCGGACAAATTCGACCAGCCGCAGTTTCAATTTCTGGTGCGTTTCCCAAAGTTGCGCGTCGGGAATATCGGTGACGCGGCGCCAGAAATCGGGATCGGTCAGGTTCTCTTCCCAATCCCCCAGATACTTTTGATAGAGCGCGGAAAATTCGGGCGCCATCCAGGTCTTGGTATGAACGCCATTGGTGATGCTGGTGATCGGAACTTCGTGACCCGGCACGCCCGCCCAGACATCTTTCCAGAGCGACCGGCTCACCTCACCGTGCAGTTTGCTCACGCCGTTCGAATGCCGGCTGACGCGCAAAGCCAGGACCGTCATGCTGAAAGCACCCAGCGGATTCACACTGGTCTGACCCAGACGGAAGAACTCGTCGAACGGGACCTGCATTTGCGCGGCAAAGTCCCCGAAGTATTTCCGCATCATCTCCCGTGGAAAAGCGTCGTTGCCGGCGGGCACGGGCGTGTGGGTCGTGAAGACATTGGCGGCGGCGACCACCTGGAGGGCGGAATAGAAATCGAGTTTTTTCTCCGCGACATTCAGCCGAATGCGCTCGAGCGCGAGGAAGGCGGAATGGCCTTCGTTCATATGGAAAACTTCCGGCTCGATCCCAAGGGCCGCGAGCGTTTTCACGCCGCCTATGCCCAGGACAATCTCCTGCCGGATGCGCATTTCGAGGTCGCCGCCGTAAAGCTCGGCCGTGATGAGACGATCTTCCGCGGTGTTCTCCGCGATATCAGTATCGAGCAGGAAAAGGCTGATGCGCCCGACGTGCAGTTGCCAGATCTTCGCCCACACTTCCCGATCCAGCAGCCGGACCGAAACGAGCAAATTACTGTCGCCGCTCCGCACTTCCTTGATCGGCAGATGGTGAAAATTCTGATTCAGATTGACGGCGTGCTGGATGCCATCCTTGTCGATTTGCTGCTTGAAGTAGCCATGCCGGTAGAGCAATCCGATTGCGACGAAATTCAGGTCGAGATCGCTGGCTGATTTGCAATGGTCTCCGGCGAGAATGCCAAGGCCGCCGGAATAATTCGGAATCGATTCGTGGAAGCCGAACTCGGCCGAGAAATAGGCGACCGGCTTCCCGATCGCGCTGCCCTTGCCCGTCTTTCCGTAGGTGTCTTTCTGCTCGAGATATTGCCGAAAGGTTTCGTGCACTTCCTTGAGCTCGCGCAGAAAACTTTTGTCCTGCGCGACCTCGACGAGGCGGGCCTGGCGCGAGAGTTGGAGCATCCGGACGGGATTGTGGTTGGTGCGATTCCAAAGCTCCGGATCGAGATGACGAAAAAGGCGGCGGGCCGAGGGTTCCCAAGTCCACCACAAATTGAAAACCATTTCACGCAAAGGCTCGAGCGCGACCGGCAGCGTGGGGATCACATTATACGTGTGGTAGGTCGGCATGGAGCGTGTGCGGCCCTGGATAGAAAACGAAGCGTGAATCTGACAGGAAAAACTTTAGCATCAAGCGTTCCATGGGCCGGCCGAGCCACTCTTGCTCCTGCTCCTGATCCTGATCCTCATCCTCATCCTCATCTGCCGCGATTCTCTTGCTAACGCCGGCCTTCAGGCCGGTGGCATGACACCGCCCCACCGCTAAGCCGTTTCAACGGCTTTCGTCGGCGTGAGGAGCAAGCCAAGCATCAGGCCAGTCACCAGTCCACTCAGGTGCGCGGCCATGCTGATTTGCGGGGTGGAGAGATCGAACGCTGTCTGGAGAGCGACGATGACCAGAATGCTTTTCAAGCGACGTCCGGCGAGAGGCGCGTCCCGTTGGCGCAAAAGCAAGCCCGCCCAGACCCCGACCAGACCCAGGACACAACCGGAGGCGCCCACGAGTTGTTCGGCCCTGCTCAGGCCGACCACGCGCAAGGCCAGGACACCGACGCTCGAGCCCAATCCGGAGAGCAGATAACAAATGCCAAAACGAATCGACCCGAGCGCTTGCTCCAAGCCCGGTCCGATGACGGTGAGGGCATACAAATTGAAGATAAGATGCAACGGGCCGTAATGCAGGAAGAGCGAACTAAGGAGCCGCCAGTATTCGCCTTCAAAACGAACCCCCAGGAAATCGAGTGCGCCCAAACGATGCAAGGTAAAGGGATTGGTCGACCCACCCAGGGCCACCTCGGCAATGAACATCGCGATATTTAGCGCAATGATGACCAGCACCGCGGTGGTAGGCCGCGCTGTTCGCGGTCCGAAAACGCCCGTAGCTGGAGGATCGCTTTGCTCGATCCGCCGGAGCAGCGTGGCCGCCTCCAGCGAGAGGGGGGCCTGCGCGATTATTTCATTTGCCTGCTCGAGGCGATGCACCGCTTCGGCTCGGATCAAGGCATCGCCCGTCGTGGCCCGCAGCTTTTCCAGGCGCGCGCGGCCGGCAATTGTTTCGCCCGTCGCAAGCTCGCCAGTTGCAATCCAAAACTCGCTCATGTCGCGCGAAAGTTTGCGCAGCCGAGTTTCGAGGAGCTGCGAAAGCGCTTGAAGCCGGCCGCTAAATGCCAGCACCGACAGTAAGCTGACATCGTAAAGCCAGACGTGTTGCGGCGCGGAGCCAAGGTTTTGCGCGTTCCTGGTGAATTCGAGGAAAAGTTCGTCCCGGGCGCCGGTCTCGCCGAGCGCGCGCAGATAAAGAAGCTGCAAGGCAGGATCAGTCTGCTTGGTTTCAGGGGGCAATTGCCTCCGCAGCCAGGCCAGCAGACCGTTCCAATCGCCGCGGATTCGAAAAGATTGCGCAATCGCCTGGCGGCCGACCTTCGTGTTGCTGTTCTCCAGCGAGTCAAGGATTGCGAGGGAGGAAGGGAAATCTCCCCGCTGCGCCAGCTCCATCGCTCGCAGCAGCTCGGATTGCGCGCCCAGATCGCCGGCGGGATGCACGAAGCGGAGCGCACGCGTAAATCTTCGAGCGGAGGAATAGCGTTGCCGCCCCGCAAGCTCGGCTGCCTTGCGCAACCCGATCGCGGGCAGGAGCAGGAGAACAAGCCAGGCCCCGCCTCCGACAAATCCCGCAGTCTCAGGATTCGCCATCCAGGAAACGCCCGTGACGACCAGAACCGCGAAAGCCGCCAACCGCCAGCCCCGATTCAAACCGCGGCGCCGCCAGGTTTGCGCGAGCAGGATCAGCGGCGAGACGCACGCGATGAAGAGCAAGATATGGTTGAGGTCGATCACGGCCGGGGAGATGAGTGGGCGTTAATTGGCGTTACGTCAAACCTGAGGCAGGCTGTGAATAGTGAGATCTGGGGAGCGCACGCGCCCTCGCGTGCTGGTTTTGGCGCCCTCGCCAAAACACGCTTTGCCCGGTTCGATGAAGCAGAGAAAGTTCGCGATGGCGAGGGCGCCATCGCCAGCACGCGAGGCGCGTGCGCTCCCCAGATCACACACCAGTCATTATTCACTTTCAAAGAACGGCTGATTCGTTACACAAAATGGAGATATGATGATCAGCGCAACGCTCTATCTCGAGGTGATCTCCTCCTGGTGCTCATGGGCCCAGCCTACGTGGTCGGAGTTGCAAACGCGCTATGCCGGCCGGGTTGCGTTCGCCTGGAAGATAGCCTTGATGGATCCGTCGGGTCTGCCGGCGACCCGGGAGCAGGCCGAATGGTTTTACCAGCGCAGCGGCACGATGATGCGGTCGCCCTTCATGCTGAATTCAGGATGGTTCGAGCCCGGCTTAACCGAATATCTCGCGCCGAATCTGGTGGCGGAAGCCGCGCGGGACTTCGGCGCCACCGATGACCGTGTCTGGAGCGCGATCACCCGCGCCGCCTTGCGTGAGGGACAACGCGTTGGCCAATGGGAAATCGCCGCGGCGGTCGGAGCGCAGGCCGGAAAACTCGATCAGGTAAAATTGCTCGAACACGCCCGGTCTCCGGAAGTTGAAGCGCGCGCCCGAGCCAGCACGGCCGAGTTTCATGCCTTGAAAGTGACCCAGCGGCCAACCTTCGTGATCGAGAGCGAGATTGGCGATCGCGCGATTTTCTCCGGCATCGCCACGCTGCCGCCGCTCGTCGCCACCATCGATGCCATGCTCGACGATCTCGCGGCCTATGAATCGCACGCCGCGCATTTCGGCACGCCGCCTCCTTCGTAATCGTGCTCGTGCTCCCGCTCGTGATCGATTCTGTTTTCCCTTTCGAGGACAATCACGGGCACGAGCAGGTGACGATGATAGATTAACCTTGCTACAGAACGAATGTTGCTTACATCTTCCAGTCGGCCTGCGAAAAGCGCAGGCTCCGTCACCGCGATGTCCGCAGCCGTGGTGAGGCAGAAGTGTTTCGTTCGTCAGCGATGGCGTTCGAAAAGATGCGGTGAAATAAATACGGCGGGGCGGTTCACTTCCCGTTTCGCCGGCCAGGAGCTTTGATTTAATCTGCAACCACAAATACGTGTAAACGGCCGGATTCGCGCCCGAGAAGTCCGGGTCATCCTCGCATCCACTAGCGAACAACTTGGCGTCATGAAGCTTTCCGACGCCTTGCGCAAAGCTCAAAGCCTCGGCCTCGATCTGGTCGAGGTGGCCCCCACAGCCAACCCGCCAGTCTGCAAGATCGTCGATTTCGGG
>Ga0190265_10000177_pt1 | contig 60699 bp, 64 predicted proteins | sample Popmic124T_FD_133135 | JGI IMG/M metagenome (GOLD analysis project Ga0190265, IMG submission 133135) | Populus adjacent soil microbial communities from riparian zone of Indian Creek, Utah, USA - 124 T | ecosystem: Environmental > Terrestrial > Soil > Riparian zone | place: USA: Utah | collected... | reverse complement strand
CGCCAGCTCGCCCGCCTGTTCGGCGACCGCGGCGTGAAGATGATGCGCACGTCGCAGCTCAACGTCGGCGGCAACATGGACTTCTACAACATGCTCGAGCGCGAGCGGTTGGAGTCCAAGAAGATCTCAAAGACCAACGCGGTCACATCGATCATGGACCACGAGCTTCCGAAGGACGATGTCTACATCGGCCCGTCGGACTACGTGCCGTGGCTGACCGACCGCAAGTGGGCGCACATCCGCGTCGAGGGTCAGGCCTTCGGCGACGTGCCGCTCAACCTCGAGCTGAAGCTCGAGGTCTGGGACTCGCCGAACTCGGCGGGCATCGTGATCGACGCGACGCGCTGCTGCAAACTGGCCCTCAACAAGGGGATCGGCGGACCGCTCGAGGCGCCGTCGTCCTACCTGATGAAGTCGCCGCCGGTCCAGGTCCAGGACTCGGTCGCGCGCACGAACACCGAGCAGTTCATCGCCGAGAACGGCGGCGCACCGAAGCTTCCGGGCGACGTGCCGGTGAGCAGCGAGCCGGCTCAGTCCTAGGGCGGCCAAGCGGAGAAGCGCAGCCGGACCGGTCGTCCGGCTGCGCTCCGTCCTTAGCGGGAGCGAGGTCCGGCGAGCACCGTAGCTGGGGCTCACACGCCGCCCGCTTGCGTTCTGCACCTATCCTGCGTCGCGGTGGCTGACGAGCGGTTCGCGATAGCGCAGGTGACGCCGTATCCCTGGGAGCAGGGGCATGACGTCAACCGTTATGTCGAGCGCGTTTCGGCGGAGTTGCGCGACCGCGGCCACCGCGTCGTGATCGTCGCGCCGGCCGACTCGCGCAAGCTCGTGCGCGAGGGGCGGGCGCGGGTCAAGCGGATCGTCGCCGGCGACCAGGACGCGCTGTTCGACGGCGATGTGCTGGCGGTGGGACAGAGCCTGCCGTTCCGCAGGGGGCGCGCGGTCGCGTTGCCGATCGACGTGTCGCGAACACTCGAGGACCTGCTCGAGCACGCTGAGCTCGACTTCGTCCACGTCCACGAGCCGTTCGCGCCGAGCGCCGCATCGGCGGCGCTGCGCCATTCGCGGACGCTCAACGTCGGGACCTTCCACGGCACCACGGAGCGGTTCCTGTCGACGCAGGTAGCACGCCGCGCGGTGCAGCTGCTGTTCGGGCGGCTCGACGCGCGAACTGCGACGTCGGTGGCGACCCGCGACCTCTTGGACCGGTTCTTTCCAGGGCAGTACGCGGTCATGCCACCGGGAGCGGACCTAATCGCAGCGTCGAAGGGCGACGGCCCGACCGAGATCCTCTACTCGGCCGACGAGGACCGCGGCGCCCTGCGTGTGCTGCTGCGCGCGCTGCGCAAGCTGCCGGTGGAAGCAGACTGGACGGCGACGATCTGGCTGCGCGACCCGGCCGCTGTGGCGTCGCCACTGCAACTGCCGCGACGGCTGCGCGACCGCGTGCGCCTGGCCGGCCCCGCTGACGGGACCGAGGCCGAGCACCTCGCCCGCGCCGGCATCGTCGTCGCGGCCTCGACTGGCGTCGCTCCGTCATCGCAGCTGGTGTTGCGCGCGCTCGGCGCTGGGGCGGTTCCGGTCGTCTCGAACCTGCCGCAGTACGCGGAGCTGCTCGACGACGGCGAGCTCGGGCTGCTGTTCGACCCGCGCGACGCGATCGCGCTGGGCGCCCAGCTGGAGCGGCTGATCTCGGAGCCGAACCTGCTCGCGCAGTTCGCGGCGCGAATCGGGCGTGCGCGCGAGGGGCTGTCGTGGTCGCGCACGGTCGACGAGTTCGAAGCGCTCTACACGACCGCCGCCGCGCGCCGCCACGATCCGGTCGGCAAGCCGAACGTGCGCAAGCGGTTCGCCGAGCGCGACTTCGTCCACGTCGACCTGCACATGCACACCGACCACTCGAGCGACTGTGCGACGCCGGCGGCGACGCTGCTCGAAGCGGCCAAGGCAGCCGGGCTCGACAAGATCGCGATCACCGACCACAACGAGGTCTCGGGCGCGCACGAGGCACGGGCGCTCGCCGAGGAGATCGGCGGGATCGAGGTGATCGTCGCCGAGGAGGTCAAGACCGCCGACCAGGGCGAGGTGATTGGCCTATTCATCGAGGAGAAGATCCCAAAGGGGCTGACGCTGGAGCAGACGATCGCCGCCATCCGCGCGCAGGGCGGCCTCGTCTACGTGCCGCATCCGTTCGACCGGATGCACTCCGTCCCCGACTACGAGCACCTGCTCGCCGTCGTCGAGGACGTCGACGCGATCGAGGTCTTCAATCCGCGCGTCGCGTTCTCCACCTTCAACGAGGAGGCGGCCCGCTTCGCCGAGAAGTATCGGATCGTCGCGGGCGCCGGATCGGACAGCCATGTCGCGGCCGGACTGGGCTCGGTGAAGATCAGGATGCGCGACTTCAACGGCCCCGAGGAGTTCCTCGAGTCGCTGCGCGACGCGGACATCGTGCGCAAGAAGCAGTCGCTGCTCTACGTCCAGGCGCTGAAGTTCATCCAGACTCGCGCGACGCCTGAGGCGGCCCGTCGGCGGACCGCGAAGCCCGGCGCCGGCGCCACCCGAAAAGCAACGAACGATGCAGCCAAGAGGACAGAGCGGCCCTCCGTCTAATCCCTCGGTCGTGCCGGCGACCGACGACGAGATCCGCGAGAAGTACCTCGAGCGAGCGATCCGCGAGCTCAACCAGCTGACCCACGAGATCCAGGGCTGCAACCACTGCCCGCGCGGCAGCCTGATGCCGGTGCTCGGCTCCGGCCACCCGCAGGCCGACGTATTCATGCTGAAGTTCGCGCCGCGGCCGTCGGAGATCGAGGAGGGCGTCGCCTTCTATGGCCGCTCCGGCAGCGCGCTGATGAAGAGCTTCAAGCGGCTCGGCATCGACCCGCTCGCCGTCTACGGCACCGTCGTCGTCAAGTGCCCGGTCCACGACACCGACCTCGCCGCTCCGGAGTGCAAGGCGCGCGTGCTCGACGAGCTCGCCGTCGTCCAACCGCGGATCGTCGTCGTGATGGGCGAGGAGGCCTGCGAGGAACTGAACGCCCTCCAGGTGCCGCTCGCCGCCGAGGTCACCACCAACCCCGGCGAGATCCAGAAGCTGACCGCCAGCTGCGACGCCCTCTACGTACCCGACATCGACGCCTCACTCGACGACGAGCGCGCCAAGCGCGCCTTTTGGAGCGCCTTCCGCTCCCTCGGCGACTGGTACGCCGATTTCCCGCCGTACTAGTCGCGGCGGCGCAGCCAGGCCGCCACGTCAGCGGCGTTCTCCTGCGGCGGGAACACCGGATAGAACACCTTCTCGATCCGCCCGCCGACCGCCACCAAGGTCAGGTCAAGTGGGCGGCCGCACCATCGTCGGCAGGGATCGGCAGACCCGGCGGCAGGTGGCTGTAATCGGGAGTGGACGTCATCGACGTTGAGCGGGAGCTGGAGCGGGGTACCTTTGCAGGGAGAGTCGAGTCAGGAGGAGCCATGGCGAAGGTACTGGTGGTCGCGAACCAAACCGCCGAGTCGGACGACCTGCTCGCGGCGCTGCGTGAGCGCGCCGGACGGGGGAATTACGAGTTCACGGTGCTAATCCCCGCTACGCCGCACGGGGTCGCGTGGGCGGCCAACATGGCGTCAGACAAAGGGCACGAGGAGGCTGAGGAACATCGCGACGCGCTCGTCGAGCGGTTGCGCGCAGCGGGTCTGCCGGTCAAGGAGGCGATCATCGGCGACCCCGATCCGCTGGCGGCGATCACCGACGCCTGCAACCGCGACGACTACGACGAGCTGATCGTCTCGACGCTGCCGCACCACCTGTCGAAGTGGCTTCACCTCGACCTGCAGCGCAAGGCCGAGCACGCAACCGGGCTACCGGTCACGAGCGTCAACACGAAGGCGGCTTAGGGCTAGGGGCCGAGCTCGGCGCGCAGGGCGCGGAGCTCGCCGCTCAGCTCGGCGACCTGGCGCTCGAGACTGTCGACGCGCTCCTCGAGCGGTGAGGAAGTCGACGGCTCAGCGGCAGACTGTGCGTACTCCGGTACACGAACCGGCTCGGGGGCGGCCGCCGGGGCCTCGTCGTCCCCACCGCCGTCGAGCAACTGCACGTAGCGCTGCTCCTTCTGACCGGGACGGCGCGGCAAGCGGACGGCCAGCTCGCGATCGATCAGCCGCAGGAGCGTGTCCTCAACCGCGGCGAGGTCGGCGAACGGGTGCAGGCGGTCGGTCCGCTGCTTCAGCTCGCCGGGCGTCTGCGGCCCGCGCAGCATCAGGACCGCCAGCATCGAAAGCTCGTCGTCGGCCAGCCCGAGCGCCTCATCGAAGAGATGGCGGTACTTGCGCGAGCGGCTGCCGGCGCCGCTAGCGAGCCGGGTCCAGCCACGACGGCCGAGCCGCTCCAGCGCGTCGAGCACCGTGTGGTCGTCGTACTCGACGACCGGGTCGCGGTTCGTCGCCTGGTTGCAGGCCAGCCGCAGCGAGTTGACGCTCAGCGGATAGACGTCCGGCGTCGTCCGCCGCTTCTCGATCAGTGCCCCGAGCACGCGCAGCTCAGGCGCGTCAGGCGGATTCGGTCCTGGGTAGTAGGCGCTCATCGACACGCGCAATCTAACCCGCGGTCGCGGTAGACGAGCCAGTTGTCACGCAACCCCCGGATCGGTCAGCGCAGCGACATCCTCCAAGTCGATGCTGCGTCCACGGGCGAGCTTCATTCGGATTAGGTCGTCGAGACTCACCACAGGAATCTCGACCTCGCCGAGGCGGATTCGCAGCGCGCGTTCGCTGAGCTGGTGGAACGGAGCGCCGTCCGGAACCTCAGGCATCACATCGATGTCCCCGTCGCGGGTCGCGAACTGCCAGATCGTTGCCCGCGGCAGCATGCTCGCATCGATCGCGATGCCCTCACTACCAGGGTTCAGAACCCGCGCGTCAAGCGACCGCAGGGCTGTAGCCAGCCGTTCGAGGTTGGCCGGGTCGGGTGCAGGGATCAGATCGACGTCGTTGGTCATCCGCACATGGCCATGGGTTTGCACAGCGATGCCGCCGATCAAGACGTAGTCGACGCCACCCTCGGCCAGCGAACGGAAGATGCGCTCGGCATCGAGCGGCTCACGCTTCCCCACGAGACTCCCGCCCAGCCTGCGCGAAGCGTCCTGCCATTCGATTCCACGAGACCGCCAGCGCGAGGCGATCCTCCGGCGACCGTTCGGCATTGACTTGGCGGTGAAGAGTGTCGTAGCGGCGTTCTAGGGGCGCGCCTTCCAACTCGAGACGCTCACCCATCGCATTGAGCAGCAGCTCGAGGGTCTCCACCGTCGGGGAGATCTCACCCCGCTCGAGCCGGCTGATCGCGGACTGGCGTGTGCCCGCGCGACGGGCAAGGCGCTGCTGGCTCAGCCCGCGACGGCGGCGTGTCGCCCGTATCAGCTCGCCCGGTGTCATGCAGACGATTTTATCACTTATAAGTGATTACATTTAGGGCTTGCGCAGCAGCGCCACGGACTCGATGTGCGGAGTCTGGGGGAACATGTCGACTGGGCGGACGGTGACTAGCTCGTAACCGGCGTCGACCATCTGGCGGGCATTGGGGGCGAGCGTGGTCGGGTTGCAGGAGACGTAGACGATCGTCGGGGCGCCGACCTCGAGCACGCGGCGGACGACCTTCTGCGACAGGCCGGCGCGCGGCGGGTCGATGACGACGACGTCGGCGGTGCCCTCCTCCTCGATCAACGGGCGCATCGCGGTGCGGATGTCGCCGGCGTAGAAGCGGGCGTTGTCGATCCCGTTGAGCTCGGCGTTGGCGATCGCGTCGGCAACGGCCTCCTCGACGATCTCGACGCCGATCACCTCGCGCGCCTCGAGCGACAGCGCGATCCCGATCGTGCCGATGCCGCAGTAGAGGTCGAAGACGCGCTGGCGGCCGGTCAGTCCGGCTAGCTCGGTCGCGATCCCGTAGAGCTGCTCGGCCATCTCGGTGTTGGTCTGGAAGAAGGCCTCCGGCGAGATGCCGAAGCGGAGCTTGTTGCCGCCGACCTCGAGCTCCTCGAACAGCTTCTTCTGACCCTTGATCAGTGAAGTCTCGCCGCCGAGGGTCGTCTCACCGAGACCCTCGATGTTGGTCGTCAGGAAGCTGTCCGCCGGGACCGAGGCCGCGAGGACGTCGGTCTCGAGCTCCTTGCGGCGGGTGACCAGGCGTGCCTGCAACTCGCCGGTGCGGCGGCCGTCGCGGATCACGAGGTTGCGCAGCACGCCCGACTGGTCGCGACGGTCGTAGGGCGGAATCTCCTGTTCGCGGCACCAGTCGGCGATCGCGTTGCGCAGCTCGTCGACCCGCTCGGAGGCGAGCACGTCGACGGTCAGCTCGTCGATCACGTCCCAGCGGCCGGCGCGGTGGGAGCCGAGCACCATCCGGCCGTCCTCGTTCGTGCCGAACGAGTACTCGACCTTGTTGCGGTAGCGCAGCTGCTCGACGGCCGGAACGATCGGCTCGACCGGCGGCGCCTCGAAGCCACCGAGCCGCTCGAGCGCCTCGATCACCTGGGCCTGCTTGACCTCGAGCTGGCGCTCATAAGGCAGCACCTGCCACGGCGCGCCCGAGTGCGGGACCGCCGGCGTGATGCGATCCGGCGTCGGCTCGATCAGCTCGACCACGGTCGCCTCGGCGTAGGAGCGCTTCGACTTGCCGACCCGCGCGCGTACGCGGTCGCCCGGCAACGCGCCGCGGACGAAGACGACGAAGCCGTCGGAACGGCCGACGCCAGCGCCGCCGTAGGCGAGCGACTCGATCGTCACCTCGAGCTCCTCGTCGCGTTTCGGTCGCGGCCGGCGCGCGGCTGGAGTGGAAGGGGTCTCCGACACGACCAACTACTTGAGCCGCTGGTCGATCGCGCGCAGAACCGTCTTGCGGTTGGCGTGGCGCTTCTCGTGGTCGCTGACCTTGCGCAGGTCGGCGGGCGCCAGTCCGTCGAGCCGCGCCTGAACCTGGGCGGCGGTCAGGTCCTCGTAGCCGGCGATCGGGAAGCTCGCGCCCATGCCAGCGGCGCGGCGCGCCTTGTCGGTGGCCTTCGCGCGCGCCTTGTCCGCCTTGGTCGACACGAGGTCCTCGAGATCGCCGAGCACGTCGTTGGTCTGGCGCCGGCCGCGTTCGATCAGGCTGGCGACGAGGTCCTGGGCGTCATCGGCGGTGACTCGGCCACGGCTGACGGCGTCGTTGAGCGCGTCCTCGATCCGCTCACGCGTGAGCATCACCATTCCGAGCGGATCGATCAGACCGTGAAGCGCCTCGCGCAGGTCGGCGACGCCGCCGGTCGCGGCCTTCTTCGACGTGCCACTCGTCTTGCGTCCCGTCGCGCCGTCGCGCCCTTGATCCGCCATCTGGAACTGCCTCCTGGTCGAGTCGTTCTCCTCCAGTCCGCCAGGACTATCGCAGGCCGAACGAGGCGACGACAGGGGCGTGGTCGGACAGCCTGATCGCCAGCCCACCGGGGCCGGCGACCTCTCGTTCGGCGGCTGGAAGCGGCGCAGGCGGCGCAACGACGTCGAACGACCGGGCGAGCAGGTGGTCGATCGCGCGCGGACCGGTCGGCGAGGCGAGCGTGAAGCGATCGCGCAGCTCGTCGAATGTCGCGCGGTGGTCGTTTAGACGCAGGTTGAGATCGCCGCCGAAGACGAGCGGATCGCCAGCGGCCCACTCGGTCGCCAGCTGGGCGGCATGCAGGGCCTCCGCCCTTCCCTGGCCGGTGCTCGGCACCGACAGGTGCATGCAGGCGACGACGAGCTGGCGACCGTCCGCCAGCTCCAGCCGCGTCATCGCCAGGCGCCGTCGCTCGGGCCGCGTCGCGAGTGTCTCCGCTCGCGTCGCGACGATCCGCGCCGGCGGCCGGACGAGCAGGATGTTCGAGCCACCCTCGTTCGAGCCGATCAGGTCGGGGTTCCACACCGCGAACCGTGCGCGCAGCAACGCAAGCGAGTTACGCGAGGTGAGGTCGCGGACGCCCTCGGCGCCGGTTGCATGCTCTAGACCGGCCAGCCAGCGTGGTGGGGCCTCCTGCAGCAGCGCGACGTCCCACGCCCAGGCGGCGAGACGCGCAGCGAACTCCGCGTGCAGCGGTCTGTTGACTTGGACGTGCGTGGCGTCGCGCTCGGCGCGACGCGTCAGCTTCGAGCGCCAGGTCAGCAGCTCGCGATTCGGTGGGAAGTCCCGCCCATGGAAGAGGTTCCAGGTAAGAAGCCGCAATACGATGCCGGGGTGACTCGTCATTTCCTGACCGGCGCCGAGCTTACGCGCGGCGAGCTGATCGCACTGATCGACCGCGCCGCCGCGCTGAAGGCCAACCGCCTGGCGTCGGACGTACTCGCCGGCAAGAGCGTCGCGCTGGTCTTCGAGGCGCCGTCGACTCGGACGCGGGTCTCGTTCGAGGTCGGCGTCTCCGAGCTCGGAGGTACGCCGGTCGTACTGCGCGGCGACGAACTGCAGCTGTCGCGCGGCGAGTCGCCACGCGACACGGCGATGGTCCTGTCGCGCTTCGTCCACGCAATCGGAATCCGCACCGGCGACCACGCGCCGCTCGAGGAGCTCGCGGAGTACGGGTCGGTGCCGGTCGTGAACATGCTCACGCGCGACCACCATCCCTGCCAGGCGCTCGCCGACCTGCTGACGCTGCAAGAGCGCTTCGGGACGCTCGACGGGCTGCGGCTCGCCTACGTCGGCGACGGCAACAACGTTGCGGCGTCGCTGATGGTGCTCGGCGCGAAGTCCGGCGTCGACGTCGTCGTCGCCAGCCCTGCCGATCTCGCGCCGACGACCGCCGCAGTCGAGCTGGCACAGGCGGGCGCCGAGGGGTCCGGCCGCGCAACAGTCGTCACCGATCCCCAGGAGGCTGCCACCGGCGCGCATGCGGTCTACACCGACGTCTGGGTCAGCATGGGCGACGACGCGAGCGAGGCCGCCTCGCGGCGTGCAGCGCTCGAGCCCTACCGGATCGACGCTGCGCTACTGACCGCCGCGCGCGACGATGCGATCGCACTGCACTGTCTGCCTGCCCACCCCGGCGAGGAGATAACCGCCGAGGTGCTCTACGGGCCGCGTTCCGCCGTCTGGGACCAGGCCGAGAACCGCCTGCACGCCCAGAAGGCGCTGCTCGAGCTGCTGATCTGACGCAAGCGGCCAGCCGCAGTACGCTGGTTCGCACCCGTTCAGAGGAGGTCCGGTATGAAGCAGTTCCTTGCAGCGATCAGCGCCTGTCTAGTCCTCGGCCTATTAGCCGTCGGCTGTGGCGACGACGACAGCGACTCGGGCGACAGCGGCAGCGCGACGACCGCCGAGCAGACCGCCACGACCGAGAAGCAGGCCTCCGGCGGAGCGGCAGCCGGCAAGCAAGTCGCGGTCGAGATCGTCGACATCGACTTCGACCCGAAGGACGCGACCGTCAAGAACGGCGTGACCGTCAAGTGGACGAACACCGGCAAGCTGCCGCACACGGTCACCAAGGAGGAGGGCCCGGGACCGGCCTTCGACTCGGGCACGCTGCAGCCCGGCGACACCTACGAGGAGACCTTCACCACTCCCGGTGAGATCGCCTACCACTGCACGATCCATTCAGGCCAAGACGGCTCGATTACCGTCCAATAGCTAGCGCCGCAGCCCGAAGCCGCGGAGAAGCATCAGCGCCTGCTCCCCCCAGCCGCCGCGGGCGGGGAGCAGGCCGAGCTGAGTCGCGGCGTCGTAGAGGTCGAAGAAGCCGCGAGCGCGGCGGACGCGACCGTCGGTCAGCTCGAGGTAGTGCAGGCCGTGCAGCGTGACGAAGCGGTCGGTGGCTGGCAGCATCGCGAGCGGGCCGCGGTTGGTGCCGATCAGCTTCCAGGGAACGCAGGCGTAGTCGCCGCGGCCGAGCGGCGGGGCGGTCTGCTCGATGCGAGCGTCCGGGAACGCGGCACGCAGCTTGGCGGCATGGGCCTCGAGCTCGACCAAGCCGGCCAGCGGCTGCGCGGCGAGCGGATCCTCGTAGGTCAGCTCGGCGCTGCAGCAGGCAGCGAAACCGCCTTCCGCCGTCCAGGCCGCTGTCCAGTCCGCGGCAAGCCGGTCGAGCGCGGTCTGCTCAGGCAGGTTCTCGGAGCTCACCCGAGCTCCGCCACGCCTTCCACGGGGCTCGACGCCTCGCCGTAGAGCCGGCGCGGGATACGACCGGCGTGACGGGCCGCGTAACCGGCCTCGACCGCCTTGCGCATCGCGGTCGCCATCGCGGCCGGGTCCTTGGCGCGCGAGACGGCGCTGGCGAGCAGCACCGCGTCGCAGCCGGCCTCCATCGCGAGCGCGGCGTCGGAGGCCGTGCCGATTCCCGCGTCGAGAATCACCGGGACGCGTGCGGACTCGACGATCAGGCGCAGGTTGTAGGGGTTGGCGATGCCCATGCCGCTGCCGATCGGCGATCCGAGCGGCATCACCGCCGCGCAGCCGGCGTCCTCGAGCCGGCGGGCGAGAATCGGGTCGTCGCTGGTGTAGGGCAGGACGGTGAAGCCGTTGGCGACGAGCTCCTCGGCCGCGGCGAGCAACTCAGCGGGATCGGGCAGCAGCGTCTTGTCGTCGCCGATCACCTCGAGCTTGACCCAATCGGTCTCGAGCGCCTCGCGGGCGAGCTTGGCCGTCGTAACGGCGTCGCGGGCAGTGAAGCATCCAGCGGTGTTCGGCAGCACGAAGCAACCACAGTCGTCGAGCACCTCGAGGATCGAACCGCGCGATGCGGGGTCGACGCGGCGCAGCGCGACGGTCGCCATCTTGGCACCGGACGCGCGCACGGCGTCGCGCATCGAATCGAGGCTGCGGAAGCCGCCGGTGCCGATGATCAGGCGCGAGTCAAAGGTGCGGTCTGCGATCTCCAAAGCGCTCACCGGCTCATCCTCCCTGAACCGCCTGCAGAACCTCGACGCGGTCCTCCGGCGTCAAGGCGTGCGATGCCCACGTGCTGCGCGGGACGACCTCGCCGTCGACGGCAGCGGCGACCCCGCGGCCGTCGGCGGGGGCGCCAACTGCTTCGACCGCGTCGGCGACCGTGGCGCCCGTCGGCAGTTCGCGCGGCTCACCGTTGAGCGTCACCGTCACCGTCATGCGTGCACCCCACCGTGGAAGCGATCGACGGCAAACGCGCGGAAGGCAGCGGGCAGCTCGCCATCGGCGAGCAGCGCAGCGATCGCGCGACCAGTCGACGGCGCGAGCATCACGCCGTTGCGATGGTGGCCGGTCGCCCACAGCAGCCCTTCGATGTCGCCGGAGCCAACGGCGGGAGCGTTGTCCGGCGTGCCGGGCCGGAGACCCGCACGGGCCGAGACCAGCTCGAGCTCGCCGGCGTCGGGCAGCACCTCCCAAGCGGCCTCGAGCAGACGGTGCACCCCGTCGGCGGTGATCGCAGTGTCGAAGCCCTGCTCCTCCTGAGTCGCGCCGAGCACGACGCGTCCGTCGGAACGCGTGACGATGTAGCAACGCGGCGTGCGCACGATGTGCCGCGCTGGCGGACGGTAGCCACGACGCACCCGCAACTCGAGCAGCTGGCCCTTGACCGGACGGATCGGCGGCGCCGAAGCCTCGGTCGCCAGGGCGCCTTCCGCGCTCCAGGCGCCGGCGGCCACGAGCACCGCCGCCGCGGGAATCGTCTGGCGCTCGTCGAGGCCCGTGACGCGCAGCTGATCCGGATCGGGGTCGCCGTCGACGGGAACGACCTCTACTCCACCGACACGACCACCAGCCGTATCGAGACCCGTGACCTCAAGGCCGGTGCGCAGCTCGCCCCCGGCCGCCTTGAACGCAAACGCAAGCGCGCGGACCACCGCGGCCGGATCGACCTGGCCGTCCTGCGGCGCGTAGATCGCCCCGCCGATCCGCGGCGACAGCGCCGGCTCGAGCTCGCGTGCGACGCGCGGCGACAGCCACTCAGCGTCGAGTCCCAGCTCGACCTGGAAGGCATGCAGCCGGCGCAGCTCCTCGGTGTCATCGCGGTCAGCGGCGACGACTAGTGCGCCGCAGTCGGCGTAGCCGGTCGGCAGCGCCGTCAGCTCCTCGAGCTCGGCGGCGAACGCCGGCCACTGGGCGCGCGCCTCGAGGTTGAGCGCGAGCAGCGGCTGCTCGCCAAAGGTCGCCTCGGTTACCGGGGCGAGCATTCCAGCAGCGACGCCCGACGCGCCGGCGCCGGGCTGCTCGCGCTCCACCACCAGCACGGACATCCCGGCCTGGGCGCAACGCCAAGCGCAGCTGAGGCCGATCGCCCCGGCGCCGACCACGATGAGGTCGTAAGCGCGTTCCATCGCCTACAAGGTACCCCTGTGCCGCTTCGCTCCTCTGCGAGGATGGCGAGAATGAGGACGGCAGCGGAACGGTGCGAGCGCCTCGGCGAAGCGCGCCTCTACCTCGTCGCCGACGGCGGTATGGATGACGGCGCGCTCGACGCCGCGCTGTCCGGGGGCGTCGACATGGTCCAGCTGCGCGATCCCGAGCTCGACGACGACGCGCTGCTGGAGCGCGCCGCCGTGTGGCGCAAGCTCTGTGACATCCACGGCGCACTGCTCTGGGTCAATGATCGGCCGGACCTTGCGCTGCGTGCCGGCGCCGACGGCGTCCACGTCGGTCAGAACGACATGTCGATCGCCGAGGCGCGCGACGCTGGCGGCCCCGAGCTGCTGGTCGGGCTGTCGACACACACTCCGGCGCAGCTCGAGGCCGGCATCGAAGCCGACGCCGACCAGCTCAGCGTCGGCCCGGTCTGGGAGACGCCGACCAAGCCCGGCCGCCCGGCGACCGGCCTGGAGTACGTCCGTGCCGCCGCCGCTCTGCGGCCTCCGCAGCCCTGGTTCGCGATCGGCGGAATCGATGGCGGCAACGTCGACGACGTAGCAGCCGCCGGTGCCGAGCGGGTGGTTGTAGTGCGAGCGATCAGCGAAGCCGCCGACCCTGCAGCGGCTGCCGCGTTTCTGCGCGCTGGACTCGAGGAGGCGAGCATTGGCTCAGCGCAGTAGTCGCAAGCGACGCAAGCAGCGCCAGCGCGCCGCCACAGCGGAGGATCGCTCGGCTGGAGACGGCGTGGCGACAACACAGGAGAGCGACCAGGATCGGATGGCGCGCGGCTACGCCCGCGGGCGCGCCAAGGACGAGGCCGCGCGAGCTGCGCTGAAGCCGCTGGGTCAGGACGAGCGACCGCTGCCCGTGACAATCGCCGCGGTGCTCTCTTTCGCGCTCGGCGCGGCGAACCTCATCTCCTACGTCGCGGGCGTCGAGGTCCAGGGCGAGCGGCCGGCACTGGTCGGGATCGCCGTCTACTCCGGCCTGATGTTCCTCGTCGCCTACGGCTGCTGGCGGATGCGCTACTGGGGCGTACTCGGCATGGAGGCGGTGCTCGCACTCGCGCTGGTGATCTTCGGCGTGCTGCTGACCCGCGCCGAGAGCGTCGTCGCCCTGCTGATCGCGTTCGCGGTGATCGGCGGCGCCGGAACGCTGTTCTGGAAGCTCGTCAAGGTGATGGCGCGCATCCAAATGCCAGAGCGCCCTGGCGCTGACCGCTGAGCAGGCTTGGATAGTCTGCTTCGCCATGCCTGACTCCTCCTACGACTGCATCGTCATCGGCTCCGGTCCGGGCGGCTACGTCGCCGCGATCCGCGCTGCTCAGCTCGGCATGAAGACCGCCGTGGTCGAGCGCGCCGACACCGTCGGTGGCCGCTGCCTCAACGAGGCCTGCATCCCGGCGAAGGCCGTCCTACGCGTCGCCGACGCCTACAAGGAGGTCGCCGGCGCGGGCAGCTTCGGCATCACGACCGGCGAGGTCAGCTTCGACTTCGCGGGCGCGGCCGGCCACCGCGACAAGGTGATCAAGACGATGGTCGGCGGCGTCGGGATGCTGTTCGAAAAGAACAAGATCGAGGTCATCAAAGGCCACGGCTCGCTGACCGAGGACGGCAACGTCAAGGTCGGCGGCTCGTTCGACGGCCAGGAGATCGAGGCCGGCAAGGTCGTCCTTGCCACGGGCACGATCGCCAAGCCGCTGCTCGGCCTGCAGTTCGGGGGCCGGATCGTTGACACCGCCGGCATGTGGCTGACCGACTCGCAGCCGAAGCGACTCGCCGTGATCGGCGCCGGCGCTTCGGGCACCGAGGTCGCGTCGGCGTTCGGCCGGCTCGGCACCGAGGTGACGCTGATCGAGGCGCTCGACCAGATCCTGCCACTCGAGGACAAGGACGCGGCGCGGGCCTGCGCGCGTGAGATCGCAAAGCAGAACGTGAAGATCGTGACCGGCGCCAACGTCGAGTCCGCCGAGGACACCGGCGATGCGGTCAAGATGACGATCAACGGCGAGCAGCAAGAGTTCGACCTGCTCTGCATCGCCGCCGGCCGCGGCACCGACATCGAGGGGCTCGGCCTCGACGAGGCCGGCGTCAAGACCGACGAGCGCGGCCTGATCGTGGTCGACGGCGCGCTTCGCACCTCGAAGGAGAACGTCTACGCGATCGGCGACCTGGTGCCGGGTCCGGCACTCGCCCACAAGGCCTCGGACGAGGGGATCATCGCCGTCGAGGACGCGGCCGGCCTGCCGACCCACCCGATCGACTACGACTACGTCCCACGCGTGACCTTCTGCTCGCCGCAGGTGGCGAGCTTCGGCCTGACCGAGGCCCAGGCCAAGGAGGCGGGCCACGACGTCGTCGTCGGCAAGATCCCGATGGGCGCGGTCGGCGCGCCAACCGTCTACGGCGACCGCACCGGCCTCGTCAAGATCGTCGGCGACAAGCGCTACGGCGAGATCCTCGGCGCTCACATCGTCAGCGCGAAGGCAGCCGAGCTGATCGAGGAGCTGGTGATCGCCCGCGACCTCGAGGGCGGTTACCCGGAGCTCGCCCGCTCGATCCATCCGCACCCCGCGTTCGCCGAGGCGATCCTCGAGGCGGCGCGCGCGACGGACGGCTGGTTGATTCACGGGTAGCGGTTTAGGGGGGCGGTTCGCCCCTAGGCGTCCCTTGGTGGGAAGTGCATCCCACCGAAGGAGTCGCCGTGCCCCGTCTTGCTCGCTTTGCCCTTGGTCTCACCGCCGCGCTCGCACTGAACTGCTTCGCGGCCGCGCCTCCAGCCTCCGCTGGTACCTACACAGTCCGCCAGTGCGACTGGGCAGCCGGCAACGGCCACCATGACTTCGTATGGCAGTCGTCGGGCGTGCCGACGGTCGACCAGTACGCCGGTAGCGGCTGTGGCGAGTTCGGGCTGGCGGCGCGCAACGGCGGTGGCGGGACGCACCGAACCTACCCGTCCGGCGCTTACGGCGGCTGGTTCGCCTACGCCCCGAGCGGCACCGTCTTCACCAGCTTCTCGGGAGCCTTCGGAGCACTCGAGGGCTGCTGCGTCAGCGGCATGACGAGCTACGCCGAGGCGACTCAGCAGCCGGATGGCCAGGGCGGGCGCAGCTACCTGTTCCAGGGCCACCTGGGCAACGGGACCTGGGGCGCGCCCACCGGCCTGACCGGTCCGGTCGGGCGTAGCTGGAGCGCGGCGGCGGCGGGCTTCGAGGCGCGCCGCGTCGGCTTCCACCTGCGCTGCGGCCCGGGCTTCTCGTGCTCGCAGGGAACCGCCGGCGACCTCCGCCTGCGCGGCCGCTCGTTCGACTTCACGCTGCGCGACGACGCACCGCCGACGATCGGCGACGCGGGCGGCTCGCTGTTCCACGGCGGCTGGCTGAGCGGGGCGCGCACACTGTCGTTCCCCGCGCACGACACCGGCGGTGGCCTGAGCGGAGTCGAGGCGGCGTTCGACGATGGGACGCTGCTCCAGTCGCCGTCGAGCTGCACCGTCGCGGGCGGTCGCTATGCCCGCTTGCAGCCGTGCCCGACGGGACGGGCCGGAGAGTGGGCGGTCGACAGCGCGCGGCTGCCGGACGGCGTCCGCGGTCTGGAGCTGCGCGCCACCGACGTCGGCGGCGCGACCGCGCGCAAGACCTACGCGGTCAGCGTCGACAACCACGCGCCGGCGTCGACGCGCGATGTCGCCGTCGCGGGTGGCGACGGCTGGCGACGGGCCAACGGCTTCGAGCTGAGCTGGGCGAATCCCGGCGGTCAACACGCGCCGATCGTCCGCGCGCGCTGGCGAGCGTGCGCCGTGGGCGCGCTCGCCGCGGCAGGCTGTATCGACGGCGACCGCGCCGCTACCGGCGTGACGGCGTCGGGACCGATCGCGTTGCCGACGCCTGGCGAGTGGGACATCCGGATCTGGCTCGAGGATGCTGCCGGCAACGCCGACCCGGAGACCGGCTCGTCGCCGCGCCGCCTGCGCTACGACCCTGACCCGCCGGCCCTGCGCTTCCTGCCTGCGCACCCCGCGACGCCGGAGCGATTCGACGTCGCCGTCCACGACCTGTCGGGCGTGGCGGGTGGGTCGATCGAGCTGCGCCGCTACGGGTCCGACAACTGGATCGCGCTGACGACCGAACGCCACGGCGACCAGCTGGTCGCGGTGCTCGACGACAGCCGCCGCGCGTCGGGCGGAGTATTCGACCTGCGTGCACGGGCCGTCGACGCCGCCGGCAACGAGGCGATCGTCTACGGCGGCGGCCGGACCCTGCCCGAACAGCCGTCCACCGCTCCGGTGCGGCCGAAGCCGCGACCCCGAGCGAAGGCAACGATCGTGGTGCGTGCAGCCGCGAAACGCCCACGAGCAGGCAAGCGACAGATGCGCCGCTGGGGCCGGGGCGTGCACCGGCTCTCGATCGCGGGCGGACGGCCGCTGCTGCTCCAAGGCCGTATCGGCCAACCGGTCCCACGTCACGGCAAACTGATCGAGGTCCAAGCCCACTTCCGTGGCCGCTGGCGGACGATCTCCGCAGTCCGTGCGCGACGCGATGGGCGCTGGCGGTTCCGCTACGTCTTCCGCACGACAAGTCTGCGGACCAGTTACCGGATGCGAGCACGGGTCCCAGTCGAGGCCGGCTACCCGTTCGCGGCCGGTGCGTCGCGCCCGGTCCGCGTTACGGTGCTGCCCGGATGACCGACGACCGCCCCGTCTTCTACTACGACCTCGGCTCCCCCTACGCGTGGCTGGCCGCCGAGCGGATCCACGAGCTGATGCCGGTGACTCCGGTCTGGCAGCCGATCCTGCTCGGTGGGATCTGGCAGCACACCGGCGGCGGGTCGTGGTCGCTGACCGACGCGCGGGACGAGGGGATCGCGGAGGTCGAGCGGCGGGCGCGCAAGTACGCGTTGATGGACGCTCGATGGCCGGAGGGCTGGCCGAACAACTCGCTGCTGGCAATGCGCGCCGCGACCTTCGCCCAGCAGGCCGGGCGCGCGGTCGCGTTCTCGCTGGCGGCGTTTCGCCAGGCCTTCTGCGCCGGGCGCGACCTCTCGGATCTAGACAACGTGCTGATCGCGGCGGCGGCCTGCGAGCTGCATCCGAACGCCGTCACTAAGGGCATCGAGAGCAAGTCGGTCAAGGATCGTCTGCGGGCGGCGACGGAAGAGGCCGCTGCGCGTGGTGTTACCGGAGTCCCGACAGTCGCCGTTGGCGACGAGCTGTTCTGGGGCGACGACCAGCTCGAAGCGGCTGCCGCTGCCGCCTCCGCGCGCTACGACACGCCCTCCTAGCGCCTGCCCGTTGCATCGGACGCGCATTGGCTCTTAGTATTCGCCGCCATGCGTACTCGATACCTGATCGCCTGCGGCCTGGCCGCCCTGTCATTGACCGTCGTCACCGGGTGCGGTGACGAGACCGAGACCGCGACCTTCACCGTCGAGGCACCGCCAGCCGGCAGCGACGAGTCGGCCGCCGCGGAGGAGCCGGTCAGCTCCGGCAAGAAGCCGAAGGTGACCGTGCCCGACGGCGCGCCGCCGAAGAAGCTCGAGACGCGAGACATCAAGGAGGGCAGCGGCAAGGCCGCCAAGGCGGGCGACAATGTGACGATGGACTACGTCGGGGTCTCTTACTCGACGAAGAAGGAGTTCGACAGCTCATTCACATCGGGCCAGCCGATCGACGTCGCGCTCGGTCAGGGCCAGGTGATCGCCGGCTGGGACGAGGGGATCGTCGGCATGAAGGTCGGCGGACGGCGCGAGCTGATCATCCCGCCCGACAAGGCCTACGGCGCCCAGGGACGCCCGCCGAGCATCAAGCCGAACGAGACGCTCGTCTTCGTAGTTGATCTCCTAGCGGTTAACTAGCGACAGAGCCCCGACGCTAGAGTCGGGGTGGATGGCGACCGAGGACGCTACCGGCGGCCGCGGCCCCGACGCGACGGGCGTAGAGGCCGCGACGCACCCCCTCCCCGACCGAGCGGTCTGCGAGGAGATTCTCGCGCGGATGCAACTGATCCGCCGCTTCGAGGAGCGCGCCGGCGAGATGTATGCGAAGGCGAAGATCGGCGGCTTCCTGCACCTCTGCATCGGCGAGGAGGCGACGATCGTCGGCTCGACGCAGGCGATGCGCGACAGCGACTATTTGCTTTCGACCTACCGCGAGCACGGCCACGCGTTGGCGCGTGGCACGCCGCCCGGCGCGGTGATGGCGGAGCTGTTCGGCAAGGTCGACGGCTGCTCCGGCGGCCGTGGCGGATCGATGCACCTCTTCGACGTCGAGCGGCGGCTGCTCGGCGGCTACGGGATCGTTGGCGGAAACCTGCCGCTCGCGGCCGGCGTCGCGCTCGCCTCCGACTACGAGGGAACCGACGACGCGACGCTCTGCATGTTCGGCGACGGCGCGACCAACCAGGGCACCTTCGGCGAGACGATGAACCTCGCGGCACTCTGGAAGCTGCCGATCGTCTTCATGGTCGTCAACAACCAGTTCGGGATGGGCACCGCGCTCGAGCGTCACTCGGCTGTCACCGACCTGTCGAGCAAGGCCGCCGGCTACGGCGTGCCGGGCAGCCGCTGCGACGGCATGGACGTGCTCGACGTCGAGCGGTCGGTCGCGGCGGCGCTCGAGAAGGCGCGTGTCGACCGCGAGCCGCAGCTCGTCGAGGCGGTGACCTACCGCTACCGCGGCCACTCGATGGCCGATCCCGAGGAGTACCGCACCAAGGACGAGGTCGAGGGCTGGCGTACGCGCGATCCGCTGAAGGCCTTCCCGGCGCGACTGGTAGACGAGAGCGTGCTCAGCGAGGAGGACGTCCAGCGACTCGACGAGCAGGCGATCGCAACCGTCGACGAGGCGGTCGAGTTTGCTGAGCAATCGCCCTTCCCCGATCTCGCGTCGCTCTACGACGACATCTACGTGATCGGCGACCAGGTGCGCGACCCGTGGTGGTCGACCGACGCGCGCTCGCCCGACATCCACCGCGGCGAGCAGGAGCGCGAGGCCGGCGACGTCGCCCAGGAGCTCGCCGAGGCCGGCGCCGCCCACGCCGACGACGAGACCGATCCCGACACGCAGGCCGCCAGAGCACGCGGGGCGGGGAGCTGACCCGTGGCGACCATGCGCTACCGCGAGGCGCTCAACCTCGCGCTACGCGAGGAAATGCACGCCGACGAGCGCGTCTTCCTAATGGGCGAGGACGTCGGGGTCTTCCAGGGCGCATTCAAGGTGACCGCCGGCCTGCTGGAGGAGTTCGGCGAACGGCGCGTCCGCGACACACCAATCTCGGAGAACACGATCGTGGGAATGGGTGTCGGAGCAGCGATGGCTGGGCTGCGGCCGATCGTCGAGCTGATGACGATCAACTTCTCGCTGCTCGCGCTCGACCAGATCGTCAACAGCGCGGCGTCGATCCGCTACATGTTCGGCGCCCAGGTCAAGGTGCCCTTGGTGATCCGGATGCCGCAGGGCGCCGGCCACCAGCTCGGCCCGACCCACTCGCACTCCTTCGAGGCGCTCTACCAGCACATCCCCGGCCTGCTCGTCGCGGTGCCGACAACCGCCGCCGACGCGCGCGGTCTGCTGAAGGCGGCGATCCGCGACGACAACCCGGTGATCTTCATCGAGCACGAGACCCTCTACGGACGCCGCGGCGAGGTCCCCGACGAGCAGGAGCCGCTGCGCTTCGGCGAGGCCGCGGTCCGTCGCGAGGGTGGCGACGTGACGATCGTCGGCATCTCGCGGATGGCCGAGACCGCACTGAAGGCAGCCGACACGCTCGCCGAGCAGCACGGCATCGAGGCCGAGGTGATCGACCCGCGCACACTGCGCCCGCTCGACCTCGACACAATCCTGACCTCCGTGCGCAAGACCAACCGAGCAGTGATCGTCGAGGAGGGCTGGCCGCACGGCGGCGTCGGCGCCAACATGTCCGCCCTGATCCAGGAGCAGGCTTTCGACGACCTCGACGCGCCGGTCGCGCGCGTCACCGGCGCCGACATTCCGATGCCCTACTCGAAGCCGCTCGAGCAGGCGTCGTTCCCGCACGAGGAGCACGTCGTCCAAGCTGCGCGTGCAACGCTCGGGGAGATCTGATGGCAACCGACGTCCTGATGCCGCGCCTGTCCGACTCGATGGAGGAGGGCACAGTGCTGAAGTGGCTCGTTGAGCAGGGCGGCGCGGTGAAGCGCGGCGAGCCGCTCGTCGAGATCGAGACCGACAAGGCCAACATGACCTACGAGGCCGACACCGACGGCGTCCTGATCGAGCTGCTCGCCCAGGAGGGCGACACGCTCGAGGTCGGTCAGCCGATCGCCCGGATCGGCGCGGAGGGCGAGGCTGCCGAGGCGCCCGCCGCCAAGGCGGAGGCCCCTGCCAAACAGCCAGATCCCGAGGCGGAGGAGCGCGAGCCTCAACCCCAACCGGTTGCCAAGCCAAATGGCGGACGGGTCAAGGCTTCTCCAATTGCGAAACGGATAGCGAGCGAGATCGGCGTCGAGTTGTCGCAGATCGAGGGAACCGGTCCTGGAGGACGAATCGTGCGGGCTGACGTGGAGGCCGCGCAGTCCAAGCCGGCTCCCAAGCCGAAGAGCGCGCCGGCCGCAGAGCCTGCCGCAGCTCCCGAGTCGGCGCCCAGCGGTGGCGCGAAGGGCGACGTGGCGATCCACGAGCCGACACGTCTCCAGCGGACGGTGTCGCGACGGATGGCCGAGGCGAAGGCCACGGTGCCGGACTTCTCGCTCGAGCTCGACGTTGACATGACGCTCTGCATCGAGCTGCGCGAACGGCTGAAGGCGCAGACCGAGCGAGCGCCGTCGTTCAACGACATGGTCGTCAAGGCCGCAGCGCTCGCCCTGCGCGACCATCCGCGCGTCAACGGCGCCTACCGCGACGGCAAGTTCGAGGCCTACGCGCGCGTCAACGTCGGCGTGGCGGTCGCGGCGCAGGAGGCGCTCGTCGTGCCGGTGGTTCACGACGCCGACCAGAAGTCGCTCGGCGAGATCTCGCGCCAGGCCCTGCGGCTGATCGAGCGCGTGCGCAGCGGTGAGATCACCCCGCCCGAGCTTTCAGGCGGCACCTTCAGCGTCTCGAACCTCGGCATGTTCGGCATCGAGCGCTTCACAGCGATCGTCAACCCGCCCCAGGCGGCGATCCTCGCCGTCGGCGCGCTGATGAAGAAGCCGGCCGTCGACGAGCGCGGCCGCGTCGCCGCCCGCGACCTGATGACGCTTACGTTGATCTGCGACCACCGCATCCTCTACGGCGCCGATGGCGCCGCATTCCTCGCCCAGGTCCGCGAGCTGCTTGAGCAGCCACTGAGCCTGGCGCTCTGACGGCCGCTGCCCGGGACGGCGATCCCTCGTCCAGTAAGTCACCATTGGTGAAATGGACGAGGGGGGAGCACCATCGGGGGAATCGGAGCCAGCAGAGGTGCGGATGGAGCTCCTGGAGAACGGCCTCGATTGCCTGCTGGCGGCCGTCGAGCATCTCGCGGGGAGCCCAAGCTCGCGCAATCTGAAGCGCGCGGTCACCGAGCTGGCCGGCGGGAGCGAGTTGATCCTCAAGGAGAGGCTCCGCCGGCTGGACTGGCGCCAGCTGTTCGACGACGTAGCGATCGCGAACGAGGGTGACCTTCGTCGCGGCGAGTTCTACAGCGCCACCTCGCCCGAGGTGATCGCCCGGTTGCGCAAGGCCGACGTCAACCTCTCACGACGCCAGCGAAGCCGGCTGGACACCCTGCGCGCGCGCCGGAACCGCATCCAGCACTACGCCCTCATCGAGACCGAGGAGGCTATTCGAGCCACGACCGCCGTCGGCCTTTCGGTGATCGTCGACTTCGTCTCCGACGATCTCGGCACGGCCTCCCTCACACCAGCCGAGCGCGCCCTCTTCGACCAGGTGCAATCGGCGTTGCCGGCCTTGAAGGGATACGTAGAGGCTCGTCACCGAGACATCTCGGGGAAAGTGACGGAGGCGACGAAACGTGGCGCGCTCGTGCTGACCTGTCCGAGTTGCGACCAGCACGCGCTAGTGCTCGACGGCGACGCGAGCTGCCTGTTCTGTCGGTACGCGGCCGCGGGGCCCGTTGCCGCCGACGACTACATCGGCTCCGTCCTCGGACTGGTCGAGTACATCGAGATCAGTCAAGGTGGTGAGTGGCCGCGCGACATCTGTCCGAGTTGCGGGTCCGACGCGTTCGTCGATACTGGTGAGGACGGCGACCATCGCTTTGCATGCTTCTCGTGTGGCGTGGCGTGGGCCGACGGCGACATCGAGAGCTGTGCGCGCTGCGGCGGCCCCTACGAGGTCGAGGACGAGTTGTCCGTTTGTGCCAGTTGCTTCGCAGCGATGGTCGACCGCGAATGACGCTTCCGAGCTGGGCAGAGCGGGCGCTGGTGGAGCTCGACCGGTTCAAGCGATGGGTCGTCGAGAACGGCCCGGTGCTCGTCGGGGGGTACCTGGCGATCCGCAGGTTCGCCGCCGAGGCGAAGGTGGAGAACTGGGCCGACCTGGACGAGGGCGAGTGGCTGGCGGCCGTCGAGCTGATGCAGGCCGACGACGGCGTGCCACTCGCGTGGGTTCCGCCCGGCGAGGTCGTCAAGGAGCTCGTCGCCGCGCCCGATCACGAGTCACGCGACGCGGTACTGCTCGACCACGCGACGGCGATCGCCGCTCACGCGGCAGAGGTGCTCGCGGCCGTCGCGCACGACGACCTCGAGGACCTGCGCGCCGCCGTCGCCGAGGCCTGGGACACCTGGCGCGGGCGCTACCCGATGGCCGCGCAGGCACTCGCGGCGGCCGCGGTCACGTCGGCGGGTGAGGATCACCGCGACTACCAGCGCTTCAGCGACATCCGGGACGCCGCCGACGGGCCGCGCTCGACGCCCGTCGACGAGTGGGGGGTCATCTCGCTTCGACGCACCGCGCTCGACTGCGCGTGGGCGACGGCGGTGAAGCGCACCAGCGACGGGCTGCCGGGCTTCAACCGCCACGCGACGGCGCATCGCGTATCTCCCGAGCAGTACACGAACGCGAACTGCCTGCGGGCCTTGATGCTCGCCACCGCGCTGACCCGCGAGCTGCAGTTCGACCTGGCCGACGAGTGGCACAGCACTCCGCTGGGCGACGGCCTGACCGCCACGCCGAGCGCGATCCGCTCGAGCGCCCTCGCCAACCTGGGTCCCGCGGTGCGCAAGGCGGTCGATGAGCTGCAGGGATCGGCGATCTCGCTGCCGGGCATCAGGCAGTCCCCCGAGCGCGGCGGAGTCCCGGCCACCGCCGGCCTGTATGCCTTCTGGGTCGAGCCGGGGACGCTGCCCGCCGTGACCGGCCCGCTTCATCCTGAACTCCCGATCGAGCTTCTCTACGTCGGAGGCTCTCCCAGCCGCGCCACGTCGGCGGCGACGATGCGTTCGCGCGTGATCACCCATCACCTCGACGGCAACACCGGCTCCTCGACACTCCGCTTGTCTCTAGCCGCGCTGCTCTTCGAGCGCGAGAGCTGGCACCCCCAGAGACGTGGCAAGGTCGCGGCCCTAGAGGCACCTGACAATCGTGAGCTGACTGCGTGGATGGAACAGCACCTGTCAATGACCTTCCATCGAGCGCTCGAGCCGTGGACGCTTAAGCCAACCGTCCTGGAAACCACCAAGCCAGCGCTGAACCTCGAGCGGCGCTCGCCCGACCGGTCCCGCGCAATCGTCACCGCAGCGCGGCACCGGTTCAGAGAGAAGGCGGGCCGCTAGTCGACACGGCTTCGGTGCTCCTAGCTGCCGCCGGCGGGCGTCGGGGCGGTTGGGTCGCCACCCTCGTCGCCCGGGTGCTCGCGGGCGATGAAGTCCTCAATGTCGGACCAGCGGTCACCGGCGCGCTCGGCGATGGCGAGCAGGTCGGACATCGTGGCGACCTCCTCGACCTGCTCCTTGAGGAACCACTGGGTGAACTGCTCGCTGACGTAGTCGTTCGCCTCGCGGGCGATCGCGGCGAGGCCGGAGATTTGATCGGTGACGCGCTTCTCCTGCTCGAGCGCGATGCGGATCGGCTCGACTGCGTCCGCAAAGCCGTTCTTTGGCGTCTCGACGCCCGGAATCGTCGGCGTCTCGCCAGCGTCGAGCAGGTACTGGACCATCATCATCGCGTGGCCGCGCTCCTCGACCGCCTGGCGGTAGAAGAACGCCGCGAGCTGCGGCAGCGTCAGCCCGTCGTAGTAGACGGCGACGGCGATGTACTGCTGGTGCGCGCCGAACTCACGCCCGATCTGATCGTTGAGCTCCGATACAAACTGCTCCGCCGGCATCTTCCTGCCTCCTGGTCGCTGGCTGACTCCTGGCGGCGACGCTACCGAACAGTTCGAGTTCGGTTTCCCTTCCTGGCGCTTAGGGCCACCTACGTCAACTGGCGAAGCGAAAGCCCGTCGCGGCGATCGGGAGATCGATCGGGCTAGACGCCAAGCCAGGCGGCGTCTCGGGAAGGTTGAACTCCTTGGGAGCGGTGTCGTTCGGCGTTGTCGGGTGCATCAATGCAGCGAGGTACTGGATCTGGTCGCGGCCAACGCCGAGCTCGGACTGGCCGCCACCGTAGGCGCCGATGCCCTTGGCCTCGCAATAGTCGTAGGCGGCGAACAGCCGCTCGAGCGGGCCGAAGCGCGACGGCTTGACGTTGACCGTCTTCGGCGGGAACGGCAGTGCCTCGATGTCGGCGACCGAGTGAATCGGCGCGTCCCAAGTGATGCGATCGCGGTAGGGCTCGAGCACCGTCATTGCCTCGGCGCTGTCGAGATCGGGATCCTCGAGCCAGGCGTCGGGGAAGGCCTCGGCGACCGCACGGTAGAGCTCCGGGTCGGTCTTGACGTCGACCGGCGTGCCCTTGTAGCGGCCCTTGAGGTCGAGTGAGTCGACGGCGCCAGTCTCGACGAGCTGCGCGACCAGCTCCGGCGTCCAGCCGCGGGTCGGGTCGAGCTTGAAGCGCGTCGTCGGATACAGCTCGAGGATGCGCAGCAGCCGGTCGGCGGTCTCGCTGCCCTCGCTGCCCATCGGCGCCAGACGCATCGAGACGACGTAGTTCAGCGGCTGGGGCTCGCGGCCGAGCACGTCGCCGAGCGAGCGGCCGGCCTGGCGCAGCGCCAGGTCGAGCGCCGCCGACTCGAACGCCCAGCGGCGATAGTCGCGGTAGTCCTCGCGGTCGGGCGGAGCGGGGAATAGGTCGATCCCGTCAAGCAGCGCCGCGAACGATCCGAGCGTGTACTCGCCGGCGAGGTCATGGACCGGCCCCGCCTCCTGCAGCCGGCGCTGGTCCTCGGGCTCGTAGGTCACGTCCTCGCCGCGCCCCTCCTCGCCGCGCCCGCGCAGCACGATCTCGGTCGTCAGCCGCTCGAACTCCGGCGAGAACGACTGACTCAGCCCCTCCAGCTCATACGACTCGATCGTCAGCGGAAGGTCACGCAGCAGCTCGTAGGTAGCCATGTGGCCATCCTATTCACGAGGTCTCGCGGGACAGCCGGCGCGAGAGACGAGCCAGGGCCTCTAGTCGCTCGATGTCGTCGCGGTCCTTAGGTCGATCGGTCTCGCGTTTCATGGCGATCAGGTCGTCGATCGACGCGACCAGCACCGGCACGGGGCCGCCAACCTCCATCCGCGTCGCGCGTCGCCGGAGCGCCGCGTGAGGGGGGCTGCCGTGAGGGCGAACGATGACGTCCAGCGGACCGAGCGACGTGGAGAGGGTAAGGATCTCGATCCCCGCGAGCAAGCGGCCGTCCGGCATGAACGGGATGTCCTCGTCGATGTCGCGGAGGCGGGCGTCGATCTCGATCAACGCGGTGCCGAGCGCATCGAGGTTGGCGGTGTCCTGCGCGGGACAAATATCGAGGTCGAAGGTGTTGCGCTCGGAGCCATGTAGAGCAGCCGCGATCCCGCCAACGACTACGAAGTCGACACTGTGTCGCGTCAGGTGCTCAAGCAGTCCACGAGGGCGAAAATCAGCGGCCATTGGGCATCAGCGCTCGCAGGTCTGCCAACTCGCGATGGGCGGCCTCGAACGCGGTAAGACGCTCAGCCGGCGTCAACCGGAGGTTACGCGCCAACAGCGTCTCGTCGATGTTGTCCGTCAATGGCGAATCGGACAACGCAAGTCGTCGTCCCGCAGCACGCAGGACCTCATCTAGGCGGACGACCGTTGGATTGGCACCCGGCTGCTCGAGCTGTGCAACCGCAGCCTGCGAGATGCCGAGCCGGCGGCCGAGCTCAGCCTGCGTCAGGTTGCTGCGCGCGCGGGCCTCGCGCACCAGATGAGCTGCGACCTGCATACCGCTAACATTAGCAATAGCTTATATCCGTTAACAGGAGACCACTAGATGGAACTGGCGGTTGGTCGGCGAGCCGCCCTTGTCGTAGGTCTTGACGCGTACGGCGTTCGCGTTGCCGTTGAGGCCGGTGGGGACGGCGAAGCCGAGTGGCTCGCTGCCCGGTGTAGCAGTTCCGGTCTCGCCGACGGTCGCAATGTATGCGCAGTCGTCGACCGCCTGGGCGAAGGTGACGGTGAAGACGTTCGAGCTTGGTGCCGAGACGCCGCTGACGCCGCTGCCTCGAATGAGCGTGCCGCCGCTGCTGACGACCGCCCAGAGCTGGGTACCCGACGGGCCCTGAGGCCCGGTTTCGCCGGTCGGGCCTTGCGGGCCAGCTTCGCCCTGTTGCCCAGGCTCGCCCTGGGGTCCGGCAGGCCCAGCCGGGCCAATATCGCCTTGCGGTCCGCTCTCACCTTGCGGACCCGTCTCGCCCTGTAGGCCGGCTTCGCCCTGCGGGCCGGCGGGGCCCTGCACACCGGGTCCGCCCTGCGTCCCTGGCTCGCCGTCAGCGCTGGGCAGACCAGGAGTCCCGACGGGTCCTTGCAGGCCGGGTGGGCCAGGCTTGCCCGGCGAGCCTTGCGGCCCCACCAGGCCACCGGAGCCAGGGCTACCGACCCGCGCGATCAACAGCCGCTTCCAGCCGCGGTTGCAGGCGGCGGTTGCCGATGCAAAGCGCACGCTGCCCTTCGCCGGACTGGCCCGCTTGATGCAGAGGTGGACGTGGCTGGACACCCGAGCTTTCGCGCGCGGACGTTCACTCGCCTGCGCGGCATCGGGCGCCACGACGCCGACTGCCACAAGACAGGCGAAGGCGGCTCGTGTGGGGAGGTGGTGGCGCATCCGCAGTCGCATTGCTGGAGGCCGGCCAACTACGGAACCGGCTGGACGCTGCCGTTGGTAGCGAGACGGACGCTGTCGCGGACGTTGGGGGTGTAGAGCTCGACCTGCTGCTCGGAGCCGGGATAGGCGAGTCGGACGCTGCCGGGGGTGTTGGGATCGATCAGCACAACGGCGCCGTCGTCACCGCGCGCCAGCTCGGCGTCCGGGCGGGTCTTCAGGGCGCGACGCAGCGCGGCGGTGGCGTTCGGGACCGGGTATGTGGCGACCGTCATGAACTTGGTGCTGCGAGTGCCGGCCTCGGTGCCCTCGTCGAGGTAGCGGACGTAGACGCGACCGGAGTCGGCCTCGGCCAGCTCGAGGTCGGTGTTGGAACGCTCGCCTGCCCAGTAAATCGGGTGGCCGAGCCGCTCGGCGGCGTCGGAAAGGTCGCTGGTCTCGACGACTCGCGGACCGTCCTGCTCAGCGTCCTCGTCGGACTTGATGACCAGTGCCCAGAGCAGGACCATCCCCAGCACGGCGATCGCCAGGCCGGCGGCGAGCGGTACCCAGGAGGGCAGGGAGCGTTTGAAGTCGTTCATCTGACCCTCTACGGCAAAGAGCCCCGCCTCCTTTAGAGGAGACGGGGCTCTTGCATGTCACTTCCTATGTGCTGCGGTCCGTCAGCTCGCGGCGAGTGTCACCGCCCAGCGGGCCGAGCTCCAGTTCTCGGGGCTGCTGTTGGGATGTGCCTCGATCGAGAGCTGGTCACCAGCGGCGAACGAGACCGTGCCGGTGGACGAGCACGTGGTGTTCGCTCCGCTGACTGTGCACGTGAGAGTCGTGTCGGCCGACACGACGCTCGTCGCCTTGCGGACCGTGAACGCCCAGCTATCACTCGAGCTGTTGTCCTGGGGCGCATTTCCGAGCCTGACCGACAGGTTCGAGATCGTCCCCGCCACCGGCACCACTTGACGCACGTTGCTCTCGGTCGTCGTCGCGGCGATGTTCAGGAGCGGCCCGAGGAAGTAGTCGCTCGAGTTGCCCGAGGCGCTTTGCGTGGTCAGACCGGCAAGGAGCATGATGCTGGCGCCGTTGGCACCCGGAGCGCCAGAGGTGCCGTTGGTACCGGGGGCACCAGGCGCGCCGGGAGCACCAGGCGCTCCGTCCTCGCCGTCCTGACCAGGCGCACCGGTGTCGCCCTTTGCTCCTGCGGGACCCTGCGGGCCCGCGGGGCCCTGCTCGCCCTGCGATCCGTCGTCGCCGTCGGCGCCGTCAGCACCCGCGCCGCCGTCCTGACCGTCGGTTCCGTCCTCGCCGTCCTCACCGTCGGCGCCCTTCAGGGACATCCCTTGGGCGGGCCAGCCGTCGGCGCTCTTCGGGCCGTACATGTCGTAGGTGGTGGTGTCGATGTAGAAGTCGCCCTCGTCACCTTCGGTCGTCGGGACGCCCACGCCGTTGAGGATCGAGCGGCCGTTGATGCCGTTGGTTCCGTCGAGGCCGTTGATGCCGTTGATGCCGTTGATGCCGTCGATGCCGTTGGTGCCAGCAGCACCGTCCTCACCATCGACACCGTTGGTGCCGTTGACGCCGTCCTCACCATCGACACCGTTGACGCCGTCGGCGCCATTCGTGCCGTTGATGCCGTCGATGCCGTTGGTGCCAGCAGCACCGTCCTCACCATCCTCGCCGTCCTCACCGTCGACACCGTTGGTGCCGTTGACGCCGTCGACGCCATTCGTGCCGTTGATGCCGTCGATGCCGTTGGTGCCAGCAGCACCGTCCTCACCATCCTCGCCGTCCTCACCATCGACACCGTTGGTGCCGTTGACGCCGTCGACGCCATTCGTGCCGTTGATGCCGTCGATGCCGTCGATGCCGTTGGTGCCAGCAGCACCGTCCTCACCATCCTCGCCGTCCTCACCATCGACACCGGGGGCGCCAGCGGGGCCCTGCGGACCGACCATCGAGACGCCGAGACCCCACGGGAGATCCTCGCCGGCGAGTGCCTTCGGGCCGTAGATCTCGTTGGTGGCGGTGTCGACGTAGAAGTCGCCCGGCAGCCCCAACTCATTGGCGGGCGCGCCCGAGCCGTTCAGGATCGAGCGACCGTCGGTGCCGTTGGTGCCGTTCGTACCGTCAACACCGTTGGTGCCGTTCGTACCGTCAGCACCGTTGGTGCCGTTCGTACCGTCAACACCGTTGGTGCCATTCGTACCGTCAACACCGTTGGTGCCATTCGTACCGTCGGCTCCGTTCTGGCCAGTGGCGCCCTGGTCGCCCTTCTCACCGGCGACGCCTTGGATTCCCTGCAGGCCCTGAGCGCCGGTCGCACCGGTGTCGCCCTTGGCTCCGGCCACACCCTGGATGCCCTGGGCACCAGCAGCGCCGGTGTCGCCCTTAGCGCCATCCGCGCCGACGGCGCCCTGAGCACCAGCGAGGCCCTGGGTGCCTGCCGCGCCCTGCGGACCGGCGGCGCCCTTCTGGCCGTCAGCACCGGCGGTGATGCTGATCAGCTTCCACCCGGGAGCGCACTTTGGCTTCTGGGCGAGGCGGACGAGGCCCGCCGAAGGCTTGCTCTGCTTGATGCAGATGTGGACCTGTGCTGCCGCCTTGGCAGGCTTGGCCTGCGCGGGGACTGCTACCGCCACGGCAAGCAGCGCGCTGGCGCCAATGGCCGCCGCACGTCCCACCGTCTGCTGCCGCTTTGGGCTGCGAGTCATCTGGAGAACCCTTTCTAGGAGTGACAAACCGATCTCAGCCAATTGACGAAGCCGAGTGGGGCCAAGCTACGTCCGCTCCAGAAGGGGGCGCCAAAATTCGACGAAAGGACGATGTGGCTCGCTGGAGGTAAAGCGAGCAGAACCCGTGCAACCCCTATCCAGAGGCTTAAAGCGGCAAGAAATCGGCACAGTTCTTGCGGTCGGCGATGCACCCGCATGCCGCCGACCTGGACGTCTGTACTAGTCGCCGCCCAGATTGTGCGGCGTGGAGTCCAGGATCAGCCTCCTGCCGCGATCGGCTCCGGCTCCGGTCGAACCGAGGCCATCCTCTCAGCCCGGCGCTGTTGCCACAAGACCGCCGCAATGCCGATCACGGTCACGAGGAAGAGCAGCGTCGCGAGCACGTTGACCTGGACCGGGATCCCGCGCAGGCTGACGCCGAAGATGTAGAGCGGGAATGTCTCGGTGGTGCCCGAGTTGAAGTTCGAGATGACGAAATCGTCGATCGAGAGGGCGAAGGCAAGCAATGCGGCGGCGACGATGCCTGGCGCCAGCAGCGGCAGCGTGATCGTGCGGAAGGTCGTCAGCGGCGGCGCCCCGAGATCGGCCGCGGCCTCCTCGAGCGAGCGGTCGAAGCCGATCAGCCGCGAGCGCACGACGACCACGACGAAGCTGATCGAGAACATCACGTGGGCGATGAACAGGGTCGTGAATCCCAGCTCCAGCCCATAGATCAGGAACATCGACAGCAACGAGGCACCGATCACGATCTCCGGCGTCGCCATCGGCAGGATGATCAGCAAATTCGAAGCTCCGCGGCCGCGGAACTGGTAGCGGACGAGCGCGAGCGCCATCAGCGTGCCGATCGCCGTCGAAACGATCGTCGCCAACGCCGCGAGCTGGAGGCTGGTGATCATCGCGTCGTTGACCGACGTCTCCGAGAACGCGTTCTGCCAGTAGTCGAACGTGAAGCCGCTCCACGTGTAGTCGAGCCTGCCGAGCGACGTCTGGTCGAACGAGAACAGCGCGATCACGAGGATCGGCAGCAGCATGTAGAGGACCGCGATGCCCGCGTAGATCAGCAGCGCGTTGCGCCGCAGCCAGGCCCAGGCGACATTCACTTCGCCTCCTCTTCCTCGCCCATGAAGGCCCCTGTGCCGGCGAACCTGAGGTAGATCACGACAACGGCCAGGATCGCCGCCATCATCAAGAACGACAGCGCCGCGGCCTCCGGATAGTCGCGCTGCTGGAGGTAGAGCGACTGGATCACGTTGCCGACCATCGCCTGGCCGGTGCCGCCGAGCAGCAGCGCGTTGACGTAGTCGCCGACCGCCGGAATGAAGGTCAGCAGCACGCCAGCGACGATCCCCGGCGCGGTGATTGGCAGCGTCACCTTGATGAACGCCTTGGTGCTCGACGCGTAGAGGTCCTTCGCCGCCTCGATCAGCCCCACGTCCATCCGCTCGAGCGACGCGTAGATCGGCAGGATCATGAACGGCAGGAAGTTGTAAGTCAGTCCCGCGATCACCGCGCCACCGGTCGCCAGCACACGCCCGTCCTCCGGCACGAGATGGAGGAACTTGAGTACGTCGACGGCCGGGCTGGCGTCGGCGAGGATCGTCTTCCAGGCGATCGTGCGGATCAGGTAGGTCGTGAAGAATGGCGCCACGACGGCAAACAGCAGCAACAGCTTCCAGCGACCTGCGCGCAGCGCGATCGCGTAGGCGAGCGGGTATGCGATCGCCAGCGCGATCAGTGTCGCGGAGCCGGCGTACAGGAACGAGCGGATCAGCTGCTCCTCGTTGCCGGAGAGCGAGTCGCTGAAGTTCGCCCACTCCCAGGTGAACGTGAAGCCGCCGGTCTCGAGCGACCCCGACCGCAGCGCCATCTGCCCCATGTAATACATCGGGACGACGAAGAACAGGACCAGCCAGATCGCCCCCGGCCCGAGCAAGCCATAGGGGACGAGTCGGCGGCTGCCCCTGTTCTTCACTTAGCCATCACCCGATTCTCCACCTCATCAGCCAGTAATCACATCCTGGAAGGCTTTGGTGACCTCCTGCTGGTCCTCGGCCGATCCCGGCGGATCGGGCTGCGTCGTGCAGTTCTCCGTGAACTGATCGCTGGGGAAGATCAGCTGGTTGTTCGCCAGCGCGGTCTTGCCCTGCTGCTCGAAGATCTGCTTGACGCCTGACACCGGCGTCACGTACTGGATGTAGGCCGCGAGATCGGCCTGCACCTTCGGCTCGTAAGTGAAGTTCATCCACTCGAGCGCAGCCGGCGTGTTCGGCGCGCCCTTCGGGATCACCATGTTGTCCGACCAGAGGATGCAGCCTTGGGTCGGCATCCGCCACTCGACATCGGGATTCTCGATCAGCGACGTGTCGCCCGACCAGCCGATCGCCGCGACGACGTTCTCGTTGGTCATGTCCTGCGTGTAGTCGTTGCCGGTAAAGCGCCGCAGCTGGCCCGAGTCGACCGCCTCGCCGAGCTTGTCGATCTCGTCGAGCCACTGCTGCTTAGTCGCGTTCGACGGGTCAATCCCGTCGGCCTTCAGCATCAGCGGGATCGTGTCGCGCAGCTCGCTAAGCACCGTGACCTTGCCCTTGTACTGGGGATCGAAGAGGTCGTTGACCGACTTCACGTCGGGCGCGAGCTTCTTGTTCACCATCAGCCCGGTCATGCCGCTCTGCCATGGCACCGAGAACTTGCGGTCCGGGTCGAACGCCGGGCTCTGAAGGCTCGGGATCAGATTCTCGAAGACAGTCGGCAGCGTCGAGTGGTCGATCTCCTGCAGATAGCCGAGGTCGTACATCTGCTTCGCCATCCAGTCGGTTAGGACGAAGATGCTGCGCCCGCCGGCCTTGCCCTCCTCGAGCTGCGGCTGGAGCTTGCCGAAGAAGTCAGCGTTGTCGTTGACGTCCTCGACGTAGTCGACCTTGACGCCGGTCTTGTCCTCGAACTCGGCGACCGTGTTGCGCGAGCCGGTGTCCATGTAGCCGGGCCAGTTCGAGATCGTCAGCTCGCCCTCGACGGGCCCTGACTTCGCGACCTCGGTACCGGAGTCGCTGCCACCGCCAACGCTGTCGTCGCTACCACCGCAAGCGGCGAGCATCAGCGCTGCCACAAGCGCCAGCAACGCCGCCAGCGCCGAGCGGGATCTGACCGCTTTCGTTCTGTTCGTTGCCTTGCTCATGACGGTTCCTCCTAGAGGGTTCCCTCAGCTGTCTGTCTTTCCGAGCGCAAGCTCGGCTGTCGGCCGCAACTCGGCATCGCCTGGTCCTCCCCCTGACTCACGTACTACGTGGATGTGCTCCGGCGCCCAGCTCAGCCGTACCCGGGCGCCCCCACCCGGTAACCGCTGACGCAGCGCCTCGTCGGCATTTGGGACGAGCACGGTCATCCGCACGCCGCCGCCGAGGCGGACGACGATCTGGGTCGCGGTGCCGAGATAGACCGAGCTCTCGACCTCGCCCTCGACACCCGGGTTGCCGCTCGGCACAGCCGCGGCATCGGCGTCGATCTGCAGCTTCTCGGGACGCACGATCGCGTGACAGCGCTCGCCGACCGCGAGGCCGTCGCCAACCACAGCCGCGACCTGCGGCCCGACGTCGAGCCGCACCCGGCCCTGCGCGCCCGTGCCCTCGACAACACCCGGCATCAGGTTCGAGACGCCGATGAAGCCGGCGACGAAGGTCGTCTCCGGCCGCGCGTAGACCTCCTCCGGCCCGGCGACCTGCTCGACCGACCCGCGGTTCATCACCGCGATCCGGTCGGACATCGTCAGCGCCTCCTCCTGGTCGTGGGTGACATAGACGAAGGTGATGCCGACGTCGCGCTGGATTCCCTTCAGCTCGATCTGCAGCCGCTTGCGCAGCTTGAGGTCGAGCGCGCCGAGCGGCTCGTCGAGCAGCAGCACCGCTGGGCGGTTGACCAGTGCCCGAGCAAGCGCGACACGCTGCTGCTGGCCGCCGGAGAGCTGGCGTGGCTTGCGCTTCGCCTCGCCGGCGAGACCGACGCGCTCGAGCTCCTCGCCGACCCGCTGCCGGATCTCGTCCTTGCCGACCTTGCTGCGCTCGAGCCCGAAGGCAACGTTGCGCTCGACGCTGAGATGCGGGAACAGCGCGTAGCTCTGGAAGACGGTGTTGGTCGGCCGGCGGTAGGGCGGCAGACCGGAGACGTCGTCGCCGTCGATCAGGACCTGGCCCTCGGTCGGCTCCTCGAAGCCGGCGATCATCCGCAGCGTCGTCGTCTTGCCGCAGCCGCTAGGACCGAGCAGCGTGAAGAACTCGCCGCTTTCGATGTCGAGGTCTACCCCGCCGACAGCGGTGAAATCGCCAAAGCGCTTCACGACTCCGTCCAATCTGACTCCGCCGCGGCTCATCCTGTCCTGACGTTATGTCCGTTCGGTAGCCAAGGCAACCTGCGCTTGGCCCAAATCGCATCGAACCTCTTCTCCCAACTGTACAACCAGAAGTCCACGCGATTTCACGTTCGGTGGGTTGTCACGTGGCCTTGGCACGGCTACGGTTGTCCATACCGTCTAGTGACGAGGGAGATACGTGGCGACAACACCGCAGACAGTCGAGCAAAAGCCGGGCGGCGACAAGTCGCTGCAGGAGATGGCCAAGAGCCACCTCTGGATGCACTTCACGCGCATGAGCGCGTACAGCGACGCCGATGTGCCGATCATCGTCCGCGGCGACGGCTGCTACGTCTACGACGAGAACGGCAAGCGCTACCTCGACGGACTGTCGGCGCTGTTCTGCGTCAACGCTGGCCACGGCCGCGTCGAGATCGGCGAGGCGATGGCGGAGCAGGTCAAGGACCTCGGCTTCTACACCAACTGGAGCTACGCTCACCCGCGCGCGATCGAGCTGGCCGAGCGGATCGCCGGCTACGCGCCCGAGGGCCTCAACCGCGTCTTCTTCACCTCCGGCGGCAGCGAGGCCGTCGAGTCGGCGCTGAAGCTCTGCCGCACCTACCACCGCCAGAACGGCGAGGCTGGCCGCTACAAGTCGATCGCCCGCGAGATCGCCTACCACGGCACCACGATGGGCGCGCTCACCGCGACCGGGATCCCGGACCTGCGCGCGCCGTTCGAGCCGCTGACCCCCGGCGGCCGCCACGCGCCGAACACCAACAGCTACCGCTGGCCGGAGGGTCGCGACCAGCTCTGGGCCGCCGACCAGATCGAGGAGCGAATCCTCTTCGAGGGTCCCGAGACCGTCTCCTGCGTGATCCTCGAGCCGGTCCAGAACGCCGGCGGCTGCTTCACGCCGCAGGACGGCTACTTCCAGCGGGTCCGCGAGATCTGCGACCGCTACGGCGTGCTGCTGATCTCCGACGAGGTGATCTGCTCCTGGGGCCGGCTCGGCCACTGGTTCGGCTCCGAGCGCTACGGCTATGTGCCGGACATCATCACCACCGCGAAGGCGCTGACCTCGGCCTACTCGCCGATGGGCGCGGTGATCGCCTCCGACCGCGTCGCGGCGCCGTTCCTCGAGGACACGAACATGTTCACCCACGGCTTCACGTTCGGCGGCCATCCAGTCTCGTCGGCGGCAGCGCTCGCCAACCTCGACATCTTCGAGCGCGAGGACCTCTGCGGGCACGTGCTGGCCAAGGAGGGCGAGTTCCGCGACACGCTCGAGTCGCTGCGCGACATCCCGATCGTCGGCGACGTGCGCGGCGCCGGCTACTTCCACGCGATCGAGCTGGTCAAGGATCAGGACACCAAGGAGACCTTCGACGACGACGAGTCGGAGTGGTTGTTGCGCGGCTTCCTCTCCGGCGCGCTCTACGACCACGGCCTGATCTGCCGCGCCGACGACCGCGGCGACCCCGTGATCCAGCTCTCGCCGCCGCTGATCGCCGACAGCGAGCAGTTCGAGGAGATCGGCAGCGTGCTACGCACGGTGCTGACTGAGGCAACCGACCGGCTCTCGGGGCGTGACCGAGGCCACCAACCGACTCCCGGCGCGGAGGTAGGGCGACGCCGGTGACCGCATGCTGACCGTCCGCGACCTCGTCGACGAGCTAGGGCTGGAGCTGCTCAGCGGCGAAGATGCCGCGGAGGCGCCGGTTCGCTGGGTCCACATCAGCGAGCTACCGGACCCGACGCCGTGGCTCTCCGGCGGCGAGATGATCCTTACGACCGGGCTGCAGCTGACGACGGCCAAGCGCCAGCGCGACTTCGCGCGACTACTCTGCGACCACCACCTCGCGGGCGTCGGCTTCGGCGTCGGCTTCGCGCACGACAAGGTCCCGGAGGCGCTGCTCGAAGAGGCGCGCGTAGTCGGGCTGCCGGTCTTCGAGATCCCCTACGAGCTGCCGTTCATCGCGATCACCGAGAAGGCGTTCGGGCGGCTGGTCAACGAGCAGTACGAGGTCCTGCAGCGCGGCATCGCGATCCACAAGCGGCTTGAGCGGCTAGTGCTCGAGGAGCGCGGGCTCGACGAGCTGGTCGGCGCCGTCTCGGCTGCGATCGGCGGCGTCGTAATGGTGCTCGACGCACGCGGCGAGACACTCGCCGAGAAGACGTTCCGGCGCCGGCTTAGCGACGCCGCGATTGAGGCCGTGCGCGCTCGTGTGCGCGAGCGTGGCGGCGGGGCGCGCGACCGCGTGAGCACCGACTTCGCCCCAGAGCATCCGGAGATCGCCGGCCGTGCGCTCGTGCTGCCCGTCTCGACGCGCGGGCGCGGCGTGCCGCAGGCGTGGCTGGTCGCCAGCCGCGACGCCGGCAGTCTCGGCGACTTCGAGCGGCTGATCCTCCAGCAGGCGGCGACGGTCGTCGCGCTCGAGCTGATGCGTCAGCGCGTGATGCGCGACACCGAGCGCCGGCTCGCCGGCGACGTGCTCGCCCAGGCGCTGACCGGCCGACTCGCCGAGAGCGAGATCGAGTCGCGACTGCGTCCGTTCGGCGTCGGCGAGCAGGCGGCGGTGCTGGTCTTCGCCTGCGACGACCCGGGCGCCGCCGAGCCGGACCTGGAGTCGGCACTGATCGAGGCCGGCGTCGGCGCACTGGTGGCCACCCGCGAGCAGCTGCTCTGCGCGGTCGTCGATGGCGGCGCCAATCTGGACCCGGTCGAGCTGGCACGGGCGATGCGGCTAGCGCTGATCGCTGGCCACGGCGGCGAGCACGTCCGCGCCGCCGCGAGCCGGGTCGCGCCGGTCGGGATGATGCGGCGCAGCTTCCACGAGGCGCGCTGCGCGCTCGAGGCGACGGCACTGTCGAACGGCGCCGCGCCCGACGTGGCGTCGCACGAGGACCTCGGCGCGTTCCGGCTACTGCTCGCGGTCCAGGACGACGATGCGTTGCGCGTCTACACCGAGAGCGTGCTCGGGCCGCTCGAAGACGGCGGCGGCGACTACGGCGACGAGCTGCTGCGCTCGCTGGAGGCGTTCATCGAGCAGAACGGGCAGTGGGAGAAGGCGGCGCGGCAGCTCTACTGCCACCGCCACACGCTGCGCTACCGGATCAAGCGGATCGAGGAGCTGACCGGCCGCGACCTCAAGTCGGCACGCGACCGCATCGAGCTGTGGCTTGCGCTGCGAGCAAGGGAGCTGATCGCGTGAAGGTTGCTGTCTTGGGAGCTGGCGGGATCATCGCGCCAGCGATCGTGCGCGATCTCGCCGAGTCGGATGAGGCCGGAGACCTGCTGCTGCTCGATCTCGACCTCGGGCGCGCGCAGAAGGTCGCCGACGAGCACGGCGGCCCGCACGCCCAGGCGGTCGAAGTCGATGCGCGCGGCGGGCTTGCCGAGGCGCTCGACGGTGTCGACGTGCTCGTCAACTCGGCCAGCTACCGCATCAACCTCGACGCGATGCGCGCCTGCCTGGCGGCCGGCTGTCACTACATCGATCTCGGCGGGCTCTACTGGATGACCGGCGACCAGCTCGAGCTGTCGGACGAGTTCGAGCAGGCCGGGCTGCTGGCGCTGCTCGGGATGGGCTCGAGCCCTGGCAAGACGAACGTGATGGCCGCCCAGGCCGTCGCGGAGCTTGGCGAGACGCCGCACACGATCGAGATCGTCGCCGCCGGTCGCGACCTCGATCCGCCCGACGGCGCCAGCTTCCCCTACGCGCTTCAGACACTCGTCGACGAGCTGACGATGGAGCCGATGGCTCAGCGCGACGGCAAGCCGGTGGCGCTCGAGCCGATGCAGGCGGGCGGCGCCGTCGATCTGCCTTACCCGGTCGGCAAAGCCGACACGATCTACACGCTGCACTCGGAGGTGCGGACCTTTCCGTCGAGCTTCGGCTGTGCCGAGTGCAGCTTCCGGCTGTCGCTCAACCCCGCCACGCTGGCTCAGGTCCAGGCGCTTGCCGAAGCCGACGAGTTCGAGCTCGCGGCGGCCGCTCAGGCAGCGATGCCGGCCTCACCAAAGACGGTCTCTGTCCACCGCGTCGTGGTCACCGGCCAAAGCGGCTCGGTGGTCGCCACTGCAACGACGACCCCGACCGTCGACTGGGGCATCGGCGGCAGCATCATCTCGACAGCCTCGCCGGCCGCGGCTGCGGTGCGGCTGCTGGCGCGAAAACGGATCGCCGCGCGCGGGGCGCTACCGCCCGAGCTCTGCGTCACCGCCGACGACCTCTTCCCCGAGCTCGAGCGGCACGGCTGCATCTTCGAGATCGAGACGCGGCGCAACGAGGCGGCGAGTGGTGGCGAAGCCCAGGAGACGGTCCAATGAGGGTCGGCGTCCCGACCGAGGTCAAGCCGGACGAGTACCGCGTCGCGCTGACACCGGCCGGCGCCCGCGAGCTGACCGAGCACGGCCATGAGGTGATCGTCCAGGCCGCCGCGGGCGAGGGCTCGGCGATCGCCGACGCCGACTACCTGGCCCAAGGCGCGCGGATCGCCCCCGACGCCACTGCCGTCTTCGAGCAGGCCGAGCTAGTGCTCGGCGTCAAGGAGCCGCAGCCGGAGGAGGTCGGGCTGCTGCGCCCCGAGCACACGCTGTTCACCTACCTCCACCTCGCCCCCGCGCCCGACCTGACCCAGGGTCTCTGCGACTCCGGCGCGACCTGCGTCGCCTACGAGACCGTCGAGGACGCTCACGGACGGCTGCCGCTGCTCGCTCCGATGAGCGAGGTCGCCGGCAAGATCGCGACCCAGGCCGGGGCGTTCATGCTCGAGCGGCCGCTCGGCGGCCGCGGCGTGCTGCTCGGCGGCGTGCCCGGCGTCGCCGCGGCAAACGTGATGGTTATCGGCGGCGGGGTCGTCGGCTTCAACGCAGCGAAGATCGCGATCGGTATGGACGCCGACGTGTTCGTCTACGACCGCAGCGTCGATCGCCTGCGCGAGCTCGACGTCGCCTTCGCCGGCCGCGCCTCGACCGTCTACTCGTCGACGCTCGCGGTCGAGGAGATGCTGCCGCGCGCGGACCTCGTGATCGGCGCCGTGCTCGTCCATGGCGCGCGCGCGCCCTACGTCGTCAAGCGCGAGCAACTGAAGCTGATGAACCCGCGCTCGGTGCTCGTCGACGTCTCGATCGACCAGGGCGGCTGCTTCGAGACGTCACGACCGACGACCCACTCCGACCCGACCTACGAGGTCGACGGGATCACCCACTACTGCGTGACCAACATGCCCGGGGCGGTGCCGATCACCTCGACCTACGCGCTGACCAACGCAACGCTGCCGTACGTGCTCGCGCTGGCCGACAAGGGGCTGAAGGGCGCGATCGATTTGCACCCCGGACTTGCGCCGGGCGTTAACGTGATCGACGGGCGAGTGACACTCGCCGCCGTGGCGGAGGGCACGGGACTCGAGCACACGCCGCTCGAGGAGGTTCTCGGAACGCTCGAGCCCGCCTAGGGAGGCGCTGGCCGCGATTCAAACGAGGAAGGAAGACGCGAGGGACTGAGATGGCAACCACGACCGTAAAGCTCAAGAACTTCATCGGCGGCGAGCTCGTCGATCCAGCCGCCGGCCAGACCGAGGAGGTGCTCGACCCGGCCACGCTCGAGGTGATCGGCGAGGCGCCGCTGTCGACCGAGGAGGACGTCAACCGCGCCGTCGCCGCCGCGCGCAAGGCGTTCGACGGCTGGTGGGCGACGACGCCCGGTGAGCGAGCGAACTGCCTCTACAAGCTCGCCGAGGTCTTCGAGGAGCACGCCGAGGAGATCGCCGACCTCGAGTCCGCCGACGCCGGCAAGCCGCGTGGCGAGGCCCGTGGCGAGGTCGACTCGATGGTCGACAACCTGCGCTTCTTCGCCGGCGCCGGCCGCACGATGGGCGGTCTCGCCGCGGGCGAGTACATGGAGGGCAAGACCTCGTTCGTCCGCCGCGAGCCGGTCGGCGTCGTCGGTCAGATCACGCCGTGGAACTACCCGCTGATGATGGCCGTCTGGAAGATCGGCCCGGCGCTCGCGACCGGCAACACGGTCGTCCTGAAGCCGGCCGAGACGACGCCGATGTCAACGCTGATGATGGCCGAGTGGGCGGCCGACGTCTTCCCGCCCGGCGTCCTCAACGTGATCGGCGGGCATGGCGAGCCGGCGGGTGCGCCACTGGTCCGCCATCCCGACGTCGACATGGTCTCGCTGACCGGCTCGCCGCCCACCGGCAAGTGGATCGCCGCAGCAGCCGCCGAGACGCTGAAGAAGGTCCATCTCGAGCTCGGCGGCAAGGCGCCGGTGGTGGTCTTCGACGACGTCGACATGGAGACGGCGCTGGCGACGATCGCCGAGGCCGGCTACTACAACGCCGGCCAGGACTGCACGGCCGCAACGCGCGTGCTGGCGTCGAAGAAGGTCTACGACGATGTCGTCAACGGTCTCGCCGGCGAGGCCGGCAAGCAGGTCGTCGGGCTGACGAGCGACGGCGACACGACACTCGGCCCGGTCAACTCGGCCCAGCAGCGCGAGCGGATCGAGGGCTTCCTCGAGCGCAAGCCGTCGGGTGCCGAGATCGTGACCGGCGGCAGCCGCAGCGGCGATCTGCCCGGCTACTACCTCGAGCCGGCCGTCGTCGCGGGTCTCGCCCAGGACGACGAGATGATCCAGAAGGAGATCTTTGGTCCGGTGATCACAGTCCAGCCGTTCGACGACGAGGCGAAGGCGATCGAGTGGGCCAACGGAACCCGCTACGGACTGTCGGCCTCGGTCTGGACCCGCGACGTCGGCCGCGCGATGCGCGTCTCACGCGCCTTGCGGTTCGGCTGCGTCTGGATCAACGACCACTTCTCGATCTCCCCCGAGATGCCCCACGGCGGCTACAAGGAGTCCGGCTACGGCAAGGACATGTCCATGTATTCGCTAGAGGACTACACCGAGATCAAGCACGTGGTGGCGAGCTTGGACTGAGCTACCGGCTCGGCTGATCCGCCGTCGGCTCCCGCGAGGACGAGTCGATGATCTCGACGCGGTTGCGGCCCTTGGCCTTGGCGGCGTAGAGAGCGCGGTCTGACATGCGGATCAGGGCGTCGGCGTCGAGGGCGTCGAGCGGGTAGCTGGCGATGCCGAAGCTGGCGGTGACGCGCAGCTCGATCTGCTGGAACTCGAGTGCTTCGATCGCCGTGCGGAGCTTCTCGGAGACCGCGATCGCGCCCTCGTGGTCGGTGCCGGGCAACAGCAGGAGGAACTCCTCGCCGCCATAGCGGCCGCCGAAGTCGCTGCCGCGCAGCGTGGCGTTGACGACCTCGCCTACGCCCGCGAGGACGTCGTCGCCGGCGCCGTGGCCGAAGCGGTCGTTGATCTGCTTGAAGTGGTCGAGGTCGAACATCACGGCCGACAGCGGCGTGACGGTGCGGCCGGCGTGGGCGACCATCCGCTTGAGGTTGTCGCGGCAGGAGCGCGAGTTCGGCAGGCCGGTCAGCGCGTCGGTCGCGGCGCGGTTCTCGGCGATCGCGAGGTTACGCAGGTTGGCGAGGACCGGCGAGGCCTGGGAGACAGAGTCGGCGACGCGCTGGCGCTCCTCGTCGTCAAGCGATCGGTCGTTGCGGACCAGCACCGAGCCGATCACCTCGCCGCCGACCAGCGACGGCGTGCAGAGGACCTCGGTCGCCGACTTGCCGCAGAGCTCGCAGCTCAGCAGCGGGTCGACACCGGCGCCCTGCTCGTGGGCGTGGCCGAGGCGGACCGCGAGGCAGGACTCCGGCTCGGCGTCGACGAGCTTCTCCCCGAGCTCGGGGGCGCCGTCGATCGTCGTCGCCGCATAGAGGCGGTTGTCCGAGTTGTTGCGGTTGAGGATCGCGACGTCGACGCCGTCGATCGTCCGCTCGAGATGCTCCTTGACGAGCTGATGCGCCTCTGACTCGTCGCGCATGATCTGCATCGCGTCGGCAAACTCCGCCTGCGTCTCGCGGTAGCGGCGGTCGCGGTCGCGGCGGGCGCGGACACGGCGGATCTCGCGCTCGATCAGGTAGAGGCCGACGGCGAAGAAGACGATCGCCAGCAGGAGGATCACGACGACGGAAATCAGGCCGGCGCGGGCAAGCGAGTCGTGCCGCTCGTCCTCGAGCTGGCGCTGCAGCGCGTCGCTCTCGCGCCGGAACTCGTCGAACAGAGCCTTGCGCTCGAGGGTCTTCGGCGGGCGCAGCGCGCCCTTGCCCGGCTGCAGCCCGACGAAGCCGACGTCCCGCTCGGCGAGCTTGCGCCAGCGGTTGGCGGTGCGGGTCACCTGAGCGATCTGTTGCCGCTGGTCGTCGTCGATCGCGAGCTCGCTCGCATCGGCCGCCGCGTCGTTGAAGTCGCGCACGCCGTCGATGAACGGCTGCAGGTAGGGGCGCTCGCGAGTCAGCGCAAAGCCGCGCACACCGGTCTCCTGGTCAAGCATCGCGGTCTGCATCCGAGCGGCGGCACGGCTCTCGTCGAACACGCGCTCAGCCGTCGAGCGCTGCGTCTCCGACACCGCCCACACCGCAAGCGCCACCACGCCGACTGCCACGGCTAGAACCAGCCGCGTGCGATTCGCCCCAGACATCCCACTGTCTGCTTCGGCCCGAACCGACGGGAACTTGAACTCAGGTGTCCAAGCCGGGGATCGGCTCCACCGGCAGGTCTCCATAGATCGCTTCGAGCTCGCTGAGGTCCAGCTGGTCCTGCGGTCTGCCCGCAAGGCGCTTGAAGCCGACGACCGTGCGAAGCGCGGCAACACGAACCGCTTGGCCGTTCCAGTCGACGACCTCCGCCTGCTTGGAGACCGTCTCGTAGTCGAGTGGCGGCAGCCCGCCGCGCATGATGTCGACGATGCCGTGACGAGTGTTGACGCGCAGGTGCTGGGCGTCGGCGACGTCGTCAGGGGTGAGGACCTTGTCGTCGCTGAGTCGCCGACCTTCGGAGATCTCCAGGTAACGCAACACCGCCGCATCTGCCTCCGGGCCGTCGGGAATCAGAAGGTCGGAGTCCTTGGTGGCGCGCACATACCCGTGATAGATGACGCTGAAGCCGCCGATCACCACGTTTGGGAGGCCGGCGGCCGCGGCGTCGGCGACTACGCCGACAAGATCAGGACCGGAGGGCTCTGCTGGGTGCATGGCCGGCCTTGATGGACGCTGCAAGCAACGAGACCGCCTGCTGAGAGAGCTGCTGACCGAGGTCGAGCCGCTGGGCAGGCGACAGCGCCATGTTGGCGGCGCGATGGTGCTCCGCTTCGTCGCGGTTGATGCGCGCCCATTCGGCCTCGTTGCCGGTTGCAAGCAACGGCCGTCCACGAGTAGCCATAGACCCCATTCTAACTCCGCTGCCCAAGACGATCATCGCCTCACAGCGTATCTGCTTGTTCGGATGGGAAGGGCTGCCCGCTTAGTCTCTCGTCCGTGGCCCGCTACGAGTTCCTGACGACCTGGCTGCTGCGCGCGCCGCGGACGGATGTCTGGGACGTGCTCGAGGACCCGCTGGCGTGGCCGATTTGGTGGCGCGGCGTCGAGTCGGTCGTCGAGCTCGACGGTGGCGACGGCCAGCGGGTCGGCAGCCGCTACGGCGTGCGCTGGCGCAGCCTCGTCCCCTACTCGGTCGAATTTGAGTTCGAGGTCGACCAGATCGAGGTCCCGCTGCTGATGACCGGTCGAGCGAGCGGCGAGCTCCAGGGAACCGGCACTTGGCGGCTCTACGAACAGGACGGGGTGACCGCGGTCACCTATGACTGGCGCGTCGCGACGACGAAGCCCTGGATGAATCGCGTCGCTCCGCTAGCCCGCCCAGTCTTCGAGTGGAACCACGACTGGGTGATGGCGCGCGGTGGCGAGGGGCTCGCGCGCCAACTTGGCGTCGAGCTGATGGCACGCGGTTAGCGGTTGGTTCACAGCTGACGGCGCTTCAGCACCTAGAGTTCCTGTCGTGCTGAAGCGGGTGCTGGCAGCGATCGGTGTGGCGGTGGTGGCGGCAGTGGGCGCCGCCTATGCGCTCGGACACGACGACCGCGATGCCGAGGCAGCGGCCAAAGGCAAACCGCCGGTCGTGCTGCTGATGTTCGACGAGTTCCCGACCGACCTCTTGCTCGGCCCAAACGGGCGGATCGACTCCGGCCGCTACCCAGCCTTTGCGGAGCTCGCACGCGCGAGCTACTGGTTCCCGAACGCGACGACGACGTTCGACTCGACGACCAAGGCGATCCCGCAGATCCTCGACGGTCGCTACCCGCGGCCCGGCGGCACCCCCGACTACGTCGGCCACCCGCAAAGCCTCTACGACGTCTTCGGTCGCAAGGGATACGCGATCCGGCGCGTCGAGGCCGCGACCTCGGTCTGCCCGCCGCGCTGGTGCCCAAGCGCGCGCCGCGGCCGGCCGGCGATCCTGACGCAGCTCCAGGAGGGCCGGCGCGAGCGGCTGGCGCGCTTCTTCGGCTCGATCGGACCAACCGACGAGCCGACGTTCTGGCTCGGCCACATCCTGCTGCCACACGGGCCGTACATGTTCCTGCCATCGGGCCATCAGACACGCGCCGGCTGGCAGGACCCGATCGCTGGGATGAACAGCACGCCCGGCTTCTACTCCGATTACCAGGCGCTCCACGCCCAGCAGCGGCTGCAGCTCCAGATCGGCTTCCTCGATCGCGAGCTCGGCCGGCTGTTCGCGCGGCTGCGGCGTGAGGGGACCTTCGACAAGTCGCTGATCGTGGTGACAGCCGACCATGGAATCTCGTCAGAGTCGGGAGTGCGGAGCCGGCGTGACACCAACATGCGCAACATCGACGAGCTGGCGCCGGTGCCGCTGTTCGTCAAGGCGCCGCGACAGAAGCGCGGCAAGGTCGTGCGCAGCTACGTGCGAACGACTGACGTCGCGCCAACGATCGCTGATCTGATCAACGCGCGTCTGCCCTACCCCCACGACGGGCGGTCCGCCTTCTCGCGCACAGTCCGGACGCGCCGCGGCGCGCTGGTGATCAAGCGCGACTTCAGCCGCCGGCTGTACATCTCAGCGGCCGAGCTGCAACGACGGCGCGGTGTTCTGCTGCGGGCGCGGCTACGGCGCTTTGGCTCAGGCGACTGGGACAGCCTCTACACCGGCATCGGGCCGAGCCGCAAGCTGATCGGACAGCCGGTCGCCGGGCAGCCGCGCGTCACGGCGACCAAGCTCCAAGCAGGGATCGCCAATGCCGTCGCGATGCGCACCGTGCGGCGCGACTCGCTCGTGCGGCCGACACAGATCGCCGGGTCGATCGTCGGCGGCGCGGGCCTGCACGACACGCGCTCGATCGCCGTCGCGGTCAACGGCACGATCGAGGCGACCGGGCGCAGCTTCCACCTCCGCCTGCCGAAGGCGGAACGGGCACGGACCAGCGAGAGCTTCGCGGTGATGGTCCCCGAGCGCTCGATCCGGCCCGGCCGCAACCACGTCGAGGTCTTCGAGATCGTCGGCGGCCGCAAGCTGCGCCTGCTCGGCGACACCTGACCCCGGCTAGCGGCTGCGGTAGACGGTGTTCGGCTCGGCGCTGTCGTCGACGACGACCTCTGGCGGGTCCTCGCGTGTGTCGACGAAGACACAGAAGTAGCGCTCGCGGTCGTCGCGGGCGATGCAGTTGCGGAAGTAGCCCTCGCCGAGGCGGATCGTGTTCGCCGTCTCGAGGTTGCGGACCAGCTCGTCATCGCCAGATCGCTCGACGTAACGCGTGAGCGCCTTGGCGTTCGCCTCGGTCGCATCGGTCTCCGAGACGATCACCGGCCGGTTCGCGAGGCCGGAGACGATCACCGCCGCCAACCCGGCGATCAACAGCGCCGTAGCCGTGCGATCCTGGAGCACCTCGCGGTCGGCCTCGGTCGGCGGCGGCGCGCCGGCGGTGGCGAGCGCCGCGGCGCGACGATCGGCCAGCCGGCGTGCCAGCCACGGCGCGACCGCCCCGACGAGGAACAGGTTGGCGAAGGTCGCGATCAGTACGCCCTCGATGAAGTTGAGACCGGTCGTCGCGACGGGCGGCAGCTGGTCGAGCACGACTCCGTCGACGATCGTCAGCACGACGAACGCCGGCCACTGGGTCGCGCCACGCAGCCGCCAACGCAGACGGCTGGTCCAGAAGCGCTCGCCCGGGCTCACGCAGGGCAGCGTAGTGCTCGCGATCACCCAGCCGGGGCGGCGGACCACCGCTCTAAGATCAGGCCTGTGTCCGACCTCTGGGTAACGACGCTTGGCGAGCTGCCCTACCGCGACGCGGTAACCCTGCAGGAGCGGCTGCGCGACGCCCGTCAGGCTGACGCGATCCCGGACACGTTGCTGCTACTCGAGCACCCACCTACTTACACGCGCGGGCGACGGACACAGCCGGCCGACCTGCCACGTGGCGAGCAGTGGTATCGCGACCAGAGGATCGCGGTCGAGGACTCCGACCGCGGCGGACAGGTCACCTACCACGGGCCCGGCCAGCTCGTGGGCTATCCGATTGTGCGCGTGTCGTCAGTGCGCGACTACGTCGCGGCGCTCGAGCAGGCGATGATCGCGGCGCTGCGCGATGAGGGGATCGCCGCGACCGTCCCCGACGGGCTTACCGGCGTCTGGACCGGCGGCGCGAAGATCGGCTCGATCGGCGTCCACGTCTCGCGCGGGGTCACGACCCACGGCTTCGCGGTCAACGTCACCAACGACCTAGCCCCCTTCTCCTGGATCGCGACCTGTGGCGTCGACGGCACCGAGATGACCTCAGTCGCGCGCCAGAAGGACGGCGATGCGTCGATGTCCTGCTTCCGCAAGCGGATGGCGTTCAGGCTCGCTGAGGCACTCGACCGGCGTCAGCGACTAGTCACGCCCCGCCGCCTACTCGGAGCGGCGACTCCTGCCATAGCCTTGACCGCGTGAGCAGGGAGCACCAGACACGCTCGCGCGCCAATCCGGGCGGCGTGCGCGACATCACCGCCGAGCTCGGCGAGGTGATCGAGTTCGGCGCGCGCAAGCCGCGCTGGTTCAAGGTTCCGGCCCCCGGCGGCGCGCGCTACCGCGAGCTGCGCAAGGAGATGGACGCGGAGGGCCTCCACACCGTCTGCCAGGAGGCTGCCTGCCCGAACATCGGCGACTGCTGGGAGCGCGGTACCGCGACCTTCATGATCCTCGGCGACACCTGCACCCGCCGCTGCGGCTTCTGCAACGTCAAGACCGGCAAGCCGACCTTCAATGATCCGCTCGAGCCGCTGCGCGTCGCCCAGTCGGTCAAGCGGATGGGACTGCGCCACGCCGTCATCACAAGCGTCGACCGCGACGACCTGCCGGACCTCGGCGCGTCGGCATTCGTCGGCGTGATCCGCTCGGTGCGGCGGTTCTCCCCAGGGACCAAGGTCGAGGTTCTGACCCCGGACTTCCGCGGCGAGGAGATGCCGCTCGCCCGCGTGATCGCCGAGCGGCCCGACGTCTTCAACCACAACGTCGAGACGGTGCCGCGGCTCTACCCGATCGCGCGGCGTGGCTCGAAGTTCCTGCGCTCCTGCCGCGTGCTGCGCAACGCCAAGGAGATGGGTGGCGACGCGGTCGTGACGAAGTCCGGCCTGATGACCGGGCTCGGCGAGTCGCGCGAGGAGCTGCTCGAGACGTTCGGGATCCTGCGCGAGCACGGCGTCCAGGTGCTGACCGTCGGCCAGTACCTGCGCCCGACGCGCGACCACTTGCCGGTCGTCCGCTACTGGCACCCGGACGAGTTCGCCGACCTCGAGCGCGAGGCCTACGCGATGGGCTTCGAGGCAGTCGCCGCGGGGCCACTGGTGCGGTCGAGCTACTTCGCCGAGCAGACGCTCGAGCGGGCAGCCGTGGCCGCCCAGTGAGCGGACGTGTCGTTGCGCTCGTCGGGACGCTGGCGATGGTGCTGCTGCTCGGCGCGCTGACGATCGACGTGATGGTGCGAACCGGATTCGACGTCCTCGTGCTGATCTCGCTGGTGATCGTCGGGATGGTCGGCTTCGGGGCGCTCGGCGCGCTGTTCAACCCACCGGAGAAGTAGTGCGCCGCCGCCTGACCCTGGTGCTGCAACTGGCGCTGGCGTCGGTAGCGGTCTTTGCCGTGCTGTGGGCGGTGTTCGGCCGTCCTGGCGACAAGGCGGCGACGCCGATCGCGGCCAGCGGAGCCGTCGCGGGCGACAGCGCGACTGGTACGGCGCCACCTGCCGACAGCTCGTTTGAGCCGAGCTCGCCGGCGCCGATCGAGCTGCTAAGCGAGGACGCCTTCGACGTGCAGTGGCGCAAGCCGCCGCGCGCCGCGCTCGTCTTCGACGTCGAGAACGGCGACTCGCTCGGGCGCCGTGTGCACCTGGAGCCACTGCTCGCCGGCCTGCTGATCGCCTCCGGCAACGACGCGGCGGTCGCTCGCCGACCACGTCTCCGGCAGCGAGCGTCGCTTCGTCGCGCTGATAAACGAGCAGGCTCGGCTGTGGAACCTCGACTGCACCCGCTTCACGACGCCGAGCGGCTTATCCGACCGCGACCGCTCCTGCGCCGTCGACCTCGCCGTGATGACACGCCTCGCCATGGATAACCGCCGGATTGTTCGACTCAGCCGCCGTGCCCAGGCTTCGTACCGCTTCCCGATCAAGGGCCGCAAGCTCTACCTCTCGGGCCACAACCCGCTGATCCGCGCCGACTATCCCGGCGCGATCGGCCTCAAGACTGGCTACACCGACGCCGCCGGCCGCTGCTTCGTCGGTGTCGCCCGCCGCCACGGCCGCACCTTCGGCGTCGTCCTACTCGACTCACCGGACCCGGGCAAGCAGGCCGCCCGGCTGCTCGACCTGGCGTTCGAGAACGGTTGAGCTACTCCGAGTCCTTCTTCTTGCGATCGGTGTCGCGCGACGGTTGGACGCGCTTGGGCTCGCCTGGCATCTTGGGATAGTCGGGCGGGTAGGGCATGTCGCCGGCGCCTTCGGCCTCGTCGCGCTCGTACATGTCGAGCAGCGGTTGGAGCGAGTGGGCGACGTCGTCGATGGTCGCGAAGTGGTCGCCGACCTCGGCGAAGCGGGCGGGCATCGTGGCGATCGTAAAGTCCTCGGGCTGGATTTCGGGCAACTCGTCCCAGAGCAGCGGCGCCGAGACGGGCGCCCCGGGCTTCGGGCGCACGCTGTAGGGCGAGGCGATCGTGCGGTCGCGGGCGTTCTGGTTGTAGTCGACGAAGATCCGCTCGCCACGCTCCTCCTTCCACCACTTGGTGGTCACCTCGCCGGTCATGCGCCGCTCGAGCTCGCGACCGAAGGCGATCGCGGCGTGACGGACGTCGGTGAACGTCCAGCGCGGCTCGATCCGTACGTAGATGTGGATGCCACGGCCGCCGGAGGTCTTCGGGAAGCCGGCGTAGCCGATCTCGCCGAGCAGCGTGCGCGCCTCGCCGGCGACCCGGACGGCGTCGTCGAAGCCGGTCCCCGGCTGCGGGTCGAGGTCGATCCGCAGCTCGTCGGGATGGTCGACGTCGGCGCGCCGTACCGGCCACGGGTGGAAGGTCAGCGTGCCCATCTGCGCGCACCAGCCGACGACCGCGATCTCGGTTGGGCAGACCTCGTCGGCGTGGCGACCGGAGGGGAACTCGATCCGCGACGTCTCGACGTAGTCAGGCGCGCCTTGGGGAACCCGCTTCTGATAGAAGGCGTCGCCCTTCTGCCCGGCGCGGGTCGTCAGCTCGATCCCCGGATGTACGCCCTTCGGCCAGCGCTCCAGCGTCGTCGGCCGCTCGCGCAGCGCCCGCATGATCCCGTCCTCGACCGCGAGGTAGTACTCGACTACCTGGAGCTTGGTGATCTCGTCCGTCCGCTCGGTCGCCGGAAAGATAACCCGGTCCGCACTTGACACGCGCAGCTCGCGGCCACCCGCGTCGAGCATCGTCGCTTCCGACTTCGCCATCGCCTCAGGATGGCGCACCGGCGTGAGCACGAGGCTTGGCGCAACCCGTCGCCCATGCGAACATTGGCGACGAGGGGCCATAGCTCAGCTGGAAGAGCGTCGCGTTTGCAACGCGAAGGTCGCCGGTTCGAGCCCGGCTGGCTCCATCGAAAGCTCTCGGGAGGCTCGCCATGGCCAAGTTGATCTACTCGGTGATCGCATCGCTCGACGGCTACGTCGAAGACGAGGACGGCAACTTCGACTGGGCCGCCCCGGACGAGGAGTTGCACACCTTCGTCAACGAGCTCGAGCGGCCGATCGGCACCTACCTCTACGGGCGCCGGATGTACGAGACGATGGTCTACTGGGAGACCGCGCACACCCTCGCCGACCAGCCGCCTTCCATTCGAGACTTCGCGGGGATCTGGCAGGCGGCCGACAAGATCGTGTACTCCAAGACTCTGGAGACGACGTCCAGCGCAAGGACGCTGGTCGAGCGAGAGTTCGTCCCCGACGCGGTCAGGCAGATGAAAGCGTCGGCGGTACGCGACATCAGCGTGGGTGGCCCCGATATCGCCGGCCAGGCGCTCGAGGCCGGGCTGGTCGACGAGTGTCACCTCTTCGTCGCACCGATCGTGGTGGGGGGCGGCAAACGGTCCCTCCCCACCAACATCCGCGTCGAACTCGAGCTGCTGAGCCAACGCCGTTTCGACAGTGGCGTGGTCCACCTTCGCTACCGGGTCAAGACCTGAGACGAGGCGACGCGACCGTCGGCTGAGCAGGATTCAACCTTTCTGGGTCGTACGTCGAGTAGACCGTGATGGGAATCGATCGCCGACTTGCACGTGAGATAGCGCCGTTCGCCGCGGCGACCTCCCTCGGCTTCGCGCTGGTCCCGATCGGGGGCCGCGTCGACTGGAGCGGATACGCGCTTGCCTCGGGTCTGATGCTCGCCGTCGCCTGCGGGGTCGTTCTCGTTCCCTGGCGGAGGCTGCCACCGATGGTGCGAGTGGTTCCGTCGCTGCTGTTCCTCGTCGCGCTGGCGCTGCTGCGCGACGTCAGCGGGGTCGTGATGGGCGTCGGAGCGCTGACGCTGATCCCGGTGTTCTGGGTGGCGCTGCACGGCAGCCGCGGTCAGCTGCTGGTCCTCGTTGCCGGAGTGTGCGCGTTCTTCATAGCTCCTGACCTGCCTGCCGGTGACCCGTCGCAGCATCCGCTCAGCGTCTGGCGAATAACCGTCGTGTTCGGTGCCGCCTGCGCGATCGTCGGGGTCGCCGTGCAAAACCTCGTTGCCCGTGTTCGCAGCCACGCCGACGCGCTCGCCGTCCGCGAACGCGACCTGGAGGCGGTGGCGGATCTGCTGCGCTCGCTGTCGCTGACCACCGACGCCCGCGAGCGCGTCTGCGCCGGCGTCTGCGATCTGAGCGGCGCGTACTTCGCCGTGTTGCTCGAGGCCAGGAGCGACGGCGCGCTCGAGTGGACCGCCGGCGCCGGGCTGAGCCTTCCCCAGCGGACCTTCACGCCGGAGAGCGTGCTGGCCGAGCTCGAGCGCGCGGAGCGACCGGCCACTCTCCTCTTGGAGCCCATCCATCATGGCGATGCGGTCGTCGGCGTCCTGGTCGCCGGTTGGCGAGAGTCGCCCGGCGACGATCGACGAGCGCGGGGCCTCGTGCGCCTGCTGGCGTCCGAGGCGGCGTTCGTGATCGAGCGCGCCGATCTGCTCAACCGACTGACCGAGTCCGCGCTCACCGACGAGCTGACCGGCTTGCCGAACCGCCGGGCGTGGGACGAGCGCCTCGAGCAGGCGATCCGCGAGCCGGAGCCGGTCTGTGTCGCGATCCTCGATCTTGACCGCTTCAAGGCCTACAACGACGACCACGGCCACCAAGCCGGAGACCGGCTCCTCAAGGAGGCGGCCGCGGCCTGGCGCGCGCAGCTGCGCCCGACCGACTCGCTCGCCCGTTACGGCGGCGAGGAGTTCGTCGTGCTCCTGCGCGAGAACGATCTCGACACCGCCCGTGACGTCGTGGACCGCCTGCGAGGCGCAACGCCGCGCGGGCAATCGTGCTCGGCCGGCATCGCGCGCCGAGCGGACGACGAGGCAGCGGTGGACCTGCTCGGCCGCGCCGACCACGCGCTCTACGAAGCGAAGCGGGCCGGTCGCGACCGATCCTTGATCGCAGGCTCCAAGGGCGGCGCTGCGACTGACGGCGAGGGGCTGGGAGACGGCGCCGCTGCCGGCGCCCGACGGGTCGGGGGCGTTCGTGGCAGCACTCGACCTGCACACCCACGAGGCAGTGGCTGAGCACAGCGACGGCCGCGCGCTGCGAGTGCCGCTGACTCCCGACCGGCCGGTCGGCGAGGTCACGCGCGAACTGCTGGCGGGGATCGCGGAGCTGGTCGGACCGGTCGAGATAGACCCGACACCGCAGGAGGTTCCGTGGACGGTGCCGCTTGACGAGGACGACGAGCACGCGACCTACGACCGCGTCCAAGTCGGCTCATACTTCTCCGCGGCAACCCAGGCGGCGGTCGTGCTCGCCGCCTTCCGGGCGCCCTACCGCGGCCGCTCGACACCGGTCAACGCCTGGTGGGGCTCGTTCGACCTGGCGGTGAGCCTCTTCTCCGGCGTTTCCGCCGAGCCGCCGTCGGACGACTTCATCATGCGCAACTCGATGGACTCGCAGGAGGTCGCGGTCGGCTGGTGGCCGGGCGATCCGCCGCCGGTCGTCTGACGCTGCAGACGGCGGCGCGTCTGCCTACTGGCAGGTCGACGGCAGGAAACCTCTCGCAGGGCCAGCGCCACGCCGTAGTTGCAAGCACGACGGCCGCCTCAACGCCTGGAAGGCGCTGAAGGCGATCCCGGGCCGCGGCGACTGAGACGGCGATGCTCGCCGAGCTGCACCACGACCGCCGAGTCGCGCTCGCGGTCGGCAATGACCGCATCGAGCGCCTCGACGACCTCGGCGTCGAACTGTGTGCCGGCGCAGCGCTTCAGCTCAGCTAGTGCGGCGGCGCCATCGCGGGTCTCGCGATATGCACGTCCGGAGACCATCGCGCTGTAGGCGTCGCAGACGGCAATGATCCGCGAGCCGAGCGGGATCAGGCGGCCAGCGAGCCCGTCCGGATAGCCCGAGCCGTCGACGTGCTCGTGACTCGAGCGGACGAGCTTGGCGGCGCGGGCCAGCGCAGGAGCCGCCGACAGAATCCGCTCGCCGATCACCGGGTGACGGCGCATGAACGCCCACTCGTCCTCATCGAGCGGCCCTGGCTTCTCGAGCACCTTGTCGGGAATCGCGATCTTGCCCGCGTCGTGGAGCGACGCCGCCTGCAGCAGCGGCTCGCGATCGTCGTCGGACAGCTCGAGCCGCTCGGCGACGAGATCGCAGAGACCGGTCACCTCGTCGAGGTGGACCCCCAGAGCAGGGCTGCGCTCCGACAGGATCCTCAGCAGGACGTCGGCGCTCTGACGACCAGCCAGGCCGCGGCTGTCCCTGCTCTTATTGGCATACATACGGCGATCCGCCTCACGGAGCGCCTCAGTGGCGGTCGTCGCCTGATCCGGCAGCAGCACCAGCCCGTGGGATGCGGTGATGCTAAAGCCCTCGCCGCGCTCGACCAGCGCTGCGCCCGCGAGCGCGACGACCGACTCGGGATCCCTGGATCCGATCGAGCTCAACACGCAGAACTCGTCACCGCCGATCCGGTAGGCCGAGGCCTGACCGTCGAGCACGCGCTCGAGGCGCTGGGAAACCCGCAGTAACAGCGAGTCGCCGGCGGGATGCCCGAAGGTGTCGTTGTAGATCTTGAAACCGTCGAGGTCGAAGAGCGCCAGCACGAGCGGCCGCCCGGTCGTTGCTTCGAGCAGTCCGAGGTCGAGGTCGGACAGCAGGCTGCGACGGTTGCCGAGCCCGGTCAGCGGGTCGTGTAGCGCCTGATGGATCAGTTCCTCGGAGATCAGCCGGCGCTCGGTGACGTCCTGCACCTGGCCGATCGCGTAGCCGAAGCCGTCGGGCTCGGTGCGCAACAGCGAGACGCTCACCGCGACCCAGCCCGCGTGGCCGTGGGCGTGGATGTAGCGCAGCTCGAGCTGGACACTCTCGCCGCCGCCGGCAACCAGCAGGCCCTCGAGCGACTCGACGAGAGCTACGGAGTCGGCCGGGTGCACGACATCGCGGAAGTCGCTCGCGCGCAGGTGCTCGTGCGAGTAACCGGTGATCCCGCACATAGCCTGGTTGACCTGGATGACCTCGCCGGGCTGACCGTGGGCGAACCTGAACAGCAGCATCCCGATCGGCGCGCCCTCGAATGCGCCTCGGAAGCGCTCCTCGCTCTCCAGCGCGCGCCGGTAGGACTCCTGCTCCTGTGCCCTGACGATCTCGTTGAGGCGCCAGGCCGCGACGCTAGCGAGGCCGGCAGCAACTACGAAGCCGCCGTGGATCGCCGCCCACTTCCACGGGTGCGCGATCGCTGCGGGGTGGTTGTAGACGGCGCCTGGGGCGATCGCTCCGGCGATGCCGTGGTGGATGACGACGTAGGCGGCGGCGACCAGGAACGGAATCCAATCCTCGTAGAGCGCGAGCACGACGATCGTTACGAAGAAGAGGAAATGGCCCTCGATCGCGCCGTCCCAGATGTGAACGAGCAGCGCGCAGGCCGTAACCAAACCGAACGAGACGAGCACGGACGCCGCGCGGCGACGGTGCTCGAACAGGATGGCTATTACTCCGACGACGAACAGCCCGAGCGCGTGCGCCACGCTGTGCGACAGGCTGTTTCCCTGGGCAGCGCTGAAGACCGTCAGGCCGACGGCCTCGACGAACAGCAACCCGACCATCGCGTGGTGACGGTGCAGCCACGCGCCGTCAGGCAGCGTGCGCCCTGTTGGAACCATTAGACGCAGCCGCGAGGCCACGCTCGAGTGAGCGTCCAGTTCGAGTCCCTCCTTGCGGCCAAGCTACCGCGCGCGCCACCCGCTTGTCTAGATGCCAAAAGGCGGAAATTGCGGAACTGATAGCGGTTTGCGGCCGCTTCCGATGATTCAGCGCAACGCGTGGCAGACGGCGGCGGCCTGAGCGGAGCGGATTAGGCTCGAGACGGTCGGGAATCCCTGGCCAGGGACGATGCGCTGGGCTCGTCGCTCGGGGGCGCCGAAGAGGCGGCCACCGACGTAGGCGCGGAAGAAGCGGTTGATATCGGGCGCCGTCGAAGCGATGCTGCCGGAGGCCCAGGCGAGCGCCGGGTTGATCACGCGGCTGACGTCCTCGGGCGGCATCCCCGGCGCCACCTCGTAGCCGTGCATGAACGGGGTCCGCATCCGGACGGTGCGCGGCATGCTCGTCGCGCGCAGGCCGAGCGGGCGGTAGACGTGGCGCGCAAGCAGCCGCTCGTAGGAGAGGCCCGTCGTCGCCTCGGCCATCAGGCCGACGACAATGTTGTCGGTATCGGAGTACTCGTAGCGCGAGCCGGGCCGGAAGCGCAGCGGCTTGGCGCGCACGTAGCGACAATCTGGCGCGGCGACAGGTATCCGGTCGGGTCGGACTGCAGGCGCTCGATGAACTTGACGTCGCGGATGTAGTCCGGCAGTCCGCCGATATGTGTGAGTGCCTCTGAGCTTGCCGGCGGAGATCAGCGCTAGTGCGACGGCTCCAGAGAACGCCTTCGAAACGCTCGCGATCCGAATGTGGTCACGGACGCGAGGCGCGGCACCCCGTTCGGCACGTCGCCGAATCCGCGGCGGCGATATTCGACCTTGCCGTTGCGCTGGATCAGCACCGACACGCCGGGCGGGCCCTCTGGCGACGCGGCAATCTGGTCGAGTTTCGCGTTCAGGACGGGCGCGGTACCGGCCGGCGTGATCGCCTCGGCCGATGCGGAGACCACGACTAGTGCCGCGATCAGAAGGGCAGAGCCGAGAGCGCGCGCATCGGGCAAGGCTAACGTTGACCGGGTGACCGGCGACGCTCGCGTCAAGCGCATCACGCTGATCGCGGCGATCCTGGGGTCGGGGGTGGTGTTCCTCGACGGGACCGTGGTGAACGTGGCGCTGCCGGCGATCGTCGACGAGCTCGACACGGGCTTCGTCGCGCAGCAGTGGATCGTCGAGGCCTACCTGCTGACGCTCGGCGCGCTGCTGCTGGTCGGCGGGTCGCTCGGCGACATCCTCGGCCGCAAGCGGATCTTCATGGCGGGGCTCGCCGGCTTCGGCGCGACATCGCTGCTCTGCGCCGTCGCACCGAACGCCGAGCTACTAATCGTCGCGCGGACGCTGCAGGGCGCCGCTGGCGCGCTGCTCGTCCCGGCGAGCCTGGCGCTGATCACGGCGACCTTCCCGTCCGAGGAGCGTGGCGCGGCGATCGGGTCGTGGACCGCCTGGACCGGCATCGCGTTCGTGATCGGACCCCTCGGCGGCGGGGCAATCGTCGAGTACGTCTCATGGCGCTGGATTTTTGCGATCAACGTGCCGCTGGTGCTGCTCACGCTCGCGCTGGCGCGCGGGATGCGCGAGAGCTTTGACGAGCAGATCTCGAAGCGGATCGACTACCTCGGCGCCGTGCTGGTCGCCTTTGGCCTTGGTGGCCCGGTGTTCGCGTTGATCGAGCAGCAGAACTACGGCTGGGGCGATCCGCTCGTTTACATCCCCTTCGTCGCCGGCGTCGTGCTGCTTGCGGCGTTCGTCGCCCATGAGCGCCGCACCCACCACCCGATGCTGCCACTCGGCCTGTTTCGCTCGCGCAATTTCAGCGTCGGCAACCTGTCGACGCTCGGGATCTACGGCGGGCTTGGCGCGGCGACCTTCTTCGCGACGATCTTCCTCCAGCAGGTCTCCGGCTACAGCCCGATTGCCGCCGGCCTCGCGCTGATGCCGATCACGCTCGTGATATGGGCTCTGTCGAGCCGCTTCGGCCGGCTGTCGGACCGGATCGGGCCGCGGCTACTGATGGGCATCGGGCCGATCGTGGCCGGCATCGGGCTGATCTGGATGGGCCGGCTTGGCAGCGACGTGAACTACGTGACGGACCTGCTGCCCGGCGTGTTCGTGTTCTCGCTCGGCCTGTCGGCGACCGTCGCGCCACTGACGACGACCGTGCTCGGCTCGGTACCGGAGCACAACGCGGGCGTGGCGAGCGGGGTCAACAATCAGGTTGCACGCGTCGCAGGGCTGCTGGCGATCGCCGCCCTCGGAGCAGTCGCCGCGGCGCGCTTCGAGGGCGTCCTCGACGAGCGTGCGGCGGCGCTACCGACTCCGGCTCGAGCTGCCGTCAAGGACGCCCGGCCACTGTCCGGCAGCGTCAACGGCCGCCCCGCGCTCGACCGCCCGGTCGAGGACGCGTCGGTTTCCGCCTACCGCGCCGGAATGGCCCTCGGCGGCGGACTAGTGATCGTCGGCGGAGTGATCTCGCTGATCGGAATCGCCAATCCACGCCGCCGCGCGGAGGAGCTACTCGAGCCCACGGAGCTCGCGCCGGCCTACGCGACCGCCTCCTACGGACCTTGTCCGCCTGTCGAGGACGAGCCGGGCAGATCTTCGCCGCATGTCCATACGTAGGACGCGGCCCCGTGACGAACATCGAGGTATGCCTGGGCGCGCTCCACAGATCGTGGCATTCGGGGGAGGAGGCTTCTCGATGGAGGCCGGTAATCCCCTCCTCGACGACTACGTGCTTTCCCTCACAGGCAAAGCACGCCCGAAGGTCTGCTTCCTCCCCACTGCCTCCGGCGACGCCGACCACTACATCGTCCGCTTCTACCGCCAGTTCGCGACGCGCGCGGATGCCAGCCACGTCTCGCTCTTCCGCCGCGACCGCGAGGGCGTCGAGAGCGACTTCGCCAACCACCTGTTGTCGCAGGACCTGATCTATGTCGGTGGCGGCAACGTCGTCAGCCTGCTCGGCACTTGGCGCGCCCACGGCCTGCACGCGGTGCTGCGCCGGGCTTGGCGACAGGGCGTCGTGCTGTGCGGGCCGTCGGCGGGATCGCTGTGTTGGTTCGCCGAGGCGCTAACCGCGTTCCATTCCGATCCCTACCGCGTCCAGGGACTCGGGCTGCTGCCACATTCGAACTGTGTCCACTACGACGCGGAGCCGCAGCGGCGCGGGGAGTACCGCCGCTTCGTCGGCGACGGCATGCGGCCGGGCTACGCCGCCGACGATGGCGCGGCGCTGCACTTCGTCGGCAAGGAGTTGACGCGGGTCGTCAGCTCGCGTCCGCACGCTCGCGCCTTCCGTGTCGAGCCGCAGGGCAACGAAGTCGTCGAGACGCCGCTCGACGTCGAGTACCTTGGGGCGCAGATGCCCGAGCTGGCCACGGCGTGAGCGGAGCGGAGGTCGTACCGGAGGAGGAGCGGACGCTCATCGCGCTCGGCGGTGGCGGCTTCACGATGGAGCCTGACAACCCGGCGCTCGACTACTTCGTGCTTGGGCTGAGCGAGGCGCAGGCCCCGCGCATCCTCTTCCTGCCAACCGCCTCCGGCGATCCGACCGGCCAGATAAACGCCTTCCGCGGCCGCTTCGGCGGACGCACCGACTGCGAGGCCGCCCATCTGTCGCTGTTCAACCTCCACGGCAGCACGCGCACGCTCGAGGAGGTGGTGCGCGAGCAGGACGTGATCTACGCCGGCGGCGGCTCGATGCGCAACCTGCTCGCGATCTGGCGCGCCCACGACCTCGACCGACTGCTGGCCGAGGCATGGGAGCGCGGCACCGTGCTCGCCGGCATCAGCGCCGGCGCGATGTGCTGGTTCGAGGGCGGGGTGACGAAGTCGAGCGGACCGGCGGAGCCGATCGCCGGCCTCGGCGTCTTGCCGGGCTCACTGTCCGTCCACGCCGACGGCGAGCCGGAGCGGTTGCCGGTCTGGCTGGCCGCCGTTCGTAACGGAGAGCTCCCCGGCGGCTGGGCCGCCGACGACGGCTGCGCCCTTCTCTTCCGCGGCCGCAAGTTCGAACGTGCGGTCAGCTCACGCCCCGGCGCCTCGGCCCTACGCGTCGACGCCGTCGAGGGCGAGCTCGTGCGTCGGCGAATCGAGGCGAAGCTGCTCGGCGAGCGCAGCCCCGGCACCGGTCCGCCCAGCGACGACATCCTCGAGCTGCGCCAGGTTCAGCGGCTACGCGGCCGGCACTAACGAACGACCGGAATCGCCGGCGGCGCGCCGTTACGGAACAGCGACGCGATGTAGATGACGATCGTCTTCCTGCCGCGGTTGGCGGCACGGTGGATCGTCCCCGGCTTCTCGACGATCCACTGGCCCGCACGGATCGGCGCGGTCTGGCCGGACCGGATCGTGCGGACCTTCGTCGCCTTGACCTCGGGGTTGCCGCGCCAGACGTTCACCGCACCGGTGACGACCCTGTAGGTGAGCACGCCCTGGTCGATCCGGGCAATCTGGACGCCGGGATGGCGGTGCAGCGCGAGCTGCGCTCCCGGCTGGACGTCCACGCGCGAGAGGCCGAGCGTGCGGCCCTTGGCACCCGCGGGATTCACGTCCTGGGCGAGCGCCTCGCGAGCAACAGGCTCGGGGTCGCCGGCGATCTGCGCGCCGGCATAAGCGCTCAGCGCGGCAACGGCGACCAAGGCGCAGAGCGCCGCGAGGATCGAGCGGCGGCGCACCGCTACTTGTCGTCGTCGAAGTCGAAGTCGCGCGGTGGCTTCTGCTCGAACCAGAGCCGATCGTGCTCCGGCGTCTCCTGGAGGAAGTCCGGCGTCTCCTCGAGCACGTCCTCCTCGTTGTCGCCCTCGGCGGGTGCCGGCGCGTCCTCTACGCGCTCGAACCCGCGCGGAGGCGTATCGCCACCGGCATCCGGCTCAGGATCGGCCGGCGCCTCCGGCTCCTCAACGGACTCGGGGGGCGCCTCCACCGACTCCGGCGCGGGATCGGCAACCTCGGCCTCGTAGACAGGCTCCTCTGGCGGGAGCTCAGACTCGCGAGCCTCGGGCTCCTGAGCTGCTGGCTCCCCCTCCGCTACGGGAGCCGGCTCCGCCGCCGCTGCCGGCGCCTCGGCGGCCTCAGTCGGCCGCCCGCGCGGGGCGCCAAGCGCCTCCTGCTCCTGCTGCTCGACCTCGCCCTCCGAGGCGCCATGCTTGCGCTTCAGATCGAGGTGCTCACGGATCGCGTCGTCGAGAACGCCCATCGACCGACAGCCTACGCCACCACGACGACGCCGGTAGCATGAGACGCCCGCCCACACGGGCACCTGGGGCTGTAGCTCAGCTGGAAGAGCGCTGCCTTCGCATGGCAGAGGTCAGGGGTTCGAGTCCCCTCAGCTCCATCGGAGCGGAACCCAGAAGCGATGCGGGTTCCGACGAGAT
>Ga0190265_10000176_pt1 | contig 60837 bp, 64 predicted proteins | sample Popmic124T_FD_133135 | JGI IMG/M metagenome (GOLD analysis project Ga0190265, IMG submission 133135) | Populus adjacent soil microbial communities from riparian zone of Indian Creek, Utah, USA - 124 T | ecosystem: Environmental > Terrestrial > Soil > Riparian zone | place: USA: Utah | collected... | reverse complement strand
GCGACCCGTCGCAATGTTCCGATCAAGGTCCTAGGGGAGGGAGAGCTCGAGAAGGCGCTCACCGTCCATGCCCACGGCTTCTCCGCAAGCGCGCGCGAGAAGATCGAGTCGGCAGGCGGCAGCGTCACAGTTCTCGAGTCGTAGAGGCATGCTCAAGACGTTCCTCAACGCATTCCGGATCCCCGAGCTCCGGAAGAAGCTGGCGTTCACCGCCGCGATGCTCGCGCTCTACCGCCTCGGCGCCTACATCCCGGCGCCCGGCATCAACGTCGACGCCGTCGAGGCGCTGTCGGAGCAGTTCGCGGGCTCGAACATCCTCGGCTTCCTGAACCTCTTCTCCGGCGGCAGCCTGCAGCGCTTCGCGATCTTCGCGCTCGGGATCATGCCCTACATCACGGCCTCGATCATCCTGCAGCTGATGACGGTCGTGCTGCCGTCGCTGGAGAAGCTGCGCAAGGAGGGCGAGGTCGGCCAGCAGAAGATCACGCAGTACACCCGCTACCTGACGGTGGCGCTCGCCTTCGGCCAGTCGATCGGCTACGTGTTCCTGTTCCGCAGCTTCTCGACCGGCTCCGCGGACGTAGTCGACGGCTTCACCTTCGGCACCGTCTTCACGATCATCATCACCCTCACCGCCGGTTGCGTGCTGCTGATGTGGTTCGGCGAGCTGATCACCCAGCGCGGGATCGGCAACGGCATCTCGCTGATGATCTTCGCCAGCATCGCCGCCGGCCTGCCGAACGGCATCTCGGCATGGTGGACGAACCCCGACCAGGTCTTCAAGGTGATGATGCCGTTCCTCGCCCTGGCGATCATCGCCGGCATCGTCTTCATGCAGGAGGGCCAGCGCCGGATACCGGTGCAGTACGCCAAGCAGGTCGTCGGCCGCAGCGCCGCCTCGGCCAGCTCGACCTACCTGCCGCTGCGCGTCAACATGGCCGGGGTCATCCCGGTGATCTTCGCCGCCTCGCTGATGGCCTTCCCGCCGACCGTCGGACAGCTGATCCAGCAGCCGTGGGCGCAGGACATGTCGACGTTCTTCGCGCCCAACGGCTGGGCCTACATCGTCGGGGAGTCGGTCCTGATCGTGCTCTTCACCTACTTCTACACCGCCGTCACGTTCAACCCGGTCGAGCAGGCGGACAACCTCAAGAAGTACGGCGGCTTCATCCCGGGAGTGAGACCGGGAAGACCCACGGCCGAGTATCTCGACCGCATCCTGGCGCGCCTGACGTTCCCGGGCGCTCTCTACCTGGCTGCCGTCGCCGCGTTGCCGACGATCCTGATCAACCAGACGAGCGCCAACTTCTTCTTCGGCGGCACGTCGATCCTGATCGTGGTGGGTGTGGCACTCGACACGATGAAGCAGCTCGAGGCGCAGATGATGATGCGCAACTACGAGGGATTCCTGAAGTAGCCTCCCTCATCCGTGAGCGAGCTCAATCTCATCCTCCTCGGCCCTCCCGGCGCGGGTAAGGGGACACAAGCCGAGCGGCTCGTCGAGGACTTCGACCTGCCCTACTACGCGACCGGCGACATCCTGCGCGCGGCGGTCAAGGAAGGGACCGAGCTCGGCGCGAAGGCCAAGGAGTACATGGACCGCGGCGACCTGGTCCCGGACGACGTGATCTGCGGCGTGATCGTCGAGCGGATCGACAGCCCGGAGGCGCTCGACGGCTTCCTGCTCGACGGCTTCCCGCGCACCCTGCCCCAGGCCGAGGCGCTCGGGGCGGCGCTCGAGCCGCTCGGCCGGCGCCTGACCGCGGTGCTGTCGATCGAGGTCGACGACGACGAGGTCGTGCGTCGGCTGTCGGGTCGGCGGGTCTGCGAGAAGAACAGCCACCCCTACCACGTCGACTTCGACCCACCCAAGAATCCCGGCTTCTGCGACCAGGACGGCTCGCCGCTGATCCAGCGCGACGACGATCGCGAGGAGACGATCGACCACCGCCTGCGGGTGTTCCACGACCAGACCGAGCCGCTCGTCGACCACTACGAAGGCCAAGGGCTGCTGCGCCGCTTCGACGGCAGTCGCCCGCCGGACGAGGTCCACGCCCACATCCGCGCGACCCTCGCGACGCTGCGCCTCGAGGAAAGGCTGTAGCGGTGGCGATCGTCAAGAAGACACCTGAGGAGGTCGAGCTGATCGCGGCCTCCGGGCAGGTCCTCGCGCGCTGCCATCGGCTGCTGCGCTCGAAGGCGCGACCGGGCGTCACGACCGAGGAGCTCGACCAGGCCGCCGAGCGGTTCATCCGCTCCCAGGGGGCGACGCCGGCCTTCAAGGGCTATCGAGGATTCCCGGGGTCGATCTGCGCGTCGCCGAACTCGATGGTCGTCCACGGCATCCCCGGCGCCTACGAGCTCGTGCGCGGCGACGTCCTCTCGATCGACATCGGCGTCGACCTCGACGGCTGGATCTCCGACGCCGCTGTGACGTTGCCGATCGGGCCGGTCGGCGACATCGCCGCCGGGCTGCTCGACTCGACCCGCGCATCGCTGTTCGACGGCATCGAGCACTGCGTAGCGGGCAATCGCCTCGGCGACGTCTCGGCCGCGATCCAGCGCCGCGTCGAGGCCGACGGCTACTCCGTGATCCGCTCGCTGGTCGGTCACGGCGTCGGGCGGGACATGCACGAGGATCCGCAGATCCCGAACTTCGGCAGTCCCGGCAGCGGACCGCTGCTCGAGGAGGGAATGGTGCTGGCGATCGAGCCGATGGTCAACGTGGGCGGCCCCGACGTCCGCTTGGCGCCCGACAACTGGTCCGTCTACTCCGAGGACGGGTCGCTGGCGGCGCACTTCGAGCACACCGTCGCGATCACATCCGAAGGCCCGCGCATACTGACTCCCTGGCATCTGGACGACGGAGCCACGAGCCCCGTCGGAGCCAAGGCGGCTAGCGGTCCCTGAGGCCGACCGGATGCTCCTGAGCGAGCGTGCTATCGTGCTCCGCTGGCGCTAGGCCGTCTCCTGGGCTCTGCGCCGGCTCTCTCTATACGGAAGGTAGCGATGAAGGTCCGAGCGTCGGTCAAACCCATGTGTGAGAAGTGCAAGGTCATTCGCCGCAACGGCGCCGTTCTCGTGATCTGCCAGAACCCGCGTCATAAGCAACGGCAGGGCTGATGGCGCGCATCGCGGGCATCAACATCCCTCTCAACAAGAGGGTCGAGATCGGTCTCACCTACATCTACGGCGTTGGCCGCTCGCAGTCCAACACGATCCTGCGCAAGGCCGGGGTCGACCCCGACACCTACGTCAAGGACCTCACCGACGACGAGGTCATCAAGCTGCGCGACGCGATCGACCAGGACCTCATGGTCGAGGGCGATCTGCGGCGCGAGCTGTCCCAGAACATCAAGCGGCTGATGGAGATCGGCGCCTACCGGGGCCTGCGCCACCGGCGCGGCCTGCCCGTTCGCGGTCAGCGCACCAAGACCAACGGTCGCACCCGCAAGGGCCCGAAGCGCATGCAGGTGGCCGGGAAGAAGAAGGTGACGAAGTAGTGACGCGAGAGATTCAACTGCCTGATACCCGCGGAAGGAGTCGGGACTAAGGTGGCCCAGCAGAGACCAGCGCGCCCCAGGGGGCGACGCAAGGCCAAGAAGAACGTCCCGTTCGGGCAGGCCCACATCAAGACGAGCTTCAACAACACGATCGTGTCGTTGACCGATCGCGAGGGCAACGTGATCGCGTGGGAGTCCGCCGGCGGCGCCGGTTTCAAGGGCTCGCGCAAGTCGACCCCGTTCGCCGCCCAGGTCACCGCCGACGCGGCCGCCAAGAAGGGCATCGAGCAGGGTCTCGAGAAGGTCGAGGTCTTCGTCAAGGGCCCCGGCTCCGGCCGCGACACCGCGATCCGCTCGCTGCAGGCCGCCGGGCTCGAGGTCACCGGCATCCGCGACGTCACCCCGCAGGCGCACAACGGCTGCCGTCCGCGCAAGCGGCGGAGGGTCTGAGATGGCGCGCGACACCGGCTCACAGTGCAAGCAGTGCCGGCGCGAGGGCACCAAGCTCTTCCTCAAGGGGGAGCGCTGCCTCACCGACAAGTGCGGCATCGAGCGGCGCAACTATCCGCCCGGCGACCACGGCCGTGGTCGCCCGCGCCAGTCCGAGTACCGCGTCCAGCTGCGCGAGAAGCAGAAGGCTCGTCGCTACTACGGCGTGCTGGAGAAGCAGTTTCGCGGCTACTACGACCGTGCGTCGCGCCAGGATGGCGTGACTGGCGAGAACCTGCTGCGGATCCTCGAGTGCCGGCTCGACAACGTGCTCGTGCGACTCGGCTTCGCCGCCTCGCGTCGTCAGGCGCGCCAGTTCGTCCGCCACGGGCACTGGCTCGTCAACGGCCGCCGTGTCGACATCCCCTCTTACCAGGTGCGTCCAGACGACGTGATCACGCTGGCCCCCGGCTTCAAGGGCGACCAGACGATCCGGGACGCCACCGAGCTGGTTTCCGTGGTTCCCGCCTGGCTGCAGGCGGATCACGACGGCCTCACGGCCAAGGTGCTGCGCCGACCGGAGCGCGACGAGATCGCGGTTCCGGTCCAGGAGCAGCTCATCGTCGAGCTTTACTCGAAGTAGAAGTCCAAGCCGCACTCGACGCCCGCCGGCGGTCGTGTGCGCACCAACGCGAAGGACATCGCCCATGATCGAGTTCCAGACCCCTCAAATCTCCGCCGAGACCGTCACCGACACGCGCGGTACGTTCACGATCGAGCCGCTCGATCGCGGCTTCGGCTACACGTTCGGCAACTCGCTGCGGCGGGTGCTGCTCTCCTCGTTGACCGGCGCCGCGGTCACGAGCGTCCGCATCGAGGGCGTCGCTCACGAGTTCTCGACGATCGCCGGGGTCAAGGAGGACGTCACCGACGTCGTCCTGAACCTCAAGGAGATCGTCTGCCGGATGCACTCCGACGCGTCCGAGATCGAGGCGCCGCTCGTCGTGACGGGTCCGGGCGACGTCACCGCCGGCGACATCGACCTGCCGTCCGGCGTCGAGATCCTGAACCCCGAGACGCACATCGCCACGCTCGAGAAGAAGACCAAGCTCGAGGTCTATCTGACGATCGGCCACGGCAGCGGCTACTCGCCGGCCGAGGACAACAAGACGCCCGAGCAGCCGATCGGCGTCATCCCGATCGACTCGATCTTCTCGCCCGTCAAGCGCGTCGCCTACTCGGTCGAGTCGGCCCGCGTCGGTCAGCGCACCGACTACGACAAGCTGACGCTCGACATCGAGACCGACGGCTCGCTCGACCCGCACGCAGCGCTCCGCGAGGCCGCCGAGACGCTGATCAAGTACCTGGCGATCTTCAGCGAGCCGGAGCGTGTCGAGGCGCTGCGCGAGGCCGGTGCGGCGCTCGTCGGAGCGGCCGCGAACGCCGCCGGCGACCTCGGCGGCGGCGGTTCGGTCTCCGGCGGCGACGGGATGGACGACATCCTGATCGAGGAGCTGGAGCTCGGCGTTCGCTCGTACAACTGCCTCAAGCGCGCCGGTGTCCAGACCGTGGGCGATCTGATCCAGAAGTCCGAGTCCGAGCTCAACGCGATTCCGAACTTCGGCCGCAAGTCGATCGAGGAGGTCATGGAGACGCTCGAGGCGCGGGGACTGTCCCTCCGCTCGTAGCGGAAACCGCTTAGACTGCCTAGGCTCGCCATGCGCCACCAGAAGCAAAAGGGAAAGCTCAGCCGCGACTCGGCGCACCGCAAGGCGCTGCTGATGAACCTCTCGCGCGAGATCATCGATCACGAGCGGATCAAGACCACGCAGGCGAAGGCGAAGGCCGTCAAGCCGGAACTGGAGCGGCTGATCACCCTCGCCAAGAAGGGCGACCAGCACTCGCGGCGGCTGGCGATGGCGCGGCTCGGACAGGACAAGGGCGTCGTCTACAAGCTGTTCGAGGAGATCGCCCCGCGCTACGCGGAGCGGCCGGGGGGCTACCTCCGGATCTCGAAGCTCGGTCCGCGTCGCTCGGACGCGACCGAGATGGTCTTCCTCGAGCTGGTCTAGCTCGCCGCGGCCTCGCTAGAGGTCGAGGGCGAAGCCGTCCGGGCCGAGGTTGCGGACAAGGGCGTCGCCGAGGCGGGACTCGTTGGTCCACTCCTCGTGGATGTGACCGCAGAGGACGACGCGGGCCTGCTTGGCCTCGGCGGCCGTCAGCACGGCGGTGCTGCCGAGGTTCTTGTCGACGTGGCCCTTGGGCGGGGAGTGGCTGAGCAGGACGGCGTCCCTGGGTAGCCCTTGGAGCATGTCGGCGGCCTCGTCCTCGGTGAGGTCGAAGCTCCAGTCCCAGGGCGTCGTGGGGATGCCGCCGCCGATGCCGTAGAAGGGGATGCCGTCGATGTCCGCCCCGGCGCCGTGGAGGACGATCGCGTTGTCCCAGCCCGTGGCTGCGGAGCGGAGGGCGTCGGCTGTCTCGTTGTTGCCCGGCACGAGCAGGACGGGAACGTCGATCGCCTTCAGCGGCTCCAGCGTCTGCGCCAGCCCCTCGTGGATCGAGGCGAAGTCGCCGACTCCGGCGACGACGTCGGCTGAGGCGGCCTGGTCGACCAGCGCCTCGACGGCGCCGAGGTCGGTGTGGACGTCGGAGAACGCGAGCAGCTTCATGGAGCGCAGCCTACCCACCGCGCAGCTCGTCATTCGGCGAAGGATCCTTGGGGTCATGACCCCAAGGATCCTTCGAGGATCGGCTGACCCGCGGGCCGGCGCGCTGGTAGCGTCGCGCCCATGGATGTCGAGGCGATCAAGCGGGGGGCCCGGGAGAACTGGGGCAAGGGCGAGTACTCGGGATTGTCGGAGGTGCTGCGGCCGGCGGCGCAGGCGCTCTGCGACGCGTGCGCGGTGGGGGCTGGGCAGGAGGTCCTCGATGTGGCGGCGGGCGACGGGAACTTCGCGCTGGCGTGTGCGTTCGAGGGCGCGAGCGTGGTCGCGTCGGACATATCGCCCGGGATGGTCGCTCGGGGAGAGGCGCGGTCGAAGGCGGAGGGCTACGCCGTCGAGTGGGTCGAGGCCGACGTCGAGGACCTGCCGTTCGAGGACGGGCGCTTCGAGTGCGTGGGATCGGTGTTCGGCGCCGTGATGGCGCCGCGCCCCGACGTCGTCGCGCGCGAGCTGTTCCGGGTCGTGCGGCCGGGCAACACCGTCGGGCTGGTGGCCTGGGTGCCGGACGGCGTGGCGCAGGAGCTGTTCGCCGTCGGGCGCAGGTACGCACCGCCGTCGGAGGCGCCGGCGCATGAGCAGTGGGGCGACGAGGACACGGTGCGAGAGCGGCTTGGAGAGCTGGCGAACTCGATCGAGATGGAGCGGCGGACGCTGCCGTGGAGCGGTGAGTCGCCGGTGCGGTACGTCGAGTTCATGGAGCGCAACGCGCCGATGCAGGCGGCGGCGAAGGAGGCGATGCCGCCGGAGCTCTATGCGCAGATGCGCGGCGACCTCCTCGAGCTGGTGCGCGGCTGGGCCGGTGGGGACGGGCCGTTCACGGTCGATGCCGAGTACCTCGTGGTAGTCGCCCGACGAAGAGGTTGACCGCCAGGCTGGTCATCGAGTACGACGGCTCGGAGTTCGCCGGCTGGGCGACGCAGCCCGGGCAGCGCACGGTGCAGGAGGTGCTGGAGCAGGCGCTGGCGCAGCAGGCGGGATGGCCCGTCGCGCTGACGGTCGGCGGGCGGACCGACGCCGGCGTGCACGCACGCGGTCAGGTCGCCTCGCACGCCCGCGAGCCGCTGCCGCGCGACCGCGTCAACGCGGTGCTGCCGCCGGACGTGCGGGTGCTGGAGAGCGCGGCGGCGGAGGAGCGCTTCGACGCGCGGCGCGATGCGATCGCGCGGGTCTATCGCTATCGGGTGCTGCCCGGACGGGTCGAGCGGCCGCTGGAGCGCAACCGCGCGCTGCATTGGCGCTACCCGGTCGAGCGCGGCGTGCTCGACGAGTGCGCGGCGCTGCTGCCGGGGCGACACGACTTCACGGCGTTCACACCGACCGACGGCTACCACCGGCGCTTCGTGCGCGACGTGGCCTGCGCCGAATGGGTGGAGGAGCCGGGCGGGGCGCTGGCGTTCTGGATCGAGGCGGACTCGTTCATGCGCCACATGGTGCGGACGCTCGTCGGGACGATGCTCGGGCTGGCGGCCGGACGGACGGAGACGATCGCGCCGTTCGCGCGGCTGCTCGAGGGTCGGCACCGGCGCGAGGCGGGCGACACCGCGCACGCGCACGGTCTCTATCTCGAGGCGATCCGCTACCCCTGAGCACGACGACGACGGGGTGACGGCCACGCCGACCCGCGGGCTATCCTCGGTCGTCGCGATGAAGGTGCTGCTGACCAACGACGACGGAATCCAGGCGACCGGCCTGCACGCCATGCGGCGTGCGCTGCGCGACGTGCCCGGCGTCGAGCTCGCGACGATCGCGCCCGACTCGAACCGCTCGGCGACAGCGCGCAGCATCACCACGCGCACGCCGCTGTGGGTCGAGGAGATCGAGCTCGGGGACGGCACGATCGGCCACGCGACCGACGGCACGCCGGTCGACTGCGTCCGCTTCGCGGCGCTCGGGCTGATCGAGTTCGAGCCGGAGCTGATCGTCTCGGGAATCAACCACGGGTCGAACCTCGGCGACGACATCACCTACTCGGGCACGGTCGCGGCCGCGCTCGAGGGGATCGTGCTCGGCGTTCCGGCGATCGCCGTCTCGCAGCAGGCCGACCACGGCGCGATGGACTTCCGCATCGGCCGTGCCTGGGAGCCCGATAACTTCGCCGGCGTGGCGGCCTTCGTCGCCCGGATCGTCGAGGAGCTGCAGGACGTCCCGATGCCGGAGGGGACGCTGCTCAACGTCAACGCGCCCGCCGGCGAGATCGCGGGCGTGAGCGCGTGCCGGCTCGGCAAGCGGATCTACCGCGACACGCTGGAGCTGGCCGAGGAGGAGGGTGGGCGGCGGCGCTACCGGATCTACGGCGAGAGCCCCGGCTACCACCCCGAGCACGGCACCGACTTCGCGGCGATCGCCGACGGTCGGATCGCGGTCACGCCGCTGCACTTCGACCTGACCGATCGCAACGCGATCGAGACGCTCTCCAGCTTCGACTTCGACCGGCTGCTCGCCCCTGCCGCGCGCGAGGTGTGACTCCCGCCCGCAAGCCCCCGCCTGGCGGCGTCATCGGCCCCTCGCGCGCAGAGCGCGCCACGGGGCCTGCTTCCTTGCCAGCCGAGCGCTCGCGGGCGCGAGTATCTGAGCTGCGCAGGCAGATAGAGCACCACAACCGGCTCTACTACCAGCTCGACGAGCCGGAGATCGGCGACGACGAGTACGACGCGCTGATCGACGAGCTGCGCCGGCTCGAGGCCGCGCATCCGGACCTGCGCAGCGCCGACTCGCCGACCCAGCGCGTCGGCGCGACGCCGCTGCAGCGGTTCGAGCCGGTCCGCCACGAGCAGCCGATGCTGTCGCTGGCCAACGCCCGCTCCGAGGCCGAGCTGCGCGCCTGGCTCGAGCGGACCGAGCGCTACATCGAGCGCGAGGGGATCGAGCGCGACGGCGACATCTGCTTCGTCAGCGAGCCGAAGATAGACGGGCTGGCGATCTCGTTGCTCTACCACGACGGCGAGCTCGTGCGCGGCGCGACGCGCGGCGACGGCGAGGTCGGCGAGGACGTCACGCAGAACCTGCGCACCGTCGAGACGGTGCCGAAGCGGGTCGAGGGGGCGCCGGCGCTGCTCGAGGTGCGCGGCGAGATCTACCTGCCGCGGGCCGCCTTCGCGAAGCTCAACGAGCAGCGCGCCGCCGCCGGCCAGCCGACCTACGCGAATCCGCGCAACACCGCCGCCGGCTCGATCCGCCAGCTCGACCCCGCGCTCGCCGCGGCACGACCGCTGGCGCTCTGGAGCTACTCGATCGGTGCGCTCGAGGGGCTCGAGCTCGCCAGCCACTTCGACTCGCTGCAGTGGCTGCGCGAGCACGGCTTTCCGGTCAGCCCCGACGTCGAGCGCCACGACGACCTCGACGCCGTGATCGCGGCCTGTCGCGCCTGGGAGGAGCGCCGCGAGGGGCTCGACTTCGAGATCGACGGCGTGGTCGTGAAGGTCGACGACCTCGCGTTGCAGCGCCGGCTCGGCGTCGTCGGGCGCGAGCCGCGCGGCGCCATCGCCTGGAAGTTCCCGCCGATGACCGCGACGACGGTGCTGCGGCGGGTCCAGTGGAACGTCGGGCGGACCGGCCACATGGTGCCGTTCGCGGAGCTCGAGCCGGTCCAGGTCTCCGGCGTCACCGTAAAGCTCGCGACCCTTCACAACGAGCAAGACATAGAGCGTAAGGACGTGCGCGCGGGCGACGAGGTGGTCGTCACGCGCGCCGGCGACGTGATCCCGCGGGTGGTGTCGCCGACGCCGCAGGCGCAGAAGCGCAAGGGCCGCGGCCCGATTCCGGCGCCCCCGGCCGAATGCCCCGCCTGCGGCACGCCGACCGTCAAGCCGGAGGGCGGCGTCTGGACGATCTGCCCGAACCGCGCCGGCTGCCCGGGCCAGCTGTTCCAGACGGTCAAGCAGTTCGTCAGCCGCGGCGCGATGGACATCGAGGGGCTCGGCGAGGAGCGCGTGCTGCAGTTCCTGCGCGAGGGCGTGATCGACGGGATCGCCGGCATCTACGACGTAGACGAGCAGCGGCTGGTCGAGCTGGAGCGCTTCGGCCCCGACTCGGCGCGCAACCTCGTCACAGCGATCGAGCACTCGAAGCGCCAGCCCTTCCACCGCGTGCTCTTCGGCCTCGGCATCCACGGGATCGGTGGCGTCAACGCACGCGCCCTGACCGGCCACTTCCGCACGATCGACGCGCTGCTGGATGCGACGCCGGAGCAGATCGAGGAGGTTCCCGGCATCGGCCCGATCCTTGCCGAGCAGATCGCCGAGACGCTCAGCGAGCGCGCGACGCGCGAGCTGATCGAGCGCCTGCGCGCCCACGGGCTGCGGCTAGAGGAGGAGGGACCGGCGCCGGGCGAGGTCGAGGGACCGCTCGAGGGCAGGACGTTCGTCCTCACCGGCACGCTGCCCGACCTGACGCGCGACGAGGCGAGGGAGCGGATCGAGGCGGCCGGCGGCAAGGTCACCGGCTCGGTCTCCAAGAAGACCGACTATGTCGTCGCCGGGGCGGACCCGGGGTCGAAGCTGGCGAAGGCCGAGCAGCTCGGCGTCGAGGTGATCGACGAGGAGGGGCTGCTCTCGCTGCTGGCGTAGCGTCCGAGGGTCTTCAGCGCACGCCGGCAAGGGCCTGCAGCATGCGGTCCTGGATGGTGCGGGCGCCGTAGGGATCGACGCCGTTCATCAGGATCGAGAAGACGTAGCTGTCGCCGGAGCGGGCGCGGCAGTAGCCCGAGACCGCCGACACGCCGGTCAACGTGCCGGTCTTGCCGCGGCAGTGCCCGCGGGCCGGGCCGCCGCGCATGCGGGCGCCGAGCGTCCCGTCGCGGCCGGCGATCGACAGCGAGCGACTGAACGCGGGCCACTCGTCGCGGGCGCGCAGGGCGAGCAGGAGCTTGACGACGCGGTAGGGGGAGGCGCGGTTGAGGCGCGAGAGGCCGGAGCCGTCGGCGAGGCGGGCGGGGCGGCCGCCGAGGCGTTTCGCGAAGCGGGCTGCGATTCGTGCTCCGGCGGCGGTGGTGGCGCGAGTGACGACTCCCCGTTCCGCTTGGGAATCGCTGCTCGGGGAGTCGTCACTCGCGCTTCGATCGGGGCTGGCGGCCTGCATCGCGAGGGCCTTGACGAGCATCTCGGCGAAGTAGTTGTCGGAGGGCTTGTTGGTCAGGGCGGCGAGGCGGGCCATCGGCGGGGACTCGACGGCGGCGAGGATTCGCGCGGTGGCTGGCGCCACTCCGGCGCGGGAAGCGCCGCTGACTGCGATGCCGCGGCGGCGGAGGGCGTCGCCGAGACGGGCGGCGGCGAAGGCAGGTGGACTGGTCTGGAAGCTCGAGCCGTTCTCGTTCGCGAACCCGCGGTTGTAGCCGAGCGCGCTCAGCGGTCCGACCCAGATCGAGGTGCCGTAGCCGGAGTCGGGACCGCCGCGCAGGCTGTCGAAGGCCGCCTCGTCGCCGAGCACGCGGCCGGCCACGCGCTCGATGCCGGCGCGGTCGAGCTGGGCGGCGAGCGCCTCGACGGTCGCGCCGCCGCCGTAGGCCCGGCTGGCGAAGCTCTGGCTGCCGAACGTCGGATCGCCCCCGCCGACCAGGAAGAGGTTGCCGCGGTAGATGCCCCGCTCGTCGAGGTCGCCGCTGCCGCGCACCTCGGTCGCCAGAGTGCCCTCGACGCCGAAGCGCGCGAGCGCGGCGGCGGTCGTGAACAGCTTGGTGTTCGAGGCGAGGATGCGCGGCGTCGTATGGCGCCAGGCGAGCACTGGACGACCGCTGTCGGCGTTGTAGACGTAGGCGCCGCTCCAGCTGCCGGCGCCGGCCAGCGCGCCGCCGAGACGGGCCGAGAGGCCGCGCTCGTCGGCGCCGGCGGTCGCGGTCAGCGCTCCCAGAAGCGTCGCGAGGGCGGCCAGGAAGGCGGCGATCGCTGGTCTGAAACGGTGCATCTTCAACGGCAGAACACGGTACATGGACCGCCGGAGCGGTTCGCCGACCGCGGCTGGGGGATAATGGGTGGACCGATGGGCGATGTCGTCAAGCTCGAGAAGCCGCCCAAGCAGGGCGCGAAGCCGGCCGCGAAGCCGCGCCGGCGCCGGCCGCGGCGCTCGCGCACCGCGCTCGTGCTAGGCGGCGGCGGCTTCACCGGCGGCGTCTACGAGATCGGCGCGCTGCGGGCGCTCGACCTGCTGGCGGTCAACCGGACGGTCAACGACTTCGACGTCTTCGTCGGCACCAGCGCCGGCTCGTTCGTCGGCAGCCTGGTCGCCAACGGGGTGTCCCCCGAGGAGATGATGCGGGTCGTCAACCAGCAGCCCCCGAGCCCGTTCCGCGACGTCGACCGCGGCCAGCTGATGCGTCCCAACTACGTCGAGTTCGCGCAGTCCGCGGCGCTGCTGCCGCTGCGCATGCTGGGGGTGCTCAAGACGGTGGCGACCCAACGCGGGCTGTCGCTGGTCGACATCGCCGCCGAGATCGCTCAGGGCCTCCCCTCCGGGGCGTACAGCACCCACGGCGTCGAGCAGTACCTCGACGGGGTCCTGGCCGAGGACGGCCGCGTCAACGACTTCCGCATGCTCGACCGCGAGCTCTACCTGACCGCCACCGACGTCGACACCTGCGAACGGATCGTGCTCGGGAGCGAGGGCTGGGACGACATCTCGATCGCCAAGGCGGTCAGCGCCTCGACCGCGCTGCCGATGGTCTACAAGCCGGTAGAGCTCGCCGGTCGTCAGCTGATCGACGGCGGCATCCGGTCGACGACGAACGTCGACATCGCGGTCGAGCGCGGCGCCAAGTTCATCGTCGTCGTCAATCCGCTCGTGCCGTACGTCAACGACTTCCAGAAGCAGATCCCGACCGCGTTCGGCAGCAAGGTGCGGCGCGTCGCCGACATGGGCTTCGCGCAGATCGGCTACCAGACGTTCAAGCTGCTCGCCCACCAGCGGCTGCACGAGGCGGTTCGCCACTGGAAGGAGCGCTATCCGGGCGTCGACATCATCCTGATCGAGCCCAGGCCGAACGACCAGCTGATGTTCGAGACCAACATCATGAACTTCACCCGGCGGGTCGAGATCGCCCGCCACGGCTTCGAGTCGGTCACGATCAGGCTGGCCGAGGACTACGACGACTTCAAGGCGGTCTGCGCCAAGCACGGCATCGAGATCTCCGCGACGCGGGTGCGCAAGGTCGTCGGCAAGCTGTCGCGCGAGCGCGAGAAGACGGCCGCCTGGCGCCGCATCCTCGAGCAGACGACCGGCGCGCTGCTGCGCCAGTCGGAGGACGGGTAGCGCCAGGGCGCCTCACGCGGTGCCCTAGTCTGTCCTGACGGTGGCGCGCAACGATCCGACAGAGAGTGGGGGCCTGTTCGTCCGGCGTCCCAGCGAGGTTCGCGGCGTCAAGTATCGCGGCAAGCCCGAGCGCAAGGGCGGCGCGCGGCAGAGCGCCGACCGCTGGGTCGCCCACGGGTTGCTGGCGGTGGAGACGCTGCTGTGTCTCAGCCTGTTCGGCCCGCAGCCCTTCTTCTGGTTCTGGTTCGGGTCCCAGGTCCAGTATTGGACCGACTCGATCTCGGCGGGAATCGCGACGATCATGGCCGGGACGCTCGCCTCGCTGATGATCACGGTGGTGCTCGGCAAGCGGGTCGACAACGCCTGGAAGCTCGTCCGCCGCGCCGCCGGCTACAAGCAGGACCGCGGCGCGCTCGAGGCGATCTTCGCGATCAGCGTGGGGATCGCGCTGGCGATCTTCACGTTCTGGTTCTTCATCATCGAGGGCCCGGGACCCTCGCTCGCACCCACCTGAGGCATGGGGCTGCTCGACTACTACAAGCAGTTCGAGGACGTCGACGAGGAGGAGCTCAACAAGGCTCGTCGCGAGCGGCGTGCGCGCGAGAAGCGGCTGGCGCTCGAGCGCGCGCCGGAGCTCGACCTGTCGAGCACCGAGTGGCCGGAGCTGCCGAACTCCGAGGTCGTCAACGCCTCGATCTACACGGCGCGCGGGCGTGTCAACGGCTACCCGAGTCGCCATGCGGCCGGCGTGCGCCGGATGCTCGCCGAGCGTCACGGCGTCGAGCCGGAGCGGATCGTCGTCGGCAACGGCGCGGCCGAGCTGCTGCAGACGGCGGCGCTGACGCTGATGGCGGCGGGCGACGAGCTCGTCACGCCCTGGCCGAGCTATCCGCTCTACCCGCTGATGGCCGCGCGGGCCGGCGGCCGCCCCGTGGCGGTCGACACCGGCGACGACGGCCTGGGTCTCGACCGCCTGCGCGAGGCCGTGACCGATCGCACGCGGCTGGTGATGATCTGCAACCCCAACGACCCGACCGGCAACTACGTCCCGGCCGAGCGGATCGCTGCGCTGGCCGGCGAGCTGCCGGAGCGCGTCCACGTCATAGTCGACGAGGCGCTGGTCCACTTCCAGGAGGCCGAGCCGCTCGACGCCGTCCTGCGTCTCACAGACGCCTTCCCGCGCCTGCTGGTCGTCCGCACGTTCTCGAAGATCTACGGCCTGTCCGGCCTGCGCGCCGGCTATGCCGTCGGCTCGACCGCGGCCGCACAGCTGCTCGACTCGATCGCTCCCGTGCTCGGGGTCAACGCGCTCACGCAGGCCGCGGTCGTCCAGGCGCTGAAGATCAGCGATCCCGAGATCGAGCGCCGCCGCGCCACCGTCGTCGAGGAGCGCCACCGCCTGCTCGCCGCGCTCGCCGGCATGCCGATCGACGTCACCCGCTCGCACGCCAACTTCGTCTGGATGGCCGCCGACGGCGTCTCCGGCGCCGCGCTCGCCAACCGCCTCCGGCGCGAGTCCGTCACCGTCGCCCCCGGCGGTCCGCTCGGCGCCGACGACCACGTCCGCGCGGCGATCCGCGACGTCGGCGCGACCAACCGCCTGCTCTCGGCGCTCGAGAAGTCCCTCGACGCGGGGCGCTAGGCTTCGCCTGGCGGCATCATCGGCCTCTCGCGTGCCAGCGCACGCCACGAAACCTGCTTCCCCGCCATGCGCGCCTAGCGCGCCGCGTCGTAGATGCGGTCGACGACGTCGGCGAACTTGTCGGCGACGACGTTGCGCTTGACCTTGAGGGTGGGGGTGAGCTCGCCGGTCTCCTGGGTCAGGTCGCTGGGCAAGATCTCGAAGTACTTGATCTGCTCGACGGGGCCGACGCTGGAGTTGACGGCGTCGACGGTCTCCTGGACGGCGGCGCGCATCTGGTCGGAGGAGGGGACCTGGTCGGGCTCGAGGCCGTGCTGGGCGGCGAAGGCGGGCACCTCGTCGGGGTCGATCGTGATCAGTGCGACGAGGTAGGGGCGGCGGTCGCCGATCACGACGGCCTGGGAGATCCAGCGGTTCTGCTTGAGGCCGTTCTCGAGGTTGGCCGGGGTGATGTTCTTGCCGCCGGCGGTGATGATGATGTCCTTCTTGCGGCCGACGATGAAGATGAAGCCGTCCTCGTCGATCCTGCCGAGGTCGCCCGTGTGCAGCCAGCCGTCGACTAGCGTGTCCGCGGTCGCGTCGGCGTTCTTGTAGTAGCCCTGGAAGATGTTGGCGCCGCGCAGCAGCAGCTCGCCGTCGTCGGCGACCTTCGCCTCGACGCCGGGCAGTGGCCGGCCGACCGAGCCGAAGCGGAAGCTCTCCGGCGTGTTGGCGCTGGCGACGGTCGAGGTCTCGGTCATGCCCCAGCCCTCCATCACCGGCACGCCGCAGGCGTAGAAGAACTCGAGGATCTCCTGCGCGATCGGCGCGGCGCCGGTCACGCACTCGCGGATCTGGCCGCCGAACAGCGCGCGGACGTTGGAGTAGAGCTTCTCGTCGGCGGCGTCGAAGGCCTGCTGGAGCTCGGCGGGCACCTCCTGGCCGGTGCGCTGGAGCTCGCGCACCTTCAGCCCGAGCGCGACCGCCTGCTCGAGCTGCGCGGGATCCTCGGTCGCGCTGGTCGCGAGCGTGTAGATCTTCTCGAACATCCGCGGCACCGACGGGAAGTAGGTCGGCTTGACCTCCATCAGGTTGGGGACGATCTTCTGGGCGTCCTTCTCCCAGTAGGCGATCGTGCCGCCGAGGTCCAGCGCCACGAACTGGATCAGCACGGCGAAGGCGTGGGCGAGCGGGAGGAAGAGGTAGACCGAGTCGCCGGTCGTCAGCGTGCCGGCCTGCTCGGTCATCGAGGTGACGTCGCGGTAGTTGCCGTGAGTCAGCAGGCAGCCCTTCGGCGGGCCGGTGGTGCCCGAGGTGTAGATCGTGATCGCGAGGTCGTCGCTGGTGACGGCGGCGACGCGCGCGTCGAGCTCGGCGGCGTCGCGGGCGGCGCCGCGCTCGCGCAGGGTGGCGAGCGGGAGCGCGTCGCCGGTGTCGTCGCCCGACGGGTCGAAGATCACGATGTGCTCGAGCGCGGGCAGCCGATCGCGCACCGACAGGACCTTCGCGAGCTGCTCGGCGTCCTCGAGGAAGACGGCGCGCGACTCGGAGTGCTCGAGCACGTAGTGGCACTCCTCGGCCGAGTTGGTCTGGTAGATCGAGACCGATACGAGGCCGGCGGAGAGGATCGCGAAGTTCGCGTGGGTCCACTCGGGACGGGTGTGGCTGAGGATCGAGACCTTGTCGCCGTGCTCGAGGCCGAGGTCGATCAGGCCGAGCGCGGTCTCGCGCACCGTGCGGCCCAGCTCTGCGTAGCTGGTCTCGACCCACTCGTCGCCGACCTTGTGCTTCAGCGCCACGCTGTCGGCGAAGCGCTCGGCCGCCAGCGGCAGCAGGTCCGCCATCGTCTTCGAACCCGTTCCGGACGCGGCCGTCACTGCCTCCATCGTGTCTCCTCCCCAGGAAAACTCGGTTGCGTGGGGCGGAGTCTAGGCAGTCAGACCGGGTTCGGCACGGAAATGAAGCGGTGCTCGACGCCGAACCGCTCGGCGACGAGCTCGCCGAGCCGCCGGATGCCGAAGGTCTCGGTCGCGTAGTGGCCGGCCGCGAGGAAGTGGAGGCCGTTCTCGCGCGCGTCGGCCATCGAGTGCTCGGACGGCTCGCCGGTCAGGAAGCCGTCGAGGCCAAGCGCGACCGCGTCGGCGAGGTAGCCGGCGGCGGCGCCGGAGATCACGCCGAGGCTGTGGACGGTCTCCGGGCCGGCGCCCTGGACCAGCGGCTCGCGGCCGCCGAAGGCCGCGCTGCAGCGCTCGCGCAGCTCGGCCAGGGTCACCCCCTCGGCCGAGCGGCCGACGAAGCCGATCGGGCGGCCCTCGTAGGCGCCGATCCGCTCGGCCGGCTCGAGCCCGAGCGCCGCGCAGATCAGCGCGTTGTTGCCGACCTCGGGGTGTGCGTCGAGGGGAAGGTGGTAGGCGACGAGCGACATGTCGGCGGCGAACAGCGCCTGCAGCCGCCGCTTCGCCTGCAGGTCGATCGCCTGCGGTCGCGATCCCCAGACGATGCCGTGGTGGGCGAGGACCATCTGCGCACCGACCGCGGCGGCCTGCTCGAACAGCGCGAGGTGGGCCGAGACCCCGGTGACGATCAGCTCGACCTCGCCGGCCCCCGGAACCTGGAGGCCGTTGGGCCCGTAGTCGGGAAAGCCCGGCGAGTCGAGCAGCTCGTCGAGGAATGCGACGATCGCGGCGCGGGCAGCCATCGAGCGGAACGGTACCGCGAGCACGGCGCGGGTACGCTGACCGCGATGGCTGAAGCAGTGAAGCCCAGCGACCAGCCAGGCGCCGGCGACGACGCCTTCCTCGAGTCGCTGATGGACACCGGGCTCTACTCGATGGGCGCCTTCTTCAGCGACGAGCATCCGGATCTCGTCGCCGACGTCGTCGCTCAGAGCGAGGCGATCGAGCGCGCCGGCATCCGCCGCTACGCGGCCGAGCACAGCCTGACCCAGCAGGCCTGCTTCGAGGCGCTGCTGACCGGGCTGGCCGTGCGCTACTACAACGCCGTCGTCGGCTGACTGCGGCGGCGCCGGTTCACGCCGCCGCGCTCAGGGAACAGCGGATGTCTTCCAGGGCGCGCCGCAGCAGGCGCGAGACGTGCATCTGGGAGATTCCGAGCCGGCTGGCGATCTCCGACTGCGTCAGATCCTCGAAGAAGCGCAGCTGGACGATCCGCTGCTCGCGCTCCGACAGGGTCCGGAACGCGGGGGCGATCGCCTCACCGAGCTCGACGAGCTCGAAGTGGTGGTCGGGGGAGCCGAGCGTGTCGCCGAGCGGACGCGAGTCGGCCTCGTCGCCCGCGAGCGGCGCGTCGAGCGCGGCCGGCGTATAGGAGCGCGCGGCGTCCAGCGCATAGACGACGTCCTCGACCGCGATCCCGGTCGCGTCGGCGATGTCGTTGGTCGTCGGCGTTCGGCCGAGCGTCGTCGAGAGCTTGTCGACCGCGGCGCTGACCGTGAGCAGGTTCTCCTGGACCGAGCGCGGGACGTGGGTGCCCCAGCCCTTGTCGCGGAAGTGGCGCCGCAGCTCGCCGAGGATCGTCGGCACGGCGTAGCGAACCAGCGGCCCGCGCTCGGGGTCGTAGCGGTCGACGGCCTTGACGAGGCCCAGGTAGGCGACCTGCTCGAGGTCCTCCTGGCTCTCGCCCGAATGGCGGTAGCGACTGGCCAGCCGGCGGGCCAGCGGTAGGAGGTCGGTGATCGCTCGTTCGCGCTCGCTGGGAGCGGCAATCCTCGCAACTCTGGTCATGATGTGCGCTTCTTCCGCTAGTGGGCGGCGTCTGCCGGTCCCTCCGCGACTCTCATCACGGGCGGTCCCTTCACTTACCCTCTTACGGTCATCCGCGAAAGCGCTTCCGCTCCTTCGCGCCGGACCTACCTATCGCTTACCCGCTCCGATCCGGCGTCAATCCTTGCCGTCTGGCGTCAGCGCTTTGGCGTAGGTCGGCGCATGAAGTGCCTGTTACCCCGCGGACCGAGCGGGTAGGCCTCCCCTACCCGAGCGAGGAAGAGGAGTAGATGGCAATGACAGCACGTGAGGTGATGACCGGTGACGCGCAGTGCATCGGCGAGAACGACTCGGTCCTCGACGCCGCGAGGCGGCTTGCCGAGCTCGACGTCGGAGCGATGCCGATCTGCGGCGAGGACGACCGGCTGAAGGGCATGCTGACCGATCGCGACATCGTCGTGAAGGTCCTGGCCCAGGGCCGCGACCCGTCCGGGACGCGCGCCGGCGAGCTCGGCGAGGGCAAGCCGGTGACGATCGGCGCCGACGACTCGGTCGACGAGGCGGTGCAGACGATGAAGGATCACAAGGTGCGGCGGTTGCCCGTGATCGACGGCCATCGTCTGATCGGCATCGTCAGCCAGGCCGACCTGGCGCGCTCGATCGACGAGCAGCAGGTCGGCGATCTCGTCGAGGCGATCTCCGCCTGAGGCGAACGCGGCAACCGACCATGGCGAGCGGCGGCGGAGGGCTTCGGCCTTCCGCTCGGCTCGCCGTGGCACAGCGAAGGAGAGCAGAGATGGCTGACGAGCTACGGGGCAAGAAGGTCGCGATCCTCGCGGCCGACGGGGTCGAGCAGGTGGAGCTGGAGCGGCCACGCGCGGCGGTCGAGCGGGCGGGCGCGGCGACGGAGCTGCTCTCGCTGGACAGCGGCGAGATCCAGGCGATGAACGGCGACATCGAGCCGGCCGGCACCTTCGACGTCGACCGCGAGGTGACCGAGGCGCGGGTCGAGGACTACGACGCCCTGCTGCTGCCCGGCGGAACCGTCAATCCCGACAAGCTGCGGATGGACGACGGCGCGGTGGGGTTCCTGCAGGAGTTCTTCTCGACCGGGAAGCCGGTCGGGGTGATCTGCCACGGCCCGGCATCGTTGGTGGAGGCCGACCTCGTGCGCGGCCGCACGCTGACGTCGTGGCCGAGCATCCGAACCGACATCCGCAACGCCGGCGGCAACGTCGTGGACGAGGAGGTGGTGACAGACCAGGGCCTCGTCTCGAGTCGCAGCCCCGACGACCTCGACGCGTTCTGCGCGAAGATAGTCGAGGAGTTCGCCGAGGGCGAGCACGCGGTGCACCCCGAGGGGGCCACCGCCTACTAGCCGAGCGGCTTGCGCTCGAGCGCGTGGACGGCGGGTCCCTCGAGGACCCTGCCGTCCGGCGCGAAGCGCGAGCCGTGGCAGGGACAGTCCCACGACCGCTCGGCGCGGTTCCAGTTGACCTGGCAGCCGAGGTGGGTGCAGCGCGACGAGACGGCGAGCAGCGCGCCGTCCGCGTCGCGGTAGGCGGCGACCTTCTCGCCGTCGTGGCCGACGATGTCGCCCTCGCCGGGTTGGAGGCTGTCGATCGAGCGGTCGCCGGGCTTGCGCAGGCGGTCGCCGACGAAGCGGGCGCCGACCTGGGCGTTCTCCTTCAGCAGCTTCGGCGCCGAGGCGCGGGCGGTCTTGCGCCACGGGTCGAACAGCTTCGTCGCGGGGCTCGCGCGGCCGCCGGCCACCAGCTCGGCGAGCACCTGCGCGGCGGCCGTGCCGCCGGTCATGCCCCACTTGGCGAAGCCGGTGGCCATCAGCACGCGATCCGAGCGCGGGGTCAGCCGGCCGACGTAGGGCAGGCTGTCGAGCGTCGAGCCGTCCTGGCTCGACCAGCGGTAGGGGATCGACTCGACGTCCCAATGCTCGCGGGCGAAGTCCTCGAGCGCCGCGTAGCGCTGCTCGGTGTCGCTCTCGGTCCCGGTCTTGTGGCCCTCGCCTCCCACCAGCAGCAGCTGCTCGCCGCCTTCGAGCGGGATCGCTCGGATCGAGCGCGTCGGCGAGTCGCCGCTGATGTGCATCCCTGGCGGCGGCTCGCCGGCGATCCGGCAGGCGATCGCATAGGAGCGCTGTGGGCTGACGCGGGCGAAGGAGAGCGAGCGGTCGAGGAAGGGGTAGTGCGTCGCCACGAGCGCGTGGCGGGCGGTGACGCGGCCGCCGGGCGTCTTGACCGCCACGCCGCCGGCGTAGCTCTCGTCGACCTCGACGGCGTGCGAGCGCTCGTAGAGCTCGGCGCCGGCGGCGACGAGGCGGTCGGCGAGCGCGAGCAGGTACTTGCGCGGATGGAACTCGGCCTGATCGTCGAAGCGGACAGCGGCCGCGACCGGGTAGGGCAGCGGCGTCTCCTCGACGAGGCTCGCGGGCAGGCCGGCGGCGATTGCCGCGCGCGTCTCGTCCTCGACCTGGCCGCGCTTCGACGCCGAGCCGACATAGGCGTAGGAGGGCTGGCGGCGGAAGTCGCAGTCGATTCCGTCGCGCTCGACGCGCTCGGCGATCCAGGCGAGCGCCGCCTCGTTGGCCTGGCCGTAGGCGCGTGCCGCCTCGGGACCGTGCTTGGAGGCCAGCTCGGCGTACTTCAGCCCGTGCTGCGACGAGACCTTCGCGGTCGTGTAGCCGCTGACGCCACGGGCCAGGCGGCCGGCCTCGACCAGCACGACGTGGGCGCCGCCCTCCTGGAGCAGCAGCGCGGCGGTCAGGCCGACGATGCCGCCGCCGATCACGACCACGTCGGCGTCGGCGGCCCGGTCGAGCCGGGGCAGCCGCGGCTGCCGTGGCCCGGTGTCGATCCAGACCGACTCGTTCGTCGTCGCGACCGCGCCGCTCATCCGCTCGCGCCGTCGTGGCGCAGCGCCAGCTCCTCGAGGCGCATCAGCGACTCCGCGTTGCGTCCGAAGGTCAGCAGCTGGACCAGCGGGTTGAAGGCGAGCAGCGAGGTCAGGCCGTCGGGGTTCTCCGTCATGTGGACGAGCGTGCCGCCGTCGAGCGCGGTCATCGTCAGCGTGACCCTGGCGGTGCCGAGTGGGCGGCCCTTGGCGCGCAGCGTCAGCCGCGCCGGGCGCTCGGCGTCGAGTGCCTCGGTGTGGTCGCTGATCTCGAAGGGCCCGAAGCCGATGGTGTGGTGGAACTTCGAGCCGGGCGCCGGCCAGTCGGGATCGGCGTCGCGGATCTCCTTCGAGCCGACGACCCAGTAGCCGTAGCCGCCGGCGTCGGCGAGCGCGTCCCAGACGGCCTCGGGCGGTACCGGCATGTAGCGCTCGTTGGTCGCCATGGCGGACCGGTACCCATCCGGTCGGGGCGGAAACCGCTTCGCCGTGCTTCACCCGGGTATAGACCCCTCGTGGCAGCGGAGTTCGACGCGGTCGTGATCGGCGCCGGCCACAACGGCCTGGTCGCGGCGAACATGCTCGCCGAGCGCGGCTGGAGCGTGCTGGCGCTGGAGGAGCAGGGAGAGCCCGGAGGCGCCGTCAGGAGCGGCGAGATCACCGAGCCGGGCTTCGTCAGCGACCTGTTCAGCGCCTTCTATCCGCTCGCCGCGGCGTCGCCGGCGATTCGGGCGCTCGAGCTGGAGCGGCACGGGCTGCGCTGGCGCCGGTCGCCGCTGGCGGTCGCGCATCCGCAGCCCGACGGCTCGTGTGCGGCGATCGCCGCGGACGTCGACGAGACGGCGAGGATGCTCGACCGCTTCGCGCCGGGCGACGGCGACGCCTGGCGCGATCTCTACGGCTACTGGGAGCGCGCCGGCGGGCCGTTCATCGACGCGTTGCTGCACCCGTTTCCGCCGTTGCGCGGGGGCCTCAGGCTCGCGGCCGCGCTTGGCCCGCGCGGGCTGGTGCGCTTCGGGCGCTTCGGCGTCACGCCGGTGCGCCGGCTCGCCGAGGAGCGCTTTCGCGGCGACGGCGGCGGATGGCTGTTGGCCGGCAACGCGCTGCACGCCGACCTGACGCCGGACTCGGCCGGCGGCGGGCTGTTCGGCTGGGTGCTCTGCGGGCTCGGGCAGCAGTACGGCTTTCCGGTCCCCGAGGGCGGGGCGGGGCGCTTGACGGCGGCGCTCGTCGATCGCCTGCGAGCGCACGGCGGGCAGCTCGAGTGCGGGCGGCGAGTCGGACGGGTGGCGGTCGAGCACGGCCGCGCCGTCGGCGTGCGGACGGCCGACGGCGAGGCCGTCGGCGCCCGGCGGGCGGTGCTGGCCGGCGCCGGCGCCCCGGCGCTGTTCCGCGACCTCGTCGGCGAGCAGCACCTGCCGGCGGGGTTCGTCGACGACCTGCGCGACTTCCAGTACGACAACTCGACGGTGAAGGTCGACTGGTCGCTCGACGGACCGATTCCCTGGATCGCCGAGGAGGCGCGCCGCGCCGGCACGATCCACGTCGCCGACGGGATGGACGCGCTGACCGAGACCACGGCCCAGATCGCGCAGGGGCTGATCCCCGATCGGCCGTTCCTGGCCGTCGGCCAGTACTCGATGGTCGATCCGACGCGCCAGCCGGCGGGACGCGAGACGGCGTGGGCCTACACGCACGTGCCGCAGCGGATCCGGGGCGACGCCGGCGGCGAGCTGACCGGCAACTGGGACGAGCACGAGACCGAGCGCTTCGTCGCGCGCGCCGAGGCGGAGATCGAGCGGCGGGCGCCCGGCTTCGGTGCGCTGATCCGGGCACGTCACGTCTTCACGCCGCGGCGGCTCGAGGCGGCGAACGCCAATCTGGTCGGCGGGGCGATCAACTCGGGCACCGCGCAGATCCATCAGCAGCTCGCGTTCCGGCCGGTGCCCGGTCTGGGGCGGGCGGAGACGCCGCTGCGCGGGCTGTTCCTGTGCGGCGCGTCGGCCCACCCCGGCGGTGGGGTGCACGGGGCCGCGGGCGCCAACGCCGCGCGCGCGGCGTTGGCGGCCGAGCTGCGGCGGCGGGTGCGCGACGGGCTCCCGTGGGCGCGCTCGCGGCCGGTGGAGTCGTCGCGCTAGCGCGAGTCGGGCGGCAGGCGGCCGGGGCGAGACCCGCGCAGCCGTGCGGCTGCCACCAGGCTGGGCCGCCCGGAGATCCCGCCCTCCAGCCGCCCGTCGCCGGACGGCTCCCAAAGCGCGTTGGGCGCCGAGTCGCCGCTGGCTGCCGAGCGCGCGATCCGGGCGGCGAATCCGAGCGCGCGCTCCATCAGCGGTCGCGCGACCCGGTTCGCCAGCTCGAGGCCGAGGACCAGACCGCCGACGGTCACCGTGCGCCGTGGCTCGATCGCGCACGACGCGACCGCTCGCGCGAGCGACTCCGGCGTGTAGCTGACCAGCGGCGGCAGCTCCGGTGGCGTCAGGTCCTCGGGATGGGTGAGGTGGCGCCAGAAGGGCGTGTCGACGGCACCGGGGCGGACCGTCGAGATCGTGACCTCCGACCCGGTCGCGCGCAGCTCCGAGCGCAGGCTGTCGACGAACCCGGCGAGGCCCTGCTTGGCGGCGACGTACGGCGACAGCAGCGTCAGCGGGATCGCGTCGACCGCGGAGCCGATGACGATCAGCGTGCCATGGGATCGCTCCAGCGCCGGCAGAACGGCGCGGATCGTGTTGACGGCGCCCAGCAGCGTGACCTCGACGCAGCGGTCGAAGTCGCGCGGCGGCATCTCCTCGAAGCGACCGAAGGCGCCGGCTGCGGCGCCGACCACGACGACGTCGAGCTTGCCGAGCGCGGCCGTCGCGTCGGCGACGGCGGCCCCCAGCGCGGCGCGGTCGGTCACGTCCACGCGCAGCTCGAGCGCTCGCGCGCCGGCGCGCTCCACGCGCCGCGCCACCTCAGCGAGCCCGTCGCCGCGCGCGAGCAGCGCCACGTCGGCGCCCTCGCCGGCGAGCAGCTCCGCCGTCGCCGCGCCGATGCCGCTGCTGGCGCCGGTGACCAGCGCCGCCTTGCCCGCGAGCCGGCTCACGGCCCGCCGGCGCCGACCGCCGGTCGTCGGCCGCGGATCACGACCAGGTCCTCCTCGCGGGCGCCGGGCGGAAGCAGGCCGCGCGCCTCGAGCGTCGCGGCGCGCTCGCGCAGCAGCGGCCCCAGCGGGCCGCGCGAGCGCAGGGCGACCTCGGCGTCGAGGCCGTGGCACTCGAGCAGCTCGACGCTGCGGTCGGCGTCGCAGACGCTGGAGTGGACGAGCAGGAGCGTGCCGCCGGGTCGCAGCCGGGCGGGCGCCTCGGCGCAGATCCGGTCGAGCAGCGCGCGGCCGTCGCGGCCGGCGTCCCAGGCACGCTCGGGGCCGCGCTCGGGCAGCGTGTCGGCGGCGGCGGGCACGTAGGGCGGGTTGCTGACGATCAGGTCGAAGCGCTCGTCGCCGAGCGGCTCGAGCAGGTCGCCGTGCAGCGCGCGCACCGACACGCCGTTGAGCCGCGCGTTGAGCCGCGCGGTCATCACCGCCCGGCGCGAGACGTCGACGGCGGCGACGTCTCCGGCGCCGCTCGTCGCGGCGGTGACGGCGAGCACGCCGCTGCCGGTGCAGACGTCGGCCACCGCGGCGCCGGGCTCGAGCTCCGCGCGCATGCAGTCGGCGAGCAGCCGGCTGTCGCTGAGCGGGCGGAAGACGCCGGGCGGGACGACCAGTCGCATGCCGCCTGCATGCCCACGGCGGGTGCTGCGGAAACGAGCAGTGTTTCCGCAGGCGCGCCGCCGGGAACCGAGCGGAGATGGATGGCGATCTGCTCGCGGCGGCCTTCGAGGGCGTTGAGCCGTTCACCGTCGGGCTCGAGGAGGAGGCGATGCTGCTCGACCCCGACACGCTCGACCTCGCCGAGTGCGCGCCCGAGCTGCTCGCGCGGCTCGGCGACGGGCCGATGCCGTTCAAGCTCGAGCTGCCGGCGAGCCAGCTCGAGCTCGTCACGCCGCCGCGCCGCACGGTGGCCGAGGCGATCGCCGACCTCGCGCGGGCGCGGCGCGAGCTGGTCGCCGCCGCCGACGGGCTCGCCCGCCCGGCGGCCGCCGGGACACATCCGTACGCGGCCGAGGAGGGCGCGTTGAACCCGGGTCCGCGCTACGACCGCGCGGCGGAGCAGTACGGCTGGGCGGCGCGGCGCCAGCTCGTCTGCGCGCTCCAGGTCCACGTCGCGGTCGGCGGTGCGCGGCGGACGCTGGCCGTCTACAACGCGCTGCGCGCCGAGCTGCCGCTGCTGGCCGCGCTCGCCGCCAACGCGCCGCTGCGCGGCGGCGTCGACACCGGCCTAGCCTCGGTGCGGCCGGCGATCTCCGGCCTGCTGCCGCGCCAGGGGATCCCCCCGGCGCTCGCGAGCTGGGACGAGCTCGCCGACGGCCTGCGCTGGGGCGCCGCGGCCGGCGCCGTCCCCGAGCCCGGCTTCTGGTGGTGGGAGCTGCGCCCGCATCCGCGCTTCGGCACGCTCGAGCTGCGCGTGCCCGACGCGCAGACGACGCTCGCCGACGCCGCCGCGGTCGCCGCCGTCGTCCACACGCTGGTCGTCGAGCTCGCGGAGCGCCACGACGCCGGAGAGCCGCTCGGCGCCGCGGCGAGCTGGCGGATCGCCGAGAACCGCTGGTCGGCCTGCCGCCACGGCGTCGAGGGCACGCTCGCCGACCTCGACAGCGGCGAGCGGCGCCCGACGCGCGAGCGGCTCGAGGCGCTGATCGAGCGCCTCGAGCCGGTCGCCGCACGGATCGGCGCCGCCGCGCCACTGGCCGACGCGCGACGCCTGGTCAAGCGCAACGGCGCGTTGCGCCAGCGCACCGTCGCAACCGAGCGCGGCGCGCGCGCCCTCGCGGGCTGGCTCGCGGACCGCTTCGCGGACGGCTACGACCTCGACCGGGATTGCGGTTCCTCGCGCGGGGTATTGAGCAGACCATGAGAATGCTGCCGGGGCCGCGGGGGCCGATCACCGAGTCGCTGCTCGAGACGCTGACGACGCCGCCGCCGGGCAACGGCAGAGCGGCGCCGCCGGTCGAGCGTCCCGCCGACCCGCTCGCCGACGAGGACCTCCAGCTCGCCCTCTACTGCTGCTACGAGCTGCACTACGGCGGCCTGCCCGGCGTCGACGACCGCTGGGAGTGGGACCCGTGGCTGCTCGCGCTGCGCGGACGGCTCGAGCAGGTCTTCGAGGCGGAGCTGCTCGAGCGGGTGGAGCCGGCCGACGCGCCGTCGCCCGAGCAGATGGACCTCGCGCTGCGCGCGATCGCCGACGAGGATGAGACGCCGTCGCTCTCGCAGCGGATCGAGCGCGAGGCGACGCGCGCGCAGTTCGAGGAGTTCGCGATCCATCGCTCCGCCTACCAGCTCAAGGAGGCCGACCCGCACTCCTGGGCGCTACCGCGGCTGAGCGGCCCGCCGAAGGCGGCGCTGGTCGAGATCCAGGCCGACGAGTACGGCGGCGGCCGCGCCGAGCGGATCCACGCGACGCTGTTCGCGAACTCGATGGAGGCGCTGGGTCTCGACTCCGAGCCGGGCGCCTACCTCGACGCGATCCCCGGCGTGACGCTGGCGACCGTCAACCTGATGTCGCTGCTCGGGCTCCACCGTCGCCGGCGCGGCGCGATCGTCGGCCACCTCGCGCTGTTCGAGATGACGTCGTCAATCCCCAATCGCCGCTACGCCAACGGCCTGCGCCGGCTCGGCCTCGGCGAGCAGGCGACGGACTTCTTCGACGAGCACGTCGAAGCCGACGCCGTCCACGAGAACGTCGCCGCCGTCGACCTCGCCGGCGGGCTGGCACGTCAGGACCCGCGCCTGGCGCCCGACATCCTGTGGGGCGCGCGGGCGCTCGCGCTGCTCGACGCGCGCTGGGCGCTGGCGCTGCACGAGGCGTGGGACGCCGGTCGCAGCTCGCTGCGCGCGGCGACGCCGGAGCTGGCGCCGCTCTAGCCGCCGGCGGGCTGGCGGCCGGCCTCGAGCTCGCTCGGCGCGCGGAAGCGCGTCAGCTTGTGGGAGCCGTCGCAGAAGGGCCGGATGCGCGACTTGCCGCAGCGGCAGAGCGCGACCGTGTCGCGGCCCAGCTCGATCTCGCGGCCCTGCTGGTCCTGCAGCCGGACTGGCCCGCGCACCAGCAGCGGCCCGTCGCGGTAGGGGGTGATGGTGGCGATCTCGGGTTGCATCCCGCTCACCTACCCGCGCTCGGCGGAACCAACCGCCGTACGATCGACGACGCGACCCCGGACCGGCCGCTCATGCCGCCCGCTCGATCGCCGCCGAGGACTCGTCGCCGGCGATCAGGTCGAGCACGGCCTGCTCGACGGTCCGCTGCACCGCCGGCCAGTCCTCGGCCTCGGTGGCCAGCTCGGGCAGCACGCCGCCGATCGTCAGGCCGCCGTCGAAGCGGTCGAAGACGCGCGGGTCGATGTAGGAGGCGCGGCAGACCGCGGGCGTGTTGCCGAGGTGGTGGGCGACCTCCTCGATCGCGCGGCGGACCGCGCGCTTGCGCGCCGTCCTGGAGTCGCCCGCGACCTGGCCCGACACGGCGATCGCGATCGCGGCGAGAACCGTCGCGTTCCAGGTGCGGAAGTCCTTCGCGGAGAAGTCGTCGCCGCTCGCCTGCTTGAGGTAGGCGTTGATGTCGGTTGAGCGGACGTCGCGCCAGCGCCCACCTTGCTTGAACGCCAGCAGCTCGCCGCCGCCGCGCCGGCGCAGCAGCGTGGCGACCGCCGCCGCCGCCTGCTCGTCGATCACCCGCTGACGACGGGCGAGGCCGCCCTTGGCGGCGTAGTCGAAGGTGACGGCGTCGCCGCTGACGGTGACGTGGTCGCGACGCAACGTCGCCAGGCCGTAGGTCTCGTTCTCCTCCGCGTAGCCCTCCGAGCCGATCCGGAACGAGCCGCGGTCGAGCAGCCGCACCGCGCAGGCGAGCGCGCGCTCGCGCGGCATGCCGCCCAGCTCCAGGTCGTCTTCGACCCGCGCGCGGACCGCCGGCAGCCGCTCCGCGAAGCGGACCATCGAGTCGAACTTGGCGGCGTCGCGCCGGACGCGCCAGTCGTCGTGGTAGCGGTACTGCTTGCGACCGGCGGCGTCGACGCCGGTCGCCTGGATGTGGCCGTTGGGCAGCGGGCAGATCCATACGTCCTGCCACGCGGGTGGGATCGCCAGCGCGCGGATCCGCTCGAGCGTCGCCGCGTCGTCGATCCGCTCGCCATCGCCGTCGAGGTAGGCGAAGCCGCGGCCGTGACGGCGCCGCTGGAAGCCGCTCTCGCCGCAGTCCACTCGACGCAGCCGGGCCATGGCCGAGCATCTACCCCCGGTCGGCGGCGGCAAACGCCCCGGGGGGCGAGGATTGACGCGCCCCGAGGCGGGTACGTCGGCAGGCGAACCCGACAGCGAGGAGCAGCCATGCCACCGCGCGGCGTCAAGAAGGGCAGCAAGCGCGCCCGTCAGTACGAGCACATCAAGGAGAGCGAGAAGGAGCAGGGCCGCTCCGAGGACCGCGCCGAGGAGATCGCCGCGCGGACCGTCAACAAGGAGCGCGCTCGCCGCGGCGAGTCGCGCCAGCGCTCGCGCAGCTCCACCCAGGACATCTCCTCCGGCCGTCGCGGCGGCAAGCGCTCCGGTCGGCCCGGGCCGCGCGGCCGCACGCGCGACCAGCTCTACAACGAGGCCCGTCAGCTGGGAATCGACGGGCGCTCGAAGATGAGCAAGGACCAGCTCCAGCGGGCGATCGCCGGCAAGAAGCGCTGACGGCGGCGAACGGGATGGCGGACGAGCGATCGATCGAGCGGCACGCTCCGGACGCGCCGACTCGGCTCGGGCTCCGCGGCTGGCGCGGCGTGCTGGGGCGAACGGTGAGGGAGTTCCGCGACGACGCGCTGACCGACCGCGCCGCCGCGCTGACCTACTACGCGGTGCTGTCGATCTTCCCGGCGTTGATCGCGCTGGTGTCGCTCATCGGGCTGTTCGGCGATCCGCGCGCGACCACCGACTCGCTGACCGAGATCGTCGAGTCGGTCGGACCGTCGTCGGCCGCCGACACCTTCAGGGGCCCGATCGAGCAGGTCACGTCGAACCGCGGTACCGCGGGATTGCTGCTGATCGTCGGCATCGCGACCGCGATCTGGACCGCCTCGGGCTACGTCGGCGCCTTCGGCCGGGCCGCCAACGAGATCTACGAGGTCGAGGAGGGGCGGCCGTTCTGGAAGCTGCGACCGCTGCAGCTGGCGATCACGCTGCTGATGGTCGTGCTGCTGGCGCTGGTCCTCGTCGCGCTGGTCGTCACCGGGCCGCTGGCGTCGGCGGTCGGCGACGCGATCGGCGCCGGGGACACCGCGGTCACGATCTGGGACATCGCCAAGTGGCCGGTGCTGCTGGTCGTCGTGATCTTCATGTTCGGCCTCCTCTACTACCTGTCGCCGAACGTCAAGCTGACTGGGCCGCGCTGGATCACGCCCGGAAGCGTGATCGCGATCGTGCTCTGGATCGTGGCCTCGGCGGCGTTCGCGTTCTATGTCGCGAACTTCGGCTCCTACGACAAGACCTACGGCACGCTCGGCGGCGTCGTGACGTTCCTCGTCTGGCTGTGGATCGGCAACATCGCGCTGCTGCTCGGGGTAGAGCTCAACGCCGAGCTCGAGCGCGGCCGCGAGCTCGAGGCTGGCGTGAGCGGCGCGGAGGAGTCGATCCAGCTGCCGCCGCGCGACCCGGCGGACTGACCGGCGACGGGGTCCTGCGCCGCGAGCAGCTCCAGCGCCGCCGCGGCGACCTCGTCGGGAGGGATCTCGCGCAGGCACGCGTGATGGCCCTCCGGGCAGACGCTGCGCAGGCACCAGCGACATGGCACGTCGTGGGTGAGGACGCGTGAGCGCGCCTCCCACGGCGCATGCTGCGGGTTGGTCAGGGCGTAGAGGACCACCACGGGAGTGCCGACCGCGGCCGCGACGTGGGCGGGCCCCGTATTGCCGCAGACCAGCAGCGGCGCCGCCGCGATCGCACCGCACAGCTCCGCGAACGAGAGCCTGCCGGCGAGCGGGACGGCGGCCTCGCCGAGCGCGCCGGCGATCTCGTCGACCAACGGCCGCTCGGCGTCGCTGCCGCTGATCGCGACCCGCCGGCCGGTGGCCGCGACGATCTCGCGCAGCGCTTCGACGTACGACCGTGCCGGGTAGCGGCGCGACTCGGCCATGGCGCCGGGATGGACCATCAGCCACGGCTGCGCCGGGTCGAGCCGCGACTCGCGCAGACGCGCGCGCGCCGCCGTCGTCGCCTTGGCAGACACCCGCAGCGACAGCCGGGTGTCGGAGGTCGCCGCGCCGACGCTCGCCACCAGGTCGAGCTGGCGCTGGGTCTCGTGGCGATCGGCGAGCTCGAGCTCGGACTCGCGAACCCAGTTCGAGATCAGCCCGTAGGGGTTCTCGCGACAGTGGGCGAGCTGGCGCGGGATGCCGGCCAGGTGGCAGGTCAGCGCGGCGGGCAGCGGGCTCTGGCTGTAGGTGGTGAAGATCGCGGCGGCGTCGAAGTCGCAGGCGCGCAGGCGCTCGATCAGCGCGCAGTCGCGCCATGCCGAGGGCTCGCGGGAGCCCTTCGTCCAAGGTGCCTCGTGGACGATCACACGGTCGATCTCGGGGACCAGCGCGGCGGCCTCGGCGCCGGCGGGGGAGGTCAGCAGGGTCAGCCGGCGGCGCTCGCGCTGCTCGCGCAGCGCGCGCAGGGCCGGGGTCGTCATCAGCACGTCGCCGATCGTGTCGAGGCGCACGCAGAGCAGGTTCTCGAGCTCGCTCCAGCCCTCGGGTGACGCTTCGTCGACCATCGCGAGTGACGGTTATCCGCGTCGTCGGGCAGCCAAACCGCCGCCCCTGGTTTGAAGCGTGCCCGGCTGGGAAGCGCTTCCCCGCACATGTCCGAAAGCGGTTCGAAATTCGTCGAGGGAACGAGGTTGTCACGGTGAAAGTGCTCGGCGTCAACGCGGTCTTCCACGATCCCGCCGCCGCGCTGGTGATCGACGGCGTGACGGTCGCCGCGGCGGAGGAGGAGCGCTTCAGCCGCCGCAAGCACGGCAAGCCGCCGGTCGCCTTCTCGACATGGGAGCTGCCGGAGCAGGCGATGCGCTGGTGCCTCGAGCACGCCGGCCTCGAGCCGTGCGATCTCGACGCGGTCGCCTACTCCTACGACCCGCGGCTGGCGCTCGCCGCCGACGAGCCCGGCGCCGACGACTGGGAGAGCCTGCGGACGCTCTACGCGCAGCGTGCCCCGCGCTTCCTGCGGACGGCACTGCCGGGGCTCGACGCGCGGCGGGTTCGATTCGTCGCCCACCACGTCGCGCACGCCGCGTCGACGCACATCGCCTCGCCGCACGAGCGCTCGGCCATCCTCGTCGCCGACGGCCGCGGCGAGCGGGCGTCGTCGCTGCTCGCGCACGGGGTCGGGGCCGAGATCCGCCCGCTCGCCGCGCAGTCGCTGCCGCACTCGCTCGGCCTGCTCTACGAGGACCTGACCGCCCACCTGGGCTTCCACCGCTCCTCGGACGAGTACAAGGTGATGGCGCTGGCGTCCTACGGCGAGCCGCGCTTCGCGAACGAGCTGCGCAAGCTGGTGCCGGTAGACGGCGAGGGCGGCTACCGCGTCGCGCCGATCGACCTCGACCGCTTCGCGCCGGCGCTGGGGCCCGGTGGCGGGCTCGACGCCGCCCACGCCGATCTCGCCGCCAGCGTCCAGCTGCGACTCGAGGAGGTGCTGCTCGACCTCGCGAGCCATCTCCACGACCGAACCCGCGAGCGCGCGCTCACGCTGGCCGGCGGCGTGGCGCTCAACTGCGTCGCCAACCGCCGACTGCTCGCCGAGGGACCGTTCGAGGAGATCTGGGTCCAACCGGCGTCCGGCGACGCCGGGACTGCGCTCGGCGCCGCGCTGGCCGTCGCCGCGGAGCTCGGCGACGAGCCGCTGCCGCTCGACGGGGTCGACCTCGGCCGCGGCTTCGCCGACCGCGAGCTCGAGACGCTGCTCGAGACGGCGGCGCTGGGCCACAAGCGACCCGACGACATCGCGGAGGAGGTCGCCGAGGTCCTGGCCCGCGGCGGGGTAGTCGCCTGGTTCCAGGGTCGTGCCGAGTTCGGTCCGCGGGCGCTCGGCCACCGCAGCCTGCTCGCCGATCCGCGCGCCGCCGCCAACCTCGAGCGGCTCAACGACATCAAGGGCCGCGAGCAGTTCCGCCCGGTCGCCCCGATGGTGCTGCTCGAGCGCGCGGCCGAGATCTTCGAGGGGGCGATCCCGAGCCCGTACATGCTGTTCACCCATGGGGTCCGCGACGACTGGCGCGACCGCATCCCGGCGGTCGTGCACGTCGACGGGACGGCGCGCGTGCAGACCGTCGACCGCCGGCGCGAGCCGCTCGTCGCACGGATGCTCGAGGCCTTCGAGCGTCGCACGGGCGTGCCGGTCGTCGTCAACACAAGCCTCAACACGGCCGGTCGGCCGATGGTCGACAGCCCGCGCGACGCGCTCGAGTGCTTCGGCTCGGCGCCGATCGAGGCGCTGGCGATCGGCCCGTACCTGGTGCGACGCGCCGCCGTCGCCGACGGGACGGGGCCCGCCGTGACCGTCGTCCACGACGGGGCCCGGCCCCGAGCCGACATCGCAGGCGGCGCGGACGGGCCGAGGGTCGCGGCGTGACGCTGGCCTACGACATCGTCGTCCCGACCGCGGGGCGTCGCTCGCTGACGGTCCTGCTGGCGGCGCTCGCCGACCAGCGCGAGCCGGTCCCGGAGCGCGTGATCGTCGTCGACGACCGCCCCTCGGGGGTCGGCGAGCCGCTCGACCTGGGGCCCGCGGCGGCCGAGCTGGACGGCTTGGAAGTGGCTCGAGGGAGGGGATGCGGCCCGGCCGCGGCGCGCAACGCCGGCTGGCTGCTGGCGACCGCTCCCTGGGTCGCGTTCCTCGACGACGACGTGATGCCCGGCCCCGACTGGTCGACGCGTCTCGCGCTCGACCTCGAGGGGCTCTCCGCCGACGTCGCCGCGAGCCAGGGCAGGATCGACGTCCCGTTGCCGCAGGATCGCCGCCCGACCGATCGCGAGCGTTGCGTGGCCGGTCTCGCCGACGCGCTCTGGGCGACCGCGGACATGGCCTACCGCCGCTGCGCGCTCGCCGCGCTCGGGGGCTTCGACGAGCGCTTCCCGCGCGCCTATCGCGAGGACGCCGACCTCGGCCTGCGCGCCGTGCGCGCCGGCTGGCGGATCGTCGCGGGAGGTCGCGCGGTCGTCCATCCGGTCGCCGCCGCGGATCCGCTGGTGAACGTGCGCATGCAGGCCGGCAACGCCGACGACGTGCTGATGCGGGCGCTGCACGGCCGCGGCTGGCGGGCGGCCGCCGGAGCGCCTCCGGGGCGACGGGCGCGCCATCTCGCGACCGTCGCCGCGGCGGCGGTCGCGGCGATGGCGGCGGTGTCCGGTCGACCGCGCCTCGCGGGCGCCGCGGCGGCCGGCTGGGCGGTCGGGACGACCGAGCTCGCCTGGGCGCGGATCGCGCCGGGCCCGCACCAACCGTGCGAGGTGGCGACGATGCTCGTGACCAGCGTGCTGATTCCCCCGGCGGCGGCCTGCCACACCGCGCGCGGGATCGCGCGGCTGCCGCGACTGCTGCTCCGCGGTCGTGCCGGCGGCCCGTCTCCGGCCAGGCCACGGCGGTTCGCCGAGCGCTCGCCCACGCCGTCGTTCGCGGGGCCCGCGATCCCGGCGCCGCCGGCTCGGCCGCGGGCGGTGCTGCTCGATCGCGACGGCACGCTCGTCCGCGACGTCCCGTACAACGGCGATCCGGCGGCCGTCGCGCCGATGCCCGGAGCGGCCGCGGCGCTCGCTCGCCTGCGCGCGGCCGGCATCGAGACAGCGGTCGTCTCGAACCAGAGCGGCATCGGCCGGGGCCTGATCGGCGGTCACCAAGTCGCCGCGGTCAACCGCCGCGTCGAGCAGCTGCTCGGCCCGCTCGGCCCCTGGCTGGTCTGCCCGCACGCGCCCGACGACGGCTGCGACTGCCGCAAGCCCGCCCCCGGGCTCGTCCTGCGCGCGGCCGAGCTGCTGGGTGCCGATCCCCGCCGGTGCGCCGTGATCGGCGACGTCGGCGCCGACGTCGAGGCCGCCCGCGCCGCCGGCGCCCGGCCGATCCTCGTCCCGACCGCGGTCACCCGGCCCGAGGAGATCGTCGCGGCGCCCGAGGTCGCCCCGGACCTGCCGGCGGCCGTCGACCTGCTGCTCGCGGACGAGGCGCCGGCATGAGGATCCTGATCTGGCACGTGCACGGCTCCTGGACCACCGCCTTCGTCCAGGGCGGACACGATTACCTGATCCCACTGACCGCCGGGCGCGGGCCCGACGGCCGCGGCCGCGCGCGAACCTGGGACTGGCCGCCGGCGGCGATCGAGCTGACGCGCGAGCAGCTCGCCGACGCCGACGCCGACGTCGACCTCGTCGTGCTGCAACGCCCGCACGAGCTCGAGGGCCTCGCCGAGGAGTGGCTCGGCGGTCGCCGCCCCGGTCGCGACATACCGGCCGTCTACGTCGAGCACAACGCGCCGCAGGGACGGATCGCCGAGATGCGCCACCCGGCGGCCGACCGGCCGGACCTCGTGCTCGTCCACGTCACCCACTTCAACGACCTCTTCTGGGATGCCGGCTCGACGCCGACGCGCGTGATCGAGCACGGCATCGTCGACCCCGGCTACCGCTACAGCGGCGAGCTGGCGCGCGCGGCGGTCGTGATCAACGAGCCTGGCCGGCGCGGTCGCGTGACCGGCACCGACCTGCTGCCGCGCCTCGACGGCCGCGTCCCGATCGACCTCTTCGGCATCGGCGCCGCCGCGCTCGGCGGCCGTGAGGACGTCCGCCAGGACGAGCTGCACGGCGAGATGGCGCGCCGGCGCGCCTACCTGCACCCGATCCGCTGGACGTCGCTCGGGCTGTCGCTGATCGAGGCGATGCAGCTCGGGATGCCGGTCGTCGCGCTGGCGACGACCGAGGCGCCGATCGCCGTCCCGCCGGCGGCGGGCGTGCTGTCGACAGACGTGGAGGAGCTGCGCGCCGGGCTGCGACGGCTGATCGACGATCCGGACGAGGCGCGCGAGCGCGGACGGGCGGCGCGCACGGCGGCGCTCGAGCGCTTCGGCCTCGAGCGCTTCCTCGCGCAATGGAACGAGCTGATCGAGGAGGTGGCCGGGTGAGGATCGCGCTCGTGTCGGAGCACGCAAGCCCGCTCGCGACGCTCGGCGGGGCGGACGCCGGCGGGCAGAACGTCCACGTCGCCGAGCTCGCCCGCGGACTCGCCCGCCGCGGCGACGAGGTGGTCGTGCACACCCGCCGCGACGATCCCGACCTTCCCGAGCGCGTCTCCCTCGCACCCGGCGTGACGGTCCACCACGTCGACGCCGGACCGCCGCGCGAACTGCCCAAGGACGAGCTGCTGCCGTTCATGGGCGCCTTCGCCCGCCGCCTCGTCGCCGAATGGAAGGAGGCGCGGCCGGACGTCGTGCACGCCCACTTCTGGATGTCGGCGCTGGCGTCGCTGGACGCGGGCCGACCGCTGGGGATCCCGGTCGTCCAGACCTTCCACGCGCTCGGCGTCGTCAAGCGGCGCCATCAGGGCGCCGCCGACACCAGCCCGCGGCAGCGGCTGGAGCTCGAGCGGCGAATCGCCGCGAGCGTCGACGGGATCGTCGCCACCTGCACCGACGAGGTCTTCGAGCTGCTGCGCCTCGGCGCCGACCGGCGGCGGATCTCCGTCGTGCCCTGCGGGGTCGATCTGACGCTGTTCAGGCCCGACGGCGCCGCGGCATGGCGTGACGCGGATCGCCGCCGCGTCGTCTCGCTCGGCCGCCTGGTCGAGCGCAAGGGAGTCGGCAACGTCGTCAAGGCGCTTGCCGTGGCGCCGGACGCCGAGCTGGTGATCGCCGGCGGGCCCGACCGCGCGAGCCTCGACGACGACCCGGCGGTCCGGCGGCTGCGCGCGGTCGCACGAGCGGCGGGCGTCGAGGATCGCGTGACGCTCACCGGCCGGCTGGCGCGCGAGCAGGTGCCGGCGCTGCTGCGCTCGGCCGACGTCGCGGTCGCGGTGCCCTGGTACGAGCCGTTCGGGATCGTCCCGATCGAGGCGATGGCGTGCGGCGTCCCGGTCATCGCCTCGGCGGTCGGCGGCATGATCGACACCGTCGTCGACGGCGTCACCGGCGTCCACGTCCCGCCCCGCGACGTCGGGGCGCTCGCCGGCGCGCTGAGTCGCCTGCTCGGCGCGCCGGACCTCCGCCGGCGGCTCGGCCGAGCGGGCGCGGCGCGCGCCCGCGAGCGCTATGGCTGGGACGGGATCGCCGGCGCCACGCGCGAGGTCTATCGGGAGCTCGTCCATCGCCCGCTGCGGCGCACGGCGGTGGCGAGCAGGATGGCGGGCCGGTGAGCGGGCGCGAGCAGATCCGCCCTGGCCCGCGGCGTCACCTGCGCGCGCTGCGACGGACGCTCGGTGCGCTCGAGGCGGAGCTGCCGCGGATCGAGCGCTGGGGCGATCGGCTCGCGACGGTGCTGGTCGGCGGCGGCCGGCTGCTGGTGGCGGGCAACGGCGGCAGTGCGGCCGAGGCCCAGCACCTGACGGCCGAGCTGGTCGGCCGCTACCGCGACGAGCGGCGGCCGCTGAGCGCCATCTCCCTGCATGCCGAGACGTCGAGCCTGACGGCGATCGGCAACGACTACGGCGCCGACGAGCAGTTCGCCCGCCAGGTGCGCGCGCACGGTCGTCCCGGCGACGTCCTGCTCGCGCTCAGCACCTCGGGTGAGAGCGTCAACGTCGTCGCGGCGGCCACCGCGGCATGCGAGCTGGGCATGGACGCCTGGGCGCTGACCGGTCCCCACGCCAGCCCGCTCGGAGCGGCCTGTGCCGACGTCCTGCGCGTCGACGCCGAGACGACCGCGACCGTCCAGGAGGCTCATCTGGTGGCGATCCACCTGCTCTGCGCGACCGTCGACGACCGCATCGCGGCCGGCGTGGTCGCCGGGGACCGCTTCGCGGAGGCGCTGCGATGAGCGCCGTCGCACGCGACCGGATCGTCGTCGTCGGCGACGCCCTGCTCGATCGCGACGTCGAGGGGATCGTCGAGCGCCTCTGCCCGGACGCGCCGGTGCCCGTCGTCGACCGCAGGACCGAGCGCACCCGTCCCGGCGGAGCCGCGCTCGCGGCGGCGCTGGCGGCCGGCGACGGCCATGCCGTCACGCTCGTCACCGCGCTCGGCGACGACGCGGCCGGGGCGGAGCTCCGCGTGCTGCTCGACGATCGCGCGATCGAGCTGGTCGACCTCGGCCTGGCCGCCGACACGCCGGAGAAGCTGCGCGTGCTAGCCGACGGCCGGCCGCTGATCCGCGTCGACCGCGGCGAGCGACGGCCGGACGCCGTCGGCGCGGTGAGCGACCCGGCGCTGGCCGCGATCGCCGCCGCCGACGCGGTGCTCGTCTCCGACTACGGTCGCGGCGTCGCGGCGGCGCCGGGCGTCCGCGCGGCGCTCGAGCACGCCGCCACGAGCCGACCGGTCGTCTGGGACCCGCATCCGGCCGGAGCGTCGCCGATCGAGGGCTGCGCGCTCGCGACGCCGAACGCGGCTGAGGCGGTCGGCTTCGTCGCGAAGGTCGACGTGGACGACCCGTCGGGCGACTCGCGACCGCTCTCCGATGCGGACGTGCGCGCGGCGCCCGTCGAGACGATCGCGCGCGCCGAGGCCCTGCGCGATCGCTGGGGCTGCCCGGTCGCCGTCACGCTCGGCGCCGGCGGCGCGCTGCTCGCAGATCGCTCGGGACCTCCGCGCCTGGTCCCGGCGGCACCGGCACGCGGGGATGCCTGCGGCGCCGGCGACCGCTTCGCCTCCCGCGCGGCCGGTGCGCTCTCCTCCCGCGCACCGGTCGGCGAGGCGGTCGAGCTGGCGGTCGCCGCGGCGTCCGGCTTCGTCGACGCCGGCGGCGCGGCGGCGTGGCGACCCGCGACGACCCGCCGCGCGGCGCGGGAGCGCCCAAGCCCGCGGGCGCTCGCCGGCGGCGCGGTCGCGGTCGCCGCACGCGAGCGGGCCGCCGGTCGGCGGGTCGTCGCCACCGGCGGCTGCTTCGACCTGCTCCACGCCGGCCATGTGCGGATGCTGCAGGCGGCGCGGGCGCTCGGCGACAGCCTCGTCGTCTGCCTCAACTCCGATCGCTCGGTCGCCGCGCTGAAGGGTCCTGGACGGCCGCTCGTGCCCGTCGCCGCCCGCGCGGCGGTGCTCGAGGCGCTCGAGTGCGTCGACGCCGTGCTCGTCTTCGACGACGCGACGCCGGAGGGGGCGATCGCGCGCCTGCGCCCGGCGGTCTGGGTCAAGGGCGGCGACTACGCGGCTGACGACCTGCCCGAGGCGGCGACGGTTCGGGCGCACGGAGGCCAGGTGGTCGTGCTGCCCTACCTGCGGGGGCACTCGACGACGAGGCTGATCGAGGAGGCGGTGCAGCGAAATGCGGCTTGAGAACGGAGTCGCGATCGTCACCGGGGCGGCGTCCGGCCTCGGCGCGGCGACGGCGCGCGCGTTGGCCGAGGCCGGCGCCGTGCCGCACGTCCTGGATCTCGACGACTCTCCGGACGGATTCCCCGGCGAGCGCGTCGACCTCGCGGACCCGGTCGCGGCGGCGGCGGCCGTCGAGCGCGCGACCGAGCTCCACGGTCGACTCGACGCGGTCGTCACGGCCGCGGGCACCGATAGCTGCGGGCGCCTCGTCGACGTCGATCCGCGCGCCTGGGAGCGCGTGATCATGGTCAACCTCGTCGGCACGGCGGCCGTCGTGCGCGCCGCGCTGCCACAGCTCGAGCGCTCGGCCGGCCGCGTGGTGACCATCGGCTCGACGCTCGGCCAGCGCGCGCTCGGCGACGCCACCGCCTACTGCGCGAGCAAGTTCGGCGTGGTCGGCTTCACGCGCTCGCTGACCGCCGAGCTGGCCGGCAGCGTCGGCGTCACGATGGTCGTTCCGGGCGGGATGGCGACCGCCTTCTTCGACGACCGCGACGAGCGCTACAAGCCACCGTCCGACGCGGCGCTCAACGATCCCGCCGACGTCGCGGCGGCGGTCGTCTTCGCGCTCGCCCAGCCCGACGGCTGCGAGGTCCGCGAGCTGGTCGTCACACCGGCGACCGAGTCGTCTTGGCCGCCCTAGCGGGATCGCCGCGGCTGGTCGTCCTGCGCGCGCTGGGGCTCGGCGACCTGCTGACCGCGCTGCCCGCGCTGCGCGCCCTCGCCGACGCCTTTCCGGATCACTGCCTGCTGCTCGCCGCCCCGCGCGAGCTGGGGCCGCTGGCACGGCTCAGCGGCGTCGTGGACGAGATCGTCGACGCCCGTCCGCTCGAGCCGCTGCCCGACGTGCTGCACGGCGTCGAGCTGGCGGTCGACCTGCACGGGCGAGGGCCCGAGAGCCACCGTGTCCTGCGCCGGCTCGAACCCGGTCGGCTGATCGCCTTCGCCAACCGCGCGGGCGGCGTTCCCAGCGGCCCACGCTGGCGCGACGACGAGCACGAGACGGCGCGCTGGTGCCGGCTGCTCGAGGAGAGCGGCATCGCCGCCGACGCCTCGCGGCTCGACCTCGATCCGCCGCCGCTGCGCCTTCCGGAGCGCTGGCGCGGCGTCACGATCGTTCATCCGGGGGCGGCGGCGGCCGCGCGCCGCTGGCCGCCCGAGCGCTTCGCGGCGGTCGTCCGCTCGGAGAGGGCGCTAGGGCGTTCGGTCGCGATCACCGGATCGCGCGCCGAGCTGTCGCTGGCGCGGGAGGTGGCGCGCCTGGCGGGCATCGACGGCGTCGCGGTGCTCGCCGGCCGAACCGGTCTTCGCGACCTGGTCGCGCTCGTGGCGGCGGCGGGCCGGGTCGTCTGCGGCGACACCGGCATCGCCCACCTGGCCACGGCGCTGCGCACGCCGTCGGTCGTCCTGTTCGGGCCGCTGTCGCCCGACCGCTGGGGCCCACCGCCGGACCGGCCGTGGCATCGCTCGATCTGGGCCGGGCGCAGCGGCGACCCGCATGCGACAGCGCCCGCGCGCGGCCTGCTGGCGATCGAGGTCGCCGAGGTCGTCGACGCGCTGGCGAGCCTGCCGGACGCCGTGCCGGTCGCGGCATGAGGGCGTGACGATCCCGCTCGCCGTCGCACGGCATCCTCACCACGAGCCGCCGAAGTGGTCTCGCCACGCGAGGTGCGCCTACCCCGTTGTGGGGGGCCTAACCGCGGCGCGGAGTCGGACGGACCCGGCTATTCGCCGTCGAGGGAGCGCAGCGCCCGCGCCAGCGGACGGGGGACGGCCCGGCGCCGGCGCGCCACCCAACCCGCCTGGCTCAGCGCCCCGAGCGCGGCATGTGCCGCCTCGCGACGGCCGCGATGGCGAGTCAGCAGGCGGGCGCTGTGGCGCAGGGCATCGCCGGCGGGCCGGCGCAGCCAGGCGACGAGCAGTGCGTTGCGCAGGACGCGGCGCGTGCGCCCGGGACGCGATCCGCCGGCCGGCTCGTGCACCGCCACGACGCTCTCGACATAGGCGAGCTCGTAACCGAGTGCGGCGAGCTCGATCGCCAGCAGCTCCTCCTCGCCGCCGATGCCGAGCCGCGGCTCGAAGCCGCCGGCGGAGAGGAAGGCCGAGCGGCGCACCACGGCGCCGCAGGCGACGAAGCCGAGCACCGGCGGGCCCGGCAGCCCGTCGCGACCGTCGAGCGGGCTGGCCGCCATCGCCAGGCAGGTCGGATCGGTGCGCAGCCGCGGCTCGATCAGCACGCGCGCCGCGATCAGCGCCAGCTCCGGATGCTCGTCGAACGTCTCCTCCGCCGCGGCGAGCGATCCGGCGCGCCACCACGAGTCGTCGTCGCTGAAGGCGACGTGCTCGGTGCGCGCCGCCGCGACGCCGAAGTTGCGCGCCGCCGCGCCGCGGTTCTCGCCGAGCTCGATCAGCTCGGCCGCCGGCGCCCGGTCGCGCACCGCGGCCGCCGTTCCGTCGCCGGAGCCGTTGTCGACGACGACGATCGCCGGGCGCTCCGGGAGGTCCGTCAGCCGCTCGAGCGTCTTCAGCAGCTGAGCCCGTCGATCGCGCGTCGCGATGACGACCGTCGTGCGCGCGCCTGCGGCTGGTCGCGACTCACCGGTCACGTCGGTCGCGGCTACCCGACTCGCGATTCGCGAAACCGCTTCGCCGACGACGTTTCCGCCACCGTGCGGTGGGTATCGCCCGGGGCATGGACCGTGCCGAGCAGGATCGCCGCAGTCGTGCGGAGTCGCGCGACATGCTGCGCGGCGAGCTGCGAGAGGTCGTGGGCGAGGAGCGCGCCGAGCGGGCGGAGCGAAGGGGCGCGCTCGACGAGGCGATCGAGGGGCGCCGGCCGAAGACCGTGGTCGGCGTCCTCGGGGAGTCGCGCGGACTGCTCGCGATCACGTTCTTCGTCGCGCTGATCGTCGGCGCGCTGATCGCGCTGATCACCGGCGCATGGTGGTTCATCCTCGTCGCGCTGGTGCTCCATGCGATCGGCACCCTGGTCGTGGTCACCACAGCCTTCTCGCTCGCCACCAGGGGCGAGAGCCCGGACCCGCGCACGGCGGCCGCGCTCGAGGCGCGCGGCGTCAGCGACCCCGACGCCGCGCTCGACCACGCGGTCGACGTCGCGACCGAGGGAGAGGGCGGTCGCGAGGGAGGCGAGACGAGCGCGACGCGCGAGCCCGGCTAGCGCGGCTCGAGCACGAAGACGCGGATGTCGCGCGCGGTCCTCGCCGCGTAGTCGTCGAAGCCGGAGTACTGCTCGTTGATGCGCCTCCAGAGGTCGGCGCGCTCGTCGCCGGCGGCGATCCGCGCGCGCACGGCCTGCCGACGCCGCCCGATCTCGACCTCGGCGTCGGGGTTCGCCTCGAGGTTCAGCGCCCACGCCGGCGCGCGCACGTTCCCGGCGTTCGAGCCGATCACGACCAGGCGATCGCCGTCGCGCATGTAGACGACCGGCGCGGTGCGCGGCAGGCCCGACTTGCGCCCGGTCGTCGTCAGCAGCAGGACCGGCGAGCCGTCGAGGCTGCCGAACAGGCGGCCGCCGCTCAGGCGGTAGACCGGGACGTTGAGCTTTCCGGTCGCCCTCAGCATCCACGCGGGCATCGTGCTCGAGACCCGCGTGTAGAACCGATCGCTAGGCATGGGGAACATCGGGCTGCCGAGATTTGAACTCGGGACCTCTCCGACCCGAACGGAGCGCGCTACCAGACTGCGCCACAGCCCGTGGCCGAGGAAAGGCTATCGCGCTGCGGCCTCGGGGTCCTCCGCGAGCGCGCGGCGCAGGGTCTCGTCGAAGCCGACGGGCGCGACGTCGAAGAGCGCGGCGCCGGAGGGGTCGGTGACCACGGTCTCGGTCGACAGGCCCTCGACGAGCGGGCGCGCGACGCCGACGTCGACAGGAGTGACGAGGCCGATCCAGAGCGACGAGAGCCAGGGCGTGAGCAGCGGGACGGGGATCTTCGGCGGTGGGCGGCGACCGAGTGCGACCGCCATCCGATCGAGCATCTCGCCGTAGGCGAGGACGTCGGGGCCGCCGATTTGGATCTCGCGGCCGGTCGACTCCGACACGCCGGGCGCCGCGGTGAGGTAGGCGATCGCGTCGTCGATGCCGATCGGCTGGGTCGGCGTCTTCAGCCAGGCGGGGGCGATCATCGCCGGCAAGCGCTCGACGAGGTGGCGCAGCGTGCGGTAGCCCTCGCTGCGCGCGCCGACGACCATGCTGGCGCGGAAGTAGGTGATCGGCGGTCCCTCGCGGCGCAGCGTCAGCGCGGTCTCGTGGCGGCTGCGCAGGTGCTTCGAGCCGGGCTGGTCGCCGAGCCCGCCCAGGTAGATCACCCGCTGGACGCCCGCGTCGCGCGCCATTCGGGCGAAGTTGCGCGTCGCCGCGCGCTCGCGCTCGGCGAAGTCGCCCTCGCCGCCGCGGCCCATGCCGTGGACGAGGTAGTAGGCGACGTCGACTCCCGTCCCGGCGCCGCTCAGGCTGGGGGCGTGCGTGACGTCGCCCTCGTGCAGCTCGACGCCCGCGCGCTCGAGGTCGGCGGCGCGACCACGGTCGCGCACGAGCGCACGCACCGCGACGCCGTCGGCGGACAGCGCCCGCGCGAGCCGTCCGCCGACGAAGCCCGTCGCTCCGGTTACGAGCGCTCTCATTCCGGGGACCTACCCAGCGTTGCCGCAGCCATCGCCATACTGCGCCGCGTGAAGCGCGCCGTCGCCATCGCGACCCTCTGCGGATCGCTGACCTTCGCGGTCAGCGCCTGCGCCGCGGCGGGCGACGAGTCGAGCGGTCCGGAGACGGCGTCGCGTGCCCAGCCCCCTGCCGCCTCGCCGCCGCGAGCCGCCGCGAGCGGTGTCCGGCTCCTGCGCGTCGGGACCTTCGACCAGCCGACCTACCTCGCGGCTCCCCCTGGCGATCGCAGGCGTCGCTTCGTCGTCGAGCGCGAGGGTCGGATCGTGCTACTGCGCGGGGGCCGGCGCTCGACGTTCCTCGACATCGCCTCGCGCGTGCAGACCGGCGGTGAGAGCGGGCTCCTGTCGATGGCCTTCCATCCCGGCTACCGCGGAAATCGCCGCTACTTCGTCTACTACGTCGACAACGACGGCGCCTTGACGATCTTCCAGTTCCGCGCGACCGCGAGCGGCAACGCGACCCGCCGCGGCTCCGGCCGGCTCGTCGTGCGCGTGCCCCACCCGCGCTTCAACCACAAGGGCGGCCAGCTGCAATTCGGTCCCGACGGGATGCTCTACGCGGGCTTCGGCGACGGCGGTGGCGGCGGCGACCCGGATCGCAACGCCCAGAGCCTCGGCGTGCTGCTCGGCAAGCTGGTCCGGATCGACCCCAAGCCCGACGGCGGCTACCGGGTCCCGCGCGACAACCCGTTCCGCCGCCGCGCGGGCGCGCGCGGCGAGATCTTCGCCTACGGCCTGCGCAACCCGTACCGCTTCTCGTTCGACCGCGCGACCGGCAACCTGACGATCGGCGACGTCGGCCAGGACGAGGTCGAGGAGATCGACTTCCTGCCTTCCGCCCCAGGCGGCCGGGGCCCGCGCGGGGGAGCCAACCTCGGCTGGTCGGTCTTCGAGGGCAACAGCCGCTTCCGCTCGGGCAGCGTGTCCGGCCACGTCGCGCCGGTCATCGAGCGCACTCACGACCAGGGCAGCTGCTCGATCACCGGCGGCTACGTGATCCGCGACCGTTCGCTCGGCGCATTGCGCGGCAGCTACGTCTACGGCGACCTCTGCGACTCCGCGCTGCGGGTGGCGCGGCTACGCCCTGGCCGGGCGACCGGCGATCGCGCGCTCGGGCCGCGGGTGCCGCAGCTCGTCTCGTTCGGCGAGGATGCCCGCGGCCGCGTCTACGCCGTCTCGCTCGAGGGCGGCGTCTATCGCCTCGCACGGCGTCGGTAGCCTTCTCCGGCCCCGCAGCCATCCAGAGGAGAATCGTTCAGTGACCGGAGTCGTGATCTCGTCCGCCGCGCGCACCGCCGTCGGCTCTTACGGCAAGAGCCTCGCCGGCGTTCCCACCACCGAGCTCGGCGCCACCGCCGTCGTGAGCGCGCTCGAGCGCGCCCAGACCGCGCCGGACCAGGTCGAGCAGGTCGTCTTCGGCAACGTCATCCACACCGCGCCCGAGGACATGTACACCGCGCGCGTCGTCGGCATGAAAGCCGGGATCCCGAAGGAGTCGCCGGCCTTCACGGTCAACCGCCTCTGCGGCACCGGAGTCCAGGCGATCGTCTCCGGCGCCCAGGCGATCCAGACCGGCGACGCCGACTGCGTCGTCGCCGGCGGCGCCGAGAACATGAGCCGCGGTCCCTACTGGATGCCGGCCGCCCGCTTCGGCGCCCGGATGGGCGAGACGAAGATGGTCGACCCGGTCGTCGGCGGCCTGACCGATCCGTTCGACAAGGTCCACATGGGCATGACCGCCGAGAACCTCGCCGAGTCGCACTCGATCTCTCGGGCGGCCCAGGACGAGTTCGCGCTGGAGTCGCACCGTCGCGCCGAGGCCGCGATCGCCGCGGGCAGGTTCAAGGACGAGATCGTGCCGGTCGAGGTCAAGGTCAAGCGCGAGAAGGTCCCGTTCGAGCAGGACGAGCACGTTCGCCCGGGCGCCGACATCGAGGGCTTCGCGAAGCTCGAGCCGGTCTTCAAGGCCGACGGCACCGTCACCGCCGGCAACGCCTCCGGCATGAACGACGCCGGCGCCGCCGTCGTGCTGATGTCCGAGGACAAGGCGCGGCAGCTCGGCGCCCCGGTGCGCGCGAAGATCCTCTCCTACGCCTACTGCGGCGTCGATCCGCGCACGATGGGCATCGGGCCCGTTCCCGCTGTCAAGAAGGCGATGGAGCGCGCCGGCCGCTCGCTCGACGAGGTCGGCGTGATCGAGCTCAACGAGGCCTTCGCCGCCCAGGCGCTCGCCGTCATGCAGGACCTCGAGCTCGACCCCGCCAAGGTCAACCCGAACGGCGGCGCGATCGCCCTCGGCCACCCGATCTCCGCCACCGGCGGCGTCATCACCGCCAAGATCCTCTCCGAGATGGAGCGCGAGGACCACGAGCTCGGCCTCGTCACGCTCTGCATCGGCGGCGGCCAGGGCATCGCCCTGCTGCTCGGCCGCGCCTAGCTCTGCTCCCCCTTCCAGAGGCCCGCGATAGGCACGGCTGCCAGGCGCTCCCCGAACGGGAGCGTCTGGCTGCCCGGATACACGATCGCTCCGGCCTTGAAGCGGTCGCCGAGCCGATCGCGTAGATAGCGCAGACCTGCGAAGTCCGACTCGCGTAGCGTCGCTCCCGCCTTGACCTCGACGGCGCACACGTCGCCGTTGCGGCGTTCGAGGAGGATGTCGACCTCGCGTCGCGAGCGATCGCGAAAGTGATGCAGGGTGGGCGGGTGATCCGACAGCTCCGCTAGGCGGAGCAGCTCCATCGCGACGAAGCTTTCGACCACCGCGCCGGCGATGCCGCCGTCGTCTGAGATGCGCTGCTCGTCGGCGCCGATCAGGTAGGTCAGCAATCCGCTGTCGACGACGTAGGCCTTGGGGCTCTTGACGACGCGGTTGCCGAGGTTGCTGTGCCAGGCCCCGAGCCGGCGGACGATGAAGAGGCTCTCGAGGATCTCGATCTGTCGCAGCACGGTGGGGCGGGTGACGCTCAGCTCCGAGGCCATCCCGTTGACGTTGAGGATCGCTCCCGAGCGTGCTGCGATCAGGCGCAGTACGCGCTCGAAGTTCAGCGGCTCGCGGACCTCGGCCACGTCTTGCACGTCGCGCTCGATCAGCGAGTCGACGTAGCTCTCGAAGAACTGCGTCCGCCCGCGCCGGGAGCGTCGCTGGGCCTCTGGGTAGCCGCCCGCCGTAAGGATCTCCGCCAGCGGCCTTCGACCCACCGGCTGGTCGTGGAGCCGGGGGAAGCGACCCTCGAAGAGCTCCTCCACGAAGGTCGGAGCCGTCGCGTGCAGCTCCCCTTGCGAGAGCGGCCACAGGCGCACGTACTCGACTCTTCCCGGCAGGGTGTCGGGAACGCTCGAGAGCCTGAGTAGGTTGGCCGATCCGGTCAGCAGGAACTGGCCGGGCGTGTTGTCCGAGTCGAGCCGCATCTTGATCGGCAGCAGGAGCCCAGGGGCGCGTTGGATCTCGTCGATGACGGTCGGCCCGTCTATGCCCGCCACGAACTGGACCGGATCCGTCAGCGCCGTCGTGAGCGTGTCGGAGTCGTCGAGCGTCAGGTACTGCGCCGGGTGCGACGACGCGGCGATTCCCTGGACGAGAGTGCTCTTGCCTGCTTGGCGAGGCCCCAGGAGCGCGACCTCAATGTGTGCGCAATTTGTATCGTGCTGTTAGCGCGAATTGTGCACTAGAGTCCCACCCAGACCGTCTTGTCCTCGAGATAGGACTCGAGGCCGGGGCGACCGTGCTCGCGGCCGACGCCGGAGGCCTTTACGCCGCCGAAGGGGGCGGCGGCGTCGCTGGGGCCCCAGATGTTGACGTAGACGTTGCCCGCGTCGAGCAGGGCGGCGAGCTTGTGGGCGTTGCCGACGTCGCGGGTCCAGACGCCCGCGGCGAGGCCGTACTCGCTGTCGTTGGCGCGCGCGGCGACCTCCTCGAGGCTCTCGTAGGGGAGGGCGACGAGCACCGGGCCGAAGATCTCCTCACGGGCGATCGAGATGTCGTCGGAGGTCGCGGTGAACAGCGTCGGCTCGACGAACCAGCCGTCGCCGGCGCCCTCGGGCGTGCCGCCGCCGACGACCAGCTCGGCGCCGTCGCGGCGGCCCTGGTCGATGTAGTCGCGCACGCGCTCCTCCTGCTCGGCGGAGATCACCGGGCCGAGCTGGGTGCCCTCGGCGAGGCCGGCGCCGACGCGCGCCTTGGCGGCCGACTCGGCGAGCCGAGCGACCACCTCGTCGAACTGGTCGTTCTGGACGAACAGCCGCGAGCCGGCGTTGCAGGCCTGGCCGGTGTTGTAGTAGATGCCCTGGTAGCTGCCCTTGACGGCGGCGTCGAGGTCGGCGTCGGGCAGGACGATGTTGGCCGACTTGCCGCCCAGCTCGAGCGTGACGCGCTTCAGCGCGCGGCCGGCCTTGGCGCCGATCTCGCGGCCGACCGCCGTCGAGCCGGTGAAGGCGAGCTTGTCGATGCCGGCGTGATCGACGAGCGCGGCGCCGGTGGTCCCGTCGCCGGTGACGACGTTGAGCACGCCCTCGGGGAAGCCCGCCTCGAGCGCCAGCTCGCCGAGCCGCAGCGCGGTCAGCGGCGTCTGCTCGGCGGGCTTGAGCACGGTCGTGCAGCCGGCGGCGAGCGCCGGCCCGATCTTCCAGGCCGCCATCAGCAGCGGGAAGTTCCACGGGACGATCTGGCCGCAGACGCCGACCGGCTCGCGGCGCGTGTAGACGTGGACGCCCGGCTGCGACACGGGGATCACCTCGCCGGCGATCTTCGTCGGCCAGCCGGCGTAGTAGCGCAGGTGCTCGGCGGTCTTGCCGACGTCGACGATCCTCGCCAGCCCGACCGGCTTGCCGCCGTCGAGCGACTCGAGCTGGGCCAGCTCGTCGGCATTTGCCTCGACGAGGTCGGCGAGCGAGTAGATCAGGCGCGAGCGCTTGGCCGGGGTCAGCGATCCCCACTTGCCCTCGAGCGCGCCGCGCGCCGCGCGCACGGCGCGGTCGACGTCCTCGGCGCCGGCCTGCGCGACGTCGGCGATCGGCCGGGCGGTCGAGGGATCGAAGGTCGCGAACGTAGCCCCGTCGGCGGCCTCCACGCGCTCGCCGCCGATCAGCAGCCGGTGGGGGCCGGCGGCGAACTCGCGCGCGGCGGGGGAGAGCGCGTCGGGAAGCGCCTGGGCGGAGCTCATGGCGTCATCACGATCTTCAGCGCCTCGCGGCGGTCGTAGGCGGCGTAGGCCTCGGGCGCCGCGTCGAGCGGCATGTGGTGGGTGACCAGCGGCGTCGGGTCGAGCACGCCGGCGCTCATCATCGCCAGCACGCGGTCGACGTGGGCGATCACGTTGGCGTGGCCGGTATGGACGTCGAGCGCCTTGATCCAGATGACGCCCATGTGGACCTCCATCCGCTCGGCGTAGACGCCGGTCGCCGACACGCTGCCGGCCTTGCGCGCCATCCGGGCGGCCATCTCGAAGGCGTCGGGGTGGCCGACGGCGTCGATCACGACGTCCGCGCCGCGGCCCTCGGTGAGCGACTTGACCGCCGCGCGCGGATCCTCCTCGGTGAGATGGACGGGCTGGCCGCCGAACCGCTGCGCCATCTCGAGCCGCTCCGCCACCGTGTCGACGGCGACCACGTGGGCGGCGCCGCTGGCGCGGGCGACCTGGACGGCGCACAGCCCGACCGGCCCGAGCCCGAGCACGACCGCGGTGTCGCCCGGCTGCATCCCCGACGACTCGACGGCGTGGAAGCCGGTTCCCATCACGTCGCCGGCGAACAGCGCGGCGTCGCTGGTCATCCCCCCGGGGACCTTGCGCAGCGTCAGGTTGGCGTTGGGCACGAGCACCTGGTCGGCCTGCGCGCCCTGCAGCGAGCCGAGCACCTTGCCGTGGCCGAAGACGCGACCGGAGTCGCACTTGTGGAAGTCGCCGCGACGGCAGAAGAAGCAGTCGCCGCAGGCCGAGCAGTAGCAGCCGAGCACGCGGTCGCCGACGGCGACCTCCGTCACGTTGTCCCCGGCCGCGATCAGCTCGCCGACGAACTCGTGGCCGATCGTGAAGCCGGGCTCGACGCCGACGCGGCCGTGGTAGATGTGGAGGTCGGAGCCGCAGACCCCGGTCGCCTCGACGCGGACGATCGCCTCGCCGGGGGCGGTGATCTCCGGCTCGGGCCTCTCGTCGAGGCGGACCTCGCCGGGAGCCTGGAACGTGACGGCGCGCATCGGCTGCAACGGTATCGTCCGCTCGCACCAGGGGACTCGCGACGGGAGAGAGACGATGGCCGACGTGTCGAAGGCAGTGCTGATCACGGGATGCTCGACGGGCATCGGGCGGGCGACGGCGGAGCGGCTCGCCGCGAACGGTCACACCGTCTATGCGACCGCGCGGCGGCCGGAGTCGATCGCGGACCTCGAGCGCAGCGGCTGCCGGACGCTTGCCCTCGACGTCACCGACGAGCAGTCGATGCAGGCGGCGGTCGCGGCGGTCGAGGAGGCCGAGGGCGCGGTCGGGGCGCTGGTCAACAACGCGGGCTACAGCCAGTCGGGCGCCGTCGAGTCGCTCGACCTCGACGCGATTCGCGCGCAGTTCGAGACCAACGTGTTCGGGCTGGTGCGGATGTGCCAGCTCGTGCTGCCCGGGATGCGCCGCCAGGGCGTCGGCCGGATCGTCAACATCAGCTCGATCGGCGGCAAGCTCGTCTTCCCCGGCGGCGGCGCCTACCACGGCACCAAGCACGCGGTCGAGGCGTTCAGCGACGCGCTGCGCTTCGAGGTCAAGGGCTTCGGCGTCGACGTCGCGATCGTCGAGCCGGGCTTGATCAAGACGGAGTTCGCGAACGCGGCCACGTCGGCGCTCGCCGGCGGCGCGAGCGGCGACGGCCCGTACGGCGCCTTCAACCGGCAGGTCGGCGCCGCGACGGTCGGCGCCTACGAGGGTCCGGCGGCGATGCTCGGCGGCGGCCCGGAGAAGGTCGCGAAGGCGATCGAGAAGGCGATCGTCAAGCGGCGCCCCAAGGTCCGCTACAAGGTGACGCCGTCGGCGCACATCGTGCTCGGCCAGCGCGCGCTGTTCACCGACCGGATGTGGGACGCCTTCGTCGGGACGCAGTTCAAGCGCCCGCGCGCGTAGGGATAACCCGACGCCGATCCGGTGGCGAGCCGGGTGGGCGGCGCCGACCGGCTCTCATACGGTGTGACCATGCTCGGAGGACGCATCGACGGCTTCACCCCGGCCCGCTCGTGGCGCGAGCTGGTCTACGTCGCGCTGTGCCTGCCGATCGGCCTCTTCTGGGGCTTCTGGCTGCTGCTCGCGATCGGCTTCGGGGTGGCGCTCAGCTTCGTGCTGGTCGGCATCCCGCTGCTGGTCGCCACGATGCTGCTCTGGCGGCGCGTCGCGGCCTGGGAGCGCGAGCGCGCGGCGCTCGTGCTCGGTGCTCCGATCGCGCCGCCCTACGCCGACCTGCCGCGCGAGGGCGCGTGGCGGCGACTCTGGGCGCGGCTGCGCGACCGCGCGACCTGGAAGGACCTCGGCTGGATCGGCGTGCTCGCGACCGCCGGCGCCGTCGCCGGGCTCGTGCTGGTCGCGCTCTGGTCGATCGCTCTCGTGCTGATCACCCTGCCGATCACCGCATCGACCTTTCCGGCCGGAACGACGATCGGCGACTGCTCGCTGTGGCTGGCGTTCGTGCTTGCCGCCGGCGGGATGGCGGTCGCCGCGATCGCGCTGTTCGCCGCCCGCCCGCTGGCGACGGGCATCGTCGCGCTCGCCCGCGCGCTGCTCGGCCCCGACGTCGAGGAGCAGGTGGCCCGCCTCGAGCACAGCCGCGCGAGCGCGGTCGACGCGACCGACAGCACGCTGCGGCGGATCGAGCGCGACCTCCACGACGGCGCCCAGCACCGCCTGGTCGCGATCGCCCTCGACCTCGGGCGGGCGCGCGAGAAGATGGCCGAGGACCCGCGGGCCGCCGAGCCGCTGATCGCCCAGGCGCACGAGGAGACCAAGCGCGCCATGGCCGAGTTGCGCGATCTCGTGCGCGGCATCCACCCGTCGATCCTCACCGACCGCGGCCTCGACGCCGCCGTGTCTGCGCTCGCGGGCCGCTCGCCCGTGCCGGTGACCGTCGCGGTCGACCTCCACGGGCGCCCGCCGGCAGCCGCCGAGACCGCCGCCTACTACGTCGTCGCCGAGGCGCTGACCAACGTCGCCAAGCACGGCGACGCGAACGAGGCCGAGGTGCGGATCGACCACCGCGACGGCGAGCTGGTCGTCGCCGTCCAGGACGACGGCCGCGGCGGCGCCGTGCGCTCGCCCGGCTCCGGGCTCGAGGGAATCGGTCAGCGCGTCGACGCGCTCGGCGGCAGCCTGGAGATCGACAGCCCCGCTGGGGGACCGACGACACTGAAGGCGGTGATCCCGTGCGAGTTGTGATCGCGGAGGACCTGGCGCTGCTGCGCGAGGGGCTGGTGGGCCTGCTCATCGAGGCGAGGTACGAGGTCGTGGCGGCGGTCGGCGACGCGCCGGCGCTGATGCAGGCCGTCCGCGAGCACGACCCGCAGCTCGCGATCGTCGACGTGCGAATGCCGCCGTCGCAGCGCGACGAGGGCCTGCGCGCGGCGATCGCGATCCGCCGCGCCTACCCCGGGGTCGCGATCCTGATCCTGTCCCAGTACGTCGAGGAGCGCTATGCGACCGAGCTGCTGTCGGGCGGCAGCCAGGGCGTCGGCTATCTGCTCAAGGACCGCGTCGCCGACGTGTCGGAGTTCCTCTCGGCCGCGAGCCGCGTCGCGGCCGGCGGGACCGCGATCGACCCGGAGGTCATCGAGCAGCTGCTGTCGCGCCGCCAGCGCGAGGACCTGCTCGAGGAGCTGACTCCGCGCGAGCGCGAGGTGCTCGGGCTGATGGCGGAGGGCCACACCAACGCCGGCATCGCCGAGCGGCTGGTCGTGACCGACGGCGCGATCGAGAAGCACGTCCGCTCGATCTTCCAGAAGCTCGGCCTGCCGGCCACCGACGCCCACAACCGCCGCGTGCTCGCGGTGCTCACCTACCTCGGGGTCTGATCGTGGCGCCGCCCGTCGCATACCGCAGCTCGCGCCCCGTCCGCCGGCTGCTGTTCGGCCTCGCCAGCCTGCTGACGCTGCTGATGATCCTCTGGGGCAGCGCCCAGGCGCTCGACGCGCTGTCGATCGAGGAGGAGCGGATCGCGCGCAGCTACTCCGGCGTGGCCGAGATCGACCTGCGCCACGCGCACGGCAACGTCGACCTCGTGTGCGCCGACGGTCGCCGCGTGATCGTCGCGATCGACTCCCGCCATGGGTTCCTCAGCGCCCACGAGCGTGAGGACGAGCTGCGCGGAGGCGAGCTGCGCCTGCGCGGCAGCTGCGACTTCCTCACGCTCGGGACCTGCGAGGAGGACTACCGCATCGAGGTGCCGCGCGGCGTCGCCGTCTCGGTCCGGACCTCGGCTGGGGAGACGATCGCCCGCGGCCTGCGCGACGGAGACATCGAGCTGCGCTCGAGCGCCGGTCCGGTCCGCGCGCTCGACGTCCGGGGCAGCAGCGTGGAGCTGCGCTCCAATGCGGGCCCGGTGACAGCGATCGGCGTGCGCGCCCGAAGGCTCACGCTGGAGTCGCACGCCGGCGGCATCGACGTCTCGCGCTCGATCGCCCGCCGCGTGGTCGCGAGCACCTCGGCCGGCGCGACCGACGTCGAGCTGCTGCGCCCGCCGTTGAGCGTCGATGCCCACTCCAGCGCCGGCGGCGTCACCGTGCGGGTCCCCGACGCCGCCTACGACGTCAACGCCCACACCTCAGCCGGTCAGGAGGACGTCCGCGTTCGCCAACGGCCGGCCAGTCACCGCAAGATCGATGCCGAGTCGAGCGCCGGCGACGTCAGCGTGCTGCCGCTGCGCCTGCGCTGACCAGCGCGTCGGTCGGCGTCGCGTAGCCGGGAGGGCGCCAGGTGATCGGCGTCGGCTCGTACTCGAGCAATGCCGGCCAGGTCGCAGCGGTCACCAGCCCGTTGGAGCCCAGCCCGCGGGCGCGCTTGAAGGCGGCTACGGCTCGCCGCGTCGCCAGGTCCATCCGTCCGGTGACGCGCAGCCTCGCCCCGGCCGACAGCAGCAGCTGCTGGGCGCGGATCACGATGTCGCCGCGCGAGACCGCGGTCAGCAGCGGGTAGCCCGGATCGGCCGCCGGCCGGCTGAGCCGCGGGAGCGGCGCGGCGAGCGCGGAGAAGTCGCGCGCCTTGGCCTCCTGCCACGACCACCAGCTGACGCCGGTCGAGCCGTAGGCGAGCGCGAGCGAGCGGAAGCGCAGCACCTCGGCGCGTGGCGGCTGCATCCAGACCTGGCCGAGCGGGTAGATCGGCCGCTCGTAGATCCGGTTGTGCTTGTAGGTCGTCCTGTAGATGGAGTCGACCGACGTTCCGATCGCGCGCCAGTACATCTGCGGCACGTTGAAGTCGGCGCCGCCCGGCCCGAGGAAGACCGAGTAGGGGAACGAGGAGTGGTAGTGGACGTAGGGGAAGCTGGTCAGGCCGACCGGATAGCCGGTTCCGACCAGCCGCCGCAGCTCGCGCATGTAGAGCTGCGCCTGCACGTACCTTCCCTCGTAGTCGCCCTCGGCGTCGATCACCAGGCAGTCGGCGCCGGTCCTCGCGATCCGCGCGCTCAACCGCGCCTCGGACACGGGGTAGCGGCCGTAGACGAAGTGATAGCCGCACACCCTGACACCGGCGGCGTGGAGCGTCCGCACCAGCCATGGGTTGAGCTGGGTCCACCGCGTCCGCTCGCTGCCGGCCTTGAGGATCACCAGATCGAGCCCGTTGCGCTTGGCGCGCGCGGCGATTCGAGCGGCGCTGCCGCCCTCGCTGCGCGTCATCAGCCAGATCCACATCGCGTCGCCGTCGAAGGCCGGTACCGACCGGGGGGCCGGCAGCGTCGTGGGCGGCGACGGCGGCTCGATAGGGACCTGCGCGCCGGCCGAGGCCGGAACGACGGCGAGCAGGCCGACCGCGAAGGTCAGCGCCGCGTGAGCCAGGGCGCGGCGGAGCACCGAGCGAGTCTGGCAGCTACGCGCCCAGCCGTCGCGTTTGCAAGCGATCTTTCAGACGGCTGGCTCGCCGTCGGCGACGACGCCGTCGGCCAGTCGTGCGGTCAGCCGCTCCATCAGCCGCTGCGCGGGGCGGTTGTCGCCGAGCATCTCGGCGCTGAAGCGGCGGACGCCGTGGGTCGCCCCGGCGGCCGCGAGCCGGTCCGCCAGCAGCGTGCCCAGCCCCAGTCCCTGCAGCGCGTCGGCGACGACGATCGCCGCCTCGGCGGTGTCGGGATCGTCGTCGAGCCGCACGTAGCGCGCCACCGCGACGATCATCCCCGGCCAGCGCTCCGACTCGACGACCAGCGCGACATGGTCGTGACCGTCGATCTCGGTCAGGTAGCGCAGCTCCGCCTTGGTGAAGCGAACCTTCGGCACCAGGAAGCGCTGCTGGACGGTCTTCTCGGACAGCCGGTGGAGGCCGTCCTGCAGCTCCTGCTTGTCGCCCGGCTCGATCGGGCGGATCGTGACCCGCGTCTCATCCGACAGGAGGTGACGTGTGACCATGGTTACAAGTGTGACTACGGTGACGGCCGGCGTCCGTGCCGGCCGTCACAGATAGATCGTCCCGTCGCTACTCGACGAGGCCGCTCTCCCGCAGGTACTCCCCGGCCACCTGCTTCGGGGTCTTCTTGTCGAGGTCGACGCGCGCGTTGAGCTCCGACATGACCTCCCCGGTCAGCCCCCTCTCGACGTCGGCGACCACCTGCTCGAGGTCCGGCCCGGCCGCCTCGACCGTCTCGTCGCGCACGACCAGCGTCGAGTTGTAGGGCGGGAACATGCCGCGGTCGTCCTCCAGCAGCACGAGGTCGTCGCGCTCGTTCTGGGGATCGGTCGTGAAGACGATCGACAGGTCGGCCTGGCCCTTCTCGAGCACCTCGTGGCGCAGCGCGATGTCGACCGGCGTGAACTTCTCGAACCGCAGGCCGTAGACCTCCTGCAGGCCGAGCAGGCAGTCCTGGCGCTGGCGGCACTCCGGCGAGCCGTAGAGCGTCAGGTCCTGCGACTTGCCCCGCAGGTCGGAGATCCTCTCGACGCCGAGCTCCTCGGCCCTGTCGGCGGTCAGCGCGACCTCGTTCGAGCTCGTGAACGGCGTCGGCGGGAGCGCCGTCAGGCTCTTCTTCGCGAAGCCCTTGCGGGTCTCCTCGAAGGCGGCCCGCGGATCGGTCGGGATGTCCTCGGAGGCGACGTCGAAGAACGATCCGAGCGCGGTGCCGGTGTACTCGGGGTAGGCGTCGATCGTGCCGTCCTCGATCGCCTTCAGCGCCGTCTGCTCGTCGCCGAGGTTGAGCTCGGTCGAGACGTCGTAGCCCGCCGCGGCGAGCCCCTGGGCGAAGATCTCGCCGAGCACCTTCTGCTCGGTGAAGTTCTTCGACCCGACGACGATCTCGACGTCTCCGTTGTCGGGGTTCGACTCGATCGCCCGGGTGGTGCTCTCGACGGTCGTGACGCTGTCGCCGCTCTCGTCGTCGTCGCCGCATGCGGCGAGCGTCGACGAGAAGAGCAGCAGCACGGTTGCCAGCATGCTGAGCCAGAGCTTGCGATTCATGTGGATGCTGTCCTCCCGATTGGTGTGGTCGATCGTCTGCGCCGCGACGGGTTGGATTCGAGCTCGATCCCCTCGGGCGTCGCGGCCCGCTGGACTGCGCTGAGGAGCAGCTCCGTCGCCACGGCCAGCGAGGCTACGACGATCGCCGCCGCGAGGCGGCCCGTGTCGCCGTAGCCCGACACGTTGATGATCGGGTCGCCGAGCGTCGTGACCCCGGCGAGCGGGGCGATCGTCGCGGTCGCGATCACATTGACCGCCGAGGTCCTGATGCCGCCGAAGATCAGCGGCACGGCGAGCGGCAGCTCGACCCGGCCGACGATCTCCGGCTCGGTCATGCCCATCCCGCGCGACGCGTCGACGGTCTCGGGGTTCACCTGGGTGACGCCGACGTAGGCGTTGGTCAGGATCGGCGGGATCGCCAGCAGCACCAGCGCGAGCGTCAGGTTCGTGACGCCGACGCCGAGGTAGGCCACGAAGAAGGCGATCAGCGCCAAGCTCGGCACCGCGCGGCCGACGTTCGAGGCGCTGATCGCGATGAAGCCGCCGCGCCGGATGTGGCCGAGCCAGAGACCGGTCGGGATCGAGATCGCGCAGGCGATCGCCATCGCGACGAGCGACAGCTTGACGTGCTCCCAGGTCAGTTCGAGGAACTGCGAGCCGCCGATCCGGACTCCCTCGCGCGAGGTCTCGCCCTCGAAGATGAACTGGATCGCGTCGCCGAACTGGCCGAGGAACGCAGGCGTCGCGCTCATGCCGTTCGCGCCCTCGTCCACGGTGTGATCGCCCACTGCGCCAGCAGGATCAGCCCGTCGAGCAGGGCCGCCAGCACGACCGCCAGCCCGCCGGCGACGACGACGTTCGACTTGAAGTTGATGTCGGCGAAGATCTGCTCGCCGAGGCCACCCGCGCCGGCGAAGAAGGCGAGCGTCGCGAGCCCGACGGTCGTCGTCGTGGCGATCCGCAGCCCGGCCATGATCTCCGGCAGCGCCAGCGGCAGCTCGACCCGCCACAGCAGCTGACGCCCGGTCAGGCCCATGCCGCGACCGGCGTCCTTGGTCTCGCCCGGAACGTTGTCGAGGCCGGCCGTCACGTTGCGGAAGACGATCAGCAGCGAGTACGCGACCAGCGCGACGATCGCGGTCAGGTTGCCGCGCCCGGTCAGCGGCAGCAGCAGGAAGAAGACCGCGATGCTCGGCAGCGTGTACATCACCCCGGTGACCTGGACGATCGGTGCGATCAGCCAGCGGTGGCGGTGCGCCACCAGCGCGAGCGTGAACGCGATCGCAAAGCCGACGGCGACCGAGACGAGCGTCAGGAGCACGTGCTGGACGAGCGGGTCGACGTAGCGGTCGAGGTTGTCGGCGATCCAGCTCGGACAGAACCCGTTGTCGGCGATGCAGCTCGCCTCGCCGGTCGAGCGGTCCTGGAGCTGAACTTGGGCGAGCGGCTCGAGCACGTGCTCAGCCCTCGGCGACCAGTGCGTCGGCGCCGCTGCGCACAACGTCGGGATCGGCCTGCAGGGCGTGCCCGATCACCTCGATCGAGAGCACGCCGGCGATCACGCCGCGCGCATCGACGACCGGCCCGTACTGCGCCTGGTTCTGCAGCAGGTCGGAGAGGGCGTCGCGCAGCACGTCGTCGAGCTCCACCACCGGCTGCGGGCCGGAGCGGAGCACCTGCTCCACGCGCTCGCCCTCGAGGCCGCGCTCGCCGAGCCAGCCGAGCGGCTTGCCGTCGGCGTCCACGAGCAGCGGATAGGGCAGATCGGACGCGGCGACCTTGGCGCGCGCCGCGGCCACCGACTCACCGACCCGCACCAGCCCCGGCCGCCAGAGGTCGATGTCGCGCACGCGCTGCAGGGCCAGCCGCTTGAGCGCGCGGTCGGCGCCGACGAAGTCCTCCACGAACGGGTTCGCCGGGCTCGTCAGCAGCTCCGCGGGCGAGGCGTACTGCGCCAGCCTCCCGCCCTCGCGCAGCACGGCGATCCGATCGCCCATCTTGATCGCCTCGTCGATGTCGTGGGTCACGAAGACCACGGTCTTGCGAATCTCGCGCTGGAGACGCAGGAACTCGTTCTGCAGCTTCTCGCGGTTGATCGGGTCGATCGCCCCGAACGGCTCGTCCATCAGCATCAGCGGCGGGTCGACCGCCAGCGCGCGCGCGACGCCGACCCGCTGGCGCTGACCGCCGGACAGCTGCGCGGGATAGCGATCGCGCGTCTCGGCGGGGTCGAGCTGGACCAGCGCCAGCAGCTCGTCGACGCGCGCCCGGATGCGCTGCTTCGACCAGCCGAGCAGCTTCGGCACGGTCGCGATGTTCTGCGCGGTCGTCAGGTGCGGGAACAGGCCGATCTGCTGGATCGCGTAGCCGATCTCGCGTCGCAGCTCGGCTGGCTTGCGTCGCCGCACGCTCACGCCGTCGAGCAGGATGTCGCCGGCGCTGATGTCGATCATCCGGTTGACCATCCGCATCGCGGTCGTCTTGCCGCTGCCGGACGGCCCGACCAGCACGCAGATCTCTCCGGCGGGGACCTCGAGCGACAGACCGTCCACCGCCGGCGCGTCCCGACCGGCGTAGCGCTTGGTCGCGTCCTGGAAGGCGAGGGTCGCCGCTTCCATGGTCCGCGTCTACCTTAGCCGCGCTCTCGCCGCCCTCAGGCGTGTCCGTCGGCCGACGGCGTCTCGCCGGCGAGCTTCCCGTCACCGCGCGATGCCCGGATGTCGGCGCCGGCGAGCCGCTCGAGCTCGCGCGCCAGCTCGGCGCGCAGGTCGCGCACCTCGAACTCGCTGACGTCGGGCCGCGGCGGGACCAGCGCCTCGAGCTTCGTCCGCCGCGCCTCGGGCATGCGCGCCCAGCGCTCCTGGATCGAGCGCGCTACCTGCGATCCGGCCACCGTGGCGCGGTGCTGGAGCATCCGCAGCGCGCGCGCCGCGACGTCCTGCCCGCCGCTCTTCCCACCCGTTGCCATCGGCGGAATGGTCTCGATCGCGGTGGACGGATAGCTTTCGCGTGTTCATTCGACAGGGAGGACTCGCCATGCAGGTGATCGGAGCAGGGTTCGGCCGAACCGGGACGATGTCGCTCAAGGCGGCGCTCGAGCAGCTTGGCTTCGGTCCGTCGTTCCACATGATCGACGTCGCTCGCCAGCCCGAGCTGCTGCCGCAGTGGCAGACCGCGGCCGACGGCGGCACGCCCGACTGGCGCCAGGTCTTCGAGGGCTGGGAGTCGACGGTCGACTGGCCCGCCTGCACCTATTGGGAGCAGATCTGGGAGGCGTTCCCGGACGCCAAGGTGCTGCTCAGCGTGCGCGATCCCGAGTCCTGGTACGCGAGCTGCCGGAAGAGCATCCACGCCTCCGCGCAGGCGGCCGCCAAGGGAGAGCTCGAGGGCGGCAGCGTCGAGGTCTCGCCCGAGGCGATGAAGATGATCAACGGCATCATCTGGAACGGGACCTTCGACGGCCGCTTCGACGACAAGCAGTTCGCGATCGACGTCTACAACCGCCACAACGAGGACGTCAAGAGCAAGGTCCCGGCCGACAAGCTGCTCGTCTACGAGATCAAGCAGGGCTGGGAGCCGCTCTGCGAGTTCCTCGAGGTGCCGGTCCCGGACGGCCCGCTGCCGCACCTCAACGACGCGACGTCCTTCCGGGCGATGGTCGGGCTGCCGGCGCTCAGCTAGTGTCCTGAGTCGATAGTTCTGCTGTAGTGCTGGTAGGGTTTGGCGATGCCGAATCCGAACGCTGTAGAGGTCGTTCTCAGTGAGGAGGAGCGCGATCAGTTGGAGGCGTGGGCGCGGC